>Ga0075163_10001215_pt1 | contig 34343 bp, 34 predicted proteins | sample JI1023141ADNA_FD_71478 | JGI IMG/M metagenome (GOLD analysis project Ga0075163, IMG submission 71478) | Wastewater effluent complex algal communities from Wisconsin, to seasonally profile nutrient transformation and Carbon sequestration -... | ecosystem: Engineered > WWTP > Effluent > Algae...
GCCGCCTTCATACCGCGATGCAGCAATATGAGGTAAAGTGTTAACACAACTATTCCGCCAATTAAACCATACTCTTCTATTACGATAGCATACACAAAATCAGAATAAGGATGCGGTAAAATATTTCTTTGCTCGCTGTTGCCCGGCCCCTTTCCAAAAAAACCACCGGTAGCAACAGCAATCATTCCGTGTTGTGCCTGAAAGGGAAGCTCTTTACCTTCCACCACATACGAATAAAAATTCTTTACTCGACTAATGGCAGTTTCTAAACGTTGGCCAAAATAAAGACCAGCCGAACCTGAGAGTAAACCAATCAGCACCAACATGGCAAGGTAGCGAACTGGTACGCGACCGATGAACATGATTAACATACAGGTTGCAAATACCAGGATGGCTGTTGATAAATTGGTTAAAGCAATCAATCCGCAAATCACACCGCACCAAATCAGAATGGGTATTAATGAATCTTTGATGTCGTCAATATTCTGTTGCTTTTTAGAAAGCATACTGGCGAGGTTGATGATTAACGCAAGACTGGCAAAGTCAGACGGCTGAAACGAACCAAACACCGGAATAGAAATCCAACGGTTAGCACCGTTAATACTTACACCATTCGTAAATGTGTAAATCAACAATGGAACACTTACCCACAAAGCAAGGCGCGAAATTTTAGAGTAATACCGATAGTCGATTTTATGTGCAAACCACATCGCAGCCAAACCTAAAAACACCATAAAGGTGTGTTTAATTAAAAAAGCTTCCGGACTGGTTGAACGTTTATACGCCAACGTTCCGATTGAACTATACACCACTAAAACGCTGATCAGCGAAAGCGCAAACACCACTGCCCAGATGACTTTATCACCTTGCAGGTTTTTATCAGCCCAATCTTTAATTTTACTTAGTCCCATTGTTTAAGTAGTTACGATTCCACTTCCCGTTTCAACTCCAACACGGCTTCTCTAAACTGATTGCCTCTATCTTCATAGTTTTTAAATAAATCGAAACTGGCACATGCCGGTGAGAGCAATACCACATCACCTTTTCTGGCAGACTCCAAGGCCAAACGCACCAACGCCTTTACAGTTTGCGTCTCTTTTATTTCTGGAACCAGACCTCCAAAAAAAGTCTTCAACTTATTGTTATCATTACCGAGGCAGATTAACGTTTTTACTTTCTTCACAACGTCTGCCTTAATAATGTTATAATCGTTTCCTTTATCAATACCTCCGGCAATCCAGATTAATGGTTGCGTGTAACTTCCTAATGCATACACTACCGAATCGACATTCGTAGCCTTTGAATCATTTACAAACTCTACTCCTTTAATAGTAGCAACCGACTCCAACCGATGTGGTGCGTTTACAAAAGTTTTTAATCCAGCTTTAATAGATTCTACTTTTACACCAGCCAAATACGCAGCCGATACCGCAGCCATGGTGTTGATAAGATTATGTGGACCTTTTAAAGTAGTTTCAGTTTGCTTAATTGTGAATGAAGTTTCGCCAAACTGAAACACCATCTGCTCACCATTGTAATGAACCTGCGTTGTAGTTTGCTTTAGTGATACCCGAATTTTTACTGGTGAAATCGTGCGCTGCGCAACTTCAGAGGCGGTTACGGAATCATCTGCATAATAGATGAAATGATTTCGTTCAGTCATATTACGCACCAACTGAAATTTGGAGTTGATGTAGTTCTCCATTTTATAGTCGTAGCGATCCAAATGATCGGGGGTAATGTTGGTAAGAATGCCGATCTCTGGACGGAAGGTTTTGGTTCCATCCAATTGAAAACTGCTTATCTCAATTACGTACCAATCGTGCGAACCCATAGCCACTTTACGCGCCAGACTTTCGCCCACGTTACCAGCCAATGCTGCGCGTAACCCTGCGGTTTGTAGAAGATGATAGGTAAGCAAGGTTGTAGTAGTCTTACCATTGGTTCCGGTTATCGCAATCACCTTACCCGTGAGATAGCGGAAACCAAATTCCAATTCATCAATTATCTCGATACCTTTTGCTTTGGCTTGTTTGATTATCTCAGCTTTATCTGGAATACCAGGACTTTTAATAATTAACTCAGCTGATAGAATTTTTTCTATTGAATGAGTTCCTTCTTCAAAAGAAATACATTCGGATACAAGCTCACTTTTGTATTTGTCTTTGATCGTACCTTGATCAGAAACAAAAACATCAAAGCCCTTCGCTTTCGCGAGTAATGCTGCACCCGTTCCGCTTTCGCCTGCGCCTAATATGATGATCTTCTTGCTCATCTGAGTTTCAACATCGCGAGTGAAAGAATAGCCAATAGAATTCCTACAATCCAAAACCGGGTTACGATTTTAGCTTCGTGAATATTTTTCTTCTGATAGTGATGATGCAAAGGCGACATCAGCAATATTCTGCGGCCTTCACCATATTTTTTCTTGGTGTATTTAAAATAGGATACCTGAACAATCACCGAAAGATTCTCGATCAGAAAAATTCCGCATAACAAAGGAATCATTAATTCTTTGCGAACGGCTAACGCCAGTACTGCAATGATTCCGCCTAACGATAAGCTTCCGGTATCGCCCATGAATACCTGAGCAGGGTATGCGTTGTACCATAAAAATCCTAAGCATGCACCTACAAAAGCAGTACAGAAAATTACCAGCTCACCCAGGTTAGGAATGTACATGATGTTGAGGTATGAACTAAAGTCCACACGACCGGACAAGTATGCGAAGATCGCCAGTGTTAATCCAATAATGGCCGATGTACCCGCAGCCAAACCATCTATGCCATCGGTAATGTTTGCTCCGTTCGATACCGCGGTTATGATTACGATTACGATAAGTGTAAACACAATCCAGGTATAATTCTTATCCAGAAAAGGAAGAATATCGCTATAACTAAATTCATTATTCTTAAAAAACGGAACAGTGGTTGTCATCGACTTCACATCGCGATACTCCAGCTTAGTACCTTCTGTTGGTTGCATCACCAAAGTACTTGCCGTAGTGGCAGGACGTACTTCACGCACCACCACATTGTCATTAAAGTATAACGTAAGCCCAACTACTAAACCAATTGTTACCTGACCTACAATTTTAAATCTTCCGGCCAGTCCTTCCTTGTTTTTCTTGAATACTTTGATGTAATCATCCAGGAAACCAATCATTCCCAACCAGATGGTTGTAGCGATTAACAGAATCACATAAACATTATCCAACCGTGCCATCAGCAAAGTTGGAATAAGTATAGCCGCGATGATGATGAGGCCGCCCATAGTAGGTGTACCCTTCTTTTGCATCTGACCTTCCAAACCTAAATCGCGAATACTTTCACCAACTTGTTTTCTGCGCAGATAGTTGATCAGCGTTCTTCCAAATGTGATAGTAATCATTAACGACAATACCGCAGCCGCACCGGCACGAAACGAGATGTACTGAAACAATCCCGCTCCCGGAAAATCAAATGTGCGTTCGATATAGTCGAATAAATAGTATAGCATTAGTTATTAAACAGTTTAATCATTCGCGCCAATACTTCTTTATCGTCAAAAGGATGTTTCACTCCTTTAATCTCCTGATAGTTCTCATGACCTTTTCCGGCAACCAATACAATGTCTTTTGAATTTGCCATCATACAAGCAGTCTTAATCGCTTCTTCCCGATCAACCATTACCAATGTTTTCTTCGCTTCGGTTGGGCCAACACCTTTTTGCATCTCGCGAATGATTTCCATAGGATCTTCACTACGCGGATTATCGGAAGTTAAAATCACTTTATTGGAATACTTACACGCAATGGCTGCCATTAGCGGTCGCTTGGTTCTATCTCGATCTCCTCCACAACCCACTACTGAGATTACTTGCTCACTTCCCGAGCGAAAGTGTTCTATTGTTTCTAAAACATTCTTCAAGGCATCGGGAGTATGCGCATAATCCACAATGGCGGTGAATCGTGAACCTGGCATTACAAGTTCAAACCTTCCTGATGCACCGGTTAATGCCGAAAGTTTCATCAACACCATTTCAGCGTCTTCACCTAATAAGGAAGCCGCACCATATACCGCTAATAAGTTGTAGGCATTAAAATCGCCAATCAACTTAAACCAAACACTTCGTTCTGCTATTTCAACTTCCAGACCTTCAATGGAATTGGTAATGATTTTTCCTTTGAAGTCGGCCATCTTTTTAAGACCGTATGTAAGCTTGCGCGCTTTGGTATTTTGTAACATCACCATGCCGCGCTTGTCATCTACATTCACCAATGCAAACGCATCGGCTGAAAGATTATCAAAGAAACCTTTCTTGGCACGAATGTAACTTTCAAATGTGCGATGATAGTCGAGGTGATCGTGCGTGATGTTGGTGAACAATGCGCCTGCAAAATTTAATCCTTCAATACGACCTTGCGCCACCGCATGCGAACTCACTTCCATAAAACAGTGCGTGCACTTTTCTGCCAGCATCAGATTTAACAATTCGTTAATCTGAATAGGATCGGGAGTAGTGTGCGTGGCGTGTATTTCTTTATCCACAATTTTATTCACAACTGTGGATAACATTCCGCATCGATAACCTAATGTTGAAAACAGCTTAAACAACAAGGTTGCTACGGTTGTCTTTCCATTTGTACCGGTAACACCAATCAACTTTAATTTAGAAGCTGGATTACCATAATAGTTACCAGCAACAATACCCAATGCTTTTGCACTATCTTTTACGGTAACATATGTTACCTTTTCAGAAATTGCTTCGGGTAATTTTTCGCAAACAATGGCAACAGCTCCATCCGCAACTGATTTTTCTATAAACACATGTCCATCGGACTGCGTGCCTTTTACAGCTACAAATAAAAATCCAGGTTGCACTTTGCGTGAATCAAAGGCAATGCCTTTCACATCTACATTCATATTACCAGAAGTAGATGTGATGTGAACTTTATACAATATATCCTTCAATTCCGCCATTATCCTAATCGCACATAAATTCTTGAACCTTTTGAAATTTTTGTTCCGGGCGTAAGTGATTGTTGTGTAACACGCCCCTTGCCTTCAAACGAAACACTTAAACCAGATTTCTCTAGCAGGTAAACAGCATCGCGATACGTCATACCCAACACATCGGGTACCTGATCTTTCACAATTGCATTTTTCTTCCATACTACTGCGTTTCCATTCTTGGCCGCCTTAATCCATTCTTCTTCAGTTGATGAATGATTTGAAATTCCTAACTCGTTGCTTAACCGAGTAAGTTCTTCTTGATTACCAGCACGGATAACCGGAAACACACCCGGCTCTTGCACTTGCTTTTTCTCCATAGCGAGATGCAGGTTGATATCGCGCGCATAAATGTTATCGGCAATATCTTTAAACACCGGGCCAGCCACATTATTTCCGTATTGATAAAAGCCGCGTGGATTTTTAATCAACACAATAGCTGAATACTTAGGCGCATGTGCCGGAAAGTATCCAACAAACGAAGTGATGTAGCGCTTTTCATAACGACCATTAATCAGAATCTGAGCAGTTCCGGTTTTACCCGCAATCCGATAATGTGCATTTTTAAGATTCATAGCAGTTCCACTTTCCACCACACCTTCCAGTAATAACTTCAGTTTATCTAATGTTTTGTTCGAGCAGATTTTTCCGGTTATCTGTTCGGTTTCAAAATCCTGTTTTATATTGTCGGCTTTACTAACCGAGGTTACAAAAACAGGTTTAATCATTTTACCATCATTGGCAATGGCGTTGTAAAGTGTAAGTGTATGAAGCGGTGTCATCTCAAGTCCATACCCATAGGCCATCCACGGTAGTGTAATACCACTCCATTCTTTCGAGTTAGGTCTTGGAATTTTTGGATACGCTTCACCTGAAACTTGTACACCCAATGGTTTAGATAACTTAAGCTTATCTACATATTCTAAAAAGCGCGATGGCTTAGTACCAAAGTGTTTATCGGTAAGCTTGGCCATAGCCACATTAGAAGAAAGTTCGAATGACTGTTGTACGGATATTTTTCCGTAACCACCTTCATGGTGATCTTTAACTCTGCGATTATAAAAAGTGTACTCACCATTACCAGTATTAATGGTGTCAGACAATTGTACGTTTGTTTCTTCTAACAAAGCTAGCATGGTAACCAGCTTAAAGGTTGAGCCAGGCTCCATGGAACCACCTACTGCATGATTAAATTTTTCATAGAAGCCTCCGTTTCCATCGCTACTCAGATTTGAAATTGCTTTGATATGGCCGGTTGCTACCTCCATTACTACTACGGTGCCATCATCGGCATTGTGTTTTTCCATGGCCCGATACAAAGATGTTTCGGCAACATCTTGCAGGTTAATATCGATAGTAGTGTGAATGTCTAATCCATTTATTGCTTTGGTATTGTTACCATCAAAAATTGGTTTCCATGTACCGCCTGCAATTTTTTGAAACAGTGCTTCACCATCCTGGCCACCCAATACATCATCAAAACTATATTCAAGACCTGCGCCCTGACCATCTTCGTTTACAAAGCCAACGGTTCTACGACTCAGGTTAGAGAAGGGTCTGTAGCGCACATCTATCTTTTCAAAAATTACTCCACCTCTGTACCGGCCATCGCGGAAGATGGGCCAGCTCATCATTTCCTTTTTAGCCTGATAATTAATTTGCTTGCGATTGATGACCAGGTATTGTTTACCAGCAGTGCGCGCATCTTTTAGCAATTGTTTGTACTCAGCAGCCGAACGATCTTTATAATAACGAGAAAGTAACAAACTCAAAGAATCTACACCCGCACGGAAAACTTCCGGCTTAGCAAGCGTAGGATCAATCGCTACTTTATAAAATGGCAAACTGGTTGCCAATAAACTTCCATTATCGGAATAGATGTTGCCGCGTGTTGCTTTTACTTTTTTATAATCAAAATGAATCTCTTCGCTTAGCTTTTCCCACTTAGCGCCATCAACCACCTGGATATGGCCAATTTTTGCGGCCACACAGATCGCAAAAATCATAATACCCAAAAAGGCTACCCGTACCCGGACTAATATGGATTTCTTAATATTCACTTGCGTCAACTACAACTTTAAATGGCGGATTCAAACTTTCTTTTAATCCTAGTTCCTTTACTCTTCGCGCTACTTCACTTTGTTTGCTGGCATACATAATATCAGCTTTCAACGTGGTGTAATCTGCGCGTAAATCTTCTACATCACTTTGCAGTCTGTCAATCTTACGCGTGGTCTTCTCTGCAAAGTGTGTGTTGCTGATGTAGATTAAACTCAACAACACCACAAACAAAATTTTGGGCAGATACTGAACCGGAAAACCTTCTTCGAAGTACGATTCCAGCTTCATCTTCTTCTCTAGACCCGAAAAAATGCTTGGGCCGGGGGCTGAAGTTTTCTCCTTCACCTTAGCTTCGTTGCCCTTGCCGGGTTCCATTATTCTGAATTTGTTCTCACTCATATTCCTTTTTCTTTAAGCTACTGGCTACAAGCTTCACGCAGAACTCCCTTAACTTGAAGCTTGCCGCATGCAGCTTGAGGCCTTAAACCTTTATAGTTTTTCTGCTACCCTAAGTTTTGCACTGCGGGCGCGTTTGTTTTCTTCTACTTCTTTTTCCGTTGCCTCGATTGGCTTTCGGTTTAGTGCTTGAAAGGGTTTGATTGGATTACCGTAGAAATCTTTCTCTAACTCTCCAAACACCTTTCCGGTGTTGATGTAATTCTTCACCATTCTGTCTTCAAGCGAATGATAACTCATAACCACTAACCTGCCACTCGGCTTAATTACTTCGCCACATTGGTGCAAAAAGTCTTCAAGTGCTTTCATCTCTGTGTTAACTTCGATGCGTAGCGCCTGAAACACCTGGGCGAAATACTTATGCTCCTTACCGCGGGGAGCAATGCTTTGTAAAGCGTTCTTTAATTCGAGTGTGGTAGTTAAGGGCTTCAGTGCACGGGCAACAACTACTGCTTTGGCTGCAGTGCGTGCATTTTTTAACTCGCCATACATGCCAAAAATTTTATGCAGTTCTTCTTCGCTATACTCGTTCAGAATTGTGGCTGCAGTTTGTTTGCCTTTTCGATCCATGCGCATATCTAACGGACCCTCAAACCGGGTAGAGAAACCTCTTTCCGGTGAATCGATTTGATGCGATGAAATGCCAAGATCGGCAAGAATGCCATCTACCTGCGTTACTCCATTCAACTTCAGATATTGTTTCATGTACCTGAAGTTTGCCTGACAAAATGTAAAAGAACGACTTTGAATATTTTCTGCTTGTCGCTTTGCGTCTTCATCCTGATCGAAGGCAATCAATCTGCCTTCCATCAGGTTTTCGAGAATTTTTAAACTGTGTCCTCCTCCACCGAATGTTACATCTACATAAACACCATCTGCCTTTATCTGCAAACCCTCTAAACACTCACGCAACATTACTGGTTGATGATACATTGCTTTAAGCTTCAAGTCTCAGGCTGCAAGCTTTCATCAATCACCACCCAGTTTATCAATGAACTTACTTATCATCTTTTGCTCCTGCCTCACCATTTCCACTAACTCACTTATTAATTCTTCACGTACCCAATTTCGCCTACTTACAATTAGCGCATGCGTTTCTAATTCAAATGCAGATCCTTGCGAAATTTCAACGTATCTGACATACTCCTTAACACTTCGTTTTGCACTACCCTCGGCAATGTTGGAAGGAATGGAACTCGCGCTTCGTGTCATTTGCGATTTTAGTCCATACTTTTCTTCAAGCGGAAGATGAGCAACAGCATCATATACTTTATCAACTATGTCCATACCCAATTGCCAAATCAAAAGTTTTTTAAAGTCTCTCATTACTTTATTCACTTTTACTTTCAGCCTGAAGCCTGTGGCTTGCAGCTTTAATGGAGCCGTATTCAAAGTACTCACTTTGAAAGTTGGCACCCATTCGCTACTCGTTCAGGTACTTCTCAGCCAGTTTCGACAATTCACTTGGGTCTTGGATCAGGTGCTTCTCATACACTGTGGGGTTCCAGACTTCAACTTTACTGCCTGTGCCTACCAGCATCGCATCTTTTTCGACCTGGGCATAAGCCAGCATGTTTTTGGGGATTACAAACCGGCCATTGCTGTCCAGTTCTATAGTTGTTACCCCACTCAAAAAGCTGCGCTGTAAATCGCGATACTCTTTGTTGAACTCGCTGAGTCCGGAAATTTTTGAGAAGACCTTTTTGAACTCCACCATAGGGTAAATGATGAGGCATTGCTCAAAACCACGCCTGATCACAAGCTCCTGCACCCCGCCTTCCGGCTCGGGCAACTGAGCTTTGATCCGCGCAGGCAGAACAATTCTGCCTTTGGCATCAAGCTTACACTCATATTCACTGGTGAAGAAAGTCATAGACGTAGTGGTTGTCGTTTTCTCCTAAGCAAACTTAAGTAACTTTCACCCACTTCCAACCACTTTACCCCACTTTTTTACATTTTTTAGTAAAAATCATCCCTCAGAATCCAATTATATGCCGGCTTATTAAAGTCAATTAGTGTTATCTATCTGAAAATCAGTATAAAAAGAAAAGCCCTCGCTTTTCTGCGAAGGCTTTCTTATAGACTCAATAAAAATCTTAATCTAAACCACCTTTACGGGTAGCCTTTCTTAATTCCGGCCATTGACCAGGTTGGCCTGTACGCGGATTGATTGGCAATACAATCTTCTCGCGTGAGGTTTTATTTGGATCTTCACAAGCCTGATATACTAAAATAGCTGTAAGTATGGCGTTGGTACGCACATCATCAAACACAATCTTATCGTACGTATCCAGGTTGGTGTGCCAGGTAAAGGTTCCATAATCCCAACTTAAAGAGCTAAGTGAAAAACCGGGTGCACCTGCTGCAACAAATGAGGCAAAGTCAGAACCTCCACCACCGGGGCTTCCGGGGAAACGGGTTTCTAAACCTTCTTTGTATTCGTTAGGAACTTTAACCAACCAACGGGAAATAAAATCATAAGCATGTAAAAATCCCTGACCTGTAATGTTTGCTACACGACCTGTTCCATTATCCTGATTGAATAATGCCTGCAGGTTTGCAACAATTTCTGGATGGTCTTCTACAAATGCACGCGAACCATTTAAGCCTTGTTCTTCGCTGCCCCAATGGCCAACCAGAATGGTACGCTTAGGGTTAGGATAAACTTTTTTCAGAATGCGCATCGCTTCCATCATTACCAAGGTTCCGGTTCCATTATCAGTTGCGCCAGTACCGCCATCCCACGAATCGAAGTGGGCAGAAAGCATAACATACTCATTTGGTTTTTCGGTGCCTTTGATTTCGGCAACGGTATTAAATGTTGGCACTACTCCGGTTTCTTTCGAATCGGCACGCACGCTAATCTTCGGTGCATTGCCAGACTCAGCCAAACGATACAACAATCCATAATCTTCCAGCATCAAATCAATTGTTGGAACCTTCTTGGTGCGCGCTCCAAAAATTTTGTTAGCACCCGACCAGCGCGACCAATAGTTCATGACAATACCGGCTGCACCGGCATTTTCTAAAACGGCTGGAAGTGTAGCCGTAGTTTTACCCGTTTTTTTAACACGATCATTCCACGCATTGGTTAAATCGGTACGCTCCTTTTTCATTTTTTCTATCGACTCCTTCTTACCATGTTTCTCCCAGTTATCATCTGCGCGTCCAGTGGGTTGATTCATGGAGATCATCACAAACTTACCCTTAACTGTAGGCAACCATTTCTGGAACGCAATTGAATCTGCCAGATCAGGAAGTATCACCACATCACCGGTAACGGTTTTTCCTTTTGTGTTCGGGCTCCAGGCTAATTGCTGACCCGACAATGATTTTGTCCATGGTGCAACCATATCAATGTGCGTAATGCCACGCTCCCAACCGCGCCACTCGCCCCACTTTTCGTTGCGGGCAGATATTCCCCAATCCGAATATTTTCTTACCGCCCAATCGTGTGCTTGTTGCATCTTAGGCGAGCCAACCAAACGCGGTCCAATGCCGTCCATTAGTTCGTGGCCTAATTTTTCAAGTTGCGAGTTTTCAGTTGCTTCTTTAATAATAGCATCAACAATAGCATCCTTAGGTGCCTGCGGAGGTGGGCCAAAAGGTTGTGCATAGGCAAAGCTGGTAAACAACAGCATGGCCCAGATAACAGGTATCAGTTTCTTCATCATAATATTAGTTTTCAATAGCTGTAAAATACCGCATTTTATGGCAATTGCCAGTGTGGAAATAGCGGCAAGGGTGATATAGTTTTATGGGAGGTTGAGGACTATAAGTTACTCCCTAATTCTTAGCTTATTGTTTGAAAGTACAGAGAACCTATTAACCAATTCATTATAATATTTTTGCACGATCTCCGCCACCAAAGGTTTATCCTCGAATTTATCAAGTCTGATAAGCAGAACTCCTTTGTTTGGTAACTTTAAACGAAAAGTCAATTCACCAAAATCTTTATCTTCCGTAAGAAGTAGTGCTTCTCTTTCAAAAGCAATATTTAACACTTGCGCATCAGACAATGAGGGTTGCTCTTCAGCAATTGAATACACATCGAAATTGAACTTGCGTAGCTCTACTATAATCCTACCATCTACACTTTCATCCGCCACAATTATATTCATGCGCTGGGTTGAAAATAAATTAACCGGCTAATCAAACTTTAGATGGCAAGAACTTTTTCGTGTTTTGAGCTATCCGCTGCAAAAAGTAAGCAGGCTTGAATATCCTGCACCGTAACTCTGGGATATGCTGCAATTAATTCTTCGATTGAATATCCCTTTGCCAGTTTTTCAAGAACTAACTCAACCGGAATTCGGGTTCCTTTAATTACAGTTTTCCCAAACATGATCTCAGGATCTGATGATATATGGTTTCTCCAGTTCATTTAAACAAAAATAACAATTGGCGGCTCATTTTTCAATACCTTCTCCTACCCCTCAATCCTTCAGACTCCGCAAAACCATATCGGTATGCTCACCAAAATGGGGCGGTGGTAAAAGTTGCAGGTGCTGATGCGTTGCTACGAAACTCCGCACGCCACGCAAGTTATCTGCTTCTACTAAAATTCTGGTTGCGGCTTCCATTTCAAAAACCTGATCAACAGATTGAATAATACCTGCCGGAATTTTTTTGTGATGAATCTGATGCATTAAAACTTTGGCATCAAAGTTTAAAATAGCAGCACTTAACAGTTCATGCAATGCTACCCGGTTTAGTACGCGACTATGATTGGTTACAAAACGTACATCGGTAGCAATTTTTAAATTGAGTAGTTCTATCAAATCTAAAAACTGCCGGTCGCTGCCAATGGCAAGCAAAACCCGCTTACCATCTTTAGTAAGAAATGATTCTCCGTAAGGTGCAATGTTAGGATGGGCCGAGCCTTGTCGCTTGGGTAACTTATGTGCTACCAACCAATTGCTGGCCTGATTTGCCAACGATGAGATTGCCGCTTGAATCAATGACACCTCCACCAAGCTACCTTCGCCTGTTTTTGTTTTTTTTAATAACGCCAACAGCAAACCTTCTTTTAAATGATGGGCCGCCAATACATCAATAAGTGCCACCGGCATTTTAGTAGGCGGGCCTTCTGGCGATCCGTTCAAATCCATAAAACCACTTTCGGCTTGTATCACCGCATCGTAACCCACGCGATCGTTATCTGAACCATAACCTGTTATTTGTCCGTAGATAAGTTTTTTGTTAGTAACAGATAGTTGTTGGTACGAGACACCCAGTTTTTCAGCATCGCCTGGTTTGTAGCTGGCAATCACCACATCACTTTTGGCAGCCAGTTTTTGCACGGCCAGTAAACCAGCCGAAGTACTCAGATCAACTGCAACCGATTTTTTACCCCAGTTTACAGAACAGAAATAAGCTGAGCGATCATCAGTTTGTTCATCGCGGCCCTTCCACGTGCGCGTTACATCGCCACCTGTTTTCAGGTTTTCAACTTTAATAACTTCAGCGCCTAACTCAGCAAAAAACTGACCCACACTTGGCCCGGCCAGCACCGAAGCCAATTCAAGCACTTTTAACTCGTTCAGCATATTATTCAGAGAAATAAAACCTCAGCGAAAATAGAATCATTTATCGCATTTTTGTGTTTTAGTTCAACACATAAAAATTCATGCAGAAATTAGCCTATTTATTCGTTTTCCTAATCGTGGTTTCGTGTAGCCCAAAACAGACCGAACTCAAGACAGGTATCTGGCGAGGCGTGTTGGAAATTCAAGGCGAACAACTTCCCTTCAACTTCGAGGTTAAAACTGATGCCCAAGGCACAAATCTGGTTTTACAAAATGCAGATGAAAGACTTTTATTAGATGAGGTTTCTTTTGTGGGCGATTCGGTAAACATTGTATTGCATGTGTTTGATGCTTACCTACGCGCAGTTGTAAAAGGCGATAGCCTGATTGGATTGTTTAATCTGAATTACGATCCGGCCTACAAGGTTCCGTTTAAAGCAAAGTTTGGGCAAGACTTCCGGTTTAGTGTTCCGGAACAAAATCAGATAACTAAAAACTTTACTGGCAAATACGAAGTACAATTTTTTAATGCGAAAGATACTTCGCGTGCTATTGCGTTGATTGAACAGGATGGAGAAAAAGCAACCGGTTCATTCCTAACCAACACAGGCGATTATCGCTACCTGCAGGGTTCTGTTATTAACGACACACTTCATCTAAGTGCTTTTGATGGTAATCATCTTTATCTCTTTGAAATCACTCAGCCCAATGATTCAACTTTAGATGGTGGACATTGGTTGGGTAAAGCACGATTCAGAAAATGGGCTGGCAAAAAAAATGAGCAAGCCACACTACCCGATGCTGAATCGCTTACTTACCTGAAAGATGGTTATGATAAAATTGAATTCAGCTTTCCGGATTTGAATGGAAACAACGTGAGTTTAACTGATGAGCGTTTTAAAAATAAGGTGGTGATTTTACAGATGTCGGGCACATGGTGCCCCAACTGTATGGATGAAACAAAATTTCTGGCACCCTGGTACGAGGCTAACAAAAACCGCGGTGTAGAAATTATCGGCTTAGCGTACGAACGAAAACCTGATTTTACCTACGCCAGCGAGCGCGTAAAAAAAATGAAAGAAAAATTTAACGTGAACTACGAATACCTGATTGCTGGCGTTAACGATAATGCCAAAGCATCTGAGACATTACCCATGCTGAATAAAGTAGTAGCATTTCCTACCACCATTTTTATTGGTAAAGATGGAAAAGTAAAACATATACACACTGGTTTTGATGGCCCAGGAACAGGTATGTATTATGAGCAGTTTAAAGAACGATTCAATTCGATAGTGAATGAACTTTTAAATGAAAAAATAAATTAGGCCCTTCAGCTTCAAGCTGCAGGCTTCAGGTTGGCTAAGTTAGCTTGTAGCATGTAGCCGGATGCTTGCAGCCTAAGAAAAAGTATGAATAAAAGAGTTGTAGTTGGTCTTTCAGGAGGTGTAGATTCCAGCGTGGCTGCGTATCTGTTAAAAGAACAGGGCTACGAAGTAATTGGCATGTTTATGAAAAACTGGCATGACGACTCTGTTACCATCAGCAACGAATGCCCCTGGTTAGATGATAGTAACGATGCTATGATTGTGGCCCAGCACTTAGGCATTCCATTTCAGGCAATAGACTTAAGCAAAGAATATAAAGAGCGCATTGTAGATTACATGTTTGCCGAATACCAGGCTGGACGAACACCCAACCCCGATGTGCTGTGTAATCGTGAAATTAAGTTTGATGTTTTTTTGCAAGCGGCAATAAAGCTTGGCGCTGATTATGTTGCCACAGGTCATTACTGTCGCAAAGGAAAAATTCAGGAAGGCGATAAGACTTACTATCAATTGCTGGCCGGTAAAGATCCCAATAAAGATCAAAGCTATTTTCTTTGCCAACTTACGCAAGCACAACTTTCAAAAGCGTTGTTTCCCATTGGTGAGTTATTAAAACCGGAAGTGCGGGCTATTGCCAAACAAGCAAAGCTGGCTACAGCCGAAAAGAAAGACTCGCAAGGATTATGCTTTGTAGGTAAAGTACACTTGCCCGATTTTTTGCAACAGCGCTTAGAACCAAAAAAAGGAAAAGTAATTGAGGTGCCATTTGATTCAACTGCCTTCAAAAACGGCTTTGATGCAAATGACCTAAATAATATCACTAAACCACATTTACTTAATCCTGAATTAGGGGAAGTAGTGGGTGAACATAACGGGGCGCATTTCTATACCATTGGCCAACGCAGAGGTTTAAATATTGGCGGTTATGAAAAACCATTATTTGTAATTGGTACCGATACTGATAAAAACATAATCTACACCGGCAGTGGCGATGATCATCCCGGATTGTATCGTAAAGGATTGTTTGTACCCAATGCCGATGAACACTGGATTCGTGAAGACTTAAAACTTCAGGGAGGTAACTCAAAGAACTATCTGGCGCGTATCCGCTATCGGCAACCCTTGGAGCCGTGTACCCTTTACAAAAAGGAAGATGGCTTGTATATTATTTTTGATAAACCTCAACGCGGTGTAACACCCGGCCAGTTTGTAGCGTGGTATGAAAATGATGAGTTGATTGGTTCGGGCGTGATTAGTTAATCACTGCTCTTTAAATCCCGAAATCCCACCTGACACAATAAACTTCATAGCGGCAGGTCCCGAAATATTAAGGGACTTAATGCTTTCTTTCGGTACTAGAAAGTGATTACCCGAAAACGCATATGAGTGTGGAAAATAAACCGCCACCATATCTTTTAATCCAAGTTCGGTAAGATCTTCTTGCGTAACAAAACCAATCTGATGCAGCGTATTCTCTTTATTAATAGTAACCAACACCGGCTTATCGAACTTTCTTTTATCGCCTACGAATGCGCCAATCAAATCTTTAATAGAAGAATAGATAAGTTTAACAAATGGAATGCGATTGATCAGGTGATCTAGCCAATCGATAAAGGTATCTACCGCAAAGGTGGAAGTAAGATACCCAAACAAGGTTATCGCCCCGAAGATAATGAGGAAGCCTAACCCCGGATAAGGCAATTGCAACAACCCATCTAATTGAGCAAAAGCCCAAAACACAAAATAACCGGTAGCCAACAGCGGCACTATAAATAACATACCACTAAAAAAGTAGCGTGCAATTTTTCTAAGGGCATTCTTCATAGCTACAAAAGTAAAAAGGCCTCCGATTGATTCGGAAGCCTTGTCATTTTCTTTTTATTAACTCCGCTTAAAGCGAAAATCCAAGGAAACTCAAAAACCCGAGGGACATTAACCCCACCAGAATGAACGTAATTCCCAAACCTCTTAATGGTGCCGGAACATTGGAATACTTCATTTTCTCACGCACACCAGCCAGCGCTACAATCGCCAGCATCCAACCAATTCCAGAACCAACTCCATAAACTACCGATTGTGCAAAATTGAATGGCGGATTTTTACCTACCATGAACAAAGCCCCACCTAAGATAGCACAGTTTACCGCAATCAACGGAAGAAAGATACCCAGCGAACCATACAATGCGGGTGAGAATTTTTCAACTGCCATTTCAGTTAACTGAACAACTGCCGCAATAACTGAGATAAAGACAATGAATTGTAAGAAACCCAAGTCCATGCTGGCAAAGTCTGAACCTAACCAGGCTAATGCACCAGGGTTCAATACGTACTCCTGAATGAGCCAGTTAAGCGGTACCGTTACACCTAAAACAAACACAACGGCCATTCCTAAACCAAATGCTGTGGTAACTTTTTTAGAAATCGCCAGAAAAGAACACATGCCTAAGAAGTAGGCGAAAATCATATTGTCGACAAAAATCGACCGAACTCCAAGATTAATTAAATCCATATTCGATTTGTTTAGTGAGTTTCGCGATAGCCGTTAAGCGACCGTTGTACCCAGATTACAACTCCAACAATTACACAAGCTCCTGCTGGCAATAACATCAAACCATTACCTTGATAAGATATGTTCATTGCTTCAAAAACTTTAAACCCAAAGATTGAACCTCCACCTAATAATTCGCGGAAGAACGCAACAATCAACAGAATCAATCCATAACCAAAACCATTGCCTAGTCCATCCAGCAATGATGGGCCAGGCTTATTACCCATGGCATAAGCTTCCAGGCGACCCATTACAATACAGTTGGTAATAATCAATCCGATAAACACCGACAATTGTTTCCATACATCATACACGTAAGCCTTCAACAACTGATCTACCAGAATTACCCACAACGACACAACAGCTAACTGCACAATAATGCGGATACGACCCGGAATTGAGTTACGCATGATTGAAATAATGAAGTTTGAACTTGCCGTTACCACAGTAAGCGCAATCGCCATTACAAGTGCTGGTTTCATTTGGGTGGTTACAGCCAGGGCCGAACAAATACCCAAAACCTGCACCGTTACCGGATTATCAATATCCAACGGGTTAGTGATAAGCTTCTTATTCTTTTTAGAAAACAGGGGCTCTGACTTTTTAACCTCTGCTACTTCTGCTACTGCGGTGCTCATAGGCTTGCCTGTTGATTTGATGAACGATTCTTTTTGATATACTTATCATAACACTGAAGATAATCCTTCAGCATATTATTCACTCCTTTAGCGGTAAGGGTTGCACCCGACATGCCATCTACTTTGTGGGCATCGTTTGAATAATCTAAACCCTCGCCCTTCTGCATTACTACAGATACAATATTATCGCCTTCAAAAATTTGTTTGCCTTTGTACCGATCCTGAATGTCGGCCGAAGAAATGCGAGCTCCCAGACCTGGAGTTTCGCCTACATGCGAGTAGTTGACACCTTTAATAGTATTAAAGTCAGACTCAAGTGCTACATACCCGGCTATTGTATTCCAAAGTCCAAAACCAAAAACCGGTAACACTGCATTCTCAATCTTTTCAGGATTAGCTTCATTGCGAACTTCAAATACCGGTAACAATCTGTCTTGTGGATTCTTTTTATACTCCGAACCCAGATTAATGTCGGTTGGTTTTTTGTCAACCACGTTTCCGTTATAATCAATCACAATTTCGCGAATGCGTGTGTTATAAATTTTCTCAACATCTGCGCCTTCTTCCAGCGTAAGCACAGTAGAAAGGATATTGGATTTTCTTTCCAATTCAACATTGGCATCCTGACGCGGCTTTAAAGCCTGCGAAGCAAAGGCAAGCAAACCAGCACAAACCACAGTTAGGCCAGCTGCAAAAAGAACAATGTAAAGGTTAGACTGTCGCACGTTGTAATCTTCGTTTTTTGTTTGCACTCACTACAAAATAATCAATCAGCGGGGCGAATACGTTCATAAATAAAATCGCCAGCATAATACCTTCGGGGTAAGCTGGGTTAAAAACCCGAATCAGTACAGTAAATAATCCAATCAAAAATCCATATACCCATTTACCGGTTTCGGTTTGTGCGGCCGTTACCGGATCGGTTGCCATAAACACGGCACCAAATGCTAAACCACCAACTATCAAATGATAATGCGCTGGCATTTGGGTGTAAGCGTTACTTCCAACCAGGTTTAACAATAAGCCCATCGCGTACGCACCACCAAATACACTAACAATAATTTTCCAGCTACCGGTGCCGGTTATAATCAAAATCAACGCGCCAATCAGACACATCAACGTGGAGGTTTCTCCAACTGAACCTGGGCGCAATCCTATAAAGAGATTCTGAAGCGTAAATACTCCTTCATTCCAACCCGAACCAAATGTATTGAGCGAAGCCACTACATTTTCTCCGGTAGATACAGCATCACCTGCAATTGACAAAGGTGTTGCTCCCGAATATCCGGCTATAGCTTGTGCATCGCCCAGGTAAGTCCAAACTCCCCCTGAAATATCGGTTGGATAAGCAAAGTATAGGAAGGCGCGCGCTGTTAAAGCCACATTCACCACATTCATACCGGTACCACCAAATGCTTCTTTGCCAATAATTACAGCAAACGCAGTGGCTACACCTACTTGCCAAAGTGGAATATCGGGTGGCATTACCAATGGAATAAGCATACCCGTTACCAGGAAGCCTTCATTTACAGGGTGCTTGCGCAGAATAGAGAAAACAAATTCAATTCCTAAACCAACACCATACGAAACAACTACAATGGGTAATACCTGCCACAATCCAACTCCAATTTTTTCGCCTAGTGTTGCACTTGTTTGGCCTATGGCCAGAAAGTGTTGATGGCCTACGTTATAAATTCCAAATAGCAAACAAGGCACCATGGCGATGATTACGGTCATCATCAAACGCTTCAGATCAACGGCATCGCGAATTTGCGAACCCTTTACATCGTTAGTCGTGTTTGGGGCAAACATAAAAGTATCTAATGCTTCATACGCATAGTAATACTTTTCCAGCTTACCGCCTTTTTCAAAACTGTGCTTTACTTTATCAAGCTGATTTCTCAAAAACTTCATTACAACCGAATTAACTGTTTTGTACTAATTCAAGTCCTTCGCGTAAAATCTCTTGTACTTTATGCTTGGATACATCCACAAACTCGCACAAAGCAAGGTCTTCTTCTATTACTTCATAAATACCAAGGGCTTCCATCTCATCAATGTCTTCAGCCAAAATGCTTTTCAGCAGATGAGTAGGTAGCACATCCATAGGTGTTACTTGTTCAAAAACACCTGTCTGTACAAACGCGCGCGGTTCGCCATGTGTATTGGTATCGGCTACACGTTCTTTGTTTGGCGAAAGGAATGAAAGCAACCCTAGTGCACGATGGAAACTGATCTTCTTCGCAGATGGTGTAATCCAACCTAAAAACTCATAATAATCGCCCTCGGGCAAAACCGATAAGTGGTGATCGAAGAAACCAACATGGCCATCTTTACCAATGGCTGTTCCGGTAAGCGGATTACCTGAAATTACCCGAACGTGTTCCTGATTCAGATTACCTTCAATGAATTTCTTAACCGATGCACCCGTATACGTTTTATAGTATTGCGGATTCTTAACTTCTGAACCAGCCACGGCCAATAAGCGAGAGGTATCGTACACGCCATTCAAAAAGAGTTTACCAATTTGAATAACACCCAACGGACTAATCGTCCACACTACATCACCTTTGTTAATCGGATCGATGTGGTGAATCTGAACACCTACACAACCTGCCGGATGCGGCCCTGAGAATTTATTTAAGTCAGCACCTTTAACCTGCGAGAATACAGTTGAGATTTCGCTGGTGGCATGTGTGTTTACATGCACCGTACCTGAAGTTAATTTCTTTAATACATCAACCCCCACCTGAAAGTATTGATCCTGACCTTTGAATAGTACGCTGTAATCAGGAGCAAGTGGGTGCGTATCGAAAGCTGAAATGTGAATAGCTTTTGGTGTAGCAGTCGGATCGGCAATAACGCCAAACGGGCGCTGCACAAGTGTTGGCCATACACCGGCCTTTAATAACTGGTCTTTAATTTCTGGTGCCGCCAGATTATTAATATCAGATACCGAATATTTTTTGAACGATTCGAATTCTACTTTTTTATCAGCCAGAATTTTAATCTCAAGTAGTTTCCGTTTTTCACCACGCTTTATTTCCACAACCTCTCCGCTTACCGGAGCCGTAAACAAAATGGAATCATGTTTCTTATCGTGAAACAAAGGTGAGCCTGCTTTAACAGTATCACCAACTTCAACCATTGGCTTCGGCATGTATAACCCGAAGAAATCGGTTGGTTTGATTACGAAAGTTTCGGGTTGGTCGGTTTCTACAACTTTAGGCGCTGCTTTACCTTTTAAATTGATGGTGAAACCTTTCTTGAGTCTGATGAACTTGCCCATGAGTAGATGGCAATAATTTTAGTTAGATCGGGGCAAAATTAGCAATTATATGCTACCTGCAAAGGCTAACAGAAACAAAGAATTTATTAGAAAAACTGTAGTTTTTTTAACTTGTTTAAGCCTGCGATTTGGCCTGTCGGATCATCTTAGTCAAGGCCAGACGAATCACCTCATCTACCTGCTCATCTATGGTTATGTGTGTGGTATCAATTCCGGTTGCATCTTCGGCTTTGCGCAACGGACTTTCGGCCCTATTACTATCAATAGAATCGCGTTGCTGAAGGTTTTCGATAATAGAATCTATATCCACCAGGTCATCGCGCTCTAATAATTCCTTTTGCCTGCGAAATGCGCGCACCAGAATCTCGGCAGTTACAAAAACTTTCAGCTCCGCTTCCGGAAATACCACTGTACCGATATCCCGACCGTCCATCACAACACCTCTATCTTTACCCATTCTGCGTTGCTGCTCAACCATGGCCACACGCACCGCCCGGATGGTACTTACCTGACTCACATTTTCAGAAATGCGCATCTTCCGTATCTCGTTCTCCACGTTTATGCCATTCAAAAAAGTTTCGCTGCTTCCTTTCGAGTTAACTACAAATGAAACTTTGATTTGCTGCAAGGCGCGATCTACTTCTTTTGGGTTTGTTAAGGCCACATGATGATCAAGAAAATAAAGTGTTACCGCTCTGTACATAGCCCCCGAATCGATATACCGGTAATTTAATTCCTGTGCCACCGCGCGGGCAGTAGTGCTTTTGCCGCAGGCCGAATATCCATCGATGGCTATAATAATCTTTCGCATCGCTAACAGTCTTTAAGCGGACAAGGCATAGGCTTGTTCGGGTTTGGCTTTTTATATTTTGGCTTGTAGCCGGTGTTCTGGCTGGCACAAGCCGATAAAAACACAATCAACACGATGAATAATCTTGTTCTCACTTGTTAGATTTTCCGTTCACTCAAAATTATACACCTACGCTTTCGGCCCAAACACTTTTCGATAAATTAACCGGGCTGATTGTTCTGATAACTCATTTTAAACCCAATTTTCTGGCCTGCTCCTAATTCTTGGGTTTTTTCAATCTTTTGAAACAACGTAATAAATCGCACCTGCGGAAAAGGCGGAGCCATTAAATCGTTTTCGATTGCCGCAGTTAAACTTAGTTTAACCAAAGTATTAAGGTCGCTTTCGCGGATGGCTTGCGCAGAAATAGTGCTGAATAAAAATCCTAATTGGCCATCGCCCTCCACTAAGAAGCGACCCTCGTGGTTAATAAGCAAGCGGGCAAGAAGATAGCCCGGATCGTTAATGCGATTAAACTTTACCGAATCGGACATAAAGTTGTAAATCATGATCTGTCCGAAGTACCGATTCACTTCCTTTTCGCGGATGTAAGTGGTTTTCATTACGGCATGCTCATCGCTAAATGTAACTACGTTAGTATGTAGCACAAATACCAGCAAGTCGCCCGCCAGCTTAACATGAAACTCATGTTCATTAACCCAATCAAAAGTTACGGTAACGTCTTCATCGCCTGGCACAGCTTCATTTTTCAGTTCATCAATTATGCGCTCCGATTCTTTGGCCAAAATGGCAAATGCATCCAACAGATTTTTATAAGTTATCTGTTTGGCTGTTGATTTACTCTCCAATAATTGCCTGATATGGTTTAGCGGATCTTGTTGAATGTTCATTGTAAAAACTTTAGTTTAGTAAGTTGAAAAAATAAACCTGGTTATGGAAGAAAATACAGAAGGAAAAGCAGAAAAGTTTTTCAAGGAATTTGGCAAAAAGATGGATTCGTTCCTGGTTGAAGTGAAAGATGCCGGCACGCGTGTAGAGGCCGATATGAAAGACAAGTACGAGGAACTGAAAGTAGCTGCCGAAAAATTCAAAAACGAAGCCGAAAACAAAGAGCGCTGGAAAGAAGTGGAAGCAGCGCTGAAAAAAGCAGGCGAAGAATTAAATCATGCAGTGAAGGCAGCATTTAAGAAAGGGTAGTCCTGAGTCTTGAGTCGTTAGTCCTAACTTACTAAGTACTATGTACTAACTACTAACGACTAAATACTCAGGACTAAAGACTATATCTTAACCTCCTTCCACTTGCCTCTTCTAAAAATAAGAATAGCGGCAATGGCCATTAAAGTTTCCGCCAATACAATAGCGAGGAAAACACCTTTGGCTCCCAGCTCAAAATGAATTGAGGCCAGGTAAGCAAACGGAATCTGAAACACCCAGAAGCCAAACACATTTAAGATAGTAGGTGTGTAGGTATCGCCTGCACCGTTTAGACCTTGCGCTACTACCATTCCATAGCCATAAAAAATATAACCCAGACTAACATAGCGTAACGCTTGCGTACCGTATTGCAATACCTCGGGTTGTGTACTGAATATGCTGATTATGTTCGGGGCGAATAATAAGAATACAATCATAACAAAACCCATTAGAAACGCATTGTAATATGCCGATTTCCAAACTGCGGCTTCTGCTCTTTCGGGATGTTTTGCTCCCAGATTTTGCCCAACTAATGTGGCTGCTGCATTGGCCAATCCCCACGAAGGCAACAAGGTGAAAATAAAAACCCGGATGGCGATGGTATAACCCGCCACTGCGTTTTCTCCAAACCTGGACATGATGGTCATCAGAAAAATCCAACTGGCTGAACCTATAATGAATTGCAGAATACTTCCGCCCGATACTTTTATGACGTTTAAAATAATGTTGGCACGCAATGCCAGAGTTTCCCATCTAATTTGAATTACTCCTCCTCTACCAAACAAAAAGTATAGTTGAAACAACACACCAACACCTCTTCCTATATTAGTTGCAATTGCAGCACCTTCAACTCCCATTGCTGGTATTGGTCCATATCCAAAAATAAAAATTGGATCCAAAATAATGTTTAGGCCGTTAGCTAAAAACAAGGCCATCATTGCAACTAATGCACTACCAGCACCTCTGAATACTGCATTGATCAAGAATAAGAAAGTAACAGTATAGTTACCGGCAAACATCCACAATGCATAGGATGAACTGGAGTCTACAACCTCCTGAGAAGCTCCAACCATTAAAAGAATCTCTTTGTAATAGAGAATACCAAGCATACTTATTACAAATGCAATCGCAAATGCCAGATATAAAGCCTGAACAGCCGCCTCACTTGCCCCCTTCCTATCATTCTCACCTACCCTACGAGCAACTATTGCAGTTGCTCCCATACCTAACCCCATTGCTACAGAATATAGAATGCTTAATACAGATTCTGTATACCCAACAACTGCTACCGAATTACTGTCACCCAGTCTACTAACAAAATAAATATCCACTACTGCAAAGAGAGATTCTGACAACATCTCAAAAATCATTGGGATGGCTAGAAACAAAATAGCCATGTTCAGACTCATTTTGGTAAAGTCCAATTCTTCCCCAGTAATAACCTTAATGAGAAAACGAAACGCAGAAGTGATTTTGGAAAAAACTCCTTTCATGAATGATAAAAATAAGATTAAATGATTTGACTTGTATTTGCCCGTTGGGCGGGACTGCACGGTGCGTAACCGCAATTCAACCAACTCCTGAAACGATCAGGATTGTCCTTGTGGGTTGAATTAAAATACAAGCTTCATAGTTCGTAAGTATTTGCGTAAGTCAAATATCACGGAAAAAATTGATAAAAGTTTCATCTGTCCGAAGCTAAAAAACGAAAAAGGGAACCAGAGGCTCCCTTTTTACTTCTATTGTCAAAAATTTTAACCAATTGCTACACGCTTAAACTCAGCAACGGTTAACCCTTTGGTTACGCTATCTAAATATTGCGCTACCGTTTTAGAGTTGTCCTTCACGAAAACCTGAGGCAACAAGGTATTATCCTTAAAGAAACGGTTTAGTTTGCCCTGCGCAATTTTCTCCACCATGTTTTCAGGTTTGCCTTCTGCTAAAATTTGTGCTTTGGCAATCTCCATTTCTTTTTCGATCAACGTTTTGTCAACGCCTTTTTCATCTACAGCCACTGGATCCATAGCGGCAATCTGCATACCTACATCTTTGCCAGCCTCGGTTACGTCTTTACCATTCACACCTGCCTGTCCGGTAGGCAGGCCTTTCAATGAAACCAACACACCGAGTTTACTTCCGGCATGGATATACGGTACAACAGCTTCACCCTTCATGTGCACATATTCACTCACTTCCAGTTTCTCACCAATCTTTCCTACCAGTTCGGTAATCTTATCATTAACGGTTAATGTACCTACTGCTTCGGCTAACAGCGCTTCTTTGCTTGCAGGCTTTTTAGCAAATGCAGTTTCTACAATCAACTTACCTAAGTTTTGAAACTCTTCGTTTTTGGCTACGAAATCTGTTTCGCAGTTTAAAGCGATTAAAAACGCTTCGGTATTATCGGCTGATGTTTTTACAAACACTGAACCTTCTTTCGCATCTCTGTCGGAACGGCTTGCCGATACTTTTTGACCTTTCTTTCTTAAAATCTCGATGGCTTTTTCAAAGTCACCTTCTGCTTCGGTAAGCGCTTTTTTACAATCCATCATACCGGCACCCGTCATGGTGCGTAGCTTATTTACATCTTGTGCACTGATTGCTGACATACGTATTTATGTTTTGAATTATGATTTTTAGTACTTGTCTTAAAAAATTAAACACCGGCTTGGGGCCGATGTTTAACCTTGTTTTATGTTAGATCCCGCTCTGTGCGGGGCATCGGCAATTAAACTTCTTCTACTGCATCAACCTTACGCTTCTCTTCTTCATCTTTCTTATGGCCTGCATCTTCTTTATCTTTCTTACGCTCCATCAAAGCTTCTTCAATGGCTTTACCTACGTGGCCAGTTATTAGCGTAATAGATTTGAAAGCATCGTCATTTGCAGGAATCGGGAAATCAATATCAGAAGGATCTGAATTGGTATCTACCATAGCAAACACCGGGATGTTCAACTTCTGAGCTTCTGCCACAGCAATGTGCTCGCGTTTTACATCTACCACAAACAATGCTGCCGGGAGACGGTTAAGATCGGTGATACCACCTAACAATCTTTCCAATTTTGCTTTTTCGCGGGTGATCATTAACCGTTCGCGTTTAGCCAGGTTGTTGAAAGAATCGTCTTTCATCAACTTTTCAATCTGGGCAAGTTTTTTCAACGACTTGCGGATTGTAGCAAAGTTAGTAAGCATACCACCCAACCAACGCTCCGTTACAAACGGCATGTTAAGGCGGGTAGCTTCTTGTGTAATGATGTCTTTAGCTTGTTTTTTAGTAGCTACGAACATGATCTTACGACCTGAGCGAACAATGTTCTTCAACGCATAAGTAGCTTCTTCCAAACACTTCAGCGTTTTGTTCAAATCGATTATATGGATACCGTTGTTTTCCATGAAGATGTATTCGGCCATCTTCGGGTTCCACTTGCGGGTAAGGTGTCCGAAGTGAACACCTGCATCCATTAAACTTTCGGTTGTTAATTTCTCTGCCATGCTATCTCGATTAACGCTTGCTGAACTGGAATTTCCTTCTCGCCTTTCTACGCCCTGGTTTCTTTCTTTCCACCATGCGCGAATCGCGGGTTAATAAACCTTCCTTCTTTAATGGAGGGCGGTTTTCGGTATTGATGGTAACAAGGGCGCGGGCAATACCCAGGCGAATTGCTTCGGCCTGACCTTTTGTTCCACCACCTTCTACATTAACTGTTACATCATATTGACCATCAGCTTTAACAAGTGTAATAGCTTGCTTTACTGTGGTTTGGAGAATTTCCGACTTGAAATAATCATTCAAGGCGCGGTCGTTTACCGTAATCTCACCTTTGCCTGGCTTTACATAAACACGGGCAATCGAAGTCTTTCTTCTACCGATGGTATTAATAATCTCCATTAGAACTTAATTTCTTTAGGTTGTTGTGCTGTATGAGGATGTTCGGCACCGGCATATACATGCAGGCTACGGAATACTTCGCGACCCATGCTGTTTTTAGGAAGCATCCCTCTTACTGAGTGCTCCACTAAACGTTCAGGATGTTTACCTGTCCCGATCATTTTAGGAGTTAGCACCCGCTGGCCACCCGGATAACCCGAATAGCTGAAGTACACTCTGTCCGTCCATTTTTTTCCAGTCATGCGGATTTTATCGGCATTGATAACCACTACGTGGTCACCTGTATCCACATTTGGGGTATAGCTCGGCTTATGTTTGCCGCGCAATACGCGTGCTACCTGGCTGGCCACGCGACCCAGTACCTGGTCTTTTGCATCAACCAATACCCAACCTTTTTCTACGGTTGTTTTGGTGGCATTGATCGTCTTATAGCTGTTATGATCCACTTTTTTTGCTTTAAAACTCGTTAAATAACATTACCCCCTATAAAAAGGGACACAAAAGTAGATTTCAGAAATTGAATATGCAAGCCGCCATCAAGATTTACCGTGTTTATTAAGTAGGCAAATCGGGCTTTTTTCAGCGCTTATTGCTCGAAAGCTGGCGGATAAGGGCCTGAAAATCTTTTGGGTAAGGTGCTTCAATTGAGCAATTCTTACCATCCATAAGCAAAAATTGTAAAGATTGGGCGTGGAGGGCCATTCTCTTTACCAACGGCTCCTCATCAGTTAATTTCTTCAAATTAAAGCCTCTTTTTATTTCAGAAACAAAAAATGGCTTGCCTCCATAAAGCGAATCGCCAGTAATAGATGCCCCAAGGCGAGCCAAATGTATGCGAATCTGGTGCATGCGACCGGTTATGGGCCGACATTCCACCAGCGTATGGGCTTTAAATGCTTGTAGTGTGGAAAAATAAGTTTGCGCATCCTTTCCCGACCGCGAAATCTTTACTGTACCATCATTTTGTTTCAGAATGGGGGCATCCACCAGTTGATCCACAAAATTGTGAATACCATCCGCTACAGCGTGATAAATTTTTGTCACCTCGCGGTTTTCAAACTGCATGCTCAGGTGGCGGTAAGCCTCCGGATGGCGGGCTATAGCCAGTACGCCAGAGGTATCTTTATCTAACCGATGGCAAACCTGGGCATCAGCTTCGTATTCGCGGGCCAGCGCCAGAATATTTACCGGGTCTTGCCTGTCTTCAAGGGTTGAAATAAACGGAGGCTTGTTAATCAGGATAAAATCTGAATCTTCGAACAGAATCGCCTCCTCAAATCTGAATTTTGAACTTTTCACGAGCGCAAGTTACTACGCCTCGTTCGATTCTGAATGATCGTGGCGTGCGCGCGGAAGTTTAAAACTAAAAACCGAGCCCTTACCCACTGTACTCTGCACTTCGGCTTTACTATTATGGCCTTCCAGAATGTGTTTTACAATGGCAAGCCCCAGGCCCGTTCCACCCTTCTCGCGGCTACGACTTTTATCTACACGATAAAACCTTTCGAAGATGCGGCTGAAATGCTGCGTGGGTATGCCTTCGCCAGTATCGGTAACAAAAGTGGTAATGTTCTTTTTGCCGATATCGAAGGTGATGGAAACTTCACCACCTTCGGGTGTATAATTAATGGCGTTTGAAACCAGGTTGGTTATTACTTGCGTGATGCGCTGCCAGTCGGCATACACTTGAATTTTATGATTGTCGGTGAGTAGTTTTAGCTTGATGTTTTTCTTTTCAGCTTTCTCTTCAAACTGATCCACCACTTCAGAACATAATCTGTTTAGATCAATATTCTCAAACTTCATTTTAATATCGCCCGTTTCTATCTGCGAAAGCGTGAGCAGATCCTGAACCAGGATATCCAACCCATCCAGACTTTTGGCGGCCTTCTTCAAAAATTTGGTGCGCACATTTTTATCGTTAACGGCTCCATCCAGCAAGGTGTGTACAAAACCCTGCGCAGCGAAAATGGGTGTTTTCAATTCGTGCGAAACATCGGCAATAAACTCTTTACGAAAGGCTTCGAGTTTTTTTAACTCATCAATCTCTTTCTGCTTCAGTGTAGCAAAGTTGTGGATCTCTTCATTAATCTTTTGAAACGGATTAAGTGGCCCCGATTTTTGTTTGGCGATGTTGGCCAGTTCTTTCTTACGCAGCTTCTCCATGATTTTGTAAATCTTGTTGATCTCGCGAAAGACCAAAAACTCCAGCACTACAAATATGAGCAGGTACGATGCCGAGAAACTGATAACGGCAGCCACGAGCAAGGCCTCGCGGCCCACGCTATCAACAAGCGAAAGAAACAACGCTGTAACAATGGCCACCGAAATGGCCAGCAACAAGGCCAATGTGCGGGCGCTATAAACCATGTATTAACCGAGATTGAACTTATACCCCACTCCTTTTACAGTGGTAATATAATCATCTCCTATCTTTTCGCGCACTTTACGGATGTGAACATCTACCGTGCGGGCCAGCACGTACACGTCCGAACCCCAGATGTTTTGCAATAAATCATCGCGACTGAAAACCTTGTTTGGATTTTGTGCCAGAAAAAACAGTAGTTCAAATTCTTTTTTAGGAAGGCTAACTTCTTTGCCTTTAATCTGAATAGTGTAACTGGTTCGATCAATTACCAAGTCGCCAATTTTAATTTGAGCCGAGGTATTTTTCTTTTTGGAATCTCTGCGAAAGAGTGCGCTGATGCGACTCATTAATGCCCGTGGTTTAATAGGCTTTAAGATGTAATCATCAGCACCCACATCAAACGCGGCTACTTCGGAATATTCTTCAGCACGAGCTGTTAAAAAAACAATGAAGGTATTAACCATTTCAGGCATTGCTCTGATTTGCCGGCACGCCTCCACGCCATCCATCTTGGGCATCATAATATCGAGCAGTACAAGATCGGGGTGAAATTTTTTTGCTTGCTCTACTGCCTGATGACCATCGGCTGCGGTACGTACATCGTAACCTTGCTTTTCAAGATTGTATTTTAACAACTCCAGAATGGGTTCTTCATCATCCACTACCAGCACCTTTTGCGTTGGTTTATTACCCATAGTTTTAATAATTATTTCGCGATAAAAGTAGATACAAATTAAGCTAATTAAAAACCAGTATTATCTCCTTAACAATTCCTTAATGGGCAGGATAGATTGGCTTTACATTAGAGGAACGGATGCTTCTGCGTAAGGTGTTGCAAGTACTTTCTCAGATCGCCATCAAACTCATTATCTAATTCCAAACGGAATGTATTTTGTTTTGCCTGATACAAATGGTAGGACATAAAGTAGGTATTATTCGGCAGTCGTCCTGAAGTTCTTCGCGGAGCGTAAAGCGGCAAGGTATCGGCCGTGGTCATAATTTTTTCGATCATGTTTTTCTTCGCTTGTTTTTTGGTTGCAACCAAAGCGGTATCACTAAAACTCTGGTATAAACTATCCAGCGCGCGTGTGCCTCTTAAAATGTGTTTGCTGTACCTACGGTAGTCCTGATCTTCCTGCCAGTATTGCGTAAACTCTGCCGAAGTGTTTCCATATTTTGATGCGAGAAAATAATAGGCCGAGGTATCGCCTATGAACGATGCAAGGTTCTCATTAAAATCAACATCGTCTTTAACAAAAATGGTAGCGTGTACCATTTCGTGAATGATGAGGCTGGCCAGATCGCCCTCGTTGCGTTTTAACATCCCACTTAAAATCGGATCGGTAAACCAACCCAACGTGGACCAACCTCCCGGATTGCGGATGCTCACATCATACCCATCTGCTTCCAGTTTGGTACGCTCGTCAAGTGCCTTCTGTTTTTCAAAAAAACCTTTGTAGGGAACCGTGCCCACCACTGGGAATTCCCATTGTTTTGCTTTTAGCTGAAAGGGTTCGCAGGCTTGAACTACCCACATAATCTCTTCCCCTTTCTGATCGAATAAAGTTTTGTAATTCTCGGTGTCTTTTAGACCCAGCGAGTCGATAGCATATTGCCTTATCTCTTGAATGAGTCGCAACTTTGCTTTCAAGGAATCCGGAAAATCGGGATTGGTTAGAAACTGCTCAATAGGTTTTGCATTCCATACCATATTAACCTGCCCATAGCCCTGGCGCACCCCATAAACAACCAGTTGCCAGTTCCACACCAGTACCACCAGTAACAAAAGGCCAAGCCCCCAAAAAAATTTTTTTACCATAAACTATGCAGCAAATTAAGGTGCGCTGATACCAAAACCTTTACTTTTAAAGAATATTAGGTGATTTACAGAATACTAAAAATTTTAGCTAAAATTCTTGTCAATACTATAAATAGTAGTAATTTCAGCCCGGATTTACTCGAAAACAAAACGATTAATTTATATGAGCGAAGTAAAAAGTGACGCAAAAGAAAAGCTAAAGGCACTCCAGTTAACCATCGATAAACTGGAAAAAACTTACGGAAAAGGGACCGTAATGAAGCTGAACGACAGCAAGGTTACGGATGTGGCGGCCATCTCTACGGGTTCGCTGGGCCTTGACATTGCTTTGGGTATTGGTGGTCTTCCACGCGGCCGGGTTACGGAGATTTACGGGCCGGAATCGTCAGGTAAAACAACGTTAACCATGCACGCCATAGCCGAGGCTCAAAAGAGAGGTGGACTTGCTGCCTTTATTGATGCCGAACATGCTTTTGACAAAACTTATGCTGAAAAACTTGGCATTGACACCGAAAACTTATTGATCTCGCAACCTGATAATGGTGAGCAAGCACTTGAAATTGCCGAACACCTGATTCGCTCAGGAGCGATAGATATTATTGTTATTGACTCAGTAGCCGCACTTGTGCCAAAAGCTGAACTGGAAGGTGAAATGGGTGAGAGTAAAATGGGGTTGCAAGCCCGTTTAATGTCGCAGGCTTTACGAAAACTTACCGGTACCATTAGTAAAACCGGTTGCGCCTGTGTGTTCATTAACCAGTTGCGCGAAAAAATCGGCATTATGTTCGGTAACCCCGAAACTACTACCGGTGGTAATGCACTTAAGTTTTATGCTTCGGTGCGATTGGATATTCGTAGAATCGGACAGATCAAAGAATCGGCTGATGATATTACCGGTAACCGTGTAAAAGTAAAAGTGGTTAAGAACAAAGTGGCCCCACCATTTAAAGTAGTTGAGTTCGACATTATGTATGGCCGAGGTATTTCCAAGTCAGGCGAGATTGTAGATTTAGGTGTTGAACTGAATGTAATTCAGAAAGCAGGTTCGTGGTTCTCGTACAACGGCAACAAACTTGGCCAGGGAAGAGATTCTGTAAAACAACTGATTGAAGATAATCCAGAACTATCAGAAGAACTGGAAAAGAAAATCAAAGAGAAGATCTCGAGCGGAGTTGAGGTGAAGGAAGAAGTTGAATAATTCAATTCAGGATTTCGGGTTTAAAATTCAAGATTTAGAAAGGTGCTATTCGAAATCTTGAATTTTAAATCCGAAATTGACTAAGCAGCCCTGATCGCAACTACCGGGTCTAATCGTGCAGCCATAGCAGCGGGTACAATACCAGCGATCAATCCTATAATTGACGATACACCTAAGCCTAAAACAATATTGTTGATTGAGAGTACCACCTGCAAACTTCCAAATGGCGCGAGGGTAAGCAACCACACCAAAAATAATCCTGAAAGTCCGCCAATCAAGCTTAAGAACACAGACTCAAACAAGAACTGGAAGAGAATAAAGTAATTTTTCGCGCCAAGCGATTTCTGAAGTCCGATTATACTGGTGCGCTCTTTTACCGAAACAAACATGATGTTGGCAATACCAAAACCGCCCACCAACATAGAAAATCCACCAATTACCCAACCAGCAATACTCAGTACATCAAAAACCCCACTAATCATGTTGGCCACTGCCTCTGGCCGATTGAGCGAAAAATTATCTTTTTGAATTGGCTTCAATCCACGCTTCACGCGAAGTAAACCCCGCGTATCATTTTCCATTTCAACAAGGCCAATATCGGTGCTAAACCCTTTTAACCCAATGTCAGAACCTAACTCGTTCCAGCGTCCGGTACCGGTTTGATACAGTTTCCGGAAAGCATCGTAAGGGATAATTACACTATAATCATTACTGGGGGTACCCAGAAAACTTTCGCCTTCGCGCTTAGTAACACCCACCACATTAAACTTCAGATTTTTGATTTTTACAGTTGAGCCTATTGGCGTGTCCTGATTTGGAAAGAGTGCTTTTGCAACTTCATTTCCAATAATCACCACATTTCTTCCCGACTCAATCTCATCGTTAGTCAGGTATCGGCCATTCTCAATATTGATCTCAAAAATTTTATCGTAATCCAGATCAGCACCTTTAAGTGTTATCTGGCTTACACCACTATTGCCACTCTTTACGGTAATGCCGCCTACATCAGCAAAAATGGAAACAGTCTGTGATGTTTTCAGATTGGCTTTCAGAAATTTATACTCTGCATAACTCACATTAGGGCGCATCAGGTATTCCTTCCACCAATCGCGACCGTTACCGCCTGTGAAGGGCCACTTACCCACATAAATTACATCGCTACCCAAAAAATTAAAGCTGTCTCGGATGTTTTTCTCTAAGGAATCGACCAGCGTAAGAACGGCTATAATCGAAAAAATACCGATTGTTACACCAAGCAGAGATAGTACCGTTCGTAAGATGTTGGATTTGAGAGCCCGCCAGGCAAAGCCCAGGCTTTCATAAATAAGGCGAATAGTTAGCATGTGGGTTTAACGGGATAAAACCATTTTGAGGTTGCAATAAACACGGTTTTTCAATCAATCAGTTCATTAAAATGCCAATAATTGGTTTGAATGGCTGACTTAAAGCTGAAAACCGACAGTGAGACGCTCAGAGATGTGAATTTGTTTCTAAAATCTCTGTCAGAAATTTCCTTTTGGGTAGGTTCATACCCTATTTTTGCCACCTCATTTAAAAAAACCTCCCGATACCGGGAATTAAAGCCCGTAAGCTTATGAAACTTTCAGAATTCAAATTCGAAATCCCCAACAGTTTAATCGCATCGCATCCGGCCGAAAACCGCGATGAAGCCCGCATGATGGTAATTAATCGTGCCACCGGAAAAATTGAACACAAAGTTTTTAAAGACATTGTTAACTATTTTGATGAAGGCGATGTAATGGTTGGTAACGATACCATGGTGTTTCCAGCACGCCTGTATGGTCGCAAAGAAAAAACCGGTGCTAAGATTGAAGTATTCTTACTACGCGAACTGAATGCAGAAATGCATTTGTGGGATGTGTTGGTTGACCCGGCCCGTAAAATCCGCGTGGGTAATAAACTTTACTTTGGTGATGGCGATTTAGTGGCCGAAGTAATTGATAACACCACCTCGCGCGGAAGAACCATTCGCTTTTTGTTTGATGGTGACTCAGCTGCTTTCGATAAAATTGTAGAAACGCTTGGCGAAACTCCACTACCAAAATATATTAAACGCAAAGTTGAGCCTGCCGATAAAGACAGGTTTCAAACCATTTTTGCTAAGAACAAGGGTGCAGTATCGGCACCTACTGCCGGTATGCACTTTACCAAGCAACTGGTAAAACGCCTTCAGATTAAAGGTGTGGATATGAGTTTTATTACGTTG
>Ga0075163_10001217_pt1 | contig 34332 bp, 33 predicted proteins | sample JI1023141ADNA_FD_71478 | JGI IMG/M metagenome (GOLD analysis project Ga0075163, IMG submission 71478) | Wastewater effluent complex algal communities from Wisconsin, to seasonally profile nutrient transformation and Carbon sequestration -... | ecosystem: Engineered > WWTP > Effluent > Algae...
GACGCCTCAACCCGCGCGGAGTCAAGCGCAAGATGAGCAGCTTCACCGTCCGCCATCGCGGCGCGTTGCTCCACCAGCGACATCAGCCCACGCCAGTACTGCGTATCTGAACAGTATTGGATTTAGCCCACAACTGCGTCCACGCCCAGCCATGCCCCAAACAGTCAACGTCCGCGACGCCAAGACCCACTTCTCGCGCCTGCTTGAACAGGCGCACGCGGGTGAAGAAATCATCCTGGCCAAAGCCGGCAAGCCCTACGCACGTCTGATGCCGCTGGCGCCCGACACCCCCGAGCGCCGCCCCGGCCGGATCAACGGCAAGGTGGATGCGGCCTTCTTCGCCCCCCTGACCGACGAAGAACTGGCCGGCTGGGAACCACGGTGAAACTGCTGCTGGACACCCATGCCCTTCTGTGGTGGTGGACCGACGACCAACGCCTGTCACCCAACGCCCGCGCGGCCATCCTCGACCCTGGCCACACGATCCTCGTGAGTGCCGCCAGCGCGTGGGAAATTGCCACCAAGCACCGCTTGGGCAAGCTGAGCCTGGCAGACGAGATCGTTCCGCGGATGGACGAACTGGTGCGCGCCGACGGTTTTCGAACTGCTGCCTATCCTGCACACCCACGCACTGCGCGCTGGCAGCTACCCACAACACCATCGCGACCCTTTCGATCGCATGCTGGCCGCGCAAAGCGAGACCGAAGCCGCCACCTTGCTCACCGCCGACCCCGCTTTCGAGCTGTTTGGCACGCGAACGCTCTGGTAGCGCCGGAAGACGCAGCCCTCGTCACAGTGGGCCGTGCGTGGCGATCTTGATGAGACCCAGTATTCTTTGTGTGGAAATTTTGATCTGACCCCAGTTCTCAGACCCCAGTTCTCAGCATTGAAATTGAGCTTAGACACTCGCCGCAACAATTACCTATTTTTCATCTATATTTCGGTCCAGCCACTCAGATACCGCCGCGTTAGTAATGCTGGCTGGAATGCCTACGCTACTGACATACGTCGGCAAAGCCAAATTGCATTTAGCACAAATGGTAGCTACATGCATCATTATAGACTCGCCGCATCCTGGGCAATTTCTCCCTGGCATCGCCTCTTGACCCTCATAATTCAGTACCCTCAAAGTTCTCGCCGAATTGATCACACACAACGCCAACAGCATACGATAATCCCAATCAGATATTTTTCCCTTAAATTCATACACTTCGTCATATCCAGGAGCCCGGAATTGACTCGGAAAGTACGTTGGCAAATCATCCTCAATTCCCCTTCTCAAGGAAAATTCGAGGGCCATCATTTGATTCGGGCTGATTAATTTTACTCTATACTTCAAAATATCGCACAATATTTGTGTCAGCGCATCGAAATCAATGTAACCCTCATTTGAATCAATGAGTTGAACGACTTGTTGATGGCAATATTGCATCGCAACGTTATTTGAAATAATACTCATATTGGTGTTCTCAATTTTAATACTGCACCCTCTCAATAGGATGTGGCGCTTTTCTATGAACTATTGCATCCATGGCGGGCGCAACCAGCTCGGTCAATCGTGAGCCATTGCATCCCGGCCAGTTCTCCAGAATTGCGAAAAAACGCAATCGGTGGGCCCGTTCGATCGGTGTGAACGCATTCCACGCGTCGGCGGAGTAGCGACCATTCAGCCATCCGCTATATGGTTCAACGTCCATTGGCAATGAGGTTGTCGGCTCGACTTCAAGTGTCTTGGATTCCTCCAGATATTCCTGCAACCCCTTGCGCCGCCACGTGCCATGCTGCTGGCGCTCGCGGCTGGTGATTTGTAGTGCCTGCTGGAATTTCTGAAAGTCACTGGCGGACAACGCGGCCAATGCGGTAACGATATCGTCTGATTTGACATCAGCAATCAGCAGGCGCCACGCCTGATCCGTCTTCAGGCATTCATAGCGGAAGGGGTCATAGAATGGGCTTTCCACGAACCGACGCAAGGCTGAATAGATCGTCAACGCCACGTCGAGTCCTGGCGCGCGCACGGTGCGCCGATATTCCTTCCCGTCCTCTTGGTGCCACTCGATAGCCAAGGCGACCAAGAATTTGTCGCTTGACTCTGCGTATCGAGATAATTCCCTGCGCCATTCGAGTTTTCCCCATGCGCCATCACATTCCCATCCGTGGCTTCCGCCCGGTTTCCCCTCTGCCATGGCATCGCACTGCGCAAGCACCCATTTGATATCACAGGTCGTTTGCACAGAAAAGGCAACCGTGAGATCGAACGGCTCAGCTGAGTTGGGCAGAGTGCGCTGCGGCTCCTCTGGCGCGAACTGGCGCAGTCTCAATTCCACGACATGCGGGCGTGGCGAGGCTGAAAAATGAGCGTCGAAGTTTTGCTGGGCACCTGACTTCCAGGCCACGACTTCGGGAAGCAGGTTGTTGTAAAGATGAAAAACCGGCGCGCCCTTGATTACTCGGTCATCGCGCTCGGTGCGCATGGCACGCAACACGCCGTTTTTTATTTCTAGATAAACGTTGTCGCGATAGAGGACGCCATACGTCGTTCCGCGTGATGTCCGGACGCGGGCACCAGTGCCAAGGTGCAGTTCACCGCTGAACCACTCTGCAAAGATGGGTGGCTGGGCGTTCGGAAGCAGTTCGTCGAGCGCGAGAAGCTCTTCGCGGCCCTCAACATGGCCTTGAAGTTTGTCCAAATACAAGCGGCCGTCCTTGATCTTCCATGTACCGTGATAGCCGCGCCAGTTGGCGGTCATGGTGGCTCGGAAAGCAGGAAAACCTACTGGCCACAGTTTGCAGCCGTTCAATGGCGTGCTGTAAAGCGGGAATCTCCAACCGTTCCAGTACAGTGTCTCACTAGCTTGCACAGTCATACGTGGGTCACCTTTGAAACTTTTCAGTTTAGCATTTTTCGGTGGCCGATACAAAAATACAATGAAATGACCGATAATTCGGCAAAACTCCCCTGTATTTCGTCTTGTTTATAGATTTTCTCTATTGATTCGATGCCCTGGCACCCTGACCCATCAGAACTCACTGCACCTGCTGCTCCGGCCCCGCGTGCAGGTTCCGCACCAGCCACGCCAGCACCGAATCGACGGTGACCGTTTCGATGCGGTCGGCAAAGCGCTGCGCATTGGGATGGTCGTCAAACGCCACGTTGGCCGAGGTGAGGCGACCGCCCAGCCGGATGAGCGCGCCAAGGAATTAATGGAGGAATTAATGAGGTCAGATGACAATTTACACGCTGGCACCTTCGTCGACCGCACCGATGGAGAACGTCGGGTGGCTGTGCGGCCGGTAGCAGGCCCGGCTGCGGCAGGCGCGCCGACTTTCAGCGCAGGGCATCGCGGGGTCGCTCCAGAACTGGACGGTGCTTTTCATGCCCGCTGTCTACTATGTTTTCAATAGCTTCTCGCGCTTGCTGGACGCCGGCCAGCAGCCGATTTAGCTTAAATTTCTGATGTTCAGGTCGGACCCGCGCCGTAGTCCTCGTGCAGCCCGCGCCCGGTCTTGGCGCCCAGGTTCCCTTCGGCCACCAGTTTGCGCAGCAGGGCGCGCGGCGCTTCGGGCAGGCCGGTGCGCTTCTCGGCGTAGTGCTCCTCGATGCTCAGCACCACGTCCAGGCCCACCGCGTCCATCAGCCGGCACGGGCCGTAGGTCATGCCGGTCGCCTGGACGTAGATGGCGTCCACCTCCTGCGGCGTGGCCACGCCCTCGGCCACCACGGCCAGCGTCTCGCGCTTGATGGCGGCCCAGATGCGGTTGAAGATGAAGCCCATGCTTTCGCGCCGCACCACGTAGGGCGTCAGGCCGTAGCCGGGCAGCACCCGCGCCAGCAACCCGATCACCGCCGGGTCAGTATGGCCGCAGGACATCAGCTCCACCGGAATCATGTCCGGCGGCATCAGGAAGTGCGTGTTCAAAAGCCGCGCGGGGTTCTTCACGCTCGCCGCGAATTCGCTGGACGCGTAGGACGAGGAGTTGCTGGCCAGGATGGCGTCAGGCTCGGCCAGCGCATCGACCTGGGTGAAGAGGTCCTGCTTCAGCGCCAGCTGTTCGGGCACCGACTCGATCACCAGCCAAGCGTCTTTCACCGCGTCGGTCAGGTTGTCCACGGCCACGATGGTGCCGGCGGTGCTGCCGGGCAGCTTGGCCAGCAGGGCGGGCAACTGCTCTTGCGCATAGGTCACGCCCGCATCGCGCGTAGCGGCGCTGCGCGCGTACAGGCGCACCTCGGCGCCGCGCGTGGCCAGCATCAGCGCGATGCGGCGGCCCAGCGTGCCGGCGCCCAGCACGGCGATGGGGCGGGTGTCGATGCGGTCGGGAAGGGTGAAGCTCATGGGGTCTCCTGCTGTTGTTCGGGGATTGTCGCAGGCTGCGCAGGCGGGTGTCAGCCCGCGAGGACTCCTGTTTTCATAGCCTCAGGCGCATATTCCGCGCCGGCTAGCGGCTCAAAAAGCTCAGTAGTCGTCGCTGGAGCCCATGGCCAGGCTCTCGAAGCGCGTGAGCGGCTTGAGGAAGGCGAGCTTGACCGTGCCCGTGGGCCCGTTGCGCTGCTTGCCGATGATGATCTCGGCCACGCCGGGCTCGCGCGAGTCCTTGTTGTAATAGTCGTCGCGGTAGATGAACATGATGATGTCGGCGTCCTGCTCGATGGCGCCAGACTCGCGCAGGTCGCTCATCATGGGGCGCTTGTCGGTGCGCTGCTCGACGCTGCGGTTGAGCTGCGACAGCGCGATGACGGGGCACTGCAGCTCCTTGGCCAGGGCCTTCAGCCCGCGCGAGATCTCGCCCAGTTCGGTGGCGCGGTTCTCGTCGGCTGAGTTGCTGCCGCTCATCAACTGCAGGTAGTCCACCACGATCAGGCCCAGCTTGCCGCACTGGCGCGCCAGGCGCCGCGCGTTGGCGCGCAGCTCGGATGGGGTCAGGCCCGGCGTCTCGTCGATGTGCAGGCTGACGTTGCGCAGGCGTTCGATGGCCTCGGTCAGGCGCGGCCATTCTTCGTCGGTCAGCTTGCCGGTGCGCAGGTGGCCCTGGTCGATGCGGCCGATGGAGCCGACGATGCGCACCGCCAGTTGCGAGGCGCCCATCTCCATCGAGAACACCGCCACCGGCAGGCCCTCGTTCAGCGCCACGTGCTCGGCAATGTTGATGGCGAAGGCGGTCTTGCCCATCGACGGGCGCGCGGCCAGCACCACCAGGTCGCCCGCCTGCAGGCCGGCGGTCATGCGGTCCATGTCGACGAAGCCGGTGGGCACGCCGGTGACGTCGTTGGGGTTGTCGGCCATCTCCTGCACGCGGTCGAGCAGTTGCACCACCAGCGAGTCCATGGCCTGGAAGCCCTGCTTCATGCGCGAGCTCTGCTCGCCGATCTTGAAGATCTTGGCCTCGGCGTCGTCCAGGATCTTGGCGACCGGCTTGCCCTGGGTGCTGAAGGCGCTGGTGGCGATCTCGTCGCTGGCGCTGACCAGCTGGCGCAGGATCGAGCGCTCGCGCACGATCTCGGCGTAGCGGCGGATGTTGCTGGCGCTGGGCACGTACTGCGCCAGCGAGTTCAGGTAGGCCAGCCCCCCGATCTCGTCGGCCTTGCCCTGGCGCTGCAGCTCCTCGTGCACCGTGATCACGTCGGCGGGCTTGGTCTCGTTGATGAGCTTGCCGACGACGGCGTAGACCAGGCGGTGCTCATAGCGGTAGAAGTCCGCGTCGATCAGCACGTCGCCCACGCGATCCCAGGCGCCGTTGTCCAACAGCAGCCCGCCCAGCACGCTGGACTCGGCCTCGATGGAATGCGGCGGGATGCGCAACTGCGCGACCTGGCGGTCGGGCGGCGCGTCGTCGCCGAGGTCGGCGTAGCCGGGTTGGAAAACGGAGGACATGGGCGGTGGAAGGAAACAGCTCATCCGATGCTACGCCGCGCGCCTAGCCCTGTCATCGGACAAGCCTGTGGACAAGGTGTGGGTCGGCGGTGCATGCGGGCAACGAAGCTGTGATTAAAAACGGCTGGCCAAGAAAAGCAAAAAGCCGCCCGAAGGCGGCCTGGCCAGCGCGGGGGCCGGGGATCAGGCGCTTTCGCCGTAGACCGAGACGGTGATCTCGGCGTCCACGTCGGTGTGCAGGGACACGGCCACCGTGGTGTCGCCCACGGTCTTGATCGGGCCGTTGGGCAGGCGCACCTGCGACTTGTGCACGTCGAAGCCCTGCTTCTTCAGCTCGTCGGCGACGTCGTGGTTGGTGACCGAGCCGAACAGGCGGCCATCGACGCCGGCCTTCTGCGTCAGCTTGATGGTCTGGCCGTTCAGCTTCTCGCCCAGGCCCTGGGCCTGGGCCAGCTTGTCGGCGGCCTGCTTCTCCAGCTCGGCGCGGCGGGCCTCGAACTCGGCCTTGGCCGCGGCGGTGGCGCGACGGGCGCGGCCGGAGGGAATCAGGAAGTTGCGGGCGTAACCGTCCTTGACCTTGACGATTTCACCCAGGCTGCCCAGGTTGAGGACTTTGTCCAGAAGAATGACTTGCATGGGGGCGGCTCCTTCAGACCTTGTGCTGGTCGGTGTAGGGCACCAGCGCCAGGAAGCGCGCGCGCTTGATGGCGGTGTTGAGCTGGCGCTGGTAGATGGCGCGCGTGCCGGTCAGGCGCGCGGGCACGATCTTGCCGTTCTCGCCGATGAAGTCGCGCAGGATATCGACATCCTTGTAGTCGATCTCTTCCACGCCGGCCACGGTGAAGCGGCAGAAACGCTTGCGCTTGAACAGCAGCGACTGGGTATTGCGCTTGGGGCGCTTGTCCTTGTTGAATTTCTTGAACGTGGCCATGAGGCCTCCTTGAAACTAATCTTGCTGAAAATCCTGGATGTGCAGGGCAACGTGCCTGCCGTGCCGCGGACTGGCCAGGAAGCCGGTGAAGCACCAGCGCGATCCGACCGCCTGCCGCCCGAGCCGCTCGGCCACCGCGCCCAGCGCGATGGCCTTGAGCACCGCCTTGACCTGCCGCTGCTGGCCCGCTTCCTCGACGCTGGACTCGTGTTCGAGCCGCAGATCGAGCGCGGGCACGCCAGCGGGTGTGTGACGCGCGGCGCCCACTTCGGCGATGCAGGCGGTCAGACGGGTCTGGTTCACCACCGGCTCGCCGCGCGGCCGCGTGTCAGTTGCTGGTCTCCGCCTGCTGAGCCTTGCGGGCCTCTTCGCGCTCGACGGTCTTCATCATGGACGAAGGGCCGGTATCGGCTTTCTTCTTCTGCACCGTCAGGTGGCGCAGCACGGCGTCGTTGAACTTGAAGGCGTGTTCCAACTCGCCCATCACGGCCTGATCGGCCTCGATGTTGACGCACAGGTAGTGGGCCTTGCCCAGCTTGTTGATCTGGTAGGCCAGTTGGCGGCGGCCCCAGTCTTCCACGCGGTGGATCTTGCCGCCGCCGGCGGTGATCATGCCCTTGTAGCGCTCCAGCATGGCCGGAACCTGCTCGCTCTGATCCGGGTGGATCAGCAGAATGATTTCATAGTGACGCATCGACTCTCCTTGTGGATGGCGGCCTCGCTGTCCGCGAAGCCCAGTGCAAAAGCCGCCCCTGGCGTCGATCAGGGTGCGGCAAGGGAACCAAGGATTATAGCGACTGGCGAAAACCCGGCCTGGCTACTTCAGTCGCGCCAACCGCTCGCGCCCGGCCTGCGCGGCCTCGGACTGCGGGTAGGTCTTGGTCAGCGACTCCAGCGTGGCGCGGGCGGCGCGCGCGTCCTTCAACTCGATCTGACAGTTGGCGATGGACAGCAGGGCCTCGGGCGCCTTGGCGTGGTTGGGCGCGGCCGTCAGCAGGGAGCGGAAGTTGGTGACGGCTTCCTTGTAGTCGCGCGTGGCGTACTGCGCGTTGCCCAGCCAGAACAGCGCCGAGGGCGCCAGGCTGCTGCGCGGATGGCGCTTGATGAAGTTGGCGAAGCTGGTCTGCGCGGCGTTGAAATCGCCGGAGCGGAACACGGCCAGCGCCGCGTCGTATTCGGCCTTGTCGCCGCCCTCGCCCGTGCTGGCCGCCGCGCCGCTGGCCGGATCGGTGGCCGCCGGCGCACCGGATTCGAGCTTGCGCAGGCGCTCCTCCAGGGGCTCCAGCGTGGCCGCCTGGCGCTTTTGCAGCTCGGCGATGTCGCGCGTGAGCTGCTCTTCCTGGCCGCGCGAGCGGGCCAGTTCGCCGCGCAGCGACTCGATCTGCTGCTGCAGGTCGAGCATGCTGCGGCGCATCTGGGTGTTCTCGTCCACCAGGCGGTTCTGCGCCGCCACGGCCTGATCGAAGCGCTGGCGCAGATCCAGGATGGCCTGGCGCGCCTGGTCGTCACCGAAAAGCTGCGCGTGCGCGCCCTGCCCGGCCAGACAGGCCACGGCCAGCACGGCGGCGCGGAAATAAGGCGTCGGCATGCGGCTCATGCTCAGCGGTAGCGCAGCTCGACGCGGCGGTTCTGCGAGTAGGCGTCCTCGGAGCTGCCCGACACGGCGGGTTTTTCCTCGCCCAGGCTGACGGCTTCGATCTGGCCGTCGCTGGCGCCCACCAGCGTCAGCGCTCGGCGCACGGCCTCGGCGCGCTTCTGGCCCAGGGCCAGGTTGTACTCGCGGCTGCCGCGCTCGTCGGTGTTGCCTTCCAGAATCACGTTGCGACCGCGGTTGGCCTGCAGGAAGCGGGCATGCTGGTCCACCACGGGCTGGTAATCAGCCTTGACCGAGAAGCTGTCGTAGTCGAAGTAGATCACGCGCCCCACCCCGGCCGGCCCGGCCGCGTCAGCGCCCGCGCCGCCCGCCTGCACCTGCGTCACCGAGCTTTGGCCCGCGCCCTGGCCGGCCGCGCCGGAGCCCTCCGTGCCCGTGGTGGCGCTCGCGTCGCCCTGCACCGGCGGATCGAGCTTGACGTTGGAGCCGCAGCCGGCCAGCGCCAGGGCCAGAGCGGCCAGCAAGACATGACGTTTGATCATTCGTGTACTCCTGAAGTGGATGTCAAAGCAAGTAAATCAGCGCTGGAACGGGCCCCACGAGGGTTCGCGGATGTCGCCGCCCTGGCCTGCCAGGCGCGCCTTGATCTTGCCGTCCAGCGTGGTGGTCATCAGCGCCTCGCGCCCGCCCTGGCGGGTGGCGTAGACGATGAGCCTGCTGTTGGGCGCGAAGCTGGGGTTCTCGTCCTCGGCGGTGTCGGTGAGGGAGGTGACGTTGCCGGACGCCACCTCCATCACCTGCAGCTTGTAGCCGCCGCCATTGCGCGACACGTAGGCCATCCAGCGGCCGTCGGGGCTGATGGCGGGCGACACGTTGTAGCCGCCGCTGAAGCTGACGCGTTGCGCCGCGCCACCGCCGGCCGGCATGCGGTAGATCTGCGGCGCGCCGCCGCGGTCGCTGACGAAGTAGATCGATGCGCCGTCGGGCGAGAACACCGGCTCGGTGTCGATGCTCTGCGATTGGGTCAGCCGGCGCGGCTCGCCGCCGCTGGCGCTGATCAGGTAGAGCTGCGAACCGCCGTCGCGCGACAGGGTGACGGCCAGCGAGCGGCCGTCGGGCGACCACGCCGGCGCGCTGTTGGAGCCGCGGAAGTTTGCCAGCAGGCGCCGGCGCCCAGTGGCCACGTCGTGCACGTAGATCACCGGCTTGCGCGACTCGAAGGACACGTACGCCAATTGGCTGCCGTTGGGCGACCAGGTGGGCGAGATGATGGATTCGGGACTGGAAAGCGCGGCCTGCGCGTTCTCGCCGTCCGAATCCGCCACCCACAGCGTGTAGCGGCTGCCGCCCTTGGTCACGTAGGCCAGGCGGGTGGAGAACACGCCCTTCTCGCCCGTGAGTTTCTCGTAGATGTAGTCGGCGATCTTGTGCGCCGCCAGCCGCAGGTCGGCCTGCGGCACCACGTAGCCCTGGCCGCCCAGGTCCTGGCCGCGCACCACGTCCCACAGGCGAAAGCGCACGTCCCAGCGGCCGTCGGGCAGGCGCGTGACGCTGCCGCCGGCCAGCGAATCGGCGTTGCGCTGGCGCCAGACCGACATGTCCGGCCGCGTGGTTTCGTCCATGGCCTCGCCGCCGGGTTCGACGGCGCGGAACCGGCCGGTGCGCTCCAGGTCGGCGCGGATGATGGCGCTGATCTTCTGCGGCGCGCCGGACTCGCCGCGAAACGGCACCAGCGCGATGGGCAGCTGCGTCAGGCCGACGCCGGACACCTCGACGCGGAACTGCGCCAGCGCCGGCAGGGAAGGCGCCGTCATGAGCGCGGCGATCAAGCCGCGGCGGCGGAAGTCGGGGGAGAGGCTGGGGATATTGTCAGAGGTCATGCGATGCGGTTTCGATGCCGGCGGATCCGGCTGCGCACGGGCGTGCATGTTACACATTCGGGGCGGTGGCACGTCACAAACTGTAGAGCGCGCGCAGCGGTCCGGGCTCGCCGTGGGAGCGCGCCGCGCGGCGATTGGTTCCCGCCGCGCCGGGCCGCCATCCTAGAATCGCCGGTCACCTGACACGCCCTTCATGCCCCCCGCTCCCGACCCAGCCTCCGCCGCCGCCAGCCTGTCCCTGACGCAGCGCCTGCGCCGGCTGTGGCCATATTTCCGCCAGTACAAGGCCGGCTGGGCGCTGGCCGTGGCCGCCACGCTCACCAGCGCGCTGACCGAACCAGCGATCCCCGCCCTGCTGCAGCCGCTGCTCGACCAGGGCTTCACGCAGGGCAACCTGCGGATCTGGATGGTGCCCGTGGCCATCATCGGCCTGTTCGCCATTCGCGGGCTGGCGCAGTTCGCCAGCCAGTACGCCCTCTCGCGCATCGCGGGCGACGGCATGGTGGTGCTGCGGCGCCGGTTGTTCGAGCGCCTGCTCACGGCCGACCTGTCGCTGTTCACGCGCCAGTCGGCCAGCCAATTGGCCAACACCATCGTGTACGAGGTACAGACCGGCGCGGCGCAGCTCGTGCAGGCGCTGCTCAACCTGGCGCGCGACGGCTTCACCGTGGTCGCCCTGCTGTCCTATCTGGTCTACCTGAACTGGCGGCTGACGCTGATCGTGCTGGTGCTGGTGCCCTGCGTGGCCTGGATCCTGAAGACCCTGTCGCGGCGCCTGTACCGGGTGACGCGCGAGAGCCAGACGGCCACCGACGAACTGGCCTACGTGGTCGAGGAGAACGTGCTGGCCCACCGCATGGTGCGCCTGCACGGAGCGCAGGCGCGGCAGGCCGAGCGCTTCGACGCCCTGAGCCGCCACCTGCGCGGCCTGGCCCTCAAGGCCACGCGCGCCTCGGCCGCCACCACGCCGCTGACGCAGCTGGTGGCCGCCGTGGCCCTGTCCTCGGTCATCGCCATCGCGTTGTCGCAGGGCCAGGGCGCCCCCGGCCAGGGCGTGACGGTGGGCGGCTTCGTCGCCTTCATCGGCGCCATGCTGATGCTGGTGGCGCCCACGCGCCGGCTGGCCGACGTGGTCAACCCCATCACGCGCGGGCTGGCGGCGCTCGAGCGCGGGCTGGAGCTGATGGACGGCGTGCGGCCCGAGACCGACGCGCCCCAGCCCGCCGCCGCCGTGCCCGAGCGCGCGCGCGGCGACCTCGTGCTGGACGCCGTGCGCATGGTCTACCGCGACGACGCCGCGCCCGCGCTCGACGGCGTGAGCCTGCACGTGCGCGCGGGCGAGACGGTGGCCCTGGTCGGCCCCTCCGGCTCCGGCAAGACCACGCTGGTCAGCCTGCTGCCGCGCTTCGTGGCGCCCACCGGCGGCCAAGTGAGGCTGGACGGCATCGACATCGCGCGCTGGCCCCTGGCGCTGCTGCGCCGGCAGTTCGCGCTGGTGAGTCAGGACGTGACCATGCTCAACGACAGCGTCGCCGCCAACGTGGCCCTGGGCGCCGCCGCCATCGACCGCGAGCGCGTGCAGCGCTGCCTGGAGGACGCCAACCTGGCCGCCCACGTCGCCGCGCTGCCGCGGGGCATGGACACCGTGCTGGGCCACAACGCCACGCAGTTGTCGGGCGGGCAGCGCCAGCGCCTGGCCATCGCCCGCGCGCTCTACAAGGACGCGCCGGTGCTGCTGCTGGACGAGGCCACGTCGGCCCTCGACACCGAGAGCGAACGCCTGGTGCAGCAGGCCGTGGCCCGCGCCATGGCCGGGCGCACCACCGTCGTGATCGCGCACCGGCTCTCGACCATCGAGCACGCCGACCGCATCGTCGTCATGGAGCGCGGCCGCATCGCCGAGCAAGGCACCCACGCCGAGTTGGTGGCCGCCGGCGGCCTGTACGCGCGGCTGCACAGCCACCCGGCGGCATCGCCCTCGGCACCTGCCTGACACTATCTTTTTGATAGCTTCTGGCGCAATACCAGCACCGGCATTCGGCCTTCTTATTTCAAATCTCGGACTGCGGGGGCGGCTCGGTCAGCACCCTCAGGACGTCCGCGTACCAGACGCAGTTGAGTCCCAGGGACTCATCTTCCGTCAGGTGGCGCGTGCTCATGTCCATGCGCGTGGAATGCACGCCGAGCAACTGCCAGGGCAGCGGCGCGCCGTCCCCGCGCGGCCCGCTCCTGCGCCGCAGCACGGGGGCGCCGCTGCTGCCGCGGTGCGTCCTGGCGTCGGACAGGAAATAGCCCTGCTGCTGGAAGCGCACGCCATAGGCCGACGCGATCGAGGCGGCGCGCGCGACGGCCAGGTGGTGCACCGTGTCGTGGAACCCCAGCGGAAAGCCGATGACCGTCAAGGCATCGCCGATGGCGACGTCCTCGCCTCGCGGGTCGAGATGCGCGTCATCGAACGCCTGCAGCACCGCGTCCGCTGGCAAGCGGTCGACCTCGATCTCGATCACCGCGACGTCCACGGTCCCGGCGCTGTCGGCGGCCTGACGCCACAGCCCCAGCCCATGGCGGTACAGCGGTATCGAAAAGGCCGTGTACCGCGTCAGATCGCGCGCATCGGTGTGCACCTCGATCTCGATGCGGTCCGGGACATGGCCGCTCGGCTCGTCGACGAGGACATGGCGATTGGTCACCAGGAACAATCGCCCGTCGCGGCGAAAGAAGAAACCGCTGGCCCCGGTCAGGCTTTGCGCCCCCACGAAGGTGCTGATGCGCGTGGTGGTCAGCAGCACCGCCTCGACGGCGCCGCGGGGCGCCGGGACCTGCTCCGCCGGGATGAGTCCGGCCAGCACCGCGCGGGTCCGGGCGATGTCGCGCTCGAAGGCGACCAGCACGTGTTCGGAGATGTCGGTGTTCAGCATGACCGTGCGCGCCGCTTCGGCATGCGCCTCGAAGGAGCGCACCAGGGCGGCGTGGGCGGCCGGCGGTACCGTTTCCAGCAAGGCCGGAAGCAGTGCGTCCATCGCGATCAGGCTGCCCTTGAGGTCACAGATGCGTTCGGTGGCTTCCTGCAGATTCTTCATTGCGAGAGCCCTCCAAAAATGAAAAAAGCGCGGACAAGCCGCGCTTCAGGTCAGGGTCGGGGCGGCTGCGAGGCCGCCGGAGCCCTGCACGGTTCAGCCCAAGACACGAATGTTGGAAGCCTGGGGACCCTTGGCCCCTTGGGTGACTTCGAACTCCACGCGCTGGTTCTCGGTCAGCGTCTTGAAGCCGCCGGCCTGGATTTCACGGAAGTGGGCGAACAGATCCTTGCCGCCATCGTCGGGGGCGATGAAGCCGAAGCCCTTGCCATCGTTGAACCATTTCACGGTTCCGGTTTGAGTTGTCATAGCGATTCCTTTCAAAGTTGCCAGGGCGCAAAAACCGCGCCTGGCGAAGAGACGCCAAGAAAATCATCAAGAGGGGGATTCGACAGATCCGCCAGCAGAACGCCGGGGAGAGAGCAGAAAAAGCCTAAGAGGTGACGGTCTTGCACATATCAACAAGCCGATGGTACACCGCTTAAGAGATGCATGCCGCTTTGCGCGCGAATATAAGCTCTTGCGTCCGCTACAGCAGCACGATGTCGTACTGGTCCGGCCCCAGCGCGCGCTCGGCCTGCAGCGAGATCGGCTTGCCGATGAAATCCGACAGCCCCGCCAGGTGCTGGCTTTCCTCGTCCAGCAGCATCTCGATCACGGCCGGCGCGGCCACGATGCGGAACTCCTTGGGGTTGAACTGCCGCGCCTCGCGCAGGATCTCGCGCAGGACGTCGTAGGCCACGGTGCGCGCGGTGCGCACGCGGCCGGCGCCCTGGCATTGCTCGCAGGGCTCGCACAGCAGTTGCGCCAGCGATTCGCGCGTGCGCTTGCGCGTCATCTCCACCAGGCCCAGCGTGGAGAAGCCGCCCACCTGCGTCTTCACGCGGTCGCGCGCCAGCTGCTTGCGAAACTCCGACAGCACGGCCTGCTGGTGCTCGGGCTGCGTCATGTCGATGAAGTCCACGATCACGATGCCGCCCAGGTTGCGCAGCCGCAACTGCCGCGCGATGGCCTGCGCGGCTTCCAGGTTGGTCTTGAACACCGTGTCGTCGAAGCTGCGCGCGCCGACGTAACCGCCGGTGTTGACGTCGATGATGGTCAGCGCCTCGGTCTGGTCGACGATCAGGTAGCCGCCGGACTTGAGGTCCACGCGCCGGCCCAGCGCCTTGGTGATCTCCTCGTCCACCGAGTACAGGTCGAAGATCGGCCGCTCGCCCGCGTAGTGCTGCAGGCGCGCGGCGGCGGCGGGCATGAACTCGCGCCCGAAGGCCATCAGCACCTGGAACTGCTCGGCCGAGTCGATGCGGATCGACTGCGTGTGCTCGCCCGTCAGGTCGCGCAGCACGCGCTGCAGCAGGCTCAGGTCCTCGTGCAGCAGCGTGGCCGGCGGCTGGCGGGTGCTGGCCTCGCGGATGCGCGCCCAGGTCTTGCGCAGGTAGGCGATGTCCTCGGCCAGCTCGGCGTCCGAGGCATCCTCGGCGTTGGTGCGCAGGATGAAGCCGCCGGTCTTGCCGCCAGCGACGCCCTCGCTGGCCAGTTGCTGCACGCGCCCGCGCAGCAGCTCGCGCTGGCCGGCGGGGATGCGCTGCGACACGCCGATGTGGTCGTCCTGCGGCAGGAACACGAGCATGCGCCCGGCGATGCTGATCTGCGTGGACAGGCGCGCGCCCTTGGTGCCGATGGGGTCCTTGATGACCTGCACCATCAGCGTCTGGCCCTCGTACACCTGCTTCTCGATGGGGCGCGGCGGCGCGCCGTGGCGGTGCGCCGGCAGGCTCTCGCCCTCCAGCGGGAGCTGCCACAGGTCGGCCACGTGCAGGAAGGCCGAGCGCTCCAGCCCGATGTCGATAAAGGCCGACTGCATGCCCGGCAGCACGCGCGCCACCTTGCCCAGGTACACGTTGCCGACCAGGCCGCGCTCCAGCGCGCGCTCGACGTGCAGCTCCTGCACCGCGCCGTGTTCCACGATGGCCACGCGCGTCTCCTGCGGCGACCAGTTGATGAGGATGTCTTGCTGCATTTTGAATAGCGGGGTTTCAATTCTTCACGCCGGCCTGCCGCAGCAAGGCAGCCGTCTCGTGCAGCGGCAGCCCCATGATGCCGCTGTAGCTGCCGCTGATGTGTTCGATGAACGCCGCGGCGCGGCCCTGGATGGCGTAGGCGCCGGCCTTGCCCTGCCACTCGCCGCTGGCGACGTAGGCGTCGATGGCGGCCTCGGGCAGCGGGGCGAAGCGCACGCGCGAGTCGCTCAGCGCCTCGCCGCGCCAGTCGCCCTGCTGCAAGGCCACGGCGGTGATGACGCGGTGCGTGCCGCCCGACAGCGCGCGCAGCATGCCGGCGGCCTCCTGCGCATCGCGCGGCTTGCCCAGGATGCGGCGGCCCACCGCCACCGTGGTGTCGGCGCACAGCACCGGCGCGGGCGGCCGCTGCTGCTGCTGCTGCGCGAGCCGCCGCGCGGCGTCGCCCAGCTTCAGGCGCGTGACGCGCCGCACGTAGGCCGCAGGCGCCTCGCCCGGACGCACCGCCTCCAGCGCCTCGGCGGCCTCGGCGTCGTCGGGCAGCAGCAGGCTGACGGCAACGCCCAACTGGTCGAGCAGTTGGCGCCGGCGCGGGCTCTGGGAGGCGAGGTAGATAAAGGTCACGTTGAGCGTTTGGCGTTGAGCGAGGATTAGCGCGCGCTGAATGCTGGGCGCCGAACGTTCGACCTCATTATTCCCGGTGGTACGGATGCCCCGCGTTCACCGACCACGCGCGGTAGAGCTGCTCGACGAGCAGCACGCGCACCATGGCGTGCGGCAAGGTCAGGTCGGACAGGCGCAGGCGCTCGTGCGCCGCCTGGCGCAGGCCCGGCTCCAGCCCGTCCGGGCCGCCGATGAGCAGGGCCACGTCGCCGCCCAGCCCTTGCCACTCGGCCAGCCGCGCGGCCAAGGCGTGCGTGGTCAGCGCGGCGCCGTGCTCGTCCAGCGCCACCACGTGGGCGCCCTTGGGCACGGCGGCCTCGATGCGATGGCGCTCGGCCGCCATGGCCTGGGCGGCGGTCTTGCCGCCGGCGCGCGGTTCGGTCTTGATCGCCTTCAGCTCCACCTTCAGCTCGGGCGGAAAGCGCTTGGCGTAGTCGTCCCAGGCCGTTTGCGCCCAACCGGGCACGCGCTGGCCGACGGCGACCACGACGAGCTTCATCGCGCCGTGCGAGGCGCGGCTTTCTTGGCGGCGGCGGCGGTGCGGGCCGTGGCCGCCTTCTTGGCCGTGGCGGGCTTGCCGACGACCATCACTTTCGGCGCCGCCGCTTTCCGGGCGGGGGTCTTGCGAGGCGCGGCCTTTCCGGCGACCGCTTTCTTGGCCGCCGCCTTCCTGGCCACGGCCGGCTTGCCGGCGGCGGCCTTGCGGGCCGGGGCGGGCTGGGCGGGTGTTTTCTTGGCCGCTACCTTTTTAGTAGCTGCAGGCGCAGTATCGGCGCTGGCTTCAGATGCTTTTTTCTTGGAATCGGCGGCTTTCCGCTCGGCCGGCGCGGCCGAGCGCAGCCGCACGGGCTTGTCGCCCCAGATTTCTTCCAGGTTGTAGTACTGGCGAATGGCGGGCTGCATCACGTGGACCACGGCAGCGCCGCAGTCGACGACGATCCATTCACCGTTCTCCTCGCCCTCCATGCGCGGCTTGGCGAAGCCAGCGTCGCGCACCTTGTCGCGCACGCTGGAGGCCAGGGCCTTGGTCTGCCGGTTGGAGGTGCCGCTGGCGACGATCACGCGCTCGAACAGCGGCGAGAGGTGCTCGGTGTTGAAGACGCGGATGTCCTGGGCTTTGACGTCCTCCAGGCCATCGACGATGGCGCGCTGGAGTTTCTGGACATCTTTCTTGGCGGCGGTTTCGCTCATCTAGGCAGTGGTGTAGAGGTGGTGGTCGGCAATATACCCCGCGACGGCCGCGGGAACCAGGTGATCGATGGGCCGTCCCGCCGCGGCGCGCGCGCGCACGTCGGTGGCGCTGTGCGGCAACACGGGCAGGCCGAGCAGGCGCACGCCGCGTTCCCCCAACCCCAGGCCAGGCAACGGATTTTTTGGATCAAATTGGCATTCAGCCCGCTCCGGATAAGAGCGAATAGCTATTGAAATAGTAGCAATCTCGATGATGTCCCGCGCCCGCCGCCAGCCGTGGAACGCCAGCGCCTGGTCGGCACCGATCAGCAGGAACAGCTCGGCGCCAGGGTAATCGGCGCGCAGCGCGGTCAGCGTGTCGATGGTGTAGGTGGGGCCGGCGCGGCGCAGTTCGCGGTCGTCCACCACCACGCCGGGCAGGTCGGCGAAGGCCAGGCGGCACATCGCCAGGCGATCGGCGGCGGGGCTCAGGGGGCGCGACTTGTGCCACGCGTCGCCGGTGGGCATGACGTGCAGGCGGTCCAGCGCCAGCTCGTCGAGCGCGGCGCGCGCCAGCGTCACGTGGGCGTCGTGCGGCGGGTCGAACGCGCCGCCGAACAGGCCCACCCGACGAATCTGGCGCACGCCGGCCGTCAGACCCATGCGCGCGGCACCAGGTAGCGCGCGGTCAGCTCGGCCTCGGGCGAGCCCACGGGCGGCTGGTGCTGGTAGGCCCACGCGGCCTTCGGCGGCATCGACAGCAGGATGGATTCGGTGCGCCCGCCCGACTGCAGGCCGAAGTGCGTGCCGCGGTCCCACACGAGGTTGAACTCGACGTAGCGGCCGCGCCGCACCAGTTGGTGCTCGCGCTCGCGCTCGCCCCAGGGCAGGCCGTGGCGTCGCAGCACGATGGGCTGGTACGCGGGCAGGAAGGCGTCGCCCACGGCGCGGATGAGGTCGAAGCCCTGCCCGGCCCCGTCCTCGTTGAAGTCGTCGAAGAAGATGCCGCCGATGCCGCGCGGCTCATGGCGGTGCTTGTTGACGAAGTACTCGTCGCACCACTGCTTGAAGCGCGGGTACTTGTCGGCGCCGAAGGGCGCCAGCGCGTCGCGGCAGGTGGCGTGGAAGTGCGCGCAGTCCTCGTCGAAGCCGTAGTACGGCGTCAGGTCCATGCCGCCGCCGAACCAGCACACGGGTGGCTGGCCCGGATGGCCTGCAGCGATCATGCGCACGTTCATGTGCACCGTGGGCACGTAGGGGTTGAGCGGGTGGAACACCAGCGACACGCCCATGGCCTCGAACGGCGCGCCCGCCAGCTCGGGCCGGTGCTGCGTGGCCGAGGGCGGCAGCCGGGGGCCGCGCACGTGCGAGAAGCCGACGCCGGCGCGCTCGAACACGGCGCCGCCTTCCAGGATCTTCGTGATGCCGTCGCCTTGCAGCGGCTCGCCGGGCGCCTTCCGCCAGCGGTCCTCGAGAAACCGGGCCTGGCCGTCGATCGATTCGATGGCGCTGGTGATGCGGTCTTGCAGGCCGGCCAGCCACACGCGCACCGCGCCGGTGTCGATAGTCAACATCTCAGTCATTCATGGCGCCGACGCACGCTTCGCAGCGCACCGCCCCGAAAGAGCCTGATGGTCGCGGAGCAGGCCATGCCAGTGCACTCGTGGCCGGGGTCTCCCCGGCCACGGGTGCGCCCCCTTGAGGGGGGATGCCGGAACATCGCGCAGCGAGTGGAGCAACGGGGGGTGGTCATTTGATCGCGCGGTGGCCGATGTCGCGGCGGTATTGCATGCCGTCGAAGTGGATGCCGCGCGCCACGTCGTAGGCACGCGCCTGGGCCTGCTTGACCGAATCGGCCAGCACGGTGACGCACAGCACGCGCCCGCCGGAGGTGGTGACCCTGTCGCCCTCGGCCTGCGTGCCGGCGTGGAACACCATGGCATCGTCCGCGGGCCGGGGCAGGCCGGCGACCAGGTCGCCCTTCTTGGGATTCAGCGGGTAGCCGCCGGCCGCCATCACCACGCCCAGGGCGGCGCGGCGGTCCCATTGCAGATCGACCTCGTCCAGGCGGCCAGCGGTGGCGGCCAGCAGCACGTCCACCAGGTCGGACTTCAGCCGCATCAGGATGGGCTGGGTCTCGGGATCGCCCATGCGGGTGTTGAACTCCAGCGTCCTGGGCCGGCCCTCGGCGTCGATCATCAGGCCGGCGTACAGGAAGCCGGTGAACGGGATGCCGTCCTGGTCCATGCCGCGGATGGTGGGCAGGATGACGTCGTGCATCACGCGCGCATGCACCCTCGGCGTGACGATGGGCGCCGGCGAGTACGCGCCCATGCCGCCGGTGTTGGGGCCCTCGTCGCGGTCCTTCAGGCGCTTGTGGTCCTGGCTGGTGGCCAGCGCGGCGACGTTCTTGCCGTCGCACAGCACGATGAAGCTGGCCTCCTCGCCGGCCAGGAACTCCTCGATGACGACGCGCGCACCGCCTTCGTTGTGCGCCACGCCCAGCGTGTTGCCACCCAGCATGTCGTCGATGGCGGCGTGCGCCTCGTCCGCGGTGGCGGCCACCACCACGCCCTTGCCGGCCGCCAGCCCGTCGGCCTTGACGACGATGGGCGCGCCCAGGCGCTCGACGTAGGCGTGCGCGGCCGCCGGGTCGCTGAAGGTCTCGTAGGCCGCGGTGGGGATGCCGTGGCGCTTCATGAAGTCCTTGCTGAAGGCCTTGGAGCTTTCGAGCTGCGCGGCGGCCTTGGTCGGGCCGAAGATGCGCAGGCCGTGCGCGCGGAAGTCGTCCACCACGCCGGCGGCCAGCGGCTGCTCGGGACCGACCACGGTGAGCGCGATCTTTTCCTTCAGCGCCCAGTCGCGCAGCGCGGCCAGGTCGGTGATGGGCACGTTCTTGAGATGGGGCGCCAGCGCCGTGCCGCCGTTGCCGGGCGCCACGTACACCTGCTGCACCTTGGGCGATGCGCTGAGCTTCCAGGCCAGCGCGTGCTCGCGGCCGCCGCCGCCGATGACGAGGACTTTCATGTCACAGCGCCGCGTTGTGGAAGACTTCCTGCACGTCGTCCAGGTCTTCCAGCATGTCCAGCAGTTTCTGCATGCGGGTGGCGTCGTCGCCGGCCAGGTCGACGGTGTTCTCGGCGCGCATCGTCACCTCGGCCACCTCGGGCGCCAGGCCGGCGGCCTCCAGCGCGTTCTTCACGGCCTCGAACCGGGCCGGGTCGGTCAGCACCTCGATGGCGCCCTCGTCGTCGGCGATGACGTCGTCGGCGCCGGCTTCGAGCGCCAGCTCCATCACCTGGTCCTCGCTGGTGCCGGGCGCGAAGATGATCTGCCCGCAATGCTTGAACTGGAACGCCACCGAGCCCTCGGTGCCCATGTTGCCGCCGTACTTGCTGAAGACGTGGCGCACGTCGGCCACGGTGCGCACGCGGTTGTCGGTCATGGTGTCGACGATGATCGCCGCGCCGCCGATGCCGTAGCCCTCGTAGCGGATTTCCTCGTAGCTCACGCCTTCGAGGTTGCCGGTGGCCTTGTCGATGTTGCGCTTGACGGTGTCGGCGGGCATGTTGGCCGCCTTGGCCTTTTCAATCGCCAGGCGCAGGCGCGGGTTGGCCGTCGGGTCGCCGCCGCCGGTGCGCGCGGCCACCATGATCTCGCGCACCACGCGCGTCCAGACGCGCTGGCGCTTTTCGTCCTGGCGCCCCTTGCGGTGCTGAATGTTTGCCCATTTGCTGTGGCCGGCCATGACGAGTCGCTTTCTCGGGAAGTCGCTTGATAATCGGGCGATTTTACTTTTCAAAGGCGCCGCACCATGGCCGACCCCTTGCTGATCGCCAAGCACGGCGACATCGAAGCCCTTCTCCTGCCCGGCTTGGCCAACCGCCACGGCCTCGTCACCGGCGCCACCGGCACCGGCAAGACGGTGACGCTGCAGAAGATGGCCGAGGCCTTCAGCCGCATCGGCGTGCCGGTGTTCATGAGCGACGTCAAGGGCGATCTCTCCGGCATCAGCCAACCCGGCAGCGTGCAGGGCAAGATGGCCGAAATTCTGAAGGAGCGCGGCCTGCCCGCGCCCGAGCCGCTGGCCTGTCCGGCCACCTTCTGGGACGTGTTCGGCGAGAAAGGGCACCCGGTGCGCGCCACCATCTCCGACATGGGGCCGCTGCTGCTGGCGCGCATGCTGGATTTGAACGACACGCAGGCCGGCGTGCTGAACCTCGTCTTCAAGATCGCCGACGACAGCGGCATGCTGCTGCTGGACCTGAAGGACCTGCGCGCCATGCTCATCCACGTGGGCGAGAACGCCAAGGACTTCACCACCAAGTACGGCAACGTCAGCACCGCCAGCGTCGGCGCCATCCAGCGCGGCCTCATGCAACTGGAGAGCCAGGGCGCCGACCGGTTCTTCGGCGAGCCCATGCTCGACATCGCCGACCTGATGCAGACCGTCCACGGCCAGGGCGTGATCAACATCCTCTCGGCCGACAAGCTGATGACCGCGCCGCGCCTGTACGCCAGCTTCCTGCTGTGGCTGCTGTCCGAGCTGTTCGAGCACCTGCCCGAGGTCGGCGACCCGGAGAAGCCCAAATTCGTCTTCTTCTTCGACGAGGCGCACCTGCTGTTCGCCGACGCGCCCAAGGTGCTGCTGGAGCGCATCGAGCTGGTGGTGCGTCTGGTGCGCTCCAAGGGCGTGGGTGTGTACTTCGTCACCCAGAACCCCATCGACGTGCCCGACACCGTGCTGGCCCAGCTCGGCAACCGCGTGCAGCACGCGCTGCGCGCCTTCACCCCGCGCGACCAGAAGGCCGTCAAGGCCACGGCGCAGACCATGCGCGCCAACCCCGGGCTCGACATCGAGACCGCCATCACCGAACTCGGCACCGGCGAAGCGCTGGTGAGCTTCCTCGACGCCAAGGGCCGCCCCGCCGTGACCGAGCGCGTGTTCGTCATTCCGCCGGGCAGCCAGATCGGCCCCATCACCGAGACCCAGCGCGCCGAGCTCATGAAGAGTTCCCTGGTGGCCGGCGCCTACGACCAGGCGGTGGACCGCGAATCGGCCTACGAGATGCTGGCCGCGCGCGGCGGCGCGCAGACCGCGCCGAGCGCCGCCGCGCCCGCCACGGCCGACGACGGCGGCCTGCTGGGCAGCGTGGGCAACGTCGTCAAGGAAGCCCTGTTCGGCCGCACCGGCCCGCGCGGCGGCCAGTACGACGGCATCGTGCAGAACGTGGTCAAGGGCGAGATGCGCCGCATGGGCCGCGAACTGGTGCGCGGCGCCCTGGGCAGCCTGCTGGGCGGCAAGCGGCGCTGAGCCCGCCCGGACCCGGGACGTCGGCGCACGGCAGCCCGTTTCATGGTCAAAACGGGCTAGATCCCGCTTCCAATAAGCGCCAATAGCTATTATTATGATAGCTATCGGCGGGTGCGCCGACTCGGTCAGTCCTTCAGCTTGATCTTCTTCTCGACCTCGGCGCCGGCTTTTTCCGCCTTCTTGCGGCGGTTGAACACCCGCCGCATGTAGCGCACGTCGGCCGGCGCCAGATGCTTCTGGGCGGCGACGAACTGCTCCTGCTCCTCCTCGCGCACGTGGTGCAGGTATTCCTCGCGCAGCTTGGCGAAGCGCCGCAGCCAGCCGCTGGAGGCCATGTCGCGCGCGGCCAGATCGGCCAGCATCTCGTCCATCTCGTGGTGTTCAGCCACCGCGTGGCGCGCGTCCTCGGTGGTGGCCGGATCGCGCAGCACGGTGGACCACAGCGCCTGCTCCTCGGCGGCGGCGTGGCCCTTGATCTCCAGCACCAGTTCCTTGAACAGGCGTTGACGCTCGGGCGACTTGCCCTCGGTGGCGTCGATCATGGCCAGCAGCGCCCGGTGCCGGTCGTGATCCTCGACCAGGCGGCCGAAGATGTCGGGATCGCCACGGAACCGGGTGGCGGGCGTGGCGCCGATGCGCGCGGGCAATTCGGGCGCCAGCGCCTTGGCCTTGGCGACGGCGGCTGACTTGGCCTGCCGCTCGGTGGCGGCGCGGGTGGCGCTGTTGACGGTCTTCTTGGCAGTCTTCATCGTGGTCTTCCTCTTTCTGTTGCGTTCAAGCCAGCATGCGCACCTTGGGCTCGCGCGCCCAGCGCCGCGCGATGCCGGTCTCGACCAGGGCCTCGTACGGCACCACCCCGTCGTCCGGCTCGACGCCGGCCTTGTCCAGCAGCACCTGCGAGCCCTTGCAGTGGCCGATGACCTTGCAGTGCCCGTATGCGTCCATGAACCACTGCACCGCCGCGCCGTCGCGCGCCAGCTTGTCGGCCTGCGCGGGCATCAGGATGCTGGCCACGGCGTCGAACAGCACCGAGGGCGAGCCGGCCAGCTGCCCGTCGGCCTTCAGCGTGCCGCCCTTCACTGCAATGCCACCCACCTTGGGGGCCACCAGGAACACGCCGCCGCCGGCCTGCTCGATGTCGCCCTTGAGTTTCTGGATGGCCGCCTTGTCCGAGCCTTCGTCGAACAGGATGGCCACCTTGCGGCCAGCGAAGGTGTGCTTGGCGTTCTTCTGGATCGAGAGCGCGTCCGACGGCGGCAACGCCACCGACTCGCGCGCGGCAGGGGCCTTGGCCGGCAGGTCGATGGCCAGCCCCGCCGCCACGCGCGCGGCCAAGTCTTCATCGATATTGCGCAGACGCGCGACGATGCGCGCGCGCACGTGCGCCAGTGTCACCTTGGACAGCTCGAACACCAGCGCGGAGGCGATGTGGGCCTGCTCGCTGACGGTCTGCGAGACATAGAACTGGCGCGCCTGGCTGTAGTGGTCGGCGAACAGCTCGGCGCGCACGCGCAGTTTCTCGCCGCCGTCGTTGCGCTCGTCGTTGACGGGGAAGGTGGTGAAGCCGGTCTCGGGGCAGGCGCGCGGGCCGCCGTCCTCGCCCGTCTCGGCCAGGCTGTTCGGCTCGTAGTTGGCGCGGCCGGTGGGCACCAGCGTCTGCATCATGCCGTCGCGCTGGAAGTTGTGGAACGGGCACTTGGGCGCGTTGATGGGGATCTGGTGGAAGTTGGCGGTGCCCAGGCGCGATTTCTGCGTGTCCAGGTACGAAAACAATCGCCCCTGCAGCAGCGGGTCGTTGCTGAAGTCGATGCCGGGAATGACGTTGGTGGGCATGAAGGCCACCTGCTCGGTCTCGGCGAAGAAGTTGGACGGGTTGCGGTTGAGCGTCATGCGGCCGATGCGCTGCACCGGAATGTCTTCTTCGGGGATCAGCTTGGTCGGGTCCAGCACGTCGTAGGGCTGCCGGGCCGCGAACGCTTCGTCGAACACCTGGATGCCCAGATCCCAGGCCGGGAAGTCGCCCGCGGCGATGGCGTCGTGCAGGTCGCGCCGGTGGAAGTCGGGGTCGGCGCCGGCGATCTTGACGGCCTCGTCCCAGCAGGTGGATTCGAGCCCCAGCACCGGCTTCCAGTGGAACTTGACGAGGTGCCCCTGCCCTTGAGCGTTGACCAGACGAAAGGTGTGCACCCCGAAGCCTTCGATCATGCGCAGGCTGCGCGGAATGGCGCGGTCGGACATCGCCCACATGATCATGTGCATCGACTCGGGCACCAGCCCGATGAAGTCCCAGAAGGTGTCGTGCGCCGAGGCCGCCTGCGGAAAGCCGCGGTCGGCCTCCATCTTCACGCTGTGCACCAGGTCCGGGAACTTGATCGCGTCCTGGATGAAGAACACCGGGATGTTGTTGCCCACCAGATCCCAGTTGCCGCTGTCGGTGTAAAGCTTGACGGCGAAGCCGCGCACGTCGCGCGGCGTGTCCACCGAGCCAGCGCCGCCGGCCACGGTGGAAAAGCGCACGAACACCGGGCAGGTGGCGCCCTCCTTCTGGAAGATGGACGCCTTGGTCAATTCAGGAATGGCCCGCGTGCATTCGAACACGCCGTGCGCGCCGGAGCCGCGCGCATGCACGATGCGTTCGGGGATGCGCTCGTGGTCGAAGTGGAAGATCTTCTCGCGCAGGATGAAGTCTTCCAGCAGCGTGGCCCCGCGCGCGCCGGCGCGCAGCGAATTCTGGTTGTCGGCCACGCGGTGGCCGAAGTTGTCGGTCAGGGCGGCGGCGATGTCGTCGTCGGCCGTGGCGGGCGCCAGGTTCTGGTGCAGCTCGCCGCCCTCGCCCACCACGTCCACCAACGGCGCGTGCCGCGCGCCAGGGGCGTGGTGGTGCAAGCCGTTGTCCAGCGCAGGGGAGGCTTGGGCGGCAGGCGAGGTGTTGGCGCGGGGCGCCTTGGGCTGACGAGGCATGGCAGGTTCCTTGAAAAGAGAGCCGCACAGCCGCACGCCGATGGGCAGGCGGTGGCGCAGCCGGTGAGGGGTGCCCCAGCTTAGGTGGCACGCGCCAGCCCGCGCGTATCCGCACACGCGCCATCGCTGTCGTCCGGCGCCGCCGCCGGGCGTCGGCGCTGGCCTACGCCCGCGGCGGCCGGCGCGGCGCGCTTGTAGGACAGATGACCTGTTCAAGGCGGGTGCAAGGTGCTACAACGATTCCCTACGGTAGCCACCGCCTTGCCACTTTGCGGCACCCTCAGCTTCCGAAGTGCCGCCACGGAGGTTGTATGGATGTCATCAGCAACTCTGTCGCACGCTACGCTCGCCTGCGCGAAGAGGAAATGTCGATCGACGAGTACCTCGTGCTGTGCCAGCGCGATCCCATGGCCTACGAGGGTGCTGCCCGGCGCATGCTGGCGGCCATCGGTGAGCCCGAGATGGTGGACACGCGCAATGACCCGCACCTGTCGCGCCTGTTCGCCAACAAGGTCATCCGCCGCTACCCCGCCTTTGCCGAGTTCTACGGCATGGAAGACGCCATCGAGCAGGTGGTGAGCTTCTTCCGCCATGCGGCCCAGGGCCTGGAGGAGCGCAAGCAGATCCTGTACCTGCTGGGGCCGGTGGGCGGCGGCAAGAGCTCGATCGCCGAGCGCCTGAAGTACCTGATGCAGAAGGTGCCGTTCTACGCGCTCAAGGGCTCGCCGGTGAACGAGTCGCCGCTGGGCCTGTTCGACCCCATGGAGGACGGGCCGGTGCTGGAGGAGCAGTTCGGCATTCCCAGGCGCTGCCTGCAGCACGTGCTGTCGCCCTGGGCCGTCAAGCGCCTGGAAGAATATGGTGGCGACATCCGCCAGTTCCGCGTCATCAAGCGCTACCCCAGCATCCTGAAGCAGATCGCCATCGCCAAGACCGAGCCGGGCGACGAGAACAACCAGGACATCTCCAGCCTGGTGGGCAAGGTGGACATCCGCAAGCTGGAGAACTTCGCCCAGGACGACACCGACGCCTACAGCTACAGCGGCGGCCTGTGCCTGGCCAACCAGGGCATCCTGGAATTCGTCGAGATGTTCAAGGCCCCCATCAAGGTGCTGCACCCGCTGCTCACCGCCACGCAAGAGGGCAACTACAAGGGCACCGAGGGCTTTGGCGCCATTCCTTTCGACGGCATCGTGCTGGCGCACAGCAACGAGAGCGAGTGGAAGGCCTTCCGCAACAACAAGAACAACGAGGCCTTCCTGGATCGCATCTACATCGTCAAGGTGCCCTACTGCCTGCGCGTGTCCGGGGAGGTGAAGATCTACGAGAAGCTGATCCGCGAGTCGTCGCTGGCCAAGGCCGTGTGCGCGCCCGGCACGCTCAAGATGATGGCTCGGTTCTCGGTGCTCACGCGCCTGAAGGAGCCCGAGAACTCCAGCATCTTCAGCAAGATGCAGGTTTATGACGGCGAGAGCCTGAAGGACACCGACCCGCGCGCCAAGAGCTACCAGGAGTACCGCGACTTCGCTGGCGTGGACGAGGGCATGTCGGGCATCTCCACGCGCTTTGCCTTCAAGATCCTGTCGAAGGTGTTCAACTACGACAGCACCGAGGTGGCGGCCAACCCGGTGCACCTGATGTACGTGCTGGAGCAGCAGATCGAGCGCGAGCAGTTCCCCGCCGAACTGGAGACCAAGTACACCGGCTACATCAAGGAATACCTGTCGCCGCACTATGCCGAATTCATCGGCAAGGAAATCCAGACCGCCTACCTGGAGAGCTACAGCGAGTACGGCCAGAACATCTTCGACCGCTACGTCACCTACGCCGACTACTGGATCCAGGACAACGAGTACCGCGACAACGACACCGGCGAAGCCTTTGACCGCGCCGCGCTCAATGCCGAGCTGGAAAAGGTCGAAAAGCCCGCCGGCATCGCCAACGCCAAGGACTTCCGCAACGAGATCGTCAACTTCGTGCTGCGCGCGCGCGCCAACAACCAGGGCAAGAACCCGAACTGGACCAGCTACGAGAAGCTGCGCCTGGTGATCGAGAAGAAGATGTTCTCCAACACCGAGGAGCTGCTGCCGGTCATCAGCTTCAACGCCAAGGCCAGCGCCGAGGACGCGCGCAAGCACGAGGATTTTGTCACCCGCATGGAGGCCAAGGGCTATACGCCCAAGCAGGTGCGCCTTCTGTGCGAGTGGTACCTGCGCGTGCGCAAAAGCAGTTGAGCGACCTACCGGCGTCCAGTGCGCCGGGCCATGCATTGGGGGCACCGATGGCATTGCAAATCATCGACCGCAGGCTTTCGGGCAAGAACAAGTCCGTGGGCAACCGCGAGCGTTTCGTGCGCCGCTACAAGCAGCAGATTGCCGAAGCGGTGCACCGGGCCATATCCGGGCGCGACATCCGCCACATCGAGCAGGCGGAGAGCATCACCATCCCCCGCAAGGACATCCGCGAGCCGGTGTTCCACCACGGCCCGGGCGGCATACGCGACACAGTGCACCCTGGCAACAGCGAACATGTGCGCGGAGACCGCATCGCCCGCCCCCCCGGCGGGGCGGGCGGTTCGGGCGCCCAGGCCAGCGACAACGGCGAAGCGGAAGACGACTTCAGCTTCACCCTGACCAAGGAAGAGTTCATGGAGCTGTTCTTCGAGGACCTGGCGCTGCCGCGCCTGCTGCGCACGCATCTGGGCCACACCCTGCAATACAAGACGCGCCGCGCCGGCTACAGCCACGACGGCACGCCGCACAACCTGGCGCTGCTGCGCACCATGCGCGGCGCCTTAGGCCGGCGCATCGCGCTGACCAAGGCGCCGCACCGCGAACTGCAGGCGTTGCAGGACGCGCTCGACGCGCTGCTGGCGCAGGACGACGGCACCAGCGAGGCCGTGGCCGCGCTGCGGCAGTGCATCGACGCGCTGACGGCGCGCATCCGCAAGGTGGCCTTTCTCGAACCCCTGGACCTGCGCTTTCGCAACCGCACCAAGGTGCCCGTGCCCAGCAGCCAGGCCGTGATGTTCTGCGTGATGGATGTCTCCGGCTCCATGGACCAGGCGCGCAAGGATCTGGCCAAGCGCTTCTTCATCCTGCTGTACCTGTTCCTCACGCGCCACTACGAGAAGATCGACATCGTCTTCATCCGCCACCACACCCAGGCCGCCGAGGTCGGCGAGGACGAGTTCTTCCACTCCACCGAAAGCGGCGGCACGGTGGTCAGCAGCGCGCTGGTGCTTCTGGAGCAGATCATCCGCATGCGCTACCCCGTGGCGGACTGGAACATCTACGTGGCGCAAGCCAGCGATGGCGACAACTTCGCCAGCGATGGCGACAACTGCCGCCACCTGTTGGCGGGCAGCATCCTGCCGCTGGTGCGCTATTTCGCCTACGTGCAGGTGGTGCCGGATGAACAGAACCTGTGGCGGGAATACAGTCAGCTGGCGCCGCTGTTTTCCCACTTTGCCATGCGCAAGGTGTCCGCGCCAGCCGACATCTACCCGGTGTTCCGCGACCTGTTCAAGAAGGAAGGCGTATCGGCATGAACCCTTCTCAATACCCCGTGCTGGCGCGCCGCGCGGGCTCCCACCACGGCAAGCAGATCGCCCGGGGCGAACGCGCGCAGCGCGGCGTGCCCCCCGACCTGTTGCCGGCCGGCAGGCACCCGGTCCGCCCGCTGCCCGACCCCAGCGACTGGACCTTCGAGCTGATCGAGCGCTACCACGCGGTCATCGCCGCCACGGCCGCGCGCTACGGCCTGGACACCTACCCCAACCAGCTGGAGGTGATATCGGCCGAACAAATGATGGACGCCTACGCCAGCGTGGGCATGCCGGTGGGTTACCGCCACTGGAGCTACGGCAAGGAGTTCCTGGCCACCGAGCGGCGCTACCGGCGCGGCCACATGGGCCTGGCGTACGAGATCGTCATCAACTCCAACCCATGCATCAGCTACCTGATGGAGGAAAACACCACCGCCATGCAGGCGCTGGTGATCGCCCACGCGGCCTACGGGCACAACAGCTTCTTCAAGGGCAACTACCTGTTCGGCATGTGGACCGACGCCGGCAGCATCATCGACTACCTGGTGTTTGCCCGGGACTACGTCGCCCAGTGCGAGGAAAAGCATGGGCAGGACACCGTGGAGCAGTGGCTGGACTCCTGCCACGCGCTGGCCACCCTGGGGGTCGACCGCTACCACCGCCCGTCCAAGAAGACCCTGGCGCGCGAGCGCGCCGAGCGCGAGCAGCGCGAAGCCTATGCCCAGCAGCAGGTGAACGAGCTGTGGCGCACGCTGCCGGCGCGCCCGGACAAGGACAGCGCGGTGCCGGAGCATGAGCGCTTTCCCAAGGAGCCCGAAGAAAACCTGCTGTACTTCATCGAGAAGAACGCCCCGCTGCTCGAGCCCTGGCAGCGCGAGATCGTGCGCATCGTGCGCAAGATCGCCCAGTACTTCTACCCGCAGCGCCAGACCCAGGTGATGAACGAGGGCTGGGCCACCTTCTGGCACTACACGCTGCTGAACACCCTGTACGACGAAGGCTGGTTGACCGACGGCGTGATGATCGAGTGGCTGTCGTCGCACACCAACGTGATCCACCAGCCGCCCGCCGGGCACCACGCCTACAGCGGCATCAACCCCTACGCGCTGGGCTTTTCCATGTACCGCGACATCCGGCGCATCTGCCAGAGCCCCACCGAGGAAGACCGGGTCTGGTTCCCCGACATGGCCGGCACCCCGTGGCTGCCGGCGCTGCACCACGCCATGCAGAACTTCAAGGACGAGAGCTTCATCGGCCAGTTCCTGAGCCCGCGGCTGATGCGCGACATGCGCCTGTTCGCCATCCATGACGACGCCAGCAAGCCCGAACTGCTGGTCAGTGCCATCCACGACGAGGACGGCTACCGCGCCCTGCGCCAGACCCTGTCGCAGCAGTACGACCTGGGCGCGCGCGAGCCCAACATCCAGGTCTGGAACGTGAACCTGCGCGGCGACCGCTGCCTGACCCTGCGCCACACCCCCTACCAGGGCCGCCCGCTGGCCGAGGATGCGCTGGAAGTGCTCAAGCACACGGCGCGCCTGTGGGGTTTCGGCGTGCGGCTGGAAACCGTCAAGGGCGACGGTGACGCGCCGGTGCTGCTGCATGCCGTGCCGGCACCGGCCGCCTGAGCGCTTTTTTTTAGCATTTCAGCCATCCAGCCAGCACCAGCATTACGCTTTCAGCTATTTATTATATAGCATTCCAGTGCTTGCATGCGCCTCACCACCGCAGCACGCGCGGCCCCAGCCAGGCGCCCAGCGCCACCGGCAGGGCCATGCCCAGCATGTACCACACGGCGATGAAGGGGGCGCTCAGTTCGGGGCAGTGCAGCGCGTAGACGGCGGCGCCGGCCCCGCCGGCCAGCGCGCCGGCTGCCGCACCGGCCAGGCGCAGCCGCGTGGGCGCCATTTCGCGCAGCGCGCCCAGCGCGGCCACCAGCACGGGCAGCGCGATCAGGCCGATGCTGAAGGCGCAGCTGCGCCAGGTCTGGCCCCACAGCAGTTCGGCGCGCGCGGACGGCGGCGCCGCCAGCCACTGGCCGGCCGCCACGCCCCACACCACCACCAGCGCCAGCGCAATGCCCCAGCCGGCACGGCCGGCCGGCACGCCGGGGCGTGCCAGGCGCGCCGCCATCACGCCCGCGCACAGCGCCACCAGCATCGGCATGCCCAGCTTCATCCAGAACAGGGGCATGCCCAGCACCCGCGGAAACTGGTGGTTGAGGCCGTAGCCCGCCAGCACGATGGCCAGCGCCCCCAGCAGCCCCAGGCACACGGCGCGCGCCAGCGCCGCGCCCGTGGCGGGCCGGCGTTCGGCCCCGGCGTGGGTGGCCAGCAGGGCAATCAAGTCGTCGGTTTTCATGCGTGACCCTCCAGGCGCCGCGCGGCGCCAAAACGCGCGGCCAGCACCTTCAGGCCGCGATGGATGCCCACCTTCACGGCCGATTCCGACAAGCCCGTGAGCTGCGCCGTCTCCGCCACCGACAGGCCCTCGATCTTCACGCACTCGATGGGGCGGCGCTGCTTGTCGGGCAGGCTTTGCAGCATGCCCATCAGGTCGCGCTGGGCATCGTGCGCGTCGTGCGTGCTGGCGGCGAACAGGGGCATCTCCTCATCCAGTGGGTCGTGCAGCGCTTCGCGCGCGCCACGGGCGCGCAGCAGGTCGATCAGTTTGTAGCGCGCAATGGCATGCACCCAGGCGGTAAGCGGCTGGTCGGGCTGGTAGGTGTGGCGCTTGTTGTGCATGGCAAGCAGGCATTCCTGCACCAGGTCTTCCACGTCGTCCGGCCAGCCAAACAGGCGCCGCCGCAGGTAGGCGCGCAGGTGCCCCGCCAGCAATTGCAGAAAGCGCCGGTAGGCAGCTTCGTCGCCACCCAGGCCGGCCAGCAGCAGGCGGTGCAATTCGGTTTCGGGGTCGGGTGTGGACATGGGCGGACAGGTGACGACTATGCCTTCGGATCGGCCCGCGATCCGGTTACAGCGCCATTGCAGATTATTTGAACCCGGTTTTTTTTCCGGGACATCGCAGCCGGTGAAGATTTTCTTGTCGCCGGGCCGCCCCAAGATAAAAACGCCCCCTCGGGAGGCAGCGGACCACGCGCAGCGGGGGAGCGTGGGGGGATTTTTTTCCCGCGCTGTAACCCAGCCAGCGGCGCCGACGAATTAGTCCACGTATCCGTCCTGGATACCTTGCACATCAACCCGAGGAGTTATTTCATGTCCACCACCACCAAAGTCACTTCCGCACTCCTGGCCAGCGCCGTCGCCGGCCTGCTGGCATCGGCCGCCCATGCCGCCCCGCTGACCAAGGCAGAAGCCGATGCCGCCATCGCCGCGCACAAGGAAAAATGCTACGGCGTGGCCCTGAAGGGGCAGAACGACTGCGCCGCCGGCCCCGGCACCACCTGCCAGGGCACGTCCACCATGGACTTCCAGGGCAATGCGTGGAAGTTCGTGCAGAGCGGCACCTGCGCCAAGATCCAGACGCCGAACGGCGGCCACGGCACGCTCATGCCGATGAAGTCCTGATTCTTCAAGAGAACCCAGGGGACGGCCATGCGCGCGGGCACCAGCTTCAAGCACCCACACCTGCCCGCGATCCTCGCGGAGCCGCCGGCCGATGGCTTGTTCTTCGAGGTGCATGCCGAGAACTACATGGGCGCGGGCGGCCCGCCGCACCGCATGCTCACCACCCTGCGCGAGCGGCACGCACTGTCCCTGCACGGGGTGTGCATGTCCATCGGCGCGCCGGGCCTGCTGGACCCGCGCCACCTGGCGCGCTTTCGCGACCTGGTGCTGCGCTACCAGCCCGCCTTGGTGTCGGAGCATTTGGCCTGGTCTTCGCATGGCGGCACCTTCTTCAACGACCTGCTGCCCCTGCCCTACACCCGCGCCACGCTGGAGCGGGTGTGCGAGCACATCGACCAAGTGCAAGAGGCGATCCAGCGGCCCCTGCTGCTGGAGAACCCCGCCACCTACGTGGCGTTTGCGTCGTCCACGATGGGCGAAGCGGAGTTCATCCGCGCGGTGGCGCGGCGCACCGGCTGCGGCCTGCTGCTCGACCTCAACAACGTCTTCGTCTCGGCGGCCAACCACGGCTATTCGGCCGCAGGGTATCTGGACGCCTTTCCGCTCGAACAGGTCGGCGAAATCCACCTGGCCGGGCACAGCGAACAGCGCGACGACGAGGGCGCACCGCTGCTCATCGACAGCCACGACCGCGCCGTCGCGCCACCGGTCTGGGACTTGTACCGCAGCGTCATCGACCGCATCGGCCCCGTGCCGACGCTGATCGAATGGGACAGCGACCTGCCCGACTGGCCCACCCTGCGCGCGCAGGCCCAGGCGGCGTGCCGCGTGATGCAGCAGGAGGCCCACCATGCAACCTGCTGAATACAGCGCGGCGTTCGCGCCAGGCCTGACCTGCCCGCGGTACCCGGCGCCCGCCGATGTGGCCGCCCACCGGGGCAAAGGCGTGGTGCAGCGCTACAACGTCTACCGCAACAACGTGACCGTGAGCCTCATCCATGCGCTGGCCGACATCTACCCGGCCGTTCAGCGCATCACCGGCGCCGAATTTTTCCGCGCGATGGCGCGCTTCCACCTGCGCGCCACGCCGCCCACGTCGCCGCTGCTGTTCGACTACGGGCGCGACTTTCCCGCCTTCATCGCCGCCTACGAATACGCGCAAGCGCTGCCCTGGCTGGCCGACGTCGCGCGCATCGAACGCGCCTGGCTGGACGCCTACCATGCCGCCGACCGGCCGGCGCTTGGCGCGGGCGCGCTGGCCGCCGTTGATCCGGCCCTGCTGGCCGACCTGCGCTTTGAACCCCACCCCGCCGCGCGCATCGTGCGCTCGCGCTACCCCGCCGTGGCGATCTTCACGCAGCACAAGACCGAGGGCGCGGCCCCGCCGCCGCAGTCTCATGGCGCCGAAGACGCGCTCATCAGCCGGCCCGGCATGGACGTCATCGTCTCGCGCCTGCCCGCGGGCGGCGCGGCCTTTCTCGGCAACCTTCTCGCAGGCGCCCCGCTGGGCACGGCCGCCGCCGCCGCGTTCGACGAGGCGCCGTCCTTCGACCTGTCCGCCAACCTGGCGGGCATGGTCTCGGCGGGCGTATTAACCGCCCTTCAACCAGGAGACTAGACATGTCAGCGACACACCCTGCGGCACGCACGTCCGCAACCGCGCCCGCCCTGGGGCTGATCGGCAAAGCCCGGCGCATGGCCGAGGGCATTGCCCAGCCGTGGCTCGCGCAATTCGTGCTGCGCATCGCGCTGGCCGTGCCGTTCTGGAAATCCGGCA
>Ga0075163_10001218_pt1 | contig 34325 bp, 30 predicted proteins | sample JI1023141ADNA_FD_71478 | JGI IMG/M metagenome (GOLD analysis project Ga0075163, IMG submission 71478) | Wastewater effluent complex algal communities from Wisconsin, to seasonally profile nutrient transformation and Carbon sequestration -... | ecosystem: Engineered > WWTP > Effluent > Algae...
CACCCCCGCCATGATCGGCACCACCGGCAAGGGGCTGCGGCTCGAGGCGTTCCAGATCACCGTGAAGGACAAGGGCCAGCTCTACGGGGCCGTGTCCGTGGAGTACCGCGCCCACGTCCAAGGCATCGGGTGGCAGCCGTGGGTCAAGGATGGCGCGACGGCTGGCACGGTCGGGTCCGGTCTGCGCGTGGAGGCCGTCGAGATCCGCATCGTCCCGGCGACCGAACCCACCCCCACCGTGACGCCAACCCCGTCACCGACGCCCACGCCGACCGCGGCACCCGTGACCCGGCTCGCGTTCACCGCCGACACCGGGATGGACGAAAACGGCAAGGCCGTACTAGACAAGATCGGGGCAGGTAACTACGACGTCACCTCGATCATCGGGGACTTCGCCTACGTGCCCAACCGGGAGCAGCAGTTCTGCGACCAGGTGAACAGCCGGGTTCCTGGCAAGGTCGCCATCGTGGCAGGTAACCATGAGGAGATCCCCAACCCTGACGGGACCATGGAGAAGTACGAAGCCTGCCTACCTAACGAGGTCAACGCTGTTCCGTACACCACCAGCAGGTACGGGCGGGACTACTACTTCGACACGGGTAACGTCCGGGTCATCCTGATCAGCCCTGACATTCCGCTCACGACCGGAACCAAGACCTATGTCTATGGCACCCAGGAGCGGGAGTGGCTGAAGAAGGTGGCTATCGACGGGCGAGCTGCAGGTAAGTGGGTCGTCCTCGGCTACCACCACCCGTGCTTCTCCATCGGCCTGCACGCCTGCAAGGACACCAAGCCATCGCTTTCTGAGCTGGCCATCGGCCTGGGCGCAGATGTCGTGGTCACCGGCCATGACCACAACTACCAGCGCACCCATCAGATCCGGGGCTCCAAGGCCGCTCCTGTGGTCATCGACAAGGACAACGCCTACAAGAGACAGACCACGACGTCCAAAGGCACCACGTTCGTCGTGGTGGGCAACGGTGGGTGGAACCCCCGTACCATCACCCAGACCCTGCCTGCGTGGATGAAGGTCGTCAATGGCACAAACAGCCCTGGAGGGATGGCCTTCGGGTACGGAGAGCTGATCGCGACCAACACCGTTCTCACCTGGAATCACGTCTCTGCGTCAGGAGCTACGCTCGCTGACTCCTTTACCGTAACCAGGTAGGTCGCTTGTTCTCTGATAGAGAATGAGGGGCAGAGAAGGATAACCGTGCCAAGCTAGGAGCACTATGACAACCGTCGTTCCAGGTGGGCAGTACGGCGATATCTTCGCCTACGACGACACCCCCATGGACCTGGAGAGCGCTCCTAACAAGACTTCTCCGCTGGAGGAGATCGGGGCTACCGGCGTCAAGCGCGCCGCTGGGATGATCGACGAGGAGTTTCTCCCTGCCCTCCGTGGGCGCAAGGCCATCAAGGTCTACCGGGAGATGTCCCTCAACGACCCCATCATCGGGGCGATGCTCTTCTCCATCGAGAAGCTCGTGCGCCAGGTGAAGTGGACCGTTACCGGCAACGACAGCTCCCCGGAGTCAGCGGATGCGGTGAAGTTCGTCGAGGAGTGCATGGAGGACATGTCCCACACCTGGGACGACATGATCTCCGAGATCCTCTCGATGCTGGTCTACGGGTTCTCCTGGCACGAGATCGTCTACAAGAAGCGCGTCGGTCCATGGGAGACCGATCCCAAGAACAAGTCCAAGTTCACTGATGGCCGGATCGGGTGGCGGAAGATCCCCATCCGGGCACAGGAGACCCACCTACGCTGGATCTTCGATGAGAGCGGAGGCGTGAAGGGCTATGTGCAGATCCCTCCCCCGTACTACAAGACCTGCGTCATCCCGATCGACCGTTCGCTGCTGTTTCGCACCGGCACGCACAAGGGCAACCCTGAGGGCATCTCGATCCTGCGTACTGCCTACCGACCCTGGTTCTTCAAGAAGCGCCTAGAGGAGTTCGAGGCCATCGGCGTCGAGCGTGACCTGGCCGGTATGCCGGTGGCCATGGTGCCCAGCGCCTACATGAAGGCAGCCGAGGGGACCAACGAGAACAAGGTCTACAAGTCCTTCAAGAAGATGGTCCAGAACGTCCGCAGGGACGAGCACGAGGGCCTGGTCCTTCCGCTGGAGTACGACGAGAAGGGCAAGGAGCTCTTCCGCTTCGAGCTGATGTCAGCTGGGGGAAGCAAGACCTTCGACACCAACGCCCTCATCCAGCGCTACGAGCAGCGCATCCTCATGGTCGCGATGGCCGACTTCCTGCTCCTGGGGCACGAGGGCACCGGCTCCTACGCCATGCACGTGGACAAGACCGGCATCTTCCGGGCTGCGCTGAACACCATCACCGAAGCCATCGCGGACACCTTCAACCGGCACGCCATCCCCAGGCTGTTCCAGCTCAACGACTGGAAGCTCGACGAGCTCCCCAAGATCTCCCCCACCAACGTCGACCCGCCCAACCTAGCCGAGCTGGCCTCCTTCATGACCTCGATGGCTGGGCTGGGGATGCAGTTCTTCCCCGACCCCGACATGGAGAAGTTCCTGCGCGAGGTCGCCCACCTGCCTGAGCTGCCTGAAGAGGTGCTGGAGGCACGCCGGGAGATGGCGATGCAGCAGACCGCGATGGATTTCATGGGGATGAACCAGAAGTTCGGGATGGTCTCCGAGGGCGGGATGACCCCAGAGCAGGCTCAGATGGCCTCGGAGAGCCCGAACGCAGCCCAGCAGGAGAGCGAGGCCGTGGGCCAGATGCGCGGCCAGGCTCGTGCCCAGATGGACCCTGAGGTGATGCAGTCCCAGCAGGCCCAGATGGAACAGCAGCAGGCCATGGAGATGCAGCATCAGAAGGACTCCATGGCCCTGCAGGCTCAGGACCCCAACGCTCAGAAGCAGGCCGAGGCTGACGAGCAGGGTCGTCAGATGGACCTGAAGGGCAAGGAGATGGATCTGAAGATCCGGGAGAAGGACCACTCCCGCGACCAGCAGGGCAAGGACAAGGACTTCAAGCGGGACCAGACTGCCAAGGACAAGGACTTCAAGCGAGACCAGTCCTCCAAGGACGCTGATGTTCGTCGTCAGCAGTTCCTCGGCAAGCTCAAGGAAGCCCAGGCCCGTCAGCAAGCGCAGGCCAATCCTGCTCCCAAGAAGGACAACAAGGACGCCTTCAAGAAGAAGGGCAAGCGATGAGCTTCCTGGAGATGCCTAACCAGCCGGTGTCGAAGTCCTATCTGCCAAGTACTGGTTTCAAACCGATTACCCAGATGAGCCGACGTCAGCGCGGCACCCTGGGAAGGTCTCTGAAGATGAAAAGGGACGCCCGAAAGTATGTCGACACTTACGGTGCTCGGGTGACGGGTTACGCCATGCATCCCCGCAGCGGTAAGAAGGTCGTGACCTCGGCAACTGTAGGAGGCCCTCCAGGCCCACCTCCTCCTGGCGTAAAGAGCGAGGTGCTACACCGGATCAAGGGCAAGGGGCACAACCTGGCGCGAGGCAGCGGTGGCAACGTCACCGAGGTGGTCGGTACCTCTTCACGTCCTCCCGTTCGGGTGCTAAACGTCAGACAGGGCGCTCCAGTGGGTCACACTGGCTCTCTGCACCGTCAGAGTCGCTCCAGTCTGGTGAGACAGACCAAGGTCTCCAAGACCTTCATCCCTGGCAAGGGCTACGTCTCGGCCACCAAGCTGACCAAGGGTCAGCTGAGCATAGCTGTGCGTACCCAGAGGGCTGCCAAGGCGCGGGTTCGTGACGACGAGGCCAAGCACTTCCAGGCGTACCGGGCAGCTGACAAGGCACACAAGGATCTGGTGGCAGACGTCGGTCGTAAGGGCAAAGAGCTTCCCTCGCCTATGAAGGGCACAGCCTTCCTGCAGCCCAACTGGGCCAAGGAGGCTGAGATGAAGTCGGTCAACATCGAAGCCTTCGCCATCAAGCGCGGCGGCAGGAAAAATGGGCAGGCCGTGATGGTCGTGCCCAAGAACGCGACCAAAGACACTGTGAACCACGAGATGGCGCACCTGACCCCTAAGCGCAGCGGGTATCGCCTCCACCAGGTGCTGAGCGACCCTAAGAAGCTGATGCGCGAGGAGGGTCGAGCTGAAATGGCTACCCGGTCCAAGGGGGGCTACTACAGGACAGACGCTCCGGGTACGTCTGGGTACATCCAGATGGCCAGGGACGAAGACGTTAGATCCTTCGCAAACATGCAGGACAAGATGCAGCGCGGGAACCTCTTCGGTGAGGGGAAGTACTCCAAGGAGTCCATGGACGAGTTCAGGGGAGTGCAGGACAAGATCTACCAGGCTCGACGCGCCCGCGGCAGTGACACCTTCGTCATCGGCGGAGACAAGAAGTTCCGTGGCAACCAGTACGTGGACGACAAGAAGCGCCGCAAGGTGCGCGCTGGTCTGGTCGCTCTCGGTGGTGGAACTGCAGTCGGTGGTGGCGGTTACTCCGCTTACCGGTGGAACAAGAAGAGGAGTGGGTCGTGAGTTTTCTGGAGATGCCTAACTTCCTCAGCGATGAAGAGGCACCTGAAGCCGGAGATCCTTCGGCTGAGCCTCGGACCCGCGCCGAAAAACTTACGTCAATTCGTACCCGTGACCTCAAAACTGGTCGTTTCGTAGGGTCGCCCTCCCTGGTCACTAAGAGATGGAAGGACATCTTCCAGAGCGGCGTGGAATCGGGCGCGGAGTACCGGAGGCTGAAGAAGAAGAAGAGGGGTCAGGAGATGGACGCCAAGATGAGCGTTACCCTGAAGAAGATCAAGGAGAAGCGATGACCGACTGGTTGAAGTTCTACGACGAGACCCGATCCGCGTGGCTCGCTGCTCCTCCAAAGAGCCCTCGAACTCCTGTGTCTATCTCTACCCGCACTGGGTTCTTCAACCACTACATCGGCCCGGGTTCCCCAGGGTTCGCTGCCAAGCCGCACTCTGCCTGCCTTAAGCAGGTCAAGGTGTGGCAGCGGTATCACCAGAGCAAGGGCTGGAAGGACATCGGCTACAACGCTCTGATCTGCCAGCATGGGAAGTGCATCGAGGGTCGTGGTCTGGGGTACTCCGGTTCACACTGCCCTGGCTTCAACACCAGCGGCTTCGGTGTGCAGTTCATGGTGGCTGGGACTGAGAAGCCCACTGACGTCGCCTACGCGCGGATGCGCAAGCTCTACGACGCTCTGGTCAAGGAGAAGGGTGGCGCGCTGGCTAAGAAGGGACACCGCGACGGAACTGCTACCTCCTGCCCTGGGGATATCGTCTACGCCTGGGTGAAGAAGGGAATGCCATATCCCGCTGGTACTACCACTCCGCCTCCCACTACCCCGCCGTCAGCGCCTGCTCCTACTCCGGTCCGGACGTTGTACTGGAACAAGACCATGACGGAGACCGACGTCAAGTGTCTGCAGTCGGAGATGAACCGGGTCTTCCCTACCTACTCCAAGCTCGTCGTGGATGGGAAGTTCGGTCCTGCCACTGACAAGGCGGTCAAGGAGTTCCAGCGCCGGACCAAGCTGGTGGTGGATGGCCGGGTCGGACCGGCAACCCGTAAGAAGATGGCCAGCTACGGCCTGAAGCTGCTCTGAAAGGAAGCGTCATGCTCGACAGGATCTCGCCTTACTACAAGGCCGTCACCGCAGTAGTCGTCCCATTCCTGGGGTCGCTCGGTACTGCTCTTCTCGAAGACAGCGCCGGTGGCTCTGCCATCACTGCCAGCGAGTGGATCGCCGCCACGGTCCTGGGTCTGGTCGCAGGCGGTGCAGTGTTCGGCGTCCCGAACATCCCGAAGTCTGAAGACGTCGAGTGAAGCTCGTTCGCATCTCCAAGATGAGCCCCGATCCGTCTGCCGTCCATGTCATGGGCGGCGGGCTGGTCGCTCGTCCCGTCAAGAAGAAGAGGGTTAAGCGGAGGCCCCGATGACCTCGATGTTCACCCCTAACACCTACCAGCGGGGCGAAGCTCCCGAAGCTCCAGAGGTAGATCTCAGTGGGACGGTAAGACGGCTGGGCGCTTCGTATCTGTACACGAACACCACCAACACCCCATCTATGTACGTCGTCTGCAGTTTCACCATTCCTTACCCGGTGGCTGGCCGGGTCTACCAGGCCAGAGGCCTATGCACCATCCTTCCGAACACCGCTGCCTCGGACTCAGACATGATCCTGTCGCACGGTCTTAGCGTCACCACCGGTGGGACCAACATGATGTTTTACAACACCTTCCACCCGACAGCCAGCAAGGTCTACGGGTACACCATCTTCGGAGAGTTCACGTACGCCGGAACTACGGGAGACACCCCGTACAACGTGGTTCTCAAGGTAGATCCCCATGCTGGGTCTGCGTACACCGTAGCTTCGGCAGGTGCACCTTCTATTCTGATCGTCGACGAGGTTCTGTAACCCTCACTGGCTTACCCCGGGATGATGAGCCTAGGAGGCTTAAATGGACGATTTCTTCAACCACGACGTCGCGGAGTGGATCAGCAAGTCGGTTTCTCGGATGGACGACGACGAGGCCGAGATGTTCACCCGGTTCTTCGTCTATGAGGTCCACAAGCAGGACATCGAGAACAACCGGCGCACCATCGACCGCCACGTCGAAGAGGTGCAGAAGTCGATCCTGGCTGACCTGACCCCTGAGCTCAGGGAGCTGGTCTCCAAGGCCTGGGAGGGTCCAGAGACCCCGTGGGAAGACCTGTACGGCAAGCCTCAGCCTCGCGCCAAGGGCACAGGACGGTGGGTCAAGATCGGCTTCGAGGCGGGCGGCAAGGACACCCCAGTCAAGTACAAGACCAAGCGCGCCAAGGAGATCGACGTCACCACGTCACTCAACCGCGCTGGCCAGACCGGCACCACCTTCGCTGACCGATGGACTGCGTCTGGTCCCAACGACCACAGCACCAATGAGCGAACCTACCGTCGCGTTCAGGCAGGAGCACAGCTCCTGGAGCACGTGCCGGACAAGAGGGTCAAGGCTGCTGCCCAGGTGGGGCAGTTCGCAGGCCAGTTCGGTCCTGAGGCTGAGAAGGTCGTCGGCCCTGCGGCTCGTCGTACCGCCTACCGCTACCGGGGTACCGAGCGGATGCCTGATAAGCAGCTGATCACCTACCGTGAGCAGGCGCTGACCACCACGGCCAAGCGCACCTTCAAGGACTCCGACTTCAACTCGGCGCGTCCTCCTCAGCTGAGCCCTGAGCAGAAGATGTCTGCGTCGGAAGATGCCGCTGTCGGCTACCTCTACAAGCGTCTGCCGTCCAAGAAGCTCTCCACCCTGCACCGGGAGTCCGGCAAGCTTCCTCCCTCCGAGGGCGTCATCATCAACCGCGATGGCGACATCGTCACCCAGGCGGTGGGCTACAACGAAGACCACTACCTGCCCTTCAACCTGAAGAACCTGAAGGGGCTACAGGGTGGCTCCTATGTACGTACTCGCTCCACCGGTGGGCTTACCTCTGAGGACATCTACACCGGCCTGGTGGCTGGCGCTCGCTCGATCACCGTGGTCTCTCGCTCGGGGGTGTTCACCCTGGACTTCGAGGACGACCTGCGTGGTGGTCGTCGGTACTCCGACAAGGCTCGTCAGATGGTCGGGCGGTACGCCCAGACCCTGGATGCCGTGCAGTCCGAGAAGGTCTCTCGTCGCGGTCTGGACCCTGATGAGCGTGCCGACATCCGCGAGGAGGTCGAGGCTGAGATGGAGGGTGTGGGCTACAAGAGCCAGGAGATCGAGGCTGAGATCAAGCGTCGGGAGAATGAGTACGCCGCTTCTCCGAAGCTTTCCAAGGCAGAGCTGGAGAGCATCAAGCTCAAGGCAATGGAGGCTGTGCAGTCCGGAAAGGGTCCACGTGGCGAGGGCAGTGAGCGTTACGTGCCCAAGGACCCGAAGAAGGCCTTCAACTACTACCGTTCCGAGTTCATGGACGCGGCGATGGAGGAGAAGCAGAACCGGATGTACCGCCTCGATGCCGAGGGGTACGAGGCTGCCATGAGCGCTCTGGCGGAGCAGTTCCCGTACTACGTCGCTCGCACCGATGTGAAGAAGCTTCCGCGTGGAACGGAGAAGGACAGCGGCTATGTGCGACCCAACTACATCCGCCCGAAGGCTGTCAAGGCTGGCTACTTCGACGAAGAGATCAACGGCAAGGGGAAGTTCAGCGCTTCTGAACTTCACTACCAGAACTACGGCAGACGCTCTGCTGAGTCTGCTGCTGTGGGCGACGAGGGGAAGAAGGAAACCGGGGCAGCAGCCAAGCCGAACAAGGTAAACATCGCAGAGGTTCGTTCACAGCGGATGGTGCAGGAACGTCGCAACGCTTCAGTGGCTGCAGCGGCTGAGGCGGTCGGGGCGTTCGAACTGGACAAGGTCAAGCAGCCGATGCTGACTCGCTACCGCGAGACTCCTGACATCCAGCTGTTCAAGCCTTCTGAGATCGACGCCATGATCAGCGAGCTCAACAGCGTCAAGGGGATGGTTCTTTCTTCGGATATCCGTTCGAAGTACCCGGCAGAGTCTGCAGCTTTCGAAGCGGCTATGCGGGGTGTGGAGCGCACGGATGCGCAGGTTAAGTCTCGCGTTCCGTTTAACGAAGACAACTGGAATCCTGACGTCGTCTCCCATGTCCCGCAGCGCTGGAGTGACGACGATGAGCACACCAGCGGCCACGAGCCCCTGGTGTACCAGCGCGCCTGGGCTAAGACGATCAACGATGCCCACCTGGGCAGGGACATCGTCGGGGCCGAGGTGACCGACGAGCAGCTCCGGGCCAAGCAGAAGCAGTACTCCGACATCTACTCTGCCGCCAAGAGCCTGGTAGCTAGCCCTGACGACGCGAAGGGCATGGAGCGGCTCGCTACCGCTATGGACGCCGCTGGGATGACTGAGCGACAGATCATCGGGCTGGAAGAGGCGTTCGACCGGGGCGGGGCCACCGGCCTGGCTCCTGTCGTCGAGGAGAACAAGAAGAAGGCGCTGGGCGTCGTCAAGCTGCGCTCCATTCTCGTCGCGTCGGAAGGAAAGCTTTCCGCCGCTCCTGATGCCCCGGAAAGCGCTGCTCTCAAGGGCGAGATCGTCCGAAGCACCACCTCGAAGTCTTCCCTGGCGTCACAGCTCAACAAGCGAGTGGACCAGAGCAGCTATACCCCGGAGGTTCGGGTCAAGGTGAAGGATCTGGCTATCGCGCTGGATAGCAATGATGACCAGAGCATCGAGGATGCCCTGGAGGCTCTTCCTCGACACCTTCAGGATGAGCTGCGACCCCAGGTTCACCGTGAGCTGCTAGACCGTGACTGACGTCATCCCGGACCCGCTGCAGGAGTTCCTGGCACAGGATCCCACTGCGCTGGTCGACCCGACCATCCTGGCAGAGCAGGATCTGGTTAAGCAGGAAGAGGCGGTCCGTTCAGACCATGGCGTCACGCCAGTCGCTGTGGGGCTGGGTGCTGCCTACCTGGTCTACCGCACCTACATGGCCAGACGGATGAAGGAGGTAGTGGTCAAGAAGGGTGGGGATGTCGATCATAGGTTCCTGCTCGCCGCCGCCTCGCTCGTCTGGAACAGCTTCATCCCGCGCTGGGTGTCCATGACTGCTCCCTACCTGGTGGCCGGGTACCTCGAAGGGATCAAGGACGCCAACGCAGGCAACGTCCCTCCTGATGTCCTGCGAACCATCGCCAGGGGCTATGCCGAGGAACTCGGGAACCACATCAACCAGGTCTCAGCTGACGCCGTGGTCTCGGGCTTCAACGCCCAGGTCAACCGCAAGGTCCCGCCCTTTCTGGCTGCAAAGCGGGTCAGCGATGCCTACGGTGTCCCCAAGCGGGGGATGAACGCTCTGGTCAACGTCTGGATGTCTGAGGAGAAGGCCCGGGTCAGTGACCGTCCGCTGCCTTCATCCAAAGAGGAGCGCTCCAAGGCGCTGATCGCTGCTCAGAACACTCTGCGTGCACGCCAGGTAGGAGACAACGAGGAGTGGGCTGCCCGTACTCAGGCCAAGCAGATCGTCTGGATGTACGGCGTCGATAAGGGCACTATCCCCAGCAACGCCCGCAGGGTGTGGATCACCGCTGACGATGAGCGGGTCTGCGAGGTCTGCGGTCCACTGGACGGCAAGGCCGCACCGGTGGGAGAGCAGTTCAAGACCTCTCTGGGTAAGTTCTGGACCCCGCCCACCCACATCAACTGCCGATGCGACGTCGCTCTGGACCTGAGCGAGACGGGAGACATCCAGGATGAGATCACCGCACTGCTGGAGAGCGAGACCGTCGCCAAGGCAGTGGGCGCTGATCCCTATGACCGTGATCCGCGTGGCAGGTTCGCTCGGGACGAAGGGCGATCTGCCAAGCCGTTCAAGGAGCGCGAAGCAGCGGTAGATGATCTGCTGGCCCAGGTGAACCAGGCTCTGACTGGTGTCCCTCTTACCGAACAGAAGCTGGAGCGCCCCAGTCTGAAGCGGCCATCACTTTCGCTGGCCAGGCCATCGCTTTCTGGTCCATCGCTGTCCCTGATTCCTCTGACATCAGATCAGACGAGCCAGAAGCCTGGCATCAACATCCGCCGTCGTCTTCACGGCCCTGAGCTCAAGGCGAAGCTGCGGGCGAGCATCGGCGCAGATCTTCAGTCCGGACTGTGGAAGCTGGACCGAAGCGTAGAACCGATCAAGACCCGTAAGGGAACGTGGGAGACGCTCGACCATGATCTGGTAGCGATCATCCCGCACTGGGACAAGGCTTACGACACCGTAGGCCTGACCGACGACGTTTATGAGGCCGACAGCCAGATCAAGTGGTACGTCTCTCCTTACGGCGACGTGGGCGACGCTGATCCACGCCACATGGACTCGAAGCCTCTTTACCAGGCGCTGTACGAGTACTGGCAGGATGTGACGAACGAGCTGATCAACGACTACCAGACCATGTCGAGGGAGAAGCGGACCTACTTCGACCGTGATGGAACTGGCATGGCGTACGTCATCGACCGGGACGCCTACGAGACAGTTATCGAGCACGCTATCAACGGGGTCAAAGACCCTGGAGCTTTCGAGTCCTCGGTATTCCTACATGGGTACGGCGAGAACAACGAAGCCGAGATCGAAGTCTCTACAGTGGCCCTGGCTGACTACCTGGATGTTTACGAAGAAATCGAGCAGCGACAGCCAAAGCTCCTGGTGGCCAACCACGGTCTTCCTGGAGCTACCACCTTACGCAGCGATGGAACCAAGGAGGTCTGGGCTAACCCAGGCCGCTGGCTGATCAAGGACAGCGCTCAGGGACAGCGGGCCTACGCGCATTACACCTATGACATGCACTACGTAGTTCCCGAGGATTTCGATGAGGACGACTAGCCCTTGCTGAAGACGGGAGAATGAAAGCGTGAACCAGGAACAGGAACGCACCATCGCGGTGCTCGACGCCCTCTACGGGGACGCTGCCTGGGAAATCTCCAAGGCGCTGACCGAGAAGGAGAAGCGCACCCAGGCTCGGGTGGGGCTGGCCTCCAACGTCGTCGGCATGGTCGCGGGTACCGCTGCCATGGTTACCGCGGCCAAGAACCCTGCCCTGAAGAAGGGTGGAGCCACTGCCAAGACGGCTGGCCCTGCAACGAGGTGGCTGGCTCGGAAGCTGAAGTCTTCGGACGCTACTGCGGCCAAGATCTACCGTGGTGGAGCTGCTGGTGCCCTGGGTCTTCAGGTGGCCAACACCGGTGGGGACCTCGTGGCCAACCGCGTGCTGTCTCGGGAGTCCAAGAAGAAGGTCTCCAAGTCCGAGACCGAGGTGGCTCCTGCCAAGATCAAGCTGGTCAAGCGGGGCGTCAACCTCGCTGGCACCGGTGCGAAGCAGGCTCCGAAGATCAGCGGCAAGGCGATGGCAGCTGCTCAGCAGGCCCCTGAGCTGGCCAACAAGGCCGTCCAGTCGGTCAAGAAGGACGTCGACTTCAGCATCCGGGGAGAGATCTCCAAGATGAACGTCGAGAAGAAGCAGGTCTTCGGCTGGGCCTCGGTCATCGAGATCAACGGTGAGCCGGTCATCGACCTCCAGGGTGACGTGATGACCATCGACACCATCGAGAAGGCTGCCTACGACTACGTGCACAAGTCTCGTAAGGGCGGCAACCAGCACCAGCGCTCTGGTGAGGAGCCCCTGCACGTCTCCGACATGATCGAGTCCTTCGTCCTCACCCCGGAGAAGAAGGACCAGATGGGCCTGCCGGACACCGTTCCCACGGGCTGGTGGGTGGGCTTTAAAATCAACGATGACGCGACGTGGGAGTCTTACAAGAACGGTCAGCTAAAGGATTTCTCCGTGCACGGCTCCGGTACTAGACGGGTGGTCGACCTCGGTGCTTAGCGCGAACAGTGGCCTCGTCACAGGTCTTAATTCGATGATGGTTCAGGCAGAGCAGCTGAGCATCGGTGATCTCCCCCGAGATGATCTTCAGGTAGTAGCTCACTCGATCGACTCGGTTCCGTTCTTCGGTTCCTCCACCGCCAGGATGGTCGATCTCCAGAGCCCTAGCATCAGAAAAATCGCAGAGTACGCAGGATCCACCGAGAACCTCGATTACCTGGGCACGTGTAGCGTGATACCGCCCTCTCCTGCTGTCCCGAGCCAGTTCTCGAACGCGATCCGGGTTCTCCTCTCGCCACTTCCTGACGTTCTCCAGCGATCTGCGGTACCGGCACGACTTACACATTCGGCTGTTATGCATCTCCTTCGTCGTCTTCTTCTGCTCGCAGTACCTACACGTAGCGTTCTCAACGATCTCCATGTCGTGAATGCTATCACCCGCAAGGCGCTGGAGGTCTGATGGCGATCAAGCCAGTCAAGATCAAGAAGCCTCGGAGCATGGAGAGCTTCATGCGCAGCGAGCAGATCGCCAGGGGCAAGATCGATGCGCGGGCCAAGGAGTGGGCGCTGAAGTCCATCGACAGGGGTGGTCCTGAGCGGATCGCTCAGCACGGATCTGGATGGGACCGTAAATGGCCCCCGCCGATCTCCAAGCGCGACATGAGCGACAAGAACCTCAAGCGGGTGCGTAAGGCCTTCGAGAGCCACCCCAAGTACCGGATGCAGCAGATCACCATGGTCGAGCGGCGTAAGGACGGAGGGATGTACCAGCACGGCCCGGACACCGTGCACCAGAGCTACAAGGGCAAGTCTCTGGTCCTGCGGCGTCCCAAGTACCAGGTGGTCGCAATGACCAGCAAGAAGCCGAACAAGGGCTCCGCCTACGTAGCTCATGTCGGCCCGAACTACCGAGTCAAGCGCGGGGACGCGCTTCGACTGCAGCAGGCGTACAAGACCAAGACCAAAAAGGTGACCAGTGGAAAGGGCGTGACCTTCAATAACAAGGTCACGAAGTCGATGGACGACAAGAGCCTCAAGCGGGCTAAGCGGGCCAGCGCCACTCTGTCTATCGGGGGCGGAACCCTAGGACTGGGAGGGCTGACCGCCCTGGCGATGAAGAAACCAGAGACCGCAGCAAAGATGTCCATCGGCGCTACCGGTGTAGGTGGCATCGGTTCCTACAACTACGCAGCAATTCAGCGAGCTGAGGCGAAGAAGCGTCCTCCTCGCCAAAGCGTCTACGTGGTGCGCAACAAGAAGCAGATCAAGAACATCAAGACCGGGCTCGATCCGGTTACCAAGAGCACTGGAGGAATGATGGACTTCGGTCTGAGCGACGTGCGCCACGGCGAGAACATCTCAAAGGCAAGGACGCTGACGCGTAACGAGCGCCAGAAGGTGGACAACGCTGCCACCGCTGGTGCTGTCGCCGCTCCTGCCGCTGGGTACTTCGGCAGCGCCGGTGCCAAGGCCGGTAAGGCTGGCTACAAGCTTCAGCGCGGTGTGGGAACTGGCCGAGCCGCTTCTCACGCTTCCGGGGCTCGCACCGCTGTTTCCGGAGTCAAGGGTGCCGCCAACAGCGGTCGCGCCCTGACTACCTGGCTGAACCACCCCTACAAGACCCTGGCTCTCGTCGGAGGAGGCTCTCTGGCTGCCTCTGCAGGAACCAACAAGTATCTGCAGAGCAAGCCTCGCAAGGCGGTCTCCAAGAAGGACTGGATGAACATCTCCGAGCACGAGCGTCGTGGTCGGGACTCCCGTCGCACCGCTAAGCGCGGTGAGAACGTGGCGGGCTGGGGTGGCGCGGCCATCACCGGTGCTGTGGCTCACCGAGCAGGAACCGCCACCGGCGCAAAGTACCCGGACATGGACAAGCAGTTCACCGGCCTCAAGAGCGCCGGGAAGCGAGCCAAGTTCGACTACAAGTACGGTCGTGCTGCTGGCTTCGATCGAGCGGCTTCTGCTGCCTCGGGCAAACGAGAGCTCGTCACCGCTGCAAAGAAGAACCCGCACGCTGCTGTGGCTGTGGGCGGCGCTGCTCTGATGGCCGGAGGTCTGGCCACCTCTGTCGCAGCTCGGGGTAATGAGAAGCGTCATGACCGGGCTATCGCAGTTCAGCGGCGCAAGCGGGTCTCCAAGGCGCTCCCTCGCCCTCGCAACCCGCTGTCCTTCAAGCCTGCACAAAGGCATGTTAGTGATGCTCGTCTGAGGAACTCTCAGTCTCAGGGGTGGCGGGACAAGGCTCTGCATTTCTCTGGACGTAATCCGGCGACGTCAATCTCCGCTGGCGGTCGTACGGCTACCACTCCTACTCAGGCTCTGAGGAACGCTGACGATTACCAGCGCGGTTCTTCTACCTCTGCGGTACAGGCTGGCAACGAGCTCAATCGCCTGAGCAGGAACTACAAGCTCGCTGGAGCCGGTGCAGCTGCGGCTACGGTTACCGCTGGTGGTGGCGGCTACGCGCTGGGACGTAGGAAGAAGGTCAAGAAGGATCTGGTCTTCAAGGCCTACAACCCAGAGGGCAAGCGCCAGCGTCGTCTGGATAACACCTCCACCGGGCTGAGCGTGGCATCCGGCGCGACGGCTCTCGGGGCTGCGAAGTATGGACGCGATGCCGTGGGACAGAAGGAAGTCACGTCTCACAAGTGGACCACTAAGCCAGTCAAGGTGAAGAGCAAGACGAACCCCACTGGACCTACAAAGGTCGTGAACGTTTCGGCGCAGGGTCGTCCGAAGGTGGTTCAGGTGGGCACAGGGCTCCGCTCTACCAACGTGACCGGCTACAAGGCTGGGCTCAAGTCCGCTGGTAAGGCTGGGGGACTAGGTCTCGCAGCGGTAGGCCTCGCAGTCGGTTCCGACCGGGTGCGCGGATATCGTCGCGGAAACGGCGGGTCATACCGTCAACTTCATAGAGGAATCTGATGAGGCTATTGCGGCCTCTAAGAGACTAGAAGCGAGGTAGATGAGATGACCCGCAAGGTACGAGAAATCCAGGATCTGGTGATCGACGAGATCAGCCTGGTGGACAAGGGTGCTAACCAGCACGCAACCGTGACCATCGCAAAGTCTGCCGATGGCGAGAAGGAGAACTACATGGACATCTACGACGAGCAGGGCAACCCGCTCGACCCGGATGCTCTGGAAATCGGTGACGTGGTCTACGACGCTGCGGGCGACGCTTACGAGATCCAGGCAGAGGACGAGAACGACGAGGAGTACGAGGAGGTCGAGGAGCGAGAGCTCGAAATGGCCAAGTCCTTCACCACTCCGTTCGCCAAGCGCGAGCAGGCCAAGAGCACTGTCGCCAAGGGCTTCGCCAACGGTCTTCGGGAGGAGCTTTCCAAGGCTCTGACCGATCGCGACCGCGACGAGGTCATCAACAAGGCGTTCTCGCAGATCGAGGCCCTCACCGAGGCGACTGAGATCGCCAAGCGCGCTGCTGAGCAGGAGCGGGACATCCGCCTCACCCAGGAGTACACCGAGATCGCCAAGAGCTACAACCTCCCAGGCATCCGTGCGGATGAGCTCGGTGAGGTCCTGAAGAGCTGCGCAGAGAAGCTCTCCTACCAGGAGTGCGAGGTCATCGGTAAGGCGCTCCAGTTCGCCGCCGAGGCCCAGGATGTCCTCTTCGAGGAGATCGGTTCGATCGGGGGCGGCGATAACAGCGACGTCCTGAACATGGTCGAAGCCCACGTCGACGGCGTGGTCGCCAAGTCGGGTGTTTCCCGTGAGGAGCTCGTTACCGAGGTCTTCATGCAGAACCCCGAGGCCTACGACCAGTACCTCGCTGACCAGCGCGGCTGAGAACGGAAGGAATAGCAGATGAGCTACGACGAGAGCCTTAAGAGCATCTCGCTTAACGCGGACGCCTCTCTGGCCGTCTACACGGGGGTGCCCGGTATCCCCGGAGCTCCCGCTGTCAACTACGGGAAGCAGTACCGCTTCGTGAAGGTCACCGGCCTTCACCAGGTGGGGCTGGCTACCGCAGCCACCGATGACGCGGTCGGTGTCATGCAGAACAAGCCCCAGGTCACTGGTCAGGCCGCTACCGTCGCCATCTTCGGCGTCAGCAACGTCATGGCTAGTGCGCCCATCGTGGCAGGTGCCCTCGTTACCTCTGATGGTGAAGGTCGTGCAGTTACGACCACCACCGCCGCAGACGTGATGGGTGTAGCTCTCGGGGCCGCGTCCGGTGCGAATGTCCTCGTCCCGGTTCTCCTGAAGACGCTCTGAGAAAGGATCTGAGAAATGCCTAACCCCACTCAGGCCGATCTTCACATCAACCAGCCCCTGACGAATGTCTCGGTCGCGTACATCCAGAAGGCTGACGCCTTCATCGCGACGAAGGTCTTCCCAATCGTCCAGGTCCAGAAGCAGTCGGACCTGTACTGGAAGTACTCGAAGAGCGACTGGCGGCGCACCGATGTGGAGCGTCGAGCCCCGTCCACCGAGACCCCTGGTGTCGGCTGGAACGTGGACACTGACACGTACTTCGCGCACGTGTACGGCGTTCACAAGGACATCGACGACCAGCTTCGGGCGAACGCGGACAGCAACTTCCGCCTCGACTCCGACGCCACGGCCTTCGTCACCAACCAGCTCCTGCTCAAGCGGGACATCGACTGGGCCGCCACCTACTTCAAGGCTGGCGTCTGGGGCACGGACTACACCGGTGTCGGGGCTACCCCCGGTGCTGGGGAGTTCCTCCAGTGGAACCTGTCCACCTCGGACCCGATCAACCAGATGGCCGGTCTGCAGATCGACTTCATCCAGGAGACCGGCTTCAAGGCCAACACGATGGTCGTGGGTGCGAACGTCCTCAAGGCGCTCAAGAACCACCCCGGCATCATCGACCGGATCAAGTACACCCAGAAGGGCATCGTCCAGACGGATCTCCTGTCGACGCTCTTCGACGTGGAGCGGATCCTCGTCAGCTATGCCACCGTCGCCTCGGGTCCGCAGGTTCCGGACGCTGCTGCTCAGGACGCTGCTGCGTCCTACGGGTTCATCGCGAACCCCAACAGCGTTCTGCTCTGCTACACCCCGAGCTCGCCGTCGATCATGCAGCCTGCTGCTGGGTACACCTTCACCTGGAACGGTTACCTGAACGGCAACGCTCAGGGCATCCGGATGTCTCGCTTCCGTCAGGAGGCCATCCGGTCCGACCGCATCGAGGGTGAGATGACCTACGACATGCGGGCGATCTCCCCGGACGTCGGCGTCTTCCTCGCCAGTGCAGTCGCTGGCTGATCGATCTGACCAGTAGGGGGATCGGGGTTTCGGTCCCGGTCCCCCTCAGTCATAGGGAGCAGTAATGAACGGTTCGTCGGTCGTCTGGACCATCGTCGGAGTGCTGGCCATCGTCGCGCTCCTCATTTACGTCGTGGGAGCGCTTCGATGACTACTAGTTACTGGGGTGTCGAGCACGGTGACACCGTCTCCAAGGCTTATGGGCAGCCTCAGCAGCGGCGCAACCGTGACAGCAAGGCCGCAGGCGTAGCTGCAGGCCTGGGTGGCTACATGGCGGGAGCAGAGATCGGATCTACTGCAGCTAACTACGGACGCGGCGGTAAGACCAGCGGCGGCATCAAGGGTGCTTATAAGGCGAAGCAGCGTATCGGTAACGCCGGTACGATTCGCAACCTGCGAAGCACTCAGAACGCTCTTATGGGCGGAGCTAAACCAGTGGACGCTCTGAAAAGTGGAGTCTCTGCACAGTGGAAGACCCCTGGGTTCATGCGCACTGCCAAGGGCGGTGTCGCCGGTGGTCTAGCGACTGGGGGTCTCGCCTACGCGGGCCTACAGCAGGCGCGCCGAAAGCCGGTAGCCAAGGCTGAAAAGAGCAAGTACGGGAAGTACGGCCCCCCTTCTCCTGATCGTCGTATGGCGGCTGGAGCGGCTAACTACCTTCTTCCTGGCTCACACGGAGCTGTCGCTGGCCGACGCGGCAAGAAGCTTCGTGCGTTCGGCAACGAAGGCGGCGGACAGGTTCTGGGTGCTCTCGCTGGAGGCGGTGCCGGAGCCGCTATCGGTGGACGCTTCGCCGCGCCGGTCGGCCTGGCAGGAGCTCTCACCGGTGGGCAGATGGGTCTTAACCGAAACCAGCGCAAGGGCTACCTCAAGCCTGAGAAGAGGAACTGATGGCCGGTAACTTTCAGCACGTCCCTGGAGTCAAGTACATCGCGGGAGTGACTTTCCAGAGTGAGTACGGCGTCCACGAAGCTGGCAAGGTGGTCAAGGAGGCCGAGAAGTTCCAGAACCTGGAGGTGCTGGTCTCTAGCCGGTTCCTGTGGCCCTACGCGCCCTCTGAGGGCTACGAGTGGCTTCCCCCGCACCTCTTCAACGACATCCAGACCATGACAGAGGTGCACGCAGCGCTCAAGGGCGACGAGTCCGCTCTGCGCACCACCCCGCAGCACCACGACGTTCCTGAGGCCGTCAAGGTAGCTGAGGCTGAGGCTGAGGCCCAGGTGATCATCCGCGAGGCGATCAAGTCTCCTGAGCAGCCTGGCGTTCCCAGTCCTGGTGGTCCTACTGTCGCTGAGGTCGCAGAGGGAGCAAAGCCCCAGCCTCGCACCCGCACCACCAAGAAGACCGCAAAGAAGACTGCTCCAAAGGAGTCGTAAGTGGCGTTCACCTACGAAACCAACCTCTCTCTGTCAACCAGGGATCAGGTTCGTTTTCTGGTGGGCGACACTGACCCAACGGAGTTCTTTCTGCACGATGACGAGATCGCCTGGCTGGTGACCCAGTGGTCTTCTAAGGGATCGATCTACTACTCGGCGGCTATGGCTGCTGAGGCCATCGCAGCTAAGTTCGCCCGTGAGGTAACCACCAACAGCGACAGCCAGATGGTGGCCACCTCGGAGCTGCAGCAGAAGTACCTGGATCTAGCTGCGCGTCTAATGCGTCAGCACGAGACGCTGCTCACCGGTGGCGAGGTAGATATGGGCGGCGTCAACACCGGTGAGCAGCCAGATCCGACCGTCACGTCACCGGCGTTCGGCACTGGAATGCACGACCACATCGAAGCTGGCAACCAGGATCGTGGAGATGCTGGGGACTGGGTCATCCCTGAGTGGGAGGGCTGGTACCGGTGAGGATCTCTCCGTTCGCAGCTTCCTACGTCCGTAGGCGCACGACCGAGCGGATGGTGGACGCCTGCAAGATCTGGAAGCCTGGGGCCGTCGTGGTGAACCCCAGCACCGGTGTCGCTTCCCGCGCTGCCGGTGACCTTAAGTACGAAGGCCCCTGCCGCTTCTGGGAGGTCCCGGGTGGGGTGCAGGTCATCGTCGGAGATGAGCAGATCACCACTGCCAACGCCTTCCTGACGCTGCCCTACGACTCCATCGTCCCGGAGTCCGATGACGTCGTTCAGATCACCGAGTCGGTAGACAGCGACCTGGTGGGGCGGGTAGTCAACGTCACCGGTGTGATCCGGGGTGGCGGACTACGAGCTTCTCGGCGCTTTACTGTCCAGGTCGTCAGCAGCAAGAAGGACACCTGGTGAGCGACTTCAAGGAGCTGACAGCTCTACGGGACCGCCTGGTCAACGCCAAGCGGGACATCCGTCGTGCAGTGATGTCGGACATGGACAAGGCCGCTGACGACGTCAAGATGAAGATGCGCGAGCTCGCACCGGTGGACACCGGACACCTGCGGGACAGCATCGCCGTCGTCAAGATCGGGGACCGGTACACCATCGGCCCTGTAGGCGTGGACTATGCAGCTGCTCAGGAGTACGGAGCCAAGCCGCACGTCATCGTCGCCTCTCCCGGCAAGGTGCTGGTCTTTCAGGCTGGTGGGGGTACCCGCTTCGCAAAGAGCGTCAAGCACCCTGGCAACAAGGCACAGCCGTACATCCGTCCTGCCGGTGACTGGGCACGTGAGCAGCTCAGTAAGCAGATCGCCGTCACCGGTGCCTCGATGCTGAAGGGGAAGCGCAATGCCTAGCCATCTTCCCCGTGGCGACCTCACAGACCACCTGCTGACAACGCTGGCTGCTGACGGCGTTCTCGTCGGAGACGGCGAAGCTCCTGTCGCTGGCGGCTGGGATGACGACCCCAATGCCCCGACCAGCTCCTTCATGCCCTATCTGGTGATCAACCCGATGCCAGTCCCTGACGCCACAGGGTCGATCGGGGATTCAGCTGTCGACTACCGGGTGCCGTACACGGTTACCTCGGTAGGGATCTCCCGAAGCCAGACGGAGTTCTACGCTGATCGAGGCAGGGAAAAGATCGTGGCCCTGGAAAGAACCTCGGTCGATCTAGGCGGGAGTGGCTGGAAAATCCAGCAGGCCCGTGCAAACTCTATAGGTGGGATGACTCGCAACGACAACGTCGAGCCATCGCAGTTCGTGCAGAGTGATGTGGTCACCATCTGGGTTTCTAAGGAGCAGATCTGATGGCTAAGAAGAAGGTCTATCAGCCTCCCCGCAGGGGCAAGGTGAGGATCCTTCACCCCAAGGCAGGGTCCGCAGAGGTGCTTCCCGAAGCGCTTCCTGTCTGGATCAACAAGGGCTGGAAGCTAGAAGACGCCCCGGACCCCGTAGAACCGACTGCAGAGGTACCTGCAGCCGAAACCCAGAACACCGGGGACGACCCGGCCAACAAGAAGTGAGGTAACTCGTGTCCAGAGTCATCCCCAACGAGCAGAGCTACCTGGGCTTCCTCCCGGCTGTGGCAAGCGTGGCTGCTCCTACCGTCGCTGAGATCACCGCAGGAACGGACCTCACGTCCTTCCTGATCAGCCTCAACGCGTCCTCGCAGGGCAACACTGTTCCTACCCCGAACATCTCGACCCTGTTCGAGACGTCCATCCCGGGTACGGTCCAGGCCTCCCTGACTGCGGACTTCTACCGTGACGACGACGTCTCTGGTGACACCGCGTGGACCACCCTCCCGCGTGCCACCGAGGGCTTCTTCGTCATCCAGCGCTTCGGCGCAACCCCGGGCACTGACCCGGGCTCCGGTGACAAGGTCGAGGTCTGGCCAGTCATGGTCGTCTCCCGCACCATGTCCAACATGGCGAACAACACCGCGATGACCTTCACGGTCACCTGCTCTGTGCCGGACGTTCCCAACGAGAACGCTACGGTCGCTGCTTAACCAAGCCTGGGGAGGGGCTCCCCTGCAGTGCCCCTCCCCTTGTAACCCTCACCGCCCAGAGGAGAAGAAATGTCAGAAGTAAAGATCCAGGCTGCTCGCAACGAGCAGAGCGCATCGGACAAGAAGAGCACGCTCGACAAGCTCAAGTCCAAGAAGAAGCGGCAGACCACGGTCAGCATCGAGGTCAGCGGAGAGGCTCTCGAACTGGTCTTCGAGGCCATCTCCTACAAGGAGCTGGATGCCCTGCAGGCCAAGCACCCGCCGACCCAGGAGCAGCGCATCGCCGGGAACGTCTTCAACCGGAACACCTTCCCGCCCGCTCTGGTGGCAGCCTGTTCCGTGGATCCCAAGATCTCCGAGGCTGATGCCCGTGAGATCTGGACCTCGGAGGACTGGTCCACCGGTGAGCTGAACACCCTGTTCGACGCCGTCTCTGGTCTCTGCATGAAGGGGCTGGACGTCCCTTTTACCGAAACCGTCTCCGCCTAGATCCGACCTTCAAGATGGAGGTCTCGTACTGCGCCGAGAAGGGCATCCCGCATTCAGAGTTTCTGGAGTGGGATGCCCCTTCTCGTGCAAAGCTAACGGCCCATCTACTGGAGCAGGCAGAGACGTGTCAGTTGTGCGGTACTGCAGGATGGGAGTGGGAAGAGAATAAGTACGCGTACGACGTCGAAGAAATCTTCTGTCCGGGCTGTTATCGCAAGGAGATCAGCGCAGACGGGGACAAGCTTCCAGGTACTCGGATCGAGCTCATCCCGGTTACAAAGGAGTTGAGGGACAAGCAGTACATCCTCAACAAGCGGCGGGAACACATCCACCGCGAACGCGAGGACTAAGGTCAGGAGAGGCAGTTGGCTGAAGAGACCGAAGTCGTCCTATCTGCCAACGTGACGCCCTATGAACAGGGCGTCAACTCCGCAATAGGCACCACCAACAAGATGCTGGACAGCGTCGTCAAGCTGACGACGGCTATCGATGGTGCCTTCAAGTCTGCTGGCAGGACCATGCAGATCGGCGGAGCAGGGATGCTCGCCTCGATCACCGCCATGGGTCTGGCGGCGGGTCGTCTGGATCAGCAGATGGGCCAGCTCCAGGCCTCTATGACGATGATCTCCAAGACCCAGTCCGAGTACAGCACTCGGATGCAGGACTACTCCAAGACGGTCTCCAACCTTCGCGGAGAGTTCGGGATGACCTCGCGGGAGGCCATCGACCTGGCTTCCCAGCTGAACAAGCTCGGGCAGTCCTCGCGCAACGTGGACCAGCTGGCTGCCTCCTTCACCAAGCTGGGTGCAATCTCGGGGGAGAGCGTCACCGGTCTGGCTACCGCGATGACCCAGCTTCAGCGGCAGATGGGTACCCAGGGGGTCAAGCAGACCGAGGTCTTCAACAAGACCCTGGCTGAGCTCTCCCAGACCGCTGGCGTCTCGGCTACCGGCATCCTGCAGTTCTCCCAGAGCATCGCACCGGTGGCCAAGGTCGCCGGGATGGCTCAGAAGGAGATCATGGGGGTCTCCACCGCGTTCCTGAAGTCCGGTCAGGACGGCTTCGCTGCGGCTAACGCCTTCAACAAGATGCTCACTGACATCACCCGGTCGGTGGAGTACGGCTCTCCTGAGCTGTCTGCCTACGCAAATCTGATCGGTGTCAGCGTCGACCAGTTCAAGAACATGCCTCGGGTGGAGTCGATCACCCAGATCTTCGAGGCAATCAACAAGCAGGGTCCCCAGGCCATCAAGACTCTGGAGCGCTTCGGCCTGGACGGTGTCCGCTCCCTCAAGGCCATCCAGGGGGTCGCCGGGGCTGGTGGTATCCGCAACGCCGTGGCTACTGCCATGGGAGCAGATGCTGGGGTGAAGTTCGATGCCTCCAGTGAGAAGGCCCTCGATGGCCTGAACGACCAGCTGAAGAAGATGGCTGAGAACGGCAAGATGATCGCGGAGGCCTTCGGCTCCGGGGTCGCTCCTGCCATGTCGGCCATCGCCAAGTCCATCAACGCTGTTCTGGGTCCGCTGACCTCTCTGCTGCAGTCCCTGGGCAAGATTCCCGGTGGAGCGATGCTCCTGGGTGGTCTGGCTCTAGGGGCCGCTGGAGCGGTCGTCAAGAACTTCACTGGGCTCTCTGCCCTGGGAACAGCTACTGGGCTCGCCAGGACCGTCACTCAGGGCTGGAGGGCTGGGAACAACCCGCTGGCCGCTCCTCCTCCTGGACTCAGCGACTCTGCTCTTCGGGCGTACTACTCCCGTCAGGACCGTGTTCTCGGTTACAACAGCCCGGGAAACTTCGTCCAGCACGCTATGTACGCCCGCGCAGGGCAGGCTGGTGACGTCTACCGCAACTGGCAGGCCAACAGCGGTGGTGGGGCGGGTCTAGGGGCTCGCGTAGGCAACTTCGCGCAGCGCGCTGGTATCGGGGTCACCGCTTTCGCAGGTAACTTCCTCAACGCAGGCCTCTCTCCGCTGTCCAGCGACACAATGCGGAACAACTTCAACCGCGACCAGGGTGTGCAGGCCTTCCGTTCTACGTCACTGCGTGACGCTGCTGGCTGGACTGGTGTCAGCAACGCCTGGGCCTCTCTTACTGGCTCCGCAAACTCCGCTTCGTCTGCACTGAACACCGCCAGCAACACCTCTCGCCGCTACGCAACAGTCACCGGTCAACTGTTCGGGGAGACCACCCGCCTGGCCTCTGCCATGGTGCAGGCCACTGGATCCACTCTGCGTCTGGCTGCTACTGGAGCCGGACGTCTCGGAAGCGCTGCTATCGCTCCAGTGATGGGATCTATGAGAGGCGCTGGCTCTGCTGCGCTGGGGATGCTCGGTGGGCCTGCTGGTGCAGCTTTTATGGGGCTGACCGTGGGTGGGATGTACGCCTGGAGCAAGAAGAGGGAAGGCGAAGCAGCTGACCTGGCGATGATGAAGAACGTGGACAACAAGTCCCCTGGGGCTGTCTACGCTGCTGCACTAGGTGAGGCTTCAGCCGCTACCAAGTCCTTCGCTGATGTCGTCAAGGAGCAGAACGCCCGGATCAAGGGCGAGCGGTACGACCCGAAGGCCTCTGATCAGGCTGCTGAGGCGGCTGCGAAGACCCGTAACGAGTACACCTTCGCCGGGATGCGCAACGCTGACCTGGCGACCCAGAAGTCCTATATCGAGGCGGTCAACGCCACTAACCCCAGCGACGACGTCAAGAAGCAGCTTCAGCTGGACCTGCTTCGTCGTAACGGCACCACCGCTGCTGGACGTCAGGTCACTGAGAACCTGCTGCGGACTGCTGGCGACGGCTCCCGGCTGGACATGACCCAGCTGTACAACGCTGCTGCGGACTCGCAGAAGTTTTCCATCGGTGGGATGTTCCAGGTCAGCAGCGCCGCTCGTGACAGCGCTGAGAGCACCGGTGGGATCCTGGGTGCCAGCTTCAACCAAGGCAGCTCGGCTCAGGGTGCTCAGCGAGGCCTCACCGCGCTCAACCAGCTGGCTAAGTCTGGTTCCGCCAAGGACACCTGGTACGACAAGATGTTCCTGGGGTCCGGCTCGTTCGCGCAGGGCGGTGTTTCAAGACAGCGCACCAAGGCCAAGGCAATGGCCTATGTGAAGTCGGTGCTGGGGGACGCTGCTACTACCGAAGACATCAACGAAGTCGCTGATGCTCTGAACAGGGCTGGCGGAGACCCGAAGCGGATGCAGGAGATCCTGATCAACTCAGACTCCGTCATCGGTGAGAACATCCGTCAGATGGCTGATATCACCAGCTCCACTGGTGGTAACAGGTACGCCACTACTGCTCCGAGCAGCCGGTTCTACGAGTCGAGCTTCCTGCGCGCTGGAGTCAGCCAGAGCGTGCTGGACCGGATGATCGGCTCTCCTGCAGTAGTCGGCAACCCGGCAGCCGGTATCGCGGCCAAGGACCAGTCCTGGGCCAAGAACGCCCTGACCGCTTCGGTGTTCTCCGGTACCAGCTCTACTGGCAGCGCTGTGGGGGCCGCTGTGGCCAACCAGGGTGACGTCGCTAAGCAGTGGACTGCGATGTCAAAGCTCGGTGATACCGCGATCAACATGAGCGGGAGCTTCTCCGACGCTGCACGGTCCCTGGATGAGATGAAGGCCGCTGTCGAAGACGTTAACGACCCGCTCTACCAGATGGCTATCTCTGCTCGTGGTTACGTGCGCCAGCTACAGAGCGAGGCGATGAACTACATGTCCTCCTCTGAGCGCGCTCAGCAGGTGGTCTCCAACTACAACGCCTCGGTCGATGCTGACCTGAACAACCCCACCCCGGAGTCCGGGACCAATCGTGAGGCTGACCGTCAGGCTGTGGAGGCCGTCAAGGTCGACACCTACAACAGGCTTAAGAGCTATGTCCTGCAGGTTCGGGAGTTCAACATCGCTCAGTCCCGCGGCGCTGAGGACTTCGCTCGCCAGCAGGCCTACGGGATAGAGGACTTCAACCGTTCTCGTGCCTATGCAGAAGCGGACTTCAACCGGTCCCGTGTGTACGCCGAGAGCGACTTCGCTCGTCAGCGGAAGCACGCCGAGACGGATTACAACCGCCAGAGGAAGTACGCAAACTTCGACTTCCAGCTCTCACGTAAGCGGTCTGAAGAGGACTTCAACCGGCAGATGGTGAACATGGCCCGTGACGCGGCCAAGAACATCATGGACATCTACACCAGGATGACCGTCCAGCGAACCTGGTCTGCCCAGAACCTTCTGCAGAACATGGCTGACCAGCAGAAGCGCCTGACGGAGATGACCGAGAACCTGGCCTCGCTGCGCAAGGCCGGGATGAGCGACCAGACCATCTCGATGATGGGGCTCAACGACCCCAACAACATCCAGCAGCTGGCTCGCCTCACCGATGACATCCTGGCCAACCCCAAGCTGGCCGCTCAGTTCAACAGCGCCACCAAGTCCCGTACCGCTACTGCAACGGACATCATCAAGGACAAGGCGAACACCGCCTGGACTGACATGCTGTTCGACTTCAACAAGAACATGGCTCGGGGTCAGGAAGACTTCAACCGCTCCATGGCGCGCAACCAGGAAAACTTCAACATCCAGATGACCCGGAACCAGGAAAACTTCGGGATCCAGATGAATCGGTCGAGTGAGCAGTACAAGATCTCCCTGGCACGCCAGCAGGAGGCCTTCAACATCTCCCTGGAGCGGATGCAGAACCAGTACAACCTCAGCGTGCAGCGTGCTGGTGCAGATCTGAACCGGAGCATGGAGGACATCAGCGGGAACTTCAACGAGATGGCTGATATGGCGCTGAAGACCCTGACCGGTACCTCTCGCCAGCAGATGCTCAAGCTCCTGACCGTGCTGGGCTACACCCGCGACGAGACCCTGCGGATGACCCAGAACCTGGCCAAGGAGGTCAACAAGGTCTTCCAGAGCCTGGGAATTAGCCCAAGCGGAACGTACACCTCAGGTCAGGGCAAGCTGATGACGGGAACCATCGTCATCGACGGTCAGAAGTTCAACGCTGGCCAGTTCGCCAGCGGTGGTGAGATCCCCGGTAACTCCCCGCACAAGCGCGCTGACAACATCCCGATCAGGGCCACTGCTGGGGAGTACATGCAGCCGGTGGACTCGGTGGAGTACTACGGCAAGGGCTTCATGGAGGCCATCAGGGATCGCCGGATCCCTCGTGGCGCGGTCCAGGGCCTAGCTGACGGTGGCGCGGTCTACAAGCAGATGTCCGCCTGGGCTGACAAGAACCTTCCTGGGCTACACGTCACCAGCGACTACCGTCCCGGCGCTATGACCGCGACCGGCTTCGTTTCTGACCACTCCAAGGCCAGGGCTATCGACCTGGCACCGCCCAGCATGAGCGCGTTCAACCGGATCAAGAGCGCCTTCGGGGTGCCTAACATCCTCTCGCTGATCTACTCCCCTGCTGGCGGTCAGAACGTCAACCGTGGACGCCTCTACACCCCGGCCAGTGTGACGCTGCGCGATCACTGGGATCACATCCACTGGGCCATGGAGTCGATGAGCGGGGTGGGTGGTAACGGTGGCTGGGACGGCACCTACGAGACCCTGCTGAAGAAGATCAAGGGCATCAAGAGCATCGCTGGCCTCAACAACCTGTACAGCAAGAACCCGCTGACCTCTCTGCGCCAGCTGGGCAACGACAAGTTCGCTAAGGCGGCTGCTGCGCGGGGAATGATGATGGCCGCGATGAGTGGCAATGGCATCGACCCGGACTACGCGGGACTGACGCTCTCTAGCAGTGGATCGCTGAAGCAGATGGTTCAGAGTATGGCTGCTCAGCGAGGCTGGACCGGATCTAACTGGACTGCTCTTAACTCCCTGATCCAGGCTGAGTCCGGCTGGAGGCCTTCCGCTCAGAACCCGACCAGTACCGCCTACGGTCTCTTCCAGTTCCTAAACTCCACCTGGAAGAGCGTGGGAGGCACCAAGACCTCCGACCCCAAGATGCAGACCGTCTACGGGCTGAAGTACATCGCGGACCGCTACGGCTCCCCGAGCAAGGCGTGGAACTTCTGGAACAGCCACACCCCGCACTGGTATGGCGACGGGGCCATTTTCAACAAGGCCACCCAGATCGGTGTGGGTGACCGTGGACCTGAGATGGTGCTTCCTCTCAACGGACGTGGGCTGGAGTTCCTGAACTCCCTGATGGAGCGCAACGCTGTGGGTGCCAAGAAGGCCATGGTCACTGCCAACGGTGTGCCTCAGCAGGCCTCCACCGTCAGCTACTACTCCCGCGTGGACAAGTCGACCTACATCACCGGCCCGATCACCGTGCAGTCCCAGGATCCGATGGAGATGCTCCGTAAGATCGAGGCTAAGAAGAAGATGGAAGCCCTGAAGGGACGCCACTGATGAGCGAGTTCTACATCATCGGAGAGAACCGCCAGATCGCAGCGGTCAACGATGCCTCGCTGGTTCGCTCTGTGGTGGTCGACGACGTCATCTACACCTACTGGCGTCACTCCGAGGTGGTCGGGGACGACAACACCGCGGTGATCAAGATGTCTTCTTCGGCTGATGGGGTCACCTGGACAACTCCGGTTACCGTCTACGACCCCAGCGCACTGGATCCGCTGCTGGGTGGAGTCACCCACAACGGGACCAACTTCTACCTGGCAGTGGGTGAGAAGAACACCACCACCGGTGCAGTGACTACCAAGATCCTCAGTTCTGCTGCTGGCGCTGTCTTCTCCAGTCCGGTCACGGTCACCTGGGCTGACTACTGGGCCTGCCCTACCGACCTGGTCTACTCCGGCACCACCTACTATCTGGCTGCTACTGCCAGGACCACCTTCGACGGTCCTATGCGCTCCACCGTCAAGACGTCTACAAACCTGTCAGCGTGGACCTCGCTGGGCTACGCCAGTCAGACTTCCTCAGTCGACAACGTGCACGCCCGCATCGAGGTAACCGGCTCTGCAGTGCATCTGGTGGCGCGAGAAGGCACCTTCGGGACCTTCGGGTCAGAAGACCGCATCCTCTACTCGGAGTACGACGGCCAGTGGCGTGGTACCAGCGTGGTGACGGCGGGAACTGGTAACCCCAGCATCGTCACGGTGGAAAAGGGCTATGCCATCACCTACCAGGATCAAACCATCTCCACAGATACCGGCATCTGGTCCTGGATGCTCTATGACCTGCTCAGCGAGGAGTTCGTCCGGCGAGGCACCTTCAGCCAGGGCTTTCTTCCTGGCTCCGGTGCGGACGCGATCGTCTACGGCACTGGGTTCGCGGTCACCTACGGTCAGCGGAGCGACTTCGATGCCGCCCCCGGCACGCTCTACTTCAGGGCATTCAGCAGCACCGTGGACGAGCCTGCTTCTGGATTCCAGTCCAAGACCAGGGACTCGGCTCGTCCGCGTGACACCGACACGCTGGAAAACTTCGATGTCGAGATCTCCAGTGGCTCGATGTGGATCTCGCTGGCCAATGGCCTGCGCTACTACATGGGCGCAGAGGACTTCGGGGACAAGGCGCAGGTGAACCGCAGAATCACCGCCTCCAGCCCTTACTACGAGGGAACCTACCTGGTGCACGCAGTGCGGGAGAACGTCCAGGAGATGCTCTCTATCGGCATCCTGGGGGCATCTCAGAACCACGTCACCGAGAACATGCTTCTGCTGGAGGAGCTGGTCTCCCAGCCGTCCTTCCGGATCAGGCTGACCATGGGTGACCACGTGGAAACCTGGAGCTGCCAGCAGGCTGACTACACCATCCAGCGAGGACACATCATGATGCACAACACCAGGGCAGTGATGAAGATCAGCGTTCCTCGCCTTCCTGCTGTCAGCTATGAGGTGAACTGATGTCGGGGTTCATCACCACCGATGGAGCCGATCACCTGATGTCGGTCCTCACGGGTGTCAGTGACCCGCTCACCCAGTTCTGGGTGGCGCTGGTGACCGCGCAGGTGGGCACGTCTGAGTCCGGAGAAGAGCTTTCAGAGCCCACCCAATCTGACTACGGTCGTGCTGCTATCTCCAATGGTCCGGAGAACTGGATGGTCGCTTACGGAGCCGTTACCAACACCACAACGGTGGCCTTCGGCATCCCTGGAGTAGACCCCTGGGTAGGGATCGTGGGATGGGCGCTGTGCGACTCGGAGACCGGGGGAAAGATCCTCTACGCCGGGGAGTCTGAGCCCTACGACGTAGAGGTAGGAGACCAGACCTTCCTGCCTCCTGGATCGATCACCCTGGCGGTGGACATGGTTGGGTGGAGGGAGATGACGTGACGGTACGAAACCTGGCCATCACCGTTAACAGTCGCGTCTTTTCCGCCTTACGCGCTTCTCGCTCCAATGTCTTCCCTGCGGAGCTGGACTCAACGCTGGTCAGTACTACCAGCGTTTCGCTGGTTCCAGAAGAACACGTCATCCGAAGAGGCTTTCCCCATACTCCTGAAATGCACGTCTCTTCTGACGTTTACATCAGCGCAGACGGCTCTTACGTAGACGAGTCCACCTACATCTGGGACAACATCTACGAAGGTGCGCACACCCGTTTCGCGGCTATGGAGAACTTCTGGGACCCAATCGCGGGTAAGTGGTACCCCATTTTCTCCTCAGGGATCGACTACTACTTCACCTACCCGCTGGGTGGAGTAGAGCCCCGCTTCGAAGAGATCGAGTACCGGATCGGCAAGAACCTCTATCAGACCCCTTCTGTGCGGATCGACTCCGAGACCTCGCTTACCTCGTCGTTCAACGCAGGCCTAGATGATGCGTCGTCCTTCATGATCGCTATCGCTGGAGTGGTCAACTCCAGTGAAAGAGCTTCTCTGATCCGGATCGGAGACTCCATCGGAGACTCCATCGAAGTTAGCGTCGACGAGTACTTCTACCTTCGTAACCAGTACGGGACTGCTGTTCTCAAGCCTTTCATCCATCCCGCCAGGATGGTTCCGTTCTACATGGTGGTGATCAACGACCCATCACGTACTGAACTCAGGGTGGCCACGGGGGTCTCTCGCATCCAGCGGATCTCCATCCCCAACCAGAGCTCCACCAGATCACTCAACGTCTTCCTGGGAGAGGATCTGGAGAACGTCAAGGCGCTGTCGATGAACATCTTCGGGGTGACTCTGTTCCCATACGCCTACGGTGGTGCTATGACGCCCGACCAGATCATCACCGCCATGGCCAGCACGCACGGGAGCGTCTAATGGCTGTTCCCCGCATCGACCGGATCACAGGGAGCTCTGGCTTCTTCAAGGTGTTCGCTCAGGCTCCTGGCAGAGGCCGGGTCGACATCACCAAGTTCAGAGGCGCTCCCACGCAGATCAACTCCATGTCCACTACGGACCCGTTCGGTGACGCTACGGCGCAGCTGAGCTTCCCCCAGATCACCGGCTTCGAGCGCCCTGGAACAGGGGACCTGTTCTGGCTGGTGCCGTGGGTGCCGATCGACATCATCTGGTACAACGAGGACGGCTCCCCCTCTAACTGGGCCTGGGAGGGGATGCAGGTATCTGAAGATGTCGGTGAAGACGGCTACACCATCTCCCTGAAGGGAGCCCTCTACGAGCTGGACAACTACCTCGCAGCGCCCTGGTTCCCTCAGTACCCGGTACCTTACGAACTGCTGATCAAGGACGCCTTCGACCCGAGTAAGCACATCGGGCTGCGGACCAACCCGCTACGGGTGGACTGGCCTGAAGAATGGAACGTCACCGTTCCCACCACATCCCAGCCGGACTACCTGTGGTACCTGCGCCCATGGGGCGTCAGCCCTGGGCAGAAGTGGACTGGGCGTACCTCACGTAACACCGGTAGCTGGGACCCGCTACTGACTGGCTTCGTGCAGTCGCTGCTCTCGGTGATGTACACCGAAGACGGCGGGCAGTGGACGGTCAGTAAGGAGGTGGGGCGTACTCCTGTGCTCCGGGTACGGCCTGAGATCACGACACCTGACGAAAACACTCTGCATGTCTGGTACGGGAGCCCCGAGGTAAAGCTCTCGGTCAGCAGGGACTTCACCCAGAGCACCAACATCGTCTATGGCAACGGCACTGATCTCGCTGGCAGCGTCTTCTCCGGGCAGCAGGTCTCCCGAGACGGCCAGACCACCTACTACGAGCCGTTCGCGGCGCTTCCCTACGTCTGGCCTGCCACCCACGACAACCCCAGGATCAACGACTACATCGTCCGCAAGGAGTCCCGTCTGAGCTTCCCGTCTGGGATGTCCCTGATGGAGTCCAAGCTGGTCGCGGCTTCCCACCTGCGAAAGTTCTCTGACCCGGGTTACACCGGCTCGCTGTCACTGACTACTGACCCGCTGCGCGGCGGTATCCCGTTCAACCGGATGCTGATCAAGGCTGGGATGGGGATCGTGGTGCACGGCTTCCGTGGGTCAGACGTCCTCTTCCACATCTCCGAGACCACTGTCTCCCCGATGTCGCTGACCGCCACCCTGACGCTGGACACCAAGTATCGAGACGCGCTGACGGTCTACGAGGTCCAGGCCAAGACCAGGGACGCCCTGGACCCGGTGCGGCTGCTCAAGGCCGGTGCCTTCTCAGTGACCACCCAGGACCAGATTCTGCCCTGGAGCTACACCCACGGCTCTGGTGTGGTTCCCTCTGGCGGTGCCTTCGACGCCACGGACTTCTTCCTGAACAAGGTCGGCCACGACGAGAAGTTCCCGTGGGTCACCTCAACCACAAAGTACCCACCGAAGACCTACCCGAAGTACTACATCAAGATCGACCCGAAGAACTCCAACGCCACCAAGAACTGGTCGGGGATCACCAAGAGCGGGGTGTACACCTCTGCGATCCCGATTCGGCTGTCACAGGCAGGCACGATCCGCCTCACGCAGATCGCTGCCTACAACAAGGACGGCGAGGTGGTTCCAGTGAAGTTCCACGTCGCCTTCTACGGCGGCTATGACGTGACGGTGGAGAGTATGCCGATGATCCCGGCCTCCATGGCAGGCACCTATGGCTATCCAGCTTCACAGCGCTATCCGTTCTTCCCCGGGGCGTTCGAGAACGTCAATGCTGACGGCACGCTGACCGATAACCCCGGACAGCTGCTTTCAGAGGGCGCGAACATGTTCGTGGGCTTCGGAAACTACTACGAGGGCGCGGGCTACTTCCCAGGAAGTCAGTCCAAGGGGGATCCCAAGACGGGGATGCTCAGTGAGGAAGCTACCTGGTCCTACGACACCACGTCGTCTACTGGCTTCGACAAGTACAGCGCCGAGAAAACCAAGAAGGACCCGACCAACGGTCTGGCCTACGTGATGATCTACTGCGACGATCAGGGAACCGAACCGATCTACTTCCTCGGGCGAATGTTCCGAGCGGAAGGATGAGCTGATGGCTTCTGGCGTCTTCACCGACTACCGAGTGGAGAAGTGGCTGATGGATCTGCAGTCCCTGTGGATCTCGCTGCACTACGACGACCCGAGCACCGCTGGTGCCTACGCCTCGGAGGTCTTCGGCGGCTCCTACACCAGGGTGCGTGCCAACTTCAGCGACCCGATCGGACGGGTCATCTTCAACGAGACTGACGTGCTGTTTCGAGGGCTTCCTACAGTCAAGATCACCCACGTAGGAGCCTGGGACGCGCAGTACAACGGCAACCTGGAGTTCTCTGTACCGCTGCCCAAAGCCGTCTCTGTGATGGCTGGCAAGAGCTTCCAACTTAGTTCAGAACAGCTCGGAATCTCACTCCCTTAGGTAGATAAAAGGGGTCAAAAACTGGTATAATTGAGGCGTACGGATTTCCATGCCCGTTTCCAGGTCGGAAGCGGGCATTTTCCATGTCCAAAGGAGAACCAGACGTGGAGGCAAGCGAGCTAGAAAACTACCCGGAAGAGCAGATCTTCTACGTCACTTTCGGGGTCCAGTACCACCAAGAAGCCCATCCGCAGGGGATGCACCCTGATGGATGGGCTGTCATCGTTGCGCTCACTGAGATGGAAGCGCGGCTCAAGGCCAACGAGCTGTGGGGCCGAGCGTGGGCGTTCATGTACGACGACCTTGATCGAGCTACGGGTCGGTTCAACAAGAAGTACCACCCCAGGGGAATCCTGGCGGTGTACCGCGCAGACGAGGAGACAGAACATGACCAGTCCTGACCAGATCGCCAGCATCCACGCCACCACCGGCTCCGAGCTGGACACCTGGCAGATCATCGAAAAGGCCGCCTTCGGCTACGTCGAGGCGATGTCCGGACCGCGAGACGGCGACGAACGTCTCGCCATGCTGGTGCTGGAGACGCACCCGATCGATGGCGACAGCAGCGACACCACCAAGGCCTACTTCGGCCTCCAGCCCGGGGTGCCCGAGCAGTTCCTCACCGGGCTGGCCAACATGTACACCGACTCCAAGGAGGACGCCATCGCTCTGCTGACCATGTGGGA
>Ga0075163_10001219_pt1 | contig 34307 bp, 25 predicted proteins | sample JI1023141ADNA_FD_71478 | JGI IMG/M metagenome (GOLD analysis project Ga0075163, IMG submission 71478) | Wastewater effluent complex algal communities from Wisconsin, to seasonally profile nutrient transformation and Carbon sequestration -... | ecosystem: Engineered > WWTP > Effluent > Algae...
GGCGATGGCTTCGCGGTGCTCCACCCGGGCGCGCTCCAGCGCCGCTTCGTCGCGATGGGCGAGGGGAGCAGGCCAGCGGGTCCACTCCACGTCGCCGTGGGCGCGCTTGATGGCGGCGAAGAGCGCGAAGTCGTCGAGCCACTCCGCCTCACGCTTGCAGAATGCACGGAGCTCGCGGGCCTCGTCGGTGCGCTCGCCGCGCTCGGTGAAGGCGTCGAATGCGCGGCGCAAGTGGCCCGCCCGGAACGGCTGCGTGGCGGCGAAGTCCACCTCGTGGACCGGAAACGTGTGCGCGTCGATGGGCACGCCCAGGCTCTCGAGGTTCACCAGATCGGGATTGCCGGCGAAGGCCGATTGCGCGCTGTAGGGCGACTCACCGTAGCCCGGCGGGCCCACCGGCAGCATCTGCCACCAGCGCTGACCCGACGCCGCGAGATCGTCCACGAAGGCGCGCGCGTGCGAGCCCATGTCGCCACTCCCGTGCGGCCCCGGAAGGCTGGTGACGTGGAGCAAGACGCCGCTCGAACGATGGCGCAGAGATGGCGGCTTCACTGGAGCCTCGTACTATGCGCCTCGGTGCGCGTGCCTTCAAGCGCAGCGCGGCACGATGATTCGTCGGTTTTGCCTATGCGAAACGTTGCGAACGTTACTTGGGTGGCGCGAGCCAGCGCTTGGCGACGGCCTTGGCCACGCCCACCAGGAGCGGTCCGCCCACGCGATCGTAGTCGTACTGGTCGTCGTTGATGACCTGGTTGCTGTTGGCATACACCACTGCGGTCAAGAACACCGCGCGGCGCGTGGTCTCGTCGACCACGTAGGCATTCTCCACCATGAAGCCATAGGCGCGGCCGGCCTTGCTGTAGATGCGCACGCGATCGCCGGGGAGGGCAGCGGCGAAGGCGGGGAGCAGCGGTTTTTGCATCTCGTCGAAGGTGCGGGTGCGCTCGAATACCGGATTCTTGGATTCGCTGGGAAGGGTGACCAGGGCGTCCATGAGCACCTGGCGACTTTCGTCGTCGATGTGCAGCGCCTCGCCGCTCGCCAGCTCCGGGCGCGCGATGCGCACCATCCACTCCTGGAGATCCTGCAGCGAGACCCGGTTGCGATCGGCGAACGACATGGGCTCGGGAATGCGCCGGCCCTGATCGTCGATGCGCGCCTCGCCCACCAGGAGACCGGGCATCTCCAGCGGCCACACCTCGCGGGTGCCGCGGCGCGCGGGAACGTTCAACGGCGGGGCGCCGGCCGAAAGGAGCTCCATGCGCGGCGACTCCCGGGGATCGCCCGGCGGTACCGTGAGCCGGTGGCGAATGCGGGTGGCGCGAAAACCCATGAGCGAGAGGCGATCGAAGGTCTCGTCGAAGCCCACGAAGTCGTAGAGCCGCGTGAAGGCCATGTTGTCGGAGACGATGAGGGCCTTGCGGATCTCCTGCCCGAGGGAGATCTTGAAGCGCTTCACGTCGGAGAGATCGCGCTCGTCCGGCCGCCGGGTGATGGGATCGTAGAGCCGCATCGGCGTCTGCGTGTCGAGCGCCAGGCCGGGATTGTCACGGCGCAGATCGGCCAGCTTCTCGAGCGCGAGCACGGCCGCGCACAGCTTGATGGCGCTGGCTGGGTAGAAGTACTCGGCGTCGACCCGGTAGCTCTTTCGTTCGAGCACGGGCTTGCCATCGCGCTCGCTGGGAATACCCACCAGCACCTGGAACCGCAGCGCCTCGGCCTGGGGCAGCAGCGGACCGACGCCCTCGGCATCGGTCAGCACACTCTCGAGCGACACGTCGTCTGCCCGTGACGGCGTGGTATCGCCCTTCGCGCGCACCTGCTCGCGCACCTCGGCCGCCGCCCGCGGTGCCGCAACCTCCGGCGCAGCACCGCCGCACGCGATCGACGAACAAGCCAACACGACCCAGAGGCGCACGCCGCGCAACCTAGCATGCAAAGCCCCTCTCCCCTTCAGGGAGAGGGGTTTGGGGTGAGGTTTCTCAGGTCTGATCCAGCTGAGGAACCTATGGCTCGGCCAGATCGAGCTCCGGCGCGAGCGAGTAGCCGCGCTCCTCGCGGCGCAAGAAGGGCCGCAGGCCGGCGCTTCGCAGGTGGCTGAGTGCAACATACACGCGGTTCTGCCAGGCGCCGTCGGCGGCGCGCTGCCCGGCCCACCCGGCCTCCCACAGCTCCTCCAGCGACACCGGATGCGAACGGTGCGCGGCGCGCAAGGCCTGGAGGATGCGCCGGGCGGTGGGGTGTTTCTCGAGCGATTGGCTCTCGCCGGCAGGGGTTACGAAGCGAGAGCCGTCGGCGGCGATGCGGAGGGTGGTGCCCGAGCCCTTGGCGCGCTCTGCGAGTCGGAGGAAGAAGCGCACGTCGTCGTTGCCGGCCGCGGCCGTGGGCGCATGCTCTCGCGTGCGGGTAGCCGCGCGCTCCAGCGCGGGTCCGCTGCCGGGCAACTCCAACAGCGCGTCGACCAGGGCGCGCCCCAGGTCGAGGGCCGATCGCAAGGGACGTTCGCCGGTGCGCAGGAGCGCGGGCTCGCTCTCGAGCAAGAGCTCCTTGGCACGTTCCGCCTCGCCGCATGCAGCCCGCGACACCGCCTCGCGGAGGGCGCACAGGCCCGCCGATCGGTGATCGCCGGAGGCCGCCAGCAGCTCGGCGGCTTCCGCGTGGAGCGCCACCGCCTCGGAGAACGCGCGGGCTTCGTGGCGCACGGCCCCGAGGCTGCTCTTGGCGATGCCCAGGAGCCGCGGCGTTTCGGCCAGCAGATAGAAGGCCCGCGCGATGGCGAGACCGGCCCGCAAGAGCTCGCCCTCTTCGTGGAGCAGCACGCCGAGGTTGAGCCAGGCGGCGCCTTCGGTCTTGCCCCGGGCGATGCCCACCGCCTCTTCGTAGCACTCGCGCGCCTGGTCCAGCTGAACCGCGTCGTGGAGGGCGGTGCCGCGGTTCACGAGGGCTCGAGCTCGCACCGCATCGCTGACGCCGGGTGTGCCGTAGGCACCTTCGTAGGCCGAGAGCGCGCCCGCGACGTCGCCGCGCCGGTGCCGCGAAAGCCCCAGCTCCACGTTCGCCGTGGCCAGGAGCTCGGCATCGCCCGCGAGGGTTGCGATCTCCACCGCCCGTTCAGCTGCGGAGGCGTCGCGCTCGGCCCGGCGGAGCCACGCGCGTGCGGCCAGGGGGCGACGGGGCGCGGTGATCGACACCCGGTCGAGGAACGCGTCGGCCTCGACGCCGACCACCGGGCTGGCGGCGATGCAGAGCCCGTGATCCACGAGCGCGCGCGGCGCATCGGGCTCGGCGGCCCTTTGCAGCACGGCCTCTCGGTCGCGTTGTGATTCCGGGTGCGCCGCCACCCGCCGGGCGTGCTCCAGGATGGCGCGACCTCGCTGGGGAACCGACGCGCTTTCGTGCGCCGTCGCGCGCACCCACGAGGGCACTGTGAAGCCACCATCGCGCCGCTGCACCAGCGAAGCGTCGAGGAGCTCGTCCAGCGCGTCGGCCTCCGGCAGATCGCCGCCATCCAGCGAAGTTGGCGCTTCGAACACCGCGAGCAGCCGAAGCAAGGTCGCCGCGCCCTTGGAGAGCTGCCGCACCGCCGCGTGCACGCTGCGCACGAAGGCGTCGTTCTCCACGCTCAAGAACGCCAGCGGCTCACCTTCGAGCGCGGCTACCGCGCGGGCGGGCGAGAGGCTTCGCAGCCTGCGCGCGGTCCGCAAGGCGGCCTCCGGATTGCCATGCAGGAGCGGCAAGAGCGTGGTCACGTCCGGTAGCGTGGTGCCGAGGGTGGCGCTCGCGGCGCGCATGATCTCCGTGAGCTCGGCATCGGGCATCGGCGGTAGCCGCACCACTTCACGCTCCGGGCTCGCCGCGCCCTCACCGGTCGGTCTCGCGCCCGCACGAATCACCACCGCGCCGGCGTCGATGCCCCGCGCCTCGAGGTGCGCGCCGAGCGCCTCGACGAAGCGCTTCTTGCCCATGCCCGGTCCGCCCACCACGTCGACGATGCGGACGCGCGGGTCCAGCGCATCCAGGAGCGCACGCCGGCTCGGTACGAGACCGCCCGCGCCCGTGCTCATCGCGCGGGCAGACGAAACCTTGCGAGCTCCCGCTCTTCGGCGCCGAGCCGCACGCCCAGGTAGCCGCGGCGATCGACCGGGTGGATGGGCGTGACCTGATCGACCACGCCGGGGCCCACGAAATAGGAGCCCAGGATCGCAGGCTGTCCGCCTTCGAACCGCACGATGGCGCCGGTGCGCCCGTGGGCGCCATCGGCCGCGTACAGGCCGGCGCTGGTGCCCGCCTCGACCCGCTCCAGGGCGAACGCGCGCGTGGAGCCGTCCTTCTCCAACATCGTCGCCTGCGCGCTCACGCCGTCGAAGCGCACGTCGACCGAGTGCACGCCCGACGCCACGAAGGCGCCCTGCGCGTCGCCACTGCCCTTGAGCCACTCGGCCTTGGTGCCGCTGCACACGTACAGCACGGCCGCGCCGTCGCGCGACTCCAGCGCCACCAGCGTTTGCGCGTCGAGGCGACCCACGTACGAGACCTCGGGCGCGGTGGCTTCGCCGGTGCCCACGGTTTGGGAGCATCCGCTGACCAGGAGGGCTACCCACAGGATACGTCGCATGGCCGTTCTGGTAGCACCCGCGTTCTCGAGCGGCAAGGTTGGGCCCCGCGCAAACACGGGCCGAAAACGGGATTTAAGACGGATTAAGACCGCGCATGCGTCGCGATGTTCGGCGAAGCCCCGATACACCCGGAAAGCGTACCGATACACCCGGCGATACAGTCAATCTGTATGCCCGAAAGCGTGCCATTTCGTGTGGTTACGGTGGGCCCAGCGGGCGGCACGGCGCGTGCTCATGAGGAGGACACACCGCAACGAAACGAACGAACACGGAGTCCACCATGAACCGCACCCTCACCGCTCTCGTCGCCGCCGCCGCCACCGCACTCACCGCCGCTTGCGCGGTCCCCACCGAAGAGTCGAACGCCACCGAGATTGGCTGCGTCGAAGACGCATTGACCATTCGGCATCAGGTGGCGCCGGACGCGATGCAGCTCCCCGCGGCAGGGCTTGGCTACAACACGCGCAGCGGTCAGGTGGCCGCCACCGCGTGTCTCGATGTCGACATGCCGGCGCGAGGGAACCAAAGCAGCGACGTGCGCTTCTCGAGCCAGATGGACACCGCGCAAGCGAGCTCGGCTCTCTCCATCGACGTCGACGCGAAGGCGCACTACGGCATCTACGAGGGCCAGGGCTCCTTCAAGATGGCGCGGGAGGCGACCTCGTCCAGCGGCTCGTACACCATCCTCCTGAACGCCTCGCAGCTCGGTCCCTTGCTCCAGTCGAATCGCATCGCGCTCGCCGCCGACAAGGCCGAGCTTCGCAAGAGCGACCCGGCGACCTTCCTTCGGACGTGCGGCGACCAGGTCGTCACCAGCATCCAGCTCGGCTCGCGTCTCAACATCGCCTACCGCGTGAGCTTCGCCTCGGACGAGCTCAAGCAACAGCTCACCGGCTCGCTCTCCGCCAGCGCCGGCTTCGGTGAGCTCTCCACCAAGCTCGCCAAGGCCAGCTCGTCGCAGAAGAAGAGCATCACCATCTCGCTCTCCGCCACGCAGCTCGGCGGCGACCCGTCGCAGCTCACCAAGGTCATCGATCCGAAGAGCGCGGTCACCTGCTCCGGCGACGACCTCGACGCCTGCATCCAGCTGGCGCAAGGCGCGCTCGCCTACGCGAGCGATAGCTACCCGAAGCAGTTCGGTACCCGAGACGCCTACGTGCCGGTCTCGTTCTCGACCGCCGAGTACTCGGCGGTCGGCGTGAGCGGCGTCGACTTCCCCGCGACGCCCGCCGCCATCGTGACCGCTCGACGAAACCTCCAGACCGCATTCGACGCGGTGGTTTCGCTTCGCGCCCTCGCCGACGTGCGCGCCACGAGTCCGGCCTACGCCAGCGGCAAGGTGGAGGCCGTGCAAGCCGCCCTCACCGCGGACAACGCGGCGCTGCAGGCCGCCGTTCCCCTCTGCTTCGACGCGGTCGAGACGGTGCAGACCGGCTCCGAACCGGCCGCCCTCGCCTGCGTCGCAGCGGTGAAGGACGCCCTCGCCAAGGTCCACCCCGAAGGCGACCTCCGCAAGCAGCTCGGCGCCGCCGCCCTCACCTTCTACGGAAAGTCGCTGGCCCTGCGTGACCTGCCGAACGCGTGCCTCGACCTCCACCACGGCAAGCTGGACGACTTCTCTCCGGTCGGCTCCTTCACCTGCAACCAGTCCAATCCCCAGCTCTGGAGCTACTCGGTCGACGGCCGCATCCGCAACATCGCGAGCACCAACGCCTGCCTCGACATCGAGCGTTCGGGCGTCGCCGAGGGCACCAAGGTCGGCATCTTCAGCTGCGACAAGACCGAGCAGACCTGGACCCTGGATAGCCAGGGCCGCCTGCGCGGAACCACCGGAATGTGCGTCACCTTGACCGCTCCCACCAAGGACGCGACCCTCGCCCAAGCCACCATGCAGACCTGCCGCGACCAAGACACGGCGAACGCCTACCAGCACTTCGTCCTGCAGTGAACGGCTGACACGCGACTGAAGCGAGAGAGCCCGCCGTCCCGAGAGGGACGCGCGGGTTTCTCTTCGTTGCGCGGTCAACTCTCCGGCTCTCCATCGTGCGGCGAAAGGGAGGGGAGACGTCGTGCATGTTTGCACTCTCGAAGCCCTTCGCCCTGACGGGGTCCCCCGAAGAAGGGCGTCACCCTGCGCTCACCGGGACTCCGACTTTCCGCAAGAGCTCGACGTCGAGCAAAACCTTGGGGCGCCCCGAAGCGAGCTCGTTGGCGATGCTAGCTCGATGGACAACAGCGGGAGCCCTGAAAAGGGGGCCAGTTCGGGCGCCGTAACAAGCTCGTGAAGTGAACGATCTCCTAACGTTGCGCGCCAATGTGACAGAATATGTCAGCGCCTTTGCCGAGCTCTTTGGCTTGGAGCTTCCCCACTCCGCACGGATGGGGGCTCTTGCATCGGAGGATGCGTTCAGCCAAACTCGGGTTCGAGTACTCGACGGTTGTGCGTGAAGGGGATGGATATGACGCAACGAGTAAACACGCGGTTCTTCGCGCTTCTGCCTGCCGAGCGGTCCTTCTCGCCGGCGCGTACGTTCATCTACAGTCTGGCCTGGGAGCCAATCATGAAAGAACAAGAAGACAGTTCGATGTTCCTTGGTCAGAACGCCATGCGAGAGGTCGTCGGAAACGCGCCCGATGTTGCGACCCAGCTTCTCTTGAAAGCTATCCTCTCTCGGGTCATCGGCTACTGGGTGCGTCCGGAGAATCTGCCTGCTCTCATGAAGAACCCGGTGGATGTTCACGCAATCGCCAAGGCGCTACTGCCTTTCCTCAGCGATCACGAGACCCTGCGAAGGGTGATCTCGGGAGATATATCGAAGTTCGAAGACTTCCCTGGTTTCTGAGTGGTTGAGGTATCTCAGGTGGAGCGCTGGTTGAAGGGTTTGGTTCGGGCGAAATCGCGGCGGTCAATGCGCCTCCCTCGTTCTCAACGCCACGTGCCCAAGTTTAGACGCCGACCGGGCGTCACGATCGATGGAGCAACCCGATGACGCAACTGTCGATTGGCTACGTGGGATGTGGGATGTCGGGCCGAAGTACCTCCCTCGCTGCCGTGATGCGGGCTTGTGGTGTTCCCGTTGCGCGGATTGTCGACGGTTGGCGGGAGCAATCCTTCGTCCTTCATACCGGCCAGAGAATTGCTACGCGGGTTTCGGCAAGGCGTGCGGGCTGAGGCGAATAGTGGAGGACCTTCCTATCTACTACTGGGGCGCGCCCGGCTCGGGAAGGTCGACGTCAATCCAGTCGGTGCTGCCGGATAAATCAATAGTATTGGGAGATCGTAAGTACTTCATTCAGATTTCCTCACGACGACTCTCACTCGAGTATAGCTCGGCTGTGTCGAAGTTCTTCTATGCCGCCGCCGATGTCGACCGACCGCAAGCCGTCATCCCGGCGCTCGAGCGTCTTTGCAAAGCCATCGGAATCGTATTTGTCGTCGACACGCAGCAACCTAGGCTGGCACACAACATTGGTGCCCTGGCGCGTCTGAGGGAAGACCTGCGCAGAGGCGGGCGCGACCTGGACGAGATTCCGGTCGTGTTTCAACTCAATAAGCGAGACTTGCCGGGGCTGGCGCCGAACGAGGTACTGCGCAGCGCACTGCATTCTGGTCGGTGCTCCTACATAGAGAGCGTCGCCTCGCGAGGGGAGGGGACGAGAGAGGCCCTAGAGCACTTGCTGTGCATGATTTGACCTCGGATCCGGCGACACGACCGAGCACCCTCAAGGTACTGCCCACCGCCCAGGATGGCGCGCACGACTGCCGGGCGACCTGGAAATCCCGAGGTTGTATCGTGGCGATATGAACCCTCCCCAGCGCAATGTCCGTAGGCAGGCGTTCACGGTGGCGACGCTGTTCAGGCAGCGGCTTCACGTCCAGCAGTTCCTCGCACAGGATCCGCTGGATGCTTGTGCGCGCTGGGCGCAGTCGAGCGCGACGCGACGGACCTGGGCGGCGAGCACCTTTGAGATCTGGGCGCCAGCGCACCCGATCAACGGCACGCCGGGGGTCTGGTGCGTGACGGCGTCACGTCGCATTGGTACGGGATTTCTCTGGCTGGACGTCGTGCGGACGGTGGCGACACCGCATCCACGCAAGGCGCCGCGGGAGCTGTTCTCTGTCGTGGTCCACTACATGCGCGGTACGTACATCGGACAGTACAAGGCGGACGGTGCGCGCGATGCCGTCCTGCGCTGGACGCGGTCGGCGTACGCAGTGAAGACATGGGGCGCAAAGGCCTTCGACATCGAGGCGGTCGCCACTCCGGTGCCGCGTTCGGCCGGCGCCTGGATGATTCGCGGCAAGGGCCGAGCAAGCGGGCGTCCTGCGCGCATCATCGTCGTACGAACCGCCGACAGCCGCATCACGGGCAGATGAGCGGGCGACGTCCTACGGAGATTGCACGCCCAGGTGTGGACGCGCGGAGGCATCGACCCCACACTTCCCTGGCTCACCCAACAACGAACGTATCGGAGCTCACGCCGCCATGAATCCTCCCAGCTGGTTCACGGATCTTCTCCGCAGGAGCTCCGAGCCGGGCAGCCGCCTCGAGCTATGCCGGCGATTCTTCGAAGCGTCGGAGGAAGAGCGCATCGCCATTCGAGCCGCCTGGGATCCCAAAGTGGTTTGGCACGGTCGTGATCCCTTTCGCATCTCGTACCCCGGCGAGACGTCGAGCGATGCAGCCGAGCGCATCCGGGCGCAGCTCTTGCTCCAGTCATTTGCCATTGGAGCCTTGGACCCCCGAGACTTCATCATGTCGCTGGCCATCACCCACAACCTCGCGCGGCTCTCGGGTGCCGATGCGGACCGCTTGTTTCTCGACGTGGCCAGCGTCGTCGACGGCACGTCGCGCGCTGCCCTGACGGATTTTGCCCATCGTACGGACGATCTGAAAGGGCTCCGCGCATTCTGCCTCGCGGAGGTTTCCGACGCGGATGGCGGGCGGAGCCTGGTGATCCTGCCGCCGCCCGTGTACCGCTCACCTGCCCGCGGCGGCGAAGTGGGCGGCAATCCGCGCGGCGGTGAGGGCGCGGCCGTAAATGGCCACTTCGTCGACGAAGCCGACGAACTTGTTGAACTGCCCGCGGGCGAGGTTGCCCACGGCGAAGCGGCCGGGGGATGACGTGCCGATGGCCCCGGCGCCATTGGCGGCAATCTGTACGCCGTCCACGAAGAGGCGATTCGTGGAGCCGTCGTAGCTCACGACCAAGTGCGTCCAGTTGTCGGTGCGCGGCGAGGCACTGGTGCTGACGTAGCCGAACTCGCCGCCCGTCACGCGGGCCCGGGCCGCGAGGGTGTAGCCGGTGCCGAAGTACGCCGTGTATCCCTCGCCCGGTGCAGTGCCAGTGGAGGGGCCGCGGTCGAAGATGAACCGCGTGTCGCTCACGACGGTGGGGCGCATCCACAGCTCGATGGTGTAGGGCGCGTCGCCGACGAAGGCGAATCTGTCGCCGAAGTCGAGCCAGCCGTCGGTGAGCTCCACCGCACCGTTGCCCGCGATGGCACCCGCGGCGCCGAGCTTGACGGTGCCCACGTAGGTCGCGGCCGCGCCGGAAACGCTATTGCGCGCGGTGGTGCCGGCGACGTCGTCGAGGCGCATGTACGCGAGCGGACTGTCGCTGAGCACCGCCGCGGAATAGGCATCGCTTGCATCGGGGAGCGCCGCGCTGTCTCCGCTTCCTGCCTCCGGAGCACGCGCGTCGATGGTCGTCGCACCGTCGTTGCTACCACCGCCGCCATCCAGGCCGCGGACCTCGCCATCGCTGAGCCCCGACGTGGAGACGAGGAGCGAGCATCCGCAGAGCGGAACGAGAAGCCAGGCTATCCGCGAAGGCATGAACGCTCATGGTATCGCTGGCCGCGCCTCCGCAGAAGCCCCCTTGCATCGCGTTTTTCCCCAAGGCGCGCCAATCTCTGCCTCAGTACGGGCGCTGGCCGTTGTAGTTGCCGGGCGGGCTGTAGTCGCAGACCCAGAGCTCCCACGGGCCGCTGCCGAAGGGCCCGCCGGGACCGGTGCATTTCTGCACCGCACAGCCCAGCGTGGTGGTCTTGGCCCACACCACTTGCGTGTAGTGTCCACACACGCCGGAGCAGCTGTTGCTCGCGTAGTTGTAATTGCTCTTCTCGGAGACCCGGCGGCCCACGACCTTTTGCGGCGTGCTGGAGCCGCTGCCGCCCGCGGCGTAGATGTTCTCGCCGCGATTGCCGCGCCCGGCGTCGTTCTCGGACTAGCACTGGGCGGCCCAGGCCTTGGCCACGGCCGCGTCGGTGTCGGACCCGTCGGTGAAGGCGCCGCGACGGGACGCGGCGAACGCGTCGACCGATACCTGCAAAGTTTGGAAGGGCGCGACGTAGCCGTTCCCGTCTATGGTCCTCGTCGTTGGTGACGCCGCGGAGATCGCGCGCTTCACCGGCCCACGGTCGCCAGGGCTCCGCGCTCGATGTGACGCCGCGACCTCAACCCTCGACCGGACGACGTCAACCCCCCCACGTGCGCGTTCGCTCGCACACCAAGCCCGTTCAAAGGAAACATCCATGAAACTCGAAGGCACCCTCCGTCGACACGTCACCCTCCTCGTTCCCGCTGCGCTCGGCGTCGCCTGTTCGGCGGCTCCTTTGTCGAACGACGATGCCCGGGTCGACGTCGGCGTCGTCACCGAAGCATTGAGCAACGGGTCGGTCGTCGGGCTCGGCGGCAAGTGCCTCGACGCGAAGGGTGGCGCACTGGTGATCGGGACGCCGATCATCCTCTGGGACTGCAACGGTCAGGAGTGGCAGAAGTGGAGACTGACCAGCGACGGCCACCTCCAGACGCAGCGCGACTTCTGCCTCACGATCGCCAACGACAGCACCGAGAACGGCGCCAAGGTCGTCGTCGGTCTTTGCTCCGACAACCGCGCCGCGCGCCTCTGGCGGACGGACAGCGCGGGTAGGATCCGCGGCTTCAACGGGAAGTGCATCGACGTCGAAGGTGGCAGCAGCGCGAGCGGGACCGCGATCATCATGTGGGACTGCCACGACGGCGAGAACCAACGCTGGTCGCTAAGCGCAGCAGCGCCCGGAGCCCCGGACGCGTGTCTCAAGAGCTCGTACGATCGGCCCGCCGGGACGCCGCCAACGACCTGCGACGCAGGGAGGACGTTCGAGGACGGTCTCTGCTACCAGACCTGTCCCGTCGGGTTCGAAGGGCGCGCCACGCGCTGCATCGCACCGTGCCCGCCCGGATTCGTGACGGAGCCGGAGACGTGCCGGAGCGGCGGCACGATCCTCGGCCGCCCATCGTTCGACCGCAGCGTGGGAACGCTCCCGCATTGCTCGGACGTGCAGTCCGAGCAGGGAGGCCTGTGCTACGCGCGTTGCCTGAACGGCTACGAGCCGGTCGCGACCGGCTGCACGAGCACCTGCCCCGCGTCGCAGCCCTTTCAGTGCGGCCTCTTCTGCGGCGTGACGCAGGCGAAGTGTGATGCCGCTGCCCTCGCTGCGGTTGCCAGCTCGGTGAGCGGAAACGGGCTCAGCGGCGAGTCTTGCGCGCTGCCTTGATCGAGGTCACGGGCGAGGACCAGCGACGGCGGAGGCTACCAAAGGCGCGGCCGTGAAGGGTGCGTCCGCCCGCGCGGCAGACGTGTCGAAGAGCGCGAACGTCCGCGCGAACCAGCGGTGCGTCTCTTCGAAGAACGATGCTTCGAGCGACATCGTCTGGTTTCGCGCGTCTTGACGGAGATAGCCGCGCGCCTCCGCCTCGTTGATCACGTTTCGTACGTGCGACTTCGACACGCCGAGATCGCTGGCGACGCGTGGGCTGCCGAGCGAGAACCACGTGCGCTCGCCCGGCAGCGAGCTGGGACGCGCGGCACCGTCGGCGCGGAGGAGGCTGAAGCCGATTCGATCGCCGCACTCGACGGTGCTGAGCCACGTCCAGAGGGGGATCCCTTCGATCGTGCGTTCGACGTTCTCGAGGACGTGGCGCGCGCAGGAGTAGAAGCGCTCCGCGTAAGCATCGTCGTCCTGCAGGCGCGCGGCATACCCAGGCGCGATGAACCCGAGCCGCTCGCCGTAGGTGAGTTGAACGACGAGCCACCCGCGGAGGCCCTCGATCACGTGTCGAGACGGCACGAGGTACTTGATCCGACGGTCCACGACGTCGCCTTCGACCGCCACGAGGCCGGCGACCCTCAGCATCGCGAAGAACGCCGCGAGCGTCCGCTCGAGCCCGATCGAACGCTGGAGGCGGCTCAATGTCGGGCGCGAACCGATCCCGCGCTTCGCTTCGAAGTGCATGATGACGACTCGGCCGAGGGCGTGGCACAGCACCGACCGACTGAGCAGCTTGTTCACGATCCGCTCGCCGACGAACATCGTCAGGTTCGACTCGCAGTACTCCAGCAGCACGTCTTGGGGCAGGCCGTCCCACGATTCCATCGTCCGATTCCCCCTCCGCCAGCGAGGCGAACCGCCGACTATGCCAAAGTCGAAGCGTTCCGGCAATGGGCGCCGTCTGCCAGCGCCGAGGACGAACGAGAAGCCAGGCGAACCGCGAAGGCATGATCCCTCACGGTATCTCCGGCCAGTGCGCCGCCTTTCTTCCCAAGATGCGCGAATCTCCGCGCGTCAGTACGGGCGCTGGCCGTTGTAGTTGCCGGGCGGGCTGTAGTCGCAGACCCAGAGCTCCCACGGGCCGCTGCCGAAGGGCCCGCCGGCACCGGTGCATTTCTGCACGGCGCAGCCCAGCGTGGTGGTCTTGGCCCAAACCACTTGCGTGTAGTGTCCACATACGCCGGAGCAGCTGTTGTTCGCGTAGTTGTAATTGCTCTTCTCGGAGGCCCAGCTGCCCACGACCTTTTGCGGCGTGCTGGAGCCGCTGCCGCCCGCGGCGTAGATGTTCTCGCCGCGATTGCCGCGCCCGGCGTTGTGCTCGAACTTGCACTGGGCGGCCCAGGCCTTGGCCACGGCGGCGTCGGTGTCGGACCAGTTCAAGTTGGGAATCGGGGTTGCGGCCGCGGGGGTCACCGTGGCGCGCACGGCGTTGTGGGCAGCCACGATGCCGCGGAGCGCCGGGTCCGACGGCTCGGCGCCCGGCGGGGTCGGCGTGCTGGCGTCGCCGCCGCTCGATGTGCTTCCGCTCGAGGTGCTGCCTCCGCTCGACGTGCTTCCGCCACCGCCGCCGGAGCTGCTCTCGCCGCCGGAGCTGCCGCTGCTGCTCGACGCCGTGAGATCACTCCCGGGCCCCGGCGCCTCCTCGCTCGTACACGACACCACCAGCGCCGCAGCGGAGACGAACCCGAGGAGAGGGCGAGCGTACATCGAACAAACGTAGCAGCTCGCCTGGCCGCTGCCACTCAGCGGGTGGGCGTGGTCTTCTTGGCTCGAGCCTTTGTGGGCCTCTTCGCGAGCCCGGGCTGCTTGGGGCGCACGATGCGCGCGCGCTCACCCCAGGGGCAGCGAAACTCCACCGGCTTGGTGAGGACCCACAGCACCGGGATGGCGGGTGGCGCTTCCGGGAAGGGGCCGTCGCCGTCGGTGAAGTAGACGATGCCATCGGCCTTCTGCGCGCCCAGGAACGCGGGATCGAAGGCCGGGCGCAGATCGGTGCCGCCGCGGCCCTCCACGTGCTCGATGACGCCGCCGAAGGGGTAGACGCGGGTGATCTCGGCGTCGCACTCCACCACCGTGACGCGCGCGTGATCCTGCAGCACCGTGAGCTGGCGGGCGATCTCCAGGAGCTCGGCGGTGCTCATGCTCATCGACGTATCGATGACCGTCAGCAGCGACGGCCGCACGAGTGCCCGGGGCGCGTAGGTGCGGCCGGGGACGATGCCCACTTGCCCGGGGAAGCGCCGGCTCGGGCGCGACCAGGTGTGCACCGGCGAACGCGCGCGGGCCACGAACATGCGCAGCGCGTGCTTCCAGTCGACGTACACGTCGGCCGGGCCTTTGGCGCCGGTGAGCTCCTCGAGGATGCGCCAGGGGCTGCGACCGGCGAGGAGCGGCCCGTCGGGATCTTCCTCGGTGCGCTCGCCCTGGTTGCGCTGCACCTCGTCGAGGGCGCCCTGGAGCAGCCGCCGCGTGTGCTCCACCGCGCCGTCTTGCTTATCGCTGGCGCGGCGCCGGAGAAACCGGTGATCGTCGACCCGGGCCTTGCTATTGCCGTCGTTGCCATCGCCGCTCCGAGCCCGCACGGTGGGCGAGCCGGGCCGCTTGGCTTCGACCAGCCGGTGGTAGCGCTCGAGGGAGCTCTGGCCGCCGCGAATGCCCCAGGGCTCGTAGCTCTTCCACACGATGGGGTTCGGGAGCGGCTCCTCGATGTACTCGTTGGCCGACATCTCGAGCGCGAGGTCCATGAGCTCCGGATCGTCCGGCGCGTGGAACTTGGGGTGCGCCAGGTGACCCAGCGCCACGTGATGCACCTCGTGGAGCAGCACGCCCCGGAGGTACTGCGGCTCCGCCACGAACGACTCGACGTTCACGTGGAGGAAGAACTTCCCCTCGTAGAGCGACACCGCCATGCGCGCCACCGAAGGGTCGGAGACCGGGTGCATTTGCCCGAGGATCGCCGCGTAAAATGGGTACCGCGAGAGGAACGCCGGATCGCGCAGGAAGGCGTCGAGCCAGGCGCCGAGATCGAAGGCCGTCGCTGCACGCATATTCATGCCGCGCGCCTACTGCGGACGAATCGGCGTGATGCCGAGCCGCTTCATGGTGTCGACGAGGGGCAAGGCCCAGCGCTCGTGCACCTGGGGCAAGAGGACGCCGAGGCAGGTGCGCACCACGTTGCTGCGCTTGAGATCGGCAGTGGCGCTCTGCCGCTCGAGGTGGGCGCGCAGGCCGGTGAGCGCCAGGCCCACCCGATGCTGCTTCAGCGGATCGCCGTTCCAGGCGCGGATCTTCTTCTCCGCCGGGCCGCCGGCGTAGTTGTGAATGAGCTCCTGCGGGGTGACGTCGACCAGCGCGAGGGCGGTGGCGTTGTTGCCCAGCGCCTCTTGCAAGCGCTCCCGGTGATCGCCGGGCAGATCGCCGAGGAGCGCCTCGAAGGAGCCCAAGGACAGCTGCTTCTTGGCGGCGAGCACGCCCGCCTCCGGCCCTTCGAGGAGCGGCACCAGGCGCTTGGTGAGCTCGTCCAGGCGATCCGTCTCGCCGCGCTCACGGTAGCCGCGAATCTGCGCCGCAAGCTCGGTGCCCGAGGCGTATTCACCGAGCAGCGCGCGCACGTCGAAGGAGAGCCTAGCGCTCCACTTGTCGCGGGAGGCGAGGAGCGTCTCGACCCATGCGGCGGGAAGGTAACCCCCGAGCGCGTCCCGGAGCAGCACTGCGTCTTCCAGCTCGGCCGGCGTGAGCGCCTTGAGCACCTGCGACGCGTAGGTCCAGGTGCGGGGCGGCACGTCGTCGAACACGCGCTCGTGGGCCTGCGCCACCGCCAGCACCCCGGGGTGCACGCCGTGCATCTGCGCCCAGGCCAGCCACGAGGCGCGATCGGCGCGCACCGAGAGCTCCATGAACCGGGCCCGGAGCGCGCGATCGAGCACCGTCACTTGGTAGTCGGCGCTCTCCGGATTGATGGCCGCAAAGCACACCCATCCCGGCGGCAGCTCGTACTCGTGGAGGCGCCGCGCGGTGAGGAGCTGCAGCGCCGGTTGCTGGATGTAGCGCTCCGCGCGGTTCAGCTCTTCGAGCATGAGGATGCCGGCGCCGTCCATGGGGAGCGCCTGTGGCACCGCGTACGAGGTGCGGCCATCGCGAATGGTGGGCAGGCCCACCAGATCCGGCGGCTCGAGCAGGCTGAGATCGAGCACCACTGTGGTGATGCCAAGGCGCGCGGCCACGTGCCGGACGATCTCGCTCTTGCCGATGCCGGTGGGACCCTCCAGCAGCACCGCGCGGCGGGCCCGGTAGGCGAGCTCGAGCACCGCTTCGAGGCGCGGGCCCAGGGGAATGGGAGCAGTGGGCGTACGAAGGTTGGACACGCCCTCTCAGGGGTACCATACGGCGGCCGTGATTGCCTCCGGGGCAGAGGTCGGGCAAGCTCGCCCCATGTCGTTCGTTGCCGAAGCCTCTCGCGTGCTCTCCGCGTCTCCCGCCGAGGTCTTCGATGCCCTCGCGGCCTTTCCCTGCTGGGGTAGCCACGCGCCGCGCAGCTTTCGACCGGTATCGGAGGAGCGGAAGCTCTTCGCCGGGATGCGCCTCCGGGTGCGCATTCTCGGCCTTCCCTCGACCTTGAAGGTCACGGTGGTGGAGCGGCCCCGGGAGATCACCTGGTGCGGCGGCTCGCGCACGCTGCTCCACGGCGAGCACCGGTTCCTCTTCGAAGCCGAAGGAACCGGAACGCGCGTGCGCTCGGTGGAGACCTGGCGCGGCGCCCTCACGCCCCTCGTGCGCCGCCTGGTGAAAGCCCAGGCCGAACGCGTGGCAGGCCAACAGCTCGAAGCCCTCGCCCGCTATCTCGCCGCCAACGGCAACCCGAAGAACTGAAGCGGTGGTAACCGGCGCGCGGCGCTCGCGTCGCTGCGCTTCGATGCTATGATCATGGGGTGAAGGCCCTGCTGCTGCCGATGCTCGTGCTGCTCTCCCTGGCGCCTTCCGCTTCGGCGGCTCCGGTACCGGCGAAGGGCGAGAGCGCCCCGCGCATCTCGTCGTTGGTGCGCGCCGACGTCACCGTGTACGGCGCCACCTGGTGCTCGGCGTGCAAGTCGCTCGAGAAGACGCTGCGCGATCGCAACGTGCCCTTCGACATGGTCGACGTCGACAAGAGCCCCCAGGCCTACGAGAAGGCGCGGGCGGCGGCCAACGCCGGCAACGTGGTGCCGCTCACCTCGGTGCTCCATGGGAGCGACACGGTGTGGTTCGTGGGCGCCGACCCCGACGGCGTGGAGCGCGCGTACCGCGGCGAGTGACGTTCGTGATAGGCTCGCGGAGCCCTCATGGCTCGTTGCGTTCGGCGCCGCCTATCCTGCTTGATGCTGCTGGTCGGCGTGCTCGCGTCGGCACCTGCGAGCGCCCAGACGGAAGAGGCCAAGAAGGCATTCGACGACGGGCAAGCGGCCTTTCGCGCGCGTCGTTACGGCGAGGCCGCCGAGGCCTACGAGCGCTCGGCGCGAGCCACGCCGCATCCGGCTTCGCTGGTGAACGCGGCCGAGTCGTGGGAGCTCGACGGGAACCTGGTGCGCGCGGCCCGAGCCTGCGACTGGGCGCTGACGTTGCCGATGGACGCCGGGCTGAAGAGCGCCGTGGAGCAGCGCCTCGGGCGGCTCCTGCGGTCCATCGGTAGCCTCTCGTTTCGCGACGGCGCAGGCGTTTCGGCGACGCTCGACGGCACGCCGGTGCATCCGCCGGAGGTGGTTCGCGTCTCGCACGGTCGTCACCGGCTCGCCATCGCCCGGGGCCCGAGCCAAGCGGAGCGAATCGTGGACCTCGACGTGGCCATGGGCGAGACCCGCGAGGTCTCCCTGGCGATACCGCGAGAGCCAGTGCAGGATGCACGCATTGCGGCGCCCACCGTTCCCGGTCCCGAGCAACCCGATCGCGAGCGTGCCAGCTCTGGCCCGCCGGCCGCGGCCTGGGTGGCCTTCGCGGTGGCCGGCGTGGGGCTTGCCGCCACCACCACCTTCGGCCTCCTGACGCTGGGCGCCCGGAGTCGCTTCGACGACCTGCCCACGCGCGAGAATGCCGATGCGTTCTTTCGCGATCGCACGCTCACCAACGTCTCGCTGGTGGTGACGCTGGTGGGCGCCACCGCGGGGGCGGGGCTGTGGCTCTTGTGGCCGAAGGCGCCGGCGCACGCGGGTCTCGGCCTCGGTCCGCGGTCGGCCGCGTTGCGCGTCACCTGGGACTAGCGATGTCCCCAGTCAGAACGCGGTGACGACCACGTCGTCGACCCACATCCTCCAGCTCTGCCCCGCCGCCACGTAGAACGCACCGAGGCAAAGGGTGAGCTGCGTTCCCAGGAGCTGGGCCTTGCTGAGCAGGCCTTTGCCGGTACCGGGGTCGACGACGACGCCGGGGGTCCCGTCCACCGATACGGTGAGCTTGGCGTCGACACGCTGGATGTCCACCTGAACCAGATGCCAGCTGCTGCCCACCGGGAGCGTCGTGGCGCCCGAGATCGCGCGCCTGGTCGTCGAGTTGCTTCTCTCGACGGTCTGTCCGGATCGCAGGTCGACATCGAGCTGCAGGTCCTCCATGCGCACGCCGAGGCCTACCACGTTCTCGCCGGAGCTTTCGAGGAGCGCGCGGAAGGTGATCCGAACGTTGGGCGAGTCCGCGGCGTCGCGAAGCGCGACCTTGTGCGTGAGGTAGTCGATGATCTCCGGGCCGCCATCGGGAGAGACGGGCGCCACACGGAATGATTGGCTCCCGGAGAACGACTTTCCGGGCGGCGCCGTGTCGTAGGAGAGAAAGCCGGTCGCGCCGCTGCGCTCCCATTTTCCGTCGCCGAGCTTTCCCTCGAAGCCGTCGCAGAAGATGGCGCCCTGCGGGCAGAAGCTCACCGCGGCGTCGCTGCCATCGGTCACACCTGGACCTCCGTCGCCGGCGTCTTGCGCGCCGGTCGTGGCGTCGAGCTTCCGCCCGTCGATGCGGCTCTCGTCGATGGAGACCAGGCAGCCACCGAGGCCGATGACCGTGGCCGCGGTGCCGACAGCTCGAGCGTACCAACGAAGGGACATGCGCACCCGCAGCTTACTTCACCGGGCCTCGAGCGTCGACCGGCCTCCCGTGAATCACAAGCCGCGCACCGCCGTGCCCATGGTCTTGGCGAAGCTCCAGTTCTCCTTCTTGTCGAGGGAGGTCTCCCAGATGAACACGCCGCGCAGGGTGGGGTAGGTCTTCTCAACCTCCTTGAAGATGTCTCGGTACACGCCCACCGTGTTGTGCCCCAGGCCGTACTGCGAATAGGTGATGCAGCCCACGAGGATCTTGGAGGCGGGAATGCCCAGCGCCACCGTCTGGTCGACCCGCATCTTCACGTACGAGCGCAGAAAGGCCGTGTCGTTGGTCTCCGGGAAGTCGTAGAACTGGTAGCCGAACAGATCGAGATCGGCGCCCATGGCCACCGCCCAGTCGCGGTAGGCGTCTTCATAGGGGCGCGGCGCCGCGGAGATGATGAAGCTCTTGCCGTAGTGGGCCTTGAGCTGGGTGGCGACGGCCTTCATGGGGGCCACGCTCCAACCGGATGCGCCGCTCTCCAGGTCGAAGTCCACCCCCTGAAAGCCGTACGCGTCGATGATGGGAACGAGCGAGCTCACCATCTGCGTGGCCTGCGCGGTGGTCAAAAGCCGCGTGGTGTTGTCGCTCCCGCCGCCGATGCTGAGGAGCCAGGTGGAGCCGGCGGCCTTGCTGGCCTTGATGTCGGCCTTGAGCTCGGTGGCGCCCTCGAACACCGGATCGAAGGCCACTGCCCCCGAGCCTCGGGTGCCGCCGAAGGCAAAAGATGCATACTGCAAATTGTACTGGGGCGCGTTGGCGGTGATCTCTGCCACCTTGGGGCCCTGGTACATCTGCCAGTAGCCGGCCACGATCTTGGGCGCCAGGCCCCCGGGGTCGGGCCCGGGACCGCCTTCGGGACCGGGCTTGGGGGCCGCGGCATCCAGCGGCGCTGCGGCGTCGGCTTCTTCCGCGCCACGGGTGGGGTGCGGTTCGTCGATGGTGGGGATCGGCGGCTCGCTGGTATCGGAGCAAGCGAGACCGGGCGCTGCGGCGAGGACCAGCGCGACCACGAGACGAGAGGAAAAGGCGTGCATGCTCCCCCGCGAGCGAAATCCGTGCCCGCGCGGAGCTCCGCAGAATCCGCGTCGTACACCGCTCCGAGTGTCCCACCGCTGGGACACTCGCCGCACGCGCGGGACACGGTTCCCCGCGAGTGGTACCCTCGTGGCTCCCGTGGCGAAGGACGCTCCACTCCCAGCCCTCGGCAAGGCGGCCTTTCCCCGAAGCGCGGGCGACGTCGAGCCGGGGTACCGGCTCGGACGGTACGAGATCCTCGCGCGCCTCGGCGGTGGGGGCATGGCCAATGTGTGGATCGGCCGCGCCGCCGGCGTCGGTGCCTTCGAGCGCCTGCTGGCCATCAAGACCGTGCATCCGGAGCTCGCGATCGACCCGCGGAACCGCGAGATGTTCGTGCGCGAGGCGCGCATGGCGGCCACCATTCGCCACGCCAACGTGGTGGAGCTCTTCGACTTCGGCGAAGACCAGGGCGTGCTCTACCAGGTGCTCTCTCTGGTGGAAGGCGCGGACCTCGCCACGCTGTCGAAGAAGCACGGGGCGCCGCTCCCGGCCGGCATTCTTTGCACCATCGTCCAGGACGCCTTGCGCGGGCTTCACGCGGCCCACGAGTCGCGCGACGAGACCGGGAGGGCGCGCGGCCTCGTGCACCGCGACATCTCGCCGCAGAACATCCTGGTGGGCCTCGACGGCGTGAGCCGGGTCTCCGACTTCGGCATCTCGAAGGCGCTGGGGCTCGACGACGAGACCACCGGGTCGCTCCGCGGCAAGTTCGGATACTTCGCGCCGGAGCGGGCGCGAAAGAGCCCGGAGGACCGCCGCTCGGACGTCTTCGCCATGGGCGTGGTGCTGTGGGAAGGGCTCACCGGTCGGCGCTTGTTCCGCGGCAAGAGCGTCATGGAGCTCCTCTCGCAGGTGACCACCATGCCCATCGAGCCCGCGCACCAGGTGCTCCCCGGGGCCTCCGCGGCCCTCTCGCGGGTGGCCGCGAGGGCGCTGGCTCGACCGCTCGAAGAACGCTTCGCCACCGCCGAGGAGATGGGCGAGGCCATGCGGGCTGCCGCACGCGAAGAGGGGATCGCGCCTTCGACCGACGAGGTGGCCCGCTTCGTCGAGGGGCTCATCGGCCCCGAGGTCCGCGAGCGCATTCAGGCGGCCGCCGCTTCGCCTGCTGCCCGCGATGCGGCTCCGGGCGTAGGGGTGCCGCCGCGGGTTCCGCCGAGCGAGGGTACCGCGAGCTACGTGACCGCGGCGCCGGGGCAACCCGAGGCGATGGACGATGCCACGGTGGTGACGACGGAGCCGGTCGCGGCGAGAACCGTGCAATATACACTTGAGATGGAGCGCCCACCGCCGTCGTCCTCTGCCGACGGAACCCAGGTGCTCCTGGCTGCGCAGTTCGCGTCGCCCGCACCGACGCCGCGATGGCGTCTTCCGGCGGCGCTGGCGATCGCCGGGCTCCTGGCGTGCGCGGTGGTGCTGTCGATCGCGCGACCCTGGCGTGACGAGGCTCCGGGATCGCTGCCCACCGCGGCGGTGCCCGCACCCACGCCCGAGGCCGTGTCCGCCGCGGCGACTCCGGCCGCCGCGGCGCCGACCGCCAGTGTCGTCGCCGTTGCATCGTCGCCCTCCGCACCCTCTCCCGTCGCTCCGGAGGCGCGGGCCTCGTCGCGAATCACGCATCGGGTGATCGCTCCGGCAGCTGCGCCCACCGTCACCGCCGGGCGCGCGCCGCCATTTCCCGACAACCCGTTTCGCAAGCACCGCTGAGCTGCTCGGCTGCCCTGGTGAGCGCCCTCACGGCGTGCGAACATGCTCCCATGCAACCACCGGGCGAAGGCACCTTCGACGACTCGCAGACGCGCCCGGACGACGCGTTCACGGTACGACAGCTACGAGGCGCCGAGCTCGAGGTGACGCGCGGGCCGGATCTCGGAGCCAAGCATCGCCTCACCGAGCCCATTCTCACGGTGGGCAAGGGGCCCATGGCGGGCTTCCGCCTCAGCGATCAGACCGTGTCGCGAGAGCACTTCCGCCTGGAGCTGGGGCCCGACGGCCTCGTCGTCCACGACGGCGGCAGCAAGAACGGAACGTGGATCGGCGGCGTGCGGGTTCATCGGGTGACCGCCACCGGCGACGTATCGATCAAGGCGGGCGCGACGGTGCTGTCGCTTCGGGTCGACGCGGGCCCTTCTGCGCTGGAGGTGACGCAGTCGCACGAATTCGGCGACGCGGTGGCCCAATCGAACGCCATGCGCCACGTGTTCGCTTACCTGCGCCGCGCTGCGCCGGCGGAGATCACCATCCTGCTCGAGGGTGAGAGTGGCGTGGGCAAAGAGGTGCTGGCGCGGGCCATCCATCTGCACTCCTCGCGCGCGGGCAAGGCGTTCGTGCCGGTCGACTGCGGCGCCATTCCGCAGAACCTCATCGAGAGCGAGCTGTTCGGCCACGAGAAGGGGGCGTTCACCGGCGCTTCGCAGGCGCGCATAGGTCTCTTCGAGCAGGCCGACGGCGGTACCTTGTTTCTCGACGAGCTGGGCGAGCTCCCCATCGACATGCAGCCCAAGCTCCTGCGCGTGCTCGAGCAGCGCGAGGTCCGCCCGGTGGGGAGCACGCGCGCGCGCCCCATCGACGTGCGCGTCATCGCGGCCACCAACCGCAATCTCGCCGAACGGGTGAAGGAAGGGCAGTTTCGCGAGGACCTGTTCTATCGCGTGGCGGTGGCGCGGGTACGGGTGCCGGCCCTGCGCGAACGACTGGAGGACGTGCCGCTCCTCGCCACGCGCTTTCTTCGGGAGCTCACCGGCGATCCGCGGGTGGAGCTACCGCCCGACCTGCTGGCCATGCTCTCGGCGTACGCGTGGCCCGGCAACGTGCGCGAGCTTCGCAACACCGTGGCGCGTTTCGCGCTGCTCGATGCCACCGAGCGTAGCGAGCTCTTCGACGCCACCGGCACCTTGCGCCGCGACGCCCTGGCCGCCACCCAGGAAGACCTCTCCGGCATGCCCTTTCACGAGGCCCGGAAGATCGTCATCGAGCGGCTGGAGACCACGTACTTCCCCGCGGTGCTCGAACGCGCTGGCGGCGTCGTCAGCCACGCCGCGGAGCTCGCCGGCATGGCGCGCTCCTCGTTCTACCGCATGCTGGAAAGGCGCCAGAACCGCCCCGAGAACGAAGACCCGGAGTGAGCGCTACGACGGATACACGTAGTGGAAGAGCTCGGCGCGGGTGGTCACGTTGCACTTTGCATAGACCTGCGAGAGGTGCTGCCGCACGGTCTTGTCGCGGATGCCGAGGACCTCGGCGATCTCGGCGCTGGGTAGCCCCTTGAGCGCGAGCTTCGCGACCTCTGCCTCCTTTTCGGTGAGCGCCGCCCGAGAGAGCCCCCGCTCGACGAGGTGCGAGGTGTCATTGGCCTCGCGCAAGAGGCGAGAGACGATGCTCAATAGCTCGCTGGCCGCGAACGGTTTCTCCAGCAGGTAGGAGGCGCCGGCGTTGAGCGCGCGCTTCACCACGTCGAGGTCGGCGAAGGCGGTGATGACGACCATGGGGATCTTCACCGCGTGCTCCCGGAGCAGGCCCAGAAGGCGCAGACCGCCATCGTGGTCGGTCTTCAGGCGCACGTCGATGACCGCGGCGTCGAGCGGCGCGTGCTTCGCTTCGGCCACCGCCGCGTCCACCGTGCCCGCGGGCACCGGCTCGTAGCCCGCACGCGCCAGGGCGCGACCGAGGGATGCGCGCGCGTCTTCTTCGTCCTCCACCAGCAAGATGCGGCGCTTCGTCACGGCGGTAGGCTCAGCTCGAGACAGGTGGAGTATTCATCGCCCTCGGTGTGCGTGCCGATCCGAAGATCGCCTTGCATCGACCGCGCGAGCGCCTTGGAGATGGCGAGCCCCAGCCCCATGCCGTGGACTTTGCTGGTGGCGAGTGGCTCGAAGACGTCGTCCTGGCTTCCTTCCGCGATGCCCGGACCGTTGTCGAGCACCTGCAGCACGGTGCGGCCGCCCTTCGCCATGCCGCGCACGAGCACCTTGCCGGAACGAGCTCCGCTCACTGCATCGGTGCTGTTCTTGAGGAGGTTCTCCAGAATGATCCGAACGAAACCCGCGTCACCGTGGGCCTGGAGGGTCGCGTCGATGTCCACCGCGATGGGCGCCCGTCCGTGGGTGGCGTTGGACTCTGCGGCCACGTCGAGCGCCAGTGGCGCGAGCTCCACCGAGGCCAGCGTCGGCGGTGCGCCGCGGCCCAGACCCCGGAGCGCGGCGATGGCCTCGTCGACCCGCTTCATCTGGGCGCGCGCCTGGGCCAGAAGCTCGGCCCGCGTCGGCGCGCCTCCGGCCTCGTCCGGGCCGTCTTCGAGCGAGGCGATCTCGTCGAGCAAGAGCCCCAGCGTATGAATCGGATTGCGCACCTCGTGCAGGGTGGACGTGGCCACCACCCACACCGCCTGATCGCGCTCCACGTGGGCGAGCCGGTGACCCAGATCTTCGGCGCGCCGCGCGAAGCCGCGCGCCTGCTCCCGGGTCAAGCGCCAGTAGTGGACCGCGACGCCCAGGAGCACGCCCACCAGAAGCGGCACGCCGCGATCGACGAAGCCGTGCACCGCCGCCAGCGTCGCCACCAGCGGCTTGGTGCGATCGAGAATGTCGAACACCGTGTTGGCCGCAGCATACGCCGCCCCACCTGCGAGGCCCACCAGCGCATATACCCAGAGCGGCCCGGTGGACCGTTGACCTTTGGGAGCTTCGTGGACCATGCGCTAGAGGTAGCAAACGCGCGGTCGGCGCGGTATCGGGCATTTGCCCGAGGGGAAACTCCAACCCCTCAGCCCACGGCGACCAGCTCGGCGCCGGCGACCAGCGTGACTACCGCCAACGTGATCCAGATCATGACTTGAAGCACGCGCCGCCCGTGCATCCGTTCGGTTCGCGGCACCGTGTCGGCGTCGCGATTCATACGGAGCCCGACGATCGAGGCGGTGAGCGCCATCGCCACCAGTGCCACGGCGTTCTTGGTGTCGCCGTTGAAGGCCCGCGAGAACGTAACGCCGGCGACGGTCGCGAACCAGGCGAGCAGGGCGATGGCCACCACCGCCGCGGAGCGGCGTACGATTCCCAGCGCTCCCGTCGGTGCAACCTCCACGCTCCTGTGCAGCGCGAGAACCGCCACCGTCGCGGTGGTGGCGAAGACGCCGAGGATCGCCCACCCTTCGCCGAGCGGGCGATCGTCGATCCAGGAGGTGGTGAACTGACCGAACACCACGTACGACCACAGGAGCGCGCCATAGACCCGGAGCGCCGGACCGAGGAGAGGTCGCGGAGTGACCAGCGTGCGCGGCGGTACGGTCGCCATCGGGCTCGGTGCGGGCGCGCCGGGCGTCGTGGCCGGCATCGGGGTGGGCGTCTTGGGCGGATCCATGGGAGGTTCGTTGCCCGCGAGCTGGGGTTCGTCGGGAGCGAGCTCCTTGTTCGTCTCTTCACTCATCGGAGAGCCTCCCCGTCCCAGCGGAGCTCGATTCCAGCTTCGCCGATATCGACCTCGCGCGTCACCAGCTTCAGCTGGCTTCGATCGTTTCCGAACACGAGCGCGGTCACCGTGGCATGCGTCGGGCGTGAGCCGGCGATGGCCGCCGGCCGGCGCAAGTGAATGCGTGCGGTGCCGCCGCCTCGCTCGATTCGTAGCGCAGAGAGCCCCATGGAGGCCGCGTCGAGATCGGCCGGCAGCTCGTCCTTGTCCTTCTCCTGCCTCGCCATGCGCACTTCGACGGGATCGTCACCGAGCGGCGTCCGCACCAGGACGAGGCTCGCCACGTCCGGGAGCGGTGTCTCCGCGAGCCTTCGGCCCAGCAGCGCGTCGGTCTCCTTCGAGGGCGAGGCCTGTCGCGCCGCCGCCAGCAGCGACGCGGAGAGGATCGACGACAGCTCGCCGGTCCGTCCATCGTCGCCGCGACCACCGGTCTGCCCGGCCCGTTCGAGGAGGCGGATGGCCACGTCGAGACGACCGGCGCCCGCTTGGGCCAGCGCGAGGCGCAAGGCCACGCCCGGATCGTCCGGAGACTGGGCGTCGAGCCGTTGATACGAAGCCAGCGCGTCCTCGAAGAGCCCTTCCGCGCGCAGCCGATCACCCACGTAGGCGAGGGTCCAAGGATCGCGGGGCGCGCGCTCCACCAGCTCTCCGAAGGCACGCTGTCCTTCCTGCGCTTCGCCCAGCCGGAGCAGCGCCGAGGCGCCTTGCGCCAGGAGCCCGGCGTCGGAGAAGGGATCGGTGCGGACCTGGAAGATCTCGTCGGCCAACGCCTCCTTCTGCCCGGTCGATTCCAGGAGCGAGAGCAAGAGGCGTCGCCCGAGGGGGCTGTGCGGCGCCACGCGAAGGTAGCGGCGCAGGATCTTCATGCGATCGGCGTCGACCTTGGCGGCGCGATAGGCCTTGTTGAGGGCCACGTCGATGCGGGGCTCGTCGCCGACGAACAAGCGGCGCATCTCGCCTTCCTGCAGCGACGAGATGTCGGGCCGCCGCATCAGGTCCTGGCGAATGAAGGCCGCGCTGTCGGAGTCTCCGAGGGCGGCGATGCGTGAGGCGGTGGCGATGGCTTCGGACACCGATTGCCGCGCGATGAGAATGCCGAGGAAGGCCCGGCGATCGCTCCAGGTGGGGAGCTCGCACTGGTGCTGTGCCGCGTAGAAGTCGAGCTGTCCGTTGGCGCTCCGCGCGCGCCAGATTCCTCGTTTGACGGCGAGCGGCACCTTGGAGGTCGCGCTGCACGACGTGCGTTGCGACGATTCGAGCGCCGGGAGGGAGACCACCTGCGTCACGTCCACCGCCACGCCGCCCGCCAGGAACGGAATGGCCGTGACCACGCCCTGGGTGCAGCGCTCGAGGACCGCGTCGTGTCCGCGGCCGCCGGACGAAACCACCACGACCTTGACGGCGCGACCGCCGGCATCTACCCGCACCGAGACCGAGAGAAGGGAATCGACGTTGGGGTTCGAGGCGGAACGTGCGTCGCGGCAAGCGACCAAGGCGCCCATCGCGTCGAGGATCGAGTGCCGGGCGGCGTTCTCGATGGCGCTCTCGAGGGTGTCTTCCCCTTCGAACGCCGGCGGCGGCTCCAGGAGCAGCGAGGGCGGTGGCGGCGCCGGCGCGATCTGTGCGGCATATGCGGCGTCGGTATCCGGGTTGAGACCGAGCATGCGGTCGTCCCAGGATGCGGCGCTGGAGCTCCCCCAGTAGTAGCCGGTCCACGGCGTCAGGAGGCCGGCCTTGCTGGCGAGCACCACTGCGCCCTCCATGCCTTCACCCCGCATGGAGATCTCTTCGACGCGCGCCTGGGCCCAGCGCTTGACGACGTCGGCCCCCGGCGGGAGCGGCACCAGCACCACCGGCCTCTCCTCTTCGACGAGCCCCGTGCCCTTGCGATAGCGCAACGTCACCGTCTTCGGAAGCGCCGCAGCGCGGAGACGCCCGGAGACCTCGGTGGTCGCGCCCGCCAGGACCGTATGCGGATCGCGCGGATACACGCGGTCGACGGTGGCGCCGAGATCGAACGAGACACCACGGACCGTGGGCGTGAGCGCGTCGGCCACCATCGCGCCTCCGGCACGCGCGGCTTCTTGCCGGTCGAGCACCGCGTAGCTGGGGCCGGACCCCTGGGCCAGCGCGGAGAGCAGCGCGCGATCGGCACCTTGCCCGATGGCGACGGAGGCCATGCGCGGAACCCCACCGGCGCGGCGGGACAGACGCTTCCGCAGATCGCGGGCGGTGGCTTCGCCCACCGTGGGTCGGCCGTCGCCGATGTACACCACCATGCCCGCGCCGGCGCGCTCCTTGTCCTGACGATCGAGCAGATCGGCTGCCTGCTCCAGCGCCAGGCCCAGGTTCGAGGCGCCCCCGGGGCGGACGCTGGCCAGCGCCTTTCGAATGTCTGCCTTAACCTCGGGCGTCACCAGGGTGGGCACGTTCGGCCCGACGCTGCGCGCGCTCTGATCGGCGGCGAGGACCACCACCGAGTCCTTGGGGCCCATCGCCTCCAGCAGCGAGCCCACGACCACGCGTTCGGTCTCCAGCAACGCGGGGCCCGTGCTCATCGAGCTATCCACGACCACGGCCAGGGTGACGCCCGCTTCGCTGGCGTCGGGTACTTCGGTGCGGAAGAGCACGTAGGGGTCGTCCTTGCCCTCGCCGGGCGCCAAGTACGCGCGCACTTCGCCGGCCTTGACGCCCTTCGGTTCGAGCTCGACCACCAGATCACCGGTCGGCCTGACGTCGGCGCGACGAAAGTCGAGCCCGCCACGACGGAGCGTCACGCCGGCGTTCGCCGACAACAGCGGGGAGCTCGTCTCGAGCATCACCGAGAGGCCGCCGACCATGGGCGCCTCCTGGTCGCTGGCCATGGGAAAGCGATAGGTCGCGCGACCACCGCGGATGGGGAGCCACTCGGCGTACTCGATGAGCAAGTCGACGGACTTGCCCGCGGCGATGTTCACGAGCGTGCCGCGCAGCCATCCGTCGCCGGCCCACTCGAGGCGACCGCTGGTGCCGGGCGCCCCCATCTTGCCGGGGCCCAGCGTGGCTTCGGCGGGCGTCGATTCGCCCTCGTTCAGGCGCGCCACGCGCGAAACGAGCGCGCCCGCGGGGAGCGCGAGTCGAACGTCGGCTTGGGCACTCTGGTCGCTTCCGTTGAAGTACGTGGTCTTGGTGCGCGTGATGGCGAGCTCGCCGTCGACCGCGACCTGCACCGTCTCGGAGCGAACCACCAAAGGGGCGCCCGGGTCGGCCCCACCCGCGCCGGCCCACAGCTCGGGGATGGCGCTGCGAGGGCCGCGTTCGCCCGACCAAGGTGTCGCGAGGCCGCCGGTCCAGTCGTCGAAGGCGGCTTCCGGGGCCACCTTGGCGTGGCCTCCGGCGAGGTCCGCGGTCTCGCCGCTGGGGACGTGCGCCGTGCCGCCGGACGACACCAAGACCAGCTCGCCGCGTGTACAATACACTTTTCCGGTGCTGCCGTCCTTCACCTCGAAGGCCGCGGCGCTGGAGACGATGGTGGTGCTGGCGCCGGCGAACGCGACCTCGGTGCGCGCCGCTCCGCCCGCTTGCACGAAGATGCGCCCTTTGTGCAGGTCGAGCTTGGCGCCGTCGATGGTGAACTCGGTGTTGCCGTCCACCACCACCTGGGTGCCGTCGTCGAGGCGCACGCGCGCCCGCCCGGCGGGACCGACCTTGACGAGGTCGCCGAAGCGCAGCCTCGCCTCGCCGCGTACCTCTTTGCCGCCCACGCTCACTTCGGCGTGCATGGTTCGGAGATCGCCCACGGTCGTGGCCAAGGCGCCTTGGTGCGGCCCGCAACCGCCGGTCGCGCGCACGCCGAGTCCGATGCCCGCAGCGAGGAGCACCACCCCGAGCGCTCCCACTGTCCGCCGATTCAAGGGGAGGACCTTCACTGGCTCACCACCCGGAGAACGCCGTTTTCCAGCGTGACGATGCGTCGCTCCAGCGGCTGTTCTTTGGTGCCGAAGGGCACCTGGATTCTCTGCAGCGCCACCGGGGTCGCGCCGTCGCTCCCGAGCACGGTCACCGTGGCGGTGAGCCCCAGGCGAGCGGCGTGTGCCGCTTCTTCGGGATCGGTTCGGAGCTCGACCTTGACGTCGCCCTTGGGAACGCGCGCCTCGGCGACGCCGAACAGCGGATAGTTGCCGGGCGCCGGCATGGGACCGCCGGTGTGGGTGGTCCACAGCGCCGGATGCAGCTCGGAGTGCGTCCACGTCACGAGCACGTGGACGAACTCGCCGCGTGCGTCGCCGGACCCCGCGGCCATGCGCTTGGCGCGGGCGAGGAGCCGCTCGGCGTCGTCCTTCTTGTTGGCCTTGAGAGCGTCTTCGCGGGCACTCGCCAGAAACCCGATGGCGTGGGCGCGCGCGGCCTTGGAGAGCGAGCTCTGGCCGTCGGGGGAGCCGGCGGCGATGGCCTTTTCGGCCCAGCCTACCGCCTCTTCCACGCGCCCCATGCCGAACGTCGCGAGCGAGAGCAAGAGCGGCACCGATGCGTCGTCGGGGGTCAGCGTCTGCAAGGTGAGATACTGCCGCAGCGCCTCTTCGTACCATCCGTGCGCCCGCAGGAGATCGCCGAGACGCCTGCGCGCGGCCGGATCTTCCGGCGCGAACTCCACCAGCTCCCCGAAGGTTCGCTTGGCCTCGGTGATATCGCGTTGGGCCTCGCCTTGGGGCGCGCGGGCCGCGAGCCGCAGGTAGTGCTCACCGACCTCGGTCCACACGTGCGCGGTGGCGTCCGGGCGCTTGCGGAGTCGCCGAGCCCAGGCGCGCAGGCCTCCTTCGTCGTGGGCGTCTTCGTAGGCGTCCAGTACCCGCAGCGAGAGCTCCAGATCGTCGGGCCACTTGGTGGCGGCGGCGCGCAAGACGCCGAGCTTGTCGGCCGGAGTCTTGGCCTTCGCGAGCATGCCCGCCAGCAGGTCGGGATCGACGGTGGCCAGCCCCAGCGCCTGGTGGAGCTCGTGCAGCTCGGTCACGTTCTTGACGCGCACGACGATGGCCCGGTAGATGACCTCGGCCGCGACCGTCCCCACCAGCGACTTCCAGAGCGCAACGCGCTCGCGCACGCTGGGCAGGCGATCGATCATCAGGAGCAGGAGGGTGGTGCGCTCTCGCCATGTCGGTGCTTCGCAGTCCTCGAGCGAGCGCGAATACACGCTGAGCGCCACCGCGGCGCTTCCGGGATTGACGAGCCGCTCCGACCAGAGCGTACGCCGCTCGGTGAGCGACAGCTCGGCCCCGGCGCCGCACGGCCGCATGACGTGACCGACCGCGGCCAGAGCATGGGTCGACTTGCCCGCAGGGGAGGCGGCCGCGGAGGCCGGCTCCGGCGCAGGCGACTGCCCATCGGGGCTGAACACGATGGGGTAGGTGACCGTCACCATTCCGCTCTCCGGCGTGGGAAAGGAGAGGTTCGAGAAGGACCGAACCACGCACGCCACCACCGACGTGTCCGGCAGCGAGGAGCCTGCGTCCTGGGCGCTGGCCACGGAGCCGTCGCGGCCGATGACGAAGCGGGTAGCGATGGTCCCCATGAGGCGCGGATTGGTGCGCAGACCGTTCTCGTAGCAGAGGCGAAAGCGGCCGAAGTTCTGGCGCACGATGCGTGCGATCACCTCGGGCGGGAGGCGGCCGTTGACGGTGGTTGCACCCTGCCGGAGAGCGACCCCCGCGGTTGCATGCGCGCCGCCGAGGCGCCCGTGGCCGTACCCGAAGCCGGCGCCCGTGCCTTGCGCGCCGATCCCACTGAGACCCAGACCCCCGCCGCCGATGCCGCTCCCCTTGGTCTCGTCGATGATGGCGTCGCCCCAGGTATTCTTCTCGTTGGAAGGAGGGGCGGCCCGCGCCGCTGCGGATGGCGCTGCCGCCAGGGGCTGGGCCGCGCCGGACTTGGGTTCAGGGCTGGGGTCCGCTGCTCCGCCACCGGCGCCCGCGTTCAACGTGCCGATCATGCCGAACTCCGCCGCCTCCTTCAGGACCTCCCTCCTCGCCTCCGCGGGCGCATCGGCCGCCGCCGAGGGAGCAGGGCTGCTCGCGCTCGCGCGCTTGCCCATGGAGCCTTCTTCGCCCTTGGCGCGGGTGCCGGTTCCGCCCTCTTTGTTGTCGGATGCGACGCTGGCCTCCACCGTGGGGTCCGACGACCGATCACCGAAGGACCACGGGCGCCACCGCGAGCGACGGGCTATGCCGGCTGCGCGTTGCGAGGCCTGGCTCTCGGACGCGTTGGGCCCCTCCATGGCACTCTCGTTGGCGGTAGGCACGTACAGAGACGTGTAGGGCGACACGAGACCGAAGCGCCGCGCCACGTCGACCAGCGAGGCGCGCCCTGCGCCTTCCGCCAGAAGCTCTTCCAGCCGGCCCTGGCCCCAGCGGCGTCGCAAGTCGCCATCGTCGTCGATGGTGATCACGCGCAGATCGCGCGCCGCGGTGGCGGCTCCCGCGGAGAGGCTCACGCGCCCCGGCGCTTTGCCGGCCATGCGCGCGACCCCGAGCACCGTCTCGTCCGCCGTGATGGGGGGCAGCGTCCGAGGAAACATGCGCTCTACACCCAAACCGAGGTCGGCGGTGGCTCCCACCCAGGCGGGTCGGTGGGCAACCTCGAGCAAGCGCAGGGCGGCCCGCGCAGCAGCATACGCGTCGCCAACGGATTCGACCGCCGCCCCACGCGCCACCTCGGCCAGGAGCGTCATGTTCGGATGACTGCCGATGCCCGTGGCGAGGATGCGCGTGCCCTGCGGAAGGCGCGCAAAGCGCTCGTTGAGGGGCTTGGCGCTGGTCTCGCCCACCGAAGGAAGCCCGTCGCCCACGTACAGCACGGCGCCACGCCGCTTGGGATCGAGCTTGGTGGCTGCGTCCGTGAGGAGCGCGCCCAGGTCGGTGGCGCCGCCGCGATCGGCGGTCGCCAGGCCAGCCAACCAGACCCGACGCGCCTGGGCATCCACGACGCCGAGCGTGCCCGAGCCATCGGCGGCGGGCCGCAACGTGGTGTCGCCGGTGAACAGCGCGGCGCGGTCGTCCGGGCCCAGATGGGAGAGGAGCGCGGATGTCAGGTTGCGCGCGATGGAAAGCGCGAAAGGCTCGGTCGCCGCCGACGTGTCGACGACGATGACGAGATCCATGCCCTTCTCGGCCTCCTTCGGCGGGTCGCTGCGCAGCGGCACCAGCAGGTAGTCGGGCTCCTCCGATGCGACCTTCGCCGCAAATGCGGGGTCGGCATTCATGGGGACGTCCTCGGCCGAGAGCTTGTGGGGCGCGCGGTACGCGACCGCCTCGTCCTGTCCCGCGTCGAAGAGCTCCACGGCCAGGTCGGCACGGGGGACGAAGTCGAAGGCCTGGATGGTGATCTTGTCGCCGTCTTGGCGGCCGCCCATCCCGGCGCGCACGCGCTTGGCTCCGGACTTCTCCAGGTCGACGGTGACGCGCAGCTCTTCGATGCGCGGCAAGGAGCTGCGCGCGCCCTCGGCAGCCATCGGGTACACGTAGAGCCGACGCTCCCCCTTGGCTCCCTGGCGCGGCAGCCACTCGGCATACTTGGTCACCACCCTGCGCTTGGCGCCCGGCGCGATGGGATACAAACGTGCATTGTACACGCCTGGCGAAACCCAGGAGAGCAAGGCCGGATCTTCGGTGGACCCCTGGTACACGTTGCTCTCGTACTGCGCCTTCGCCGCCGCGCTCTCCTTGACCCTTCCCCACACCACGGCGCCGTCGCGATCGACGCCGAACTTCGAGAGCACCGCCCCCTGTGGCGTTCGAAATGCGTAGATTCCCTCCACCGTGGCCGCGCTCGGATTCACGAAGGTCTCGTCCACCTCGGTGACGGCGAGGTCGTGATCCACGGTGACGCGCACGTCGAGTCGCTCCACCACCAGGGAGAAGCGCGGCTTTCCGCCATCGCCCGGCGGGCGCGCGCCCACCGTACCCAAGCCGAAGGGCGCAGCCTCGGCGGCGGGATCGGCCGTCGCCAAACCGCCGGTCCAGTCGTCCCAGGCCACCGCCGCGCTCCGTTGCGTCTTTCCGTCGGCCCCCAGGGTGAGCTTCTCGCCCGAGGTGCCGCGCTCGCCGCTGGGCGCGCGCGCAGCGCCGCGGAGCACGTACGCATCTACGCTCTTGTCGGGCAGAACTTCGACGGAAGCGCGCGCGCCTTCGAGCTGGAGCATGCCCCGGGGCGTTTCCACCAGCACGGGCGGCCCATCTTCACCATCCACGAACGCCCGGCCGCCATCGAGCTTCATCTGCCCTTCGTGAATCACCAGATTGGCGGGGCCGCGCACGAGCCAGAGGGCGCCGCCGTCTCGGCGAATCCACGCGAGGCCCGACGCGCCGACGACGATCTCGGTGTTCTCCCCGAGGCGCTCGTGGGGAAACGGCGTGCGCTTGGGCTGCCCAGGCTCGGCAATCTGCACCTCGCCCTTGATGGTGCGGAGCTCGGCAAACGAG
>Ga0075163_10001220_pt1 | contig 34299 bp, 26 predicted proteins | sample JI1023141ADNA_FD_71478 | JGI IMG/M metagenome (GOLD analysis project Ga0075163, IMG submission 71478) | Wastewater effluent complex algal communities from Wisconsin, to seasonally profile nutrient transformation and Carbon sequestration -... | ecosystem: Engineered > WWTP > Effluent > Algae...
TTTAAGCAACGATGTGCCATCTTCAAATTTGGATAAATCAATCCCCGCTTCCGATTCCCCATTCAAATGGCACGTCGCACAATGCGTCTCAAGAAACGGCTTCAAAGTAGCCGCATAATTGGGAGCTGTTTCGGTGACCGTTGCGGCTGCGTCTTGCCCCAACAATGGATCCGCCGCATCGAAGACTTGAGAAACGACAATCAGCAACCCTAACCCAATCGGCAACATTCGAAATAACTCGACACGCCGTTCGCGTTCTAGGATTCGCAGCTTGTCGGTACATACCAACGGAGCTGGCATGGGCAAACACTCCATGTAAGGGGCGGGGGGCGATGGATCGCCCAAAACTGTTCTTAGGCGGGGACTTCAGGCGGGAGGATAGGTGGGACCTTCGTCTCCCCTATTGTCGTATTTCCGAGGGGCAATGTCCAGTCACTGACGCCCATTCAGCGATCGATAGCAGGTTGACATTGGCTCCTATGCTCTCCATCGGAACTCCGGCTTACCGAACTGTAACTGAAGCCAAAAACCACCACACTAAGCGACCCTCAACTGAGAGAATCCGCGACAATCGAACGAAAATCCGGCTATTGAGAGACGACTACGGCCTGACATTGAGCGTAAATGGCGTCCCAAAGTGCCAACCGAGCCCTCAAGGCTTCCACAGCAGCCAACTCTGCTTCAGCCCAACGAGCAGGTGATGTGCCACACAAACGCTCGACCAATTGTTCGGCCAGAGGACCATGATTGTCCCCATCCAATTCGATATGCCTTTGCAAATAATATTGGAAGATTTTTAGACGGTTGGGATTCGCCAAGGCCATACGCTGGACAATGCGTGTAAATACGTCGGGCAAAAGTCCTTCACGACCGAAGGTAAAAGCGGCCGCGATACGGCACAAATCTCCGCGCTGAATTTCGGCGAAAGTATGCTGAAGAAACTGACGTGGACCTGGTTCCAAGCGAACAATCGCTGCGGCCACCGATACTCCCGATTGCAGTTGTTGTAATAGCTGATCGATCGTCTCGGTCGAGGCGGCGAATTCTTGCATCGCACTTCGATACAGTTCGAAATGGCTAACAACTTCGCCATTGGGCCCGATGTCGGTTTCCTCACCCAGCACAATTTCGTTGATCATGCGGGCAGTCGGTAGATCTTGGGGAGGAAGCCACGGAACTTGAACACAGCAGAGTTCGTTCTGTAACTTTTTGAGTAAGGACATGAAATCCCACACGGCAAAAACATGGAATTCCATGAAAATTTGCAGGGCGTTTTCGTTCTCCAAAACTTCATACAAAGGATGTTCGAGAAGTGCCTTGCGAAGCGGAGCGATCGATTGATGAATAGTCTTCAGAGTCATGGAATTCGGGGAGCCGTATTGAATCGAAAATGTGAATGAAGTGCACACAACGTCCCTACATGGGCTGCGGAGATATTCTGCTAAGGTGGCAACCGTTGAAGCAGAAAATCTTTCACTTCTTGGGTCGAAAAGCCTGCCATACAGGGGACTCAGTCGGCGGAAATGGCCAACCGATCAATTCCAAGCAATAAGGGACCGCCGGCATAACGCCATCGAGGCATTGCCGAATGGCTTTGGGTTGGCCAGGCAAATTAATAATCAACGACATTCCTCGTATCCCAGCGGTCTGTCGGGAAAGGATGGCGGTTGGAACATATTGCAAACTCACTTGTCGCATTTGCTCCCCAAAGCCCGGCAGCAACTTATGACAAACGGCTGCGGTCGCTTCGGGCGTGACATCTCTGGGTGCAGGGCCCGTTCCGCCGGTAGTTACGATCAGTCCGCATTCCTCGATGTCAGCGAGATCGCACAACGCGGCTTCAATCTCTCGTTGTTCGTCGGCGACCAACCGCTTTTCGAACTGAATAGGCGAGCGAAAAACCTCGCTAAAATATTCGATGAGGGCGGGCCCGCTTCGATCTTCGTAAATCCCTGAACTCGCGCGGTCAGAGATCGTGACCACTCCGATTTTGAGCAGATCATGATTTTGGCCAGATTGTTGAGTCATCGTTCGTAACGCCGGATTCTAACGCTTGAGATTGCAAGAGGTTGCGAATTGGGAACCGTGCCAAAAAACACGCCACAAAGATCTGCTATAATGCTGCTGATTCTAATGCCGAATCCCTGTTCGCATAATGGGAGGTCGGTCCACGTTTAATCGTTCTTTGAGGCCTGCCCAATGTTTCGCATTCCAAGTGGCTTGCAACAGATTATTCCGCCCGCTGCCGCCAAAAAGGTGATGGAGCTTTTGCACCAACCCGCTTTAACGCAAGCGGTGAAAGATGCCGCACAAAAGATTGGCTGGCCCGACATTCAAGCTCCTGGGCAAATCCAAGAGATTTGGCAACAGGCCAAGCAATGGATGGAATCGACTCTGCATACGGGCGCTCACCCCATTGCATTCAGCTCGGCTGTTATCAATGGAACAGGCAAGATCTTTCACTCGACTTTGGGTGGCGTTCCTTTGCCACTAGGAATTGCAGACCAAGCTGCCCGTATGTTGAGCTACATGACGGCCCAGTCGATCGAAGAACAACTGCGTGAAACACTCTGCAAACAATCGGGCGCCGAAGATGCTCTGGTTGTCTGCAGCCTCGAACATGCGGTGGGACTTCTGAATCATTTGCCACAAGCTGCCGACGGTTGGTTGGTACCACGCAGCGACTATGTAAGCTGGAGTGCCGATGCGCATTTTGGCAATTGCCTCGATACATCGACTCATACCTCGATCGCATTTGGTTCCATCACGCAATGTACCGAGCAGGATTTATTGCACAGCGTGAAGGGAACTCGACATGGCGTATTGCGACTCAGCCCGCTCCTTGTTGGCGGATCAGCAGCTCAAGGCTCCCAGGCTGTCGGTGATTTGCGATCGGTCAAAACGCCAACCCCGTTGATCCATGCCGACTTACTGCTTGATGGCACTTGGGTCGACTTGCAATCCAACAGCATCCCCTCGGTCCTCATATCACAACGCCTCAACAGTGGCTCTTCGCTAGTCATTGTGCCTGGTGACCGACTGATCGGCGGACCTGCATGTGGCATCATTTTGGGAAACAAAAACTCCCTCGCCCCACTGCGCGAGGCGGCCAAAAAACAACGCCTTATCGCACACCCTTTGATCGCGTGCATGTTGCAATTGATTGCGACCAAACAAACAGACAAGTCGTCCTGGCAACAACAACCAGTCGGAGCAATGTTAAGCAATACGGTCGCCAATTTGAAAGATCGAGCCAAACGGCTTGAGTTTCAAATCCAAGGGAGCGATCCGGTATCTGGCTGCCAGATCATCGAACAAGATGAGGCGATCGGAGACTACGTGTGGGAAAAACAGAAACTCCCCGGTGTGGCTCTCCGCATTGAAATGAAAAACCTAGATCAATGGTTGGAAACGATTCAACGAGAGAAGGGTGTCACTGTATTAGGCGATCGGGTAGGTCAAACACTCACCTTGCATTTGCGTTCGATTGACCCAGCCGATGATCGACTCTTAGCCGACCTATTTCCGCTGACGCCCGCCAACCCGACCGCGGCAGGAACTACGCCCTGAAATGAATGAGCGGGGACCACTCCCATTTACGCGATAGGGAACAAACCGCAAGAAGACAGGTAATCAAGGGCACAAAACCACACTATACAGAGTGAATTTTGTGATGATCGATATCAATTGCGGAAAAACCATTAACTGACCATAATAGCTCGCTTTTACAAGCTTCGGCCGCTTTCCCAATCGGGCCCAGTTTGGGGCCCATGGGGCGGTGACAGACAACCCCACGGTTCAACATGCAAGAGAAACTTCTCTACCAAGGCATCACATTTGATGACGTTCTTCTTGAGCCACGTTACAGCGAGGTTATGCCTGCTGAAGTGGACGTCAGCTCGCGACTGACCCGCAACATTGAACTGAAGATTCCGTTCCTGTCGGCTCCAATGGACACGGTGACGGAAAGCGAAATGGCGATTGCCCTGGCCAAAGTAGGGGGCTTGGGGATTATCCACAAGAACATGCCTGTGGAAGCCCAAACCGAAGAAGTGACCAAGGTCAAACGAAGTGCGAACGGCATCATCGTAGACCCAGTCACCTTGACCCCACAAGACACCGTCTCTCGTGCTCGCGATGTGATGACTCAGCAAAACGTCTCTGGCATTCCCATTGTGGATAACGCTGGCAAGCTAGTGGGAATATTAACAAAGCGGGATCTGCGGTTCTTAGAGAAGGGCGAACAACCCATTTCTGAGGTAATGACCCGTGATAATCTAGTGACAGCAAAAGGGACTGTAACGCTTGAGCAAGCTGAGAAGATTTTAACGGCTAAAAAGGTGGAGAAACTTTTACTGGTTGACGATTCATACAGACTGACAGGGATGATCACCATTCGTGACATCGACATGATGAAGCGCTACCCCAATGCTTGCAAAGACGAGCAGGGGAGGTTGCGAGTCGGTGCTGCGATTGGCGTGTTTGATCTCGACCGAGCTGGTGAGTTGATCGGCAAGGGAGTGGATGTGTTGGTGGTCGATAGCGCCCACGGACATTCGCTCAACGTGATCGAAACAGTGAAGGCCCTGAAAAAGCGTTGGTCCATCGATGTGATCGCTGGAAACATCGCTACACAAGAAGGTTGTCGCGACCTAATTGCGGCGGGAGTGGATGCTGTTAAAGTCGGTATCGGTCCTGGTTCAATTTGTACGACGCGAGTGATCTCAGGTGTGGGTGTTCCGCAAATCACGGCGGTGTATCGCGCGGCTCAAGCAGCTGAAGGAACGGGTGTGCCCATCATCGCTGACGGAGGAATTCGTTACAGCGGTGACATCACCAAAGCCATCGCTGCGGGAGCGCACAGTTGCATGATCGGTGGATTGTTTGCGGGCCTGGCCGAAAGTCCCGGTCGAACCATTCTGTATCAAGGTCGAACCTTTAAGGCGTACCGAGGAATGGGCTCGATTGGAGCGATGGCGAAGGGGTCCAGCGAACGCTACCGCCAAGCTAGCCAAGACAACTTGTCCAAATTGGTACCGGAAGGTGTCGAAGGGCGTGTTCCTTTTAAGGGTCCGCTCGCCGATTTCGTCTATCAATTGGTCGGTGGTTTACGAGCTGGCATGGGTTATTGTGGTGCCCGGAACATTGAACAACTGCGTAAGGAAGCGCGGTTTATCCAGGTATCCGTTGCGAGCGTCAAAGAGAACCACCCCCATGACATCGCCATTACGCAAGAAGCTCCGAACTACAGTCCGGAATAGCACTCGATATTGGCTTCTTTCGCTCCTTGTAGGTGCAAGTGTTAGCGCGACTTCACCCGTCGCGCTCTTGGCCCAAGAGCACGTTCCCGTCAATCCATTTCGTTCGCAACCGCGGTCAGCGGCGCCAGCGAATATCTACGCCAGCGGCTCGCGGTCCACAGAGACACAAACCAACGCGAGCACGGAGCACTCCAACGCATCCAATCAATTGCGATTCGATGCCGGTCAAAATGTTGGCCCAAGTTCCTCACACAGCCGGCCTGCTCAATTCCAACCGCGTGGTGCGCAACCGCTTCCCACCGAGCCTGTGGGCTTAGGGAGCGGCGAAGTGGTTTTGCGTTGGCGTTCCAGTGATAAGGTAACCCCAATCGCCGCAAAGCCTTCGACTACGACGGCGGCTCGAAAATCGAATGCAGCTTCGAATGCGACAGCGAGCACCGCCCCAGCTCCAGCGTCTCGTCCAACGACGAACAGCCCTGTTAACAATCGCTTGCGTCAGAACAAAGTGGTTGCGGTCAGTTATCAAGATCCAGGGGCCGCTGCACCACCAATTGCAACTCCGGGTAATCCTGTCAATCCATTGCAAGATCCGTTTGGTGATCGCGGTCGTGCGGCTCCCGTACTACCGAACCTGCCACCCGCTGCGGCTCCTCAGTTGCAGCCACCAGCGGCTAACAACAGCGAGTCACCTGAGCCAGCTCCACTCCCCGTATTCCCACCTAGCAACGTCCCCAACAACGCTGTCCCCAACAATGCTGCGGAGAATACCGAACCAGCTGTCGAGCCTAATCGCTTCCCTGGATCGCAACCTCCGTCGCCGATGCCATCGGACATTGAAAATGCTCCCATGCCGATCCAACCACCGGAGACCAACACGGCCCCAGAAGCTACCAATCCGAACATGGAAATCGAAGCTCCAGAAATTTCAGCTAGCGATCGCGATGATCCCTTAGCGATACCCCCTGGAAGCGCACCGAAGGGTTATTCTTGCGATGAAATTCGTGCTCGTCTAAAGGGTGACACGATCGACCGCATTGAATTGGACGTTAGCCCTCGATTCGGACGTGGCTCACGTTCGACCGAAGCCACAACGCAGTTGCAAGAAGAATTCGCAACCAATGCTCCTGTGCGAAGCTGGTATGATCGATCGGGTCGCGAAATCGCTCGCGGTCGGTTGCAGGATTGGCGACGCAATCGCGCCATTTTGGATGTTGATGGTGAAGAGGTTTCCATTCTCGTAACCGATTTGAGCGATGCAGATGTCGCTTACATCTCAGATGCTTGGGGCGTGCCTCATCTTTGCGGCCTGAGCGACGACGATTGGCGACAACGTCAATTCTCGCCGATCAAGATGACGTGGAAATCCTCTGAGCTAATGCACAAACCACTTTACTTCGAAGATGTTGCCTTGGAACGTTATGGGCATTCAGCTGGTCCCGTCGTACAACCTGTGTTGTCGACTGGTCACTTCTTTGCCAACATCGCGGTGCTGCCTTACAAAATGGGGATTCATCCGATGTCCGAATGCCAATACGCACTGGGATATTATCGACCAGGCAATTGTGCACCTTGGCAAATCCCTGCGATCCCACTCAGTGGTCGCGGAGCTCTTATGCAAGCGGGTGTTATGACAGGTATGGCAGGTCTGCTCCCATAAAGCAGCAGACACTCAAACTGCACATCACTATAAGCCATGAACGACGTTCAAGTTTCAAACTTGGACGTCGTTCTTTTTTGTTGTTCTTCTATGAAGCGTTGCTGACTGACGCGGTATTGCCCCCAGCCCAACGTAAACTAGCCCAACCGAAACCAGCCCATTTACATCCCGCCCATGCAGCGACCTTGACCACATTGAGGGAGGCCACAACCTCCGCTAGGTTGATGATTCGTAGGTCCACAGACGGGCAATGATTTGGAGCCCCCCATCGACGGAGCTGCCGGTACACTCAGCATCTTTTCCAACTTGCGAGCGCCGCAAGCTTCACACACCAAATCATTCTCGTTTCGCACCAAAATTTCTTGTTCAGCACCGCATTTAGTACAGCGATATTCATACAGTGGCATAATAAATCTTCCTGCGATAGCCTAACCATCGACTGAGCTCGTCGTACCCAATCCCCTCGAACTTTACGACATACTAGTATCATGGACAATCACGAAGAAACTGCAAGCCGCCTTTTTCTTTCTGTCGAACAATCGCGAAACGTAGACCGATTTGCCATCGAAACGTTGGGCATGAACAGCTTAGTTCTGATGGAAAACGCAGGGCGGGGGGCAGCGGCTGTTATTTGCCAACACATGTGCTCCGCGCGTTCGAGAGAATCCCACGCTGCTCCACAAGTCACTTTGTTGATTGGACCTGGCAACAATGGTGGGGATGGCTGGGTCATCGCTCGACATTTAGAGGCCTGGGGCATCAAAACGGCCTGCTTTTTATTTGGTACCGAGGAACGCCTCTCACCGGATAATCAGGCGAACTATCAAGTTCTCAGCCGGTCGGGATTTGCGGCTACCAAAATCAATTCCATGCCGCCCATTATTGCGACCGATTTACTGCGCCACCACCTTTCGAACAGCTCAATCATCGTGGACACACTCCTCGGTACCGGCTCGTCAGGTTCGCCGCGCGAGCCGATGGCAGAAGCGATTCGATTATCGAACCACACGCATGCGTTTCGCGTGGCAATCGATGTGCCCAGCGGACTAGATGCCAATAGCGGTATTCCAGCAGACCCTACTTTTCGAGCGCATTGCACCTTAACGATGGTGACACACAAGATCGGCTTCAAGAATCCAGTGGCCCGCGAATACTTGGGGGAAGTCAAGTCTATACCGATCGGTATACCAGCTTCACAACTCCGAAGTTTGCTCGACCTTTAATCTTCGCTTTCGGCTGTGGGAGGTTCGTAATTGAATTCCTGCCAGCTCACCGCTTGATCCATCGGTTCAATACGCAGCACCAGTTCGCCGTTTTGGAACAGACGAACGGTACCGGTGGATTGTGACACGACAATCGCAATCGCGCGGGTTCGCTGTGTAATCGCAGCACCAGCCCAGTGTCTTGACCCGAGCCCTTTGGAAAGGGCTAGATTCCCGTGGGTAACTTCGATAATTTGTCGCGAGCGTTCGACGATCCCGTCTGGGGAAACGACGAAAGCCCCATCCATTTGAGCAATCTCTTTGATATCCTCGCGAACCTTGGGATCAAACAAATTGCGTTGCCGACGGTTGTAACCTCGCAGCGGATCAAAACCACTATCCTGGCAATGTTGCAAGACACGTCGGGTGTCCCCCACAACCAAGATAGTACCAACCTTTTTCCCTTCACGTCCTTCCCGTCCAATTTGGACGGCCAAGTCGATCGCTACTTTTAAGCACCGCAGTGGAACGCTGCTTTCCAGCCGTTGCAGATCACGGGCGGTAAGCCGACGCATCCGGTCGTCCAAGCGAATAAGGCTCACCGAATCGATGGCCCCGTGTTCGAAACCGCTATACAGTGCCACAACATCGCAGTTATTTTTGAGAATCTCGTCTGCCACCGCCTCCAATAGCGCATGTTGCAGCCGTTCCAGCAATGGGGACTTTTCTTTATTGAGAGCGATGGGGATCAGCCCCGCTTCTTTGGCCCCATCCAGATCCTTTTCCGCATCGGCAGCCACGATAATCTTATCGATCTTGTGCGAGATCGATTCGCGGAGTTTTTCCCAATCGGTACTTCCGTCCAACAACACTAACAATGCATCTGCTTCGCACTGAACAGCCAATCCTCCAGCCATCTCTGCTAGGGCAGCGAATTGTTTCGTGAATTTTTGCTGCATGTGGATCGCTCACGTATCGAAGCGGTAAACCGATACTACTAATTGGATATAGTAAGGTTTATCCGCGAAATTCGATAGAAACTCAAGCGGGGTTCGCTCGGTTCAGGCACAAAACAAGGGGAACAAACGTCGCATGCGCGAATGTCTGTCTGGTTTACCCCAAATTGCGATCGCGAGTTTCGTTGTTGTCCTGAGCCATTAGCGACGTTGATTTCGACTGGCGGCCGTAGCCAGATTGCGCCGCGTCCCCATCGTCACGCCAAATAGACGTTCCTGGTACATGGCCAACGCATGCAAAGCATGGCTTCGGGGTCCGATTTTCCAATCGGTTTGACGTTGTTCGACCAAACAGTAGGTCAAAAACTCGATGGAACGAAGCAAGCGGGGCGATTGCAGCTCTTCGTCAGGGAGCGTGAAAACTAACCACTCCACAATGTGGCCGGTCGTTTGCAATTTGCGTTGCAAGTCTTGCTTGTTGCCACGCCCCTCGAACCATTCGGTGCTGAAGCTGCCATCTGGGTTTTGCAAAGTCCAGGCATAGTCGATGAAGTCCTTCAAAAAGACTTCAGCTCGTGCATATTGTCCATCGATCGGCAAGCCGGCCAACTTCCGCTGTTTGAGAGCGAAACTCAACCCCATAAGACGATGAGTTCCACCACATGCCGCCCCGATAATCGGTTGAGCAAGCTCTTCTTCGACCAAGCGTTCGAGACTCCATTCCTCTCCCTGATCGTTGACCCATGTAGCGTCATTGACCAAATAATGGGACAAGGCGATGAGCTTAAAGGTAAGTTCGGTTTTCGCTTTGCAAGTTCGCATTTCATAATCGATCAGATCTTCAACGGTGTACCGTTTCCCGCCGATCTGCAGCGGATAATTCGCTGGCACTCGCGATTGAGCCAAGATGGCGAGGAATTGCCCTTCATGTCCTTGCACACCCGCTCCCACGGCTGGCTGAAACGACCCATTCTTTTGCGGAATGAAGATTCGCTGACCGCGACATGATCCGTTGTAACACATCCAATTGATGGCTGAGACCGTGCGGCCATTTGCTTTTAATGTCGTTTCGGATCCAAAAGGCAAAATTGCGTGAAAAACAGCCCAGGGACTTCGCTCCACATTCGACTCAGGACGCAGCAGATAGTAGTTCAGCGCCGCATCGATGCGAGGACGCAGACGAACGGTTTGTGGCAGCACCTTGAGCGGTTGCTTGGCTTGAGGAGCAACAGTGGGTTTCGAATTGGGAGATGGATCGGACGATTTTGTACTGGCTGGCGTTTTAGCATTCGACTTTGAAGGAGACTCAATGGGTACACGGCCAACCTTCGAGTTGGCATTATCAGGAGTTTCAATTGCCGAATTCTCTTGCAAGATCCTCAACAGTTCGCTGGATTGAGGCTCTTCTTCCACTTCGCTTGGCTTAGGGTCTTCTTCGGAATCTGCAGTTGCCCCTGGTCTCGCGTGAGCAGGCTGATCATTATCTTCTGGATCAAAACCTTCTTGAGGTTTCACCTTTTGCAGCGGTTGCTTCTCGATTCCAGGTGGCAGCGGCGCGGGCTTATCCTGATCATCGCCCAAATGCAGCACTGCTTCTTCCGGCTCTTCAGCTGAAGCCATTTCACTTGGGCTGTTCTTACCTTCCTCTGCAGCTGGACGAGATGGCACGACCAATCCAATATCTTTGGATGGTTCTTTTGGCTTGGTGGTCGAAGGGGAAACCAAACCTTTTTTGGGTGGCCCTCCCTTTCGAAGCGGATTGTCATGTTGGACTTGCCATTCACTTTCGTCGCCAGCGGCAGCCATGCGGAGCGGCGAGCCTTCCGTGGGAGCCAGCGGCATGGTGACTTCAGAAGGCATATCGCGATCATCTGAATTTTGTGCGCTTGCTTCGTTTCGCAGAGGACTCGGACGAAAACGCAGGTTGGCTGGATTTGTATACGGGCGGAGAGTCGCAACTTCGTCGGGGTACGTTACAAGCTCCGCCACATCCATGGGCGAAGGAGGTGTTCCTTCGTCAGGGGCCTGGGCACGAACGGGTAACTCATCTGCATAAATTGCTGATGAGAGAAGCGTTGCCGCGCCGATGCAGCCCGTGGAAGCCAGGACGAAATGAGGGACGCAGTAGAAGGCAGCCCGGAATAACTTCACCAAAGATCGCTTTGACACCAGAGAGTGGGACCAGTTGCTCGTGTAATCGCGGTGCATTTGCTTCTCTATAAGTGCAAGGTTCTTTGTCGACTCGGTCATCAAAAGGGGAAGCAAGTCACCACTTTCAAATCGCACGAGGGAATGGCAATTTCTAACGAGTGAGCGTAGGGATAGAGAACCATGATTGGTCCGCTACCTTGGGTTCCTCGGGAAAGCCTGGGCTATTGGCAAGAAAATTCTGCCAAGCTTCAATATCTCCACCAAAATCCTCACCAGTGATTTGTTTAAGCGACCTCGCCGCTTGATACTGAATCGCTGGATCATCATCTTCCAATGCCATCTCAAAAGCTTCCTTGGCGACTCCGCCAGCCGTTTCTCCAAGAGCTTCTAAAGCTGCAATTCGAACACTCGGACTTTGATCGGAAACTGCAATCTGGGTCAGCATCTTTTTCGCCGCATCGGTCTTCCTTGCTTGCCATGCCTTACAAGCAGTGATACGAACCTTGTCGACTTTATCTTCGGATGCTTTGGTTAAACCTTCATCGGCAATTGGGCCCGTGATCATTGCCAGACATTCCACACTTCGACGACGAAGTTCAGGACTGGTCTCGGTGTCCATCATTTCGGTGAGCATATTGGCCCACTTCTCTTTTTCTTCAGGTTCCATGTAGGCGATTTGCGATTTCAGGCGATCGAACTCGGCGATACGCGTGGTGTAGGTCGCACCATATTTTTCATCTTCTTGCCACGCCCGTTGTGTCCAGGGCATAGCCGAGTTGAGTTGGTAGAAAGGGCCGTCCATGCAGCCGGTGGAAAACGGCAAGGCGCAAGCTATCACGGCCAACGCTTTTTTTGCGTTGGTCCTCTGTCGGCAGATATTTAGAAATCGCGTGCGACTTTGTTGGCACCAGCCTGCGACTATCATGCTAGCAATCCCTGCTTTGAATCCATCTTGAGTGCAGAAGAGTTCTTCAAAGGGTCTGGTATCAAAATGGAACGGACGTGCCTAGCCCGGATTATGAGAAGTAGCATGGGTCTCCGCCCCGTACTCTACCGTAGCATGGGTCTCCGACCCGTGCCCTACCTGATTCTACAGTGCGGGTCGGAGCCCCACGATACTTCCTCATTCGGTAGTACGGGTCGGAGACCCGGTGCTACTACGGCACCAAAACGAAAAAACTCCGCAGCGGTGCTAGTCGCTGCGGAGTTATTGCAAGCAAATCTGTTCTCAGAACCCGTTAGCGGTTCAGAGTCACACCAAACGTTACACCTGACAAGATCACGCCCTGATCGTTCAGCTGGGTGTTGCCAAAACCTGGGTTAGCTCCTCGCCAGATCCCACGAGCGAAGTCGGTGAACGACCAACCTGCTCGCAAAGATACCGATCGAGTCACTTGGTAAGCTGCATCAGCTCGGAAATCGAAACCGTACACAACTTCGTTGTTGCTTTGAGCAAGGTTGAACGAACCTGTTGTCGAGTCGATCGAGATAACGGTAGCATCGGTGGTTACGTCATCGTACAAGGTACGAGTTTGACGCAATTGATAGGCGCGGTTTTGCCAGTTCTGACCAGCAAAGGCTCGGAACTCGGTCGATAGCATCCATCGCTTGTGATACTTGAAGTAACGGAAGCCGATCTGGCCCAACATCATTTGGTTATCAACGGTGTTGAGGTTGGTGATGAGGGTTTCCTGTTCCAAGGTGGTTGGGTCACCGTCACCGTCGCTACGGAAGTAGCTATCGTTCATGGAAAAGTCTTTGAATTTCGCATAACGCAAGCCAACCAGTGGCTCCAAGATTCCACCATAGCGATAAGGCTCAAGACGCCAGGTCTTATTGCCTTCGATGCTGGTGTAGTTGGCAACGTTCAAGCTGTCTTGGATGATGTAGACACGTTCGTTGTAGGTTGGATCGTTACGATCACCACGCGGAAAGACTTCGTCTGCGGTAGGGTCGTTCACGCGGTCATCGTCCGCGTTGAAGCGGTTGATGCGTTCTTGGTAGATGTTGTTGTAGACGTTAGGTCCATCAACATGCCAAGCGGTGAAGGACCAACCTGAATCTTGTTCGGTCATGAAACCGAAGTCGAAGCGGTTACCCCAAGTGAAGTCACCGGTTTCACTGCTCGCTTCTGAATCAGACCGCGAGACCCAAACGTTTGCACGGTCATACGTACCATACCAGCCGTATGACGCACGCTTCTTTGGAGCCAATTCCTCGACATCTTGCAGTTCAATCGGAGCGAAGAACTGCCAATCGGGATCGAACTCCAATGGCTCAGCAAACGGATGATACGTTTGCCCAAAGGTTACCTGACCTGAAATAAACAGGGCAGCTGCGAAAAAGAGACGCGAGAGTTTGCATAGCACCGACATAGTTCACTTCCACTCTAGCACAGGATTTGTTTGTCCGCACCGCCAGCGAGCGTTGGCATACGGTGCTCGCGCAAAAGTCCGGTCGTGCAGGTAGTATCGGATCGTCCGCGAAATCAAGTTGAGTCGGTTTAGGTAAACCTTGTCGAAAAAATGCTCACACACGGCCAATCCCCAACGAAATGGGACGATTGAACGCTTTTAAGCAAGAAACGAGGCAAACTAGCCAAAAGAGGCTAGATTCAAACGCGGATTTGGAGGTGAAATAAAAGAAAGCTTGCTCGAAAAATCATGTGCTGTGGTTGAGAGACGTCTATAGAAAAACGCTCCAGACCCCGTCAAGGTCAACCTGACCAGAAAAGTCTTCCAGGCTTAACAATCTTGACCATTGAAACAGCTACCGATGACGCTCATTCGTTGATGTTATCTACTTACTCATAAACGCTGATACGCAGCCCCTGCGGTTTTACCAACGCGTGGGCCTCGGCCTGGGTCATTTGAGTGGGAGCAACCTCAAGTGCATGCACAGGAAGGTTGGCAACGATCCATTCGATCCCCCTTCGATCGATGTTGCTTTTCCGAATGCGAAGCAGCGTGGGAGCTTGCCCCGCTAACGCTCGTATTCCGTCGTTTCCAATTCGCGTATTAGAGATAACCACATTCCACAACTGAGGAAAGCTGGCACAAACTGTGGCAAACCCGGCGTCGGTTAGCCGACTGCCATTTCCATAAAAGGACATTTTGTCTGGTTGCGACCATGATGCAAACCCATGTCCCTCAATGGCGCAATTCTCGAATGAAATCAGACTAATTGTCCGCGACGCAATTTTACGTATTCCCTCATCAGTGATCGATGTATTTCCAATGGATAGTGACCAAAGTTTAGGAAGCTTCTTGAGGCATTCGAGCCGACGATCAGTAATCGCTGTCCCGGTCAAATAAAGTTCGCGAATCGATGAGCAATGCGCAAGCGAATCAAGAGATGCATCAGTTACTTTCGGAACACCCGCAAGCAAAAGGCTTTCGAGTTCATTCTGCTGAGCCAACAACTCAATTCCACGATCTGTGATGATCTCACTGACAATATGAATGCTCTTCAATCCACCGCGAGGGGCCAGCACAGCTAGAAAATCGTCATCTATCGACGTGTTATACAGATTGAGACTTCGAACTTTCTTCTCGCCTATCTTCGCAAGTGCTTGTTGGTTATCCCAGTTCTTCCCACGAAGTTCCATTTGTTTCTCACTTAGGCAGACTTCTAAATCGACATGTATAGCTTCGTGCACCCATCCCATCGAAAAGGCAAGTATGGCCAATACTTCGATATCGCCTCCGTTTCGGTCAAGGCCTAGGCAAAAACGGGAGCGACAAAAGAACACTAAGGCAACACAACAGTGCGATTATATCGCAAACTACGTCGTGATACCTGAATCTTGGTTGCGATGAGGGTGTGATCATGCGCCTAACTATTCCTCAGATCATCTACTCGGGACGGAAGCATGGAAAATCGCAGACATTAACCGTTTGACCAGACCAGCGTAACTCAAAATCCCGATCCAATGCGATATAATACCTTTCTTGTATTAGCCATCCGAACCGCAATTAGGCAATTCCATGAGCTCGATTAAACTTCGTCGCGAGGCCTTTCAATCCACCTTAGATCGCGTTTCATTGACTAAGGAGGAAAGCGATTTGGTTCGCCAACTAATTGGCGATGGTGCTCGAACCGTGAGTATCGAAGTGCGAGTGGAAGCTCTGCCAAAGAGCTATCTTGCTGGGCTCTTGGACGAACCTTCATTGAACGTGAACCAACGCGCCATGATCTCCATGCGAGTACATGGTATCCATGGCAGCCGAGAAGATTATGAACGAATTTACCAAACGGTCGTGAGCACTCGAATAGAATTTGCCTCGACTTTCTCCGCATTAGGCATTCGAACGCCGAATTGCGAATTTTTTCTCAATGGACGTTGGTACCCCATTAATCTGGGCGCCAATACCCATGAAGACGAAAATAAAATGTTCTCGACGGTTCGCTTACAAGGCATCGTCAGTGTTGGTGACACTAGCGAAGCCGTAGGGCGATTGGTTGGAGAACATCTTTTTCGCGGTCCCAACGGAGAACCTATAGAACGCACCGTTGGCGATGTACTGCGCGACCTAGGGTTGAGACCTTTCAGCGGCTCCCCTACCGATTTCAATCTCAGGCTCCTAAACTCAGAACGTGTTTCGAGAGACACGGGACGACAAATCTGGATCACCGGTCCAGGCTTGATTGCGAATACCTATTCGTGGTGGTCGCATTTGGAATCTCGATCTATTGGTACGCCGCAATCACCTCGCCGCGCAATCATCGACCATGAACTAGAAACCAATCAAGAGTCGCGAGGTTACTATGGAGTAGACCATACAGATCATGCTTCGCGTCTCCCCTTCGTTCGCGCTTTCTGCTTCGATACCAAACGATATGTATACGTCGATGTCGACGATATCCAAGACTACGAATTTGATCAAACAGCCATTAAACGCCTACACTTGCCCAGCGAAATGCTTGATATTTTGTCCATTGTTTTTCGCGCCCCCACCGATGCGATTATTGGCGACCTCATCGCTGGAAAACATGGCGGAATCGTCATCTTGGCTGCTGGCAATCCTGGAGTAGGTAAAACACTAACTGCGGAAGTCTACAGCGAATTGACGCAGCGACCGTTATACGTTCTAGAGTTAGGTGAACTGGGAACCACCGCCGAACAAGTCGAGGAAAACCTGAATCGCGTGTTTACCCGCGTCGTGCGTTGGAATGCGGTTCTGCAATTCGACGAATGCGAGATATTTCTCGCCAAACGAGGCAACGATCTTGAACGATCAGCAATTGTTGGAATCTTTCTGCGATTGTTGGACTACTATCGCGGCATTCTGTTCTTAACGACAAACCGTGCCGACGTCTTAGATCCGGCAGTCTTGTCACGTGTGACTTTAAGACTGAGCTATCCCGATTTGACAAACGAAACTCGAATGTCGATTTGGCAAACCATGTTGTCCGTTGCCAACCTTCAAACCGATGATCAAATGAACGAGCTTATATCTCTACCACTCAACGGACGGCAAATTCGAAATATTGTTCGCCTAGCAAGAATCGTACATACTGGCAAATCCGTGACAGCCCAAGATCTCAAACGCTTAGTGCATATTGCCGTTCCCGATTTACCAGCGCACACAGTCACAGAGATTGGGCAGTAAATTGACGAACCGTGAACAACGTCTCTGTAGAATTCAACCATGATCGGAAAATAGGCAACATCGACCAAAAAACGGACATTGCGAAAAACAATTTCGTATCTTACCCCTTCTTCCCCATACGGCGTTTCATTTCGAAAAACTCCGTCAAGATGCCGCCGCATTGCTGCGCTAACACGCCACTGATGACTTCAGCTCGATGGTTCAAGCGGGGATCACGCAGTAGTTGATAGAGTGTATCAACAGCCCCCGCTTTAGGATCAGTGGCACCGTAAACGACTTTGGGAATGCGGGCCTGCAAGATGGCCCCAGCACACATCGGGCACGGTTCGAGCGTGACGTACATCGTGCAATTTTCCAGACGCCAACTGCCAAGCTCTGCCGCCGCTTGAGTCAGCGCAATGATCTCAGCATGTGCCGTCGGATCTTTCAATTGTTCGCGCTGATTATACGCCCCCGCAATGACACGTTCACCATGCACAATGATCGCCCCCACAGGGACTTCGTCTTCCATCGCAGCTTGCTGGGCCAAGGCAAACGCCTGTCGCATATAAAACTCGTGCAAGCGACACATCCTTTTTTCAATAACGCGATTTCGTTGAAAACTGCAATTCTGATAACGAGATTATTTTCCAGCCTTCTCTTCACCTTCCAAAACTCGATACCGCAAATTGCGTACTGAGACGCGCGATTGATAAACGGCAATGCCCATCGGACGACTCGCGTTCACTTCGGAACGAACTTGGAATTCATGACCTTCGCGCTCTTGCTTACAAATCTCTTTGTCGTCGATCCAACAAGTGATGTTCTTCGCATCCACGCGAACACGGAACTTGTACCATTTCTTGTTTTGGAAATCGAAGAATTGAGTCGTCGAGTTGTTAGCCGCATCGTTGTAATCAACACACGATAAGCCCACCAGGGTTCCACCCCAACCGCCGCCAATATAAGAACAAAATCCTTTACCCACAGGAAAGGTTAAGCCGCACAAAAAATCGCTGCCATCAAGTCGATTCGCTTCCATTTCAATTTCAAATCCGTCGGTGGGAAATTCACCCGTGAAATTGAGTCCCGTCATCGGGAAACCGAAGTCCAGCAAGACCTCATTCTCTTTCCATTCGATTTTCCCCTCGCCACCGAAGTTGGTGTTGTTCCACTTCTCCCGCAACTCTTTGGTCAACATCGGCCTCCAAGGATCCGCTTTTTCTTTTTCCGTCTGGGCAACGCTCACAGCTTGGCAGCTTAGCCAAATGCAAACCGCCAATAGCCCAAACCGGACCGAAAGGGCTTGAGTCAGCCAGGTATACGCCCAGAAACTAATTTGCCGAAAATTGGCAGAAATCGGAGGAGAAATTGGCATATTCGGACATCCTTCGCAGCAATCCACGGAAAACAGAAGGGGGGAAACCGGAAAAAATTTCCCTCGCTAGTTCATAAACTACGCTTTTTCGTCTCCCCACGCGACTGGCCAATCTGTAAACCAGACGTTGAAAGTTCCATTTTTGCCCTCTCAGGTTACGTTTTGGTGATGATAAGCGCGACGATTAATGGGTTCCGAATTGCCAGTATTTGCCTCGTGGGATATTGGCTGGCACTTTTTGTAGGGACACACCTGCCTCGCGTCCGTATCCCCGACATGCCGGGAGCCAACGACGACAAGATTCTGCATGTCATCGCTTTTGCCGGCTTGAGTTTTCTCCTTTCGTGGTCCATTCCCACCAAACTCACCGATCGCTTTCGCAATGTACGACTGGCGGCTATGGGAGCCATCCTCTACGGTGCGATCGATGAAGTGACCCAAATTCCCGTGGGCCGTACCGCAGACTGGAAAGATCTCATCGCGGATGCCATCGGAGCCGTTCTGGGAGTGATCGCTTACGGCATCATGCGTGAAATTCTCTGGAAGATCAAAGGCGTTACCCCACAAGATGCTTCCCGGCCGGAGAAGGTCGAGTCGGTAGAAACCAGCATCTCTTTCCAAGGGCCGACGGCGCGCTGAACCGCGTTGGCGTATTTCGCCTGTCCACCTAGCTACCTAGCTACTCAGCCGCCTAGCCTACGCTGCGCTTCGGCTACGGGTTAAACGAAACCAGCTTTCCAGGTTTTGTCTGAGTAGTGGCCATCAAGCCTTTGAGTGCTTGGCCAGATCGGCAGCCCAAGCTTCGATCAGCATCGATTGGTTGATAAAACGATCGACATCATCGGCGGCCGTTTGACAACGTTGCCAACATGCTAAAGCACCGTGCCGTCCGCCACGATAATCTTTAGCAGCCGCTTCCGCTTTTGAATGCAACATATCGTCCGAACCGAGTCGTTTGCCATCGAGCGCGATGAGCAATTGCCGGTAAAAGCGTTCGCCAAACTCGAAAACGATTTTCATTCGAGCACGTTTTAATGCGCCCACATCTTTACCCGCCGCATCTGCTAAACCACTGACGGCTTTCGCCAACTCCATAAAATCGAGCGGACATTTGGCCAACCGTTCATAGAGCTGATAACGAAATTGTCGTAGCTCAGGATCTTTGAGCAACAACGCTTGCGAGATACTTCCATCCGCACAGCCCGCTAAATCTTGTACTTCTTCAGCGGAACTTTGCGGAAGTATTCGACTCAATACCGCGTGAACTTGTTCGCGTTGCAATTCGCGGAAACGGACGATCTGACAACGCGACCGAATGGTGGGTAATTGTTTTTGTTCGCTTGTCCCAATCAGAATAAGCACAGACCCTGGTGGTGGTTCTTCGAGCGTCTTCAAAAGACAATTAGCACCTTCTTCTTGAAGAGTGTCCGCATCATCCAAGATGGCCACTTTGCGACCACCATAAAACGCTTTGAGTCGTATGTCATGACAAAGCCCTTCGCGCATACGCGCTTCAGGTGGTCCGATAAGTAGGTCGACAGGAATGGTCGACTTATCGTCGGGCTTTCCAATTTCAATTAAGTCGGGATGCGTGCTGGCATCGACTTGGACGCACGCCTCACATGTACCGCAAAAGTGCATCGAGTTTGAATCTGTGTTTTTGCAAAACAAAGCCTTGGCCAAGAGTTTTGCAAAGGTCCGCTTGCCAATTCCATCTTTTCCCACAAACAGAAAGGTGCTCGCTAAGCGACCTTGTCTCAAAGCGATTTCGAACCAATTCTTCGGGCGTTGGTGTCCAAGCAATTCATCCCATGAACGTGGAAGCTGGTCATTCACTTCCTGTTCAACTGGTGCAGCTTTCTTTTTGCGTGACTCGCTCACAGAAAGGCCTCACGAATGGCATGTTTGACTTCTTCTGGACTACCGATGGCTGAGACGACTTTTGTCACTTTACCACCGCGTGGCAACTCGCGTATAAATCCGTCACGGACTTTCTGAAAATAAGCAGCCCCTCGGCTCTCTAAGCGATCCGTTTTCTCACCGACTCGGCTCAGCGCCACGTCTACTGGCAAATCCAAGACAATGGTCAAATCGGGGAGCAAGCCACCGGTTGCCACTTCACCAACACGCCAAAGCTCTTCGACATCCAAGCCTCCGCCGCAACCTTGATAGACAACATTGGCCAACAAAAATCGATCCGACAAAACGATCTTTCCCGCCTGCAGGGCAGGGCGGATCACCTCTTCCACCATTTGGGCCCGGCATGCCATGTAGAGGAGCATTTCGGCTCGCGCTGCCAAAGGAATTTCTTGACGATGGAGCAATATTTCGCGGACGGCTTCACCCAGTTTGGTACTACCGGGATCTCGCACGGAAAGAACTTCGTGCCCCTGTTCGGTCAGCCATTCGGCAAGCCACGCGATTTGCGTACTTTTACCACCACCGTCGATACCATCAAACGAAATAAAGCGATAATTGGCCATCCGAATTTGCCTGTGTGTGCCGCGAATTATGTTGTTTCGCTTAGCATAGCAAAAATGGACGTAGCCCGGCAGTATGTAGACCGACAGTCTCTGTCGGGACGTAGAACGACAGTCTCTGTCGGTCTACATCATCTAATTCTCAGATGCTCTAATGCTAATGGCCCCAACGGAGAGCTGGTACACAATGGGCCCGGCAGAGACTGCCGGTCTACGTTGTGCCGGTCTACAAATACCAAAACGGGTGGAAGCACGTTCTGCTCCCACCCGTTTCAGTTTTCCCCCTGCCCTCGTTCACAGCATCAGCTGTTTTGTTACTCTCGACCGCATTGGCAGCGGCCAGAGAGATTATCTCACTCCCGATCCAATCGGTTTTGTATCGCGTGGTCTAAAGGTCCCAACCTTATCAGTGCTGTCACCCAATTGTCGGCCTGCACCTGCAGGTTGAACGCTCGATGAGAAGCTGCTTCCCAACAGCGACTTCTCGCTGGAGCGTTCGGTTGTGGCTGGCTCGCTTGATTCTTCGGTACCCTCGATGGTTTCACTGCCTTCAACAGCTTCACCACCTTCGACTGCTTCACTACCTTCCACTGCTTCACCTGGTGCGACTTCTTCAGCCGTGGTCTGCTTTGCAGCAGGCCCAGTTCCCATGTTGCCCATTTGTTGGATCGCAGCACCTTGGCTGATCACACCAGGTCGTGTCACACCATAGTCATAGTAGGTTGCTGCTGCTCGTTCGCGAGCTCGTTCCAAAGCATCCCACATCGCTTTGTGTGGCCATGGACCTTCTTCCAACATGATGTTGTTGTATTCAAGCAATGAGCCCTTGAGGTAATGTACATAGGCAATCGACTTATTGTATTCCGAAATAGCTCGGTAGTAGCTCAGCTGTGCATCAGCTCGGCGTTGTTGAGCTCGCAACAAGTTATCCAAGACCACTTCAGCTCGTTCGCTGTCGATTTCCAATTTATTTTCCCACACGCTCACTTCGCGTTCGCTGGCTTGCCATTGACCTAAGAAGGTTTCCGCTTGAACGTGATGCGATTCCAGCTTGGACATACCTTCGCTTAGTTCTTTGACCAAAGCGATTTCTTTTTCTTCCAACATCGCCGTGCTACGTACCAAGCCTAACTTGGCATTTTGCAGAGCAGTGAATTGTCGACGTGCACCAAAAGCAGGTGGCGTGAATTCCAAGCGTGCTCCCACTTCTTGATAGTTGCCGTCGAGCAAACTTTCGATGGCACTTGAGCCTGCTTCAGGGAATTCTAGGCCAGTTCCGTTGGTCTTGCCCAACACATCACCTGCACCAACCCAGCGATAGATACCCGATACGTTGACTTCAGGTAGCAAGTTGTTCTTGGCAGAAATCAACTCCAACTCGCGTTGTTTGATTTGCCACTTTTGTTGACGCAATTCAACACTTCGCAACAAGCCCTCGTCCTTCACATCGTCCCAACCGAACGCCAAGCGAGCTGTGGTAGGTTCGTCGATAGGACGAATCAACCGGTTGTCGGTTGGTGCCCAACCGATCAAGTATCGCAAATCTCGCTCGCGTCCCAACAATCCGCCCGGATCATTACCCGCAACATTGGAACCACTGAAGGCTCGCTCAAGTTGCCCCTGGAATAAATACACTTGTGATCGTGATTGTGCTTCCAATTCTGGTGCACCTTCACCTACATCCAACTTCGACTTCGCTACACGCCACAAAGCATTGGCACTTTCATGTCCCAAGCGAGCAGCTTCCACCGCGCGATAGGCGGTATACAAGTCCCAATACGCATTCTCAACGTCGCGAACTAAGTTTCGCACGCGGCCTTCGAATTCATGCAAAGCCAAGTCTTCGTTGATGCGAGCCAACATCACTGGAATGCGGTTCACCAACGCTCCTTTGCCTCGCATCAAAGGATGCTGAACCTGAATTTCCATGCTGGTGAAGTAATCGGATGGAACTTCTCGTCCCAAACCAGGTGTTGGAATATTGTTCATCGAATATGTGGTGTTGCTACGACCTGTGACGATCGTACCTTCCGCCGTTCGCTTCGACAAAGCAAATTGCATGGTGCTATCGACACCTTGAAACAATTGCGGATTGAACGGGTTACCAGCACCAACGTTACGTGGACGATCGGTTGTGTTGTAACCAAAGGCTGACGAAAACTGCGAATCGAATTCGGCCAAAGCATCTTCGACGCCACCAACCTGATTGCTGCGAACTGTTCCGCGTGGAGCAAGTCGGTTGCCGCTGCCATCAATGGTCAATGGTTGACCGCCGGTTTGGCTGGCTGCGAGAGCCGCATCATAGACGCTGCTTACCTGACCTTCAGCACCGCTCAATACCAACGCAGCTTGTCCGTTGATTTGCTGCTGATTGCCCGATGAGGTACGCAAGATCTTCGAGTTTTCGAGTGCCATCTGAATGCACTCTTCCAAACTCAAATCCACGATCTCGGCGTACTCTAGGTTACGCAATGAGAAAGGCTTGTACGCATCGCGAGCTTCCGCCAACGGATTGCTCTCGAGGTCCGGATACTCGATTTCTTGAGCCGTCTCTAAGTAATGTACGAGATCAGCTCTCTCGCGAAGAAAATACGGCTGCGTTGGTGCACAGCCTGTAAGGGCTACTGCTCCCAGTTGAATGTAAGCCGCAAGTTTATAGAGAGTATGGCGCATAAATCGAGGGTCCCGCCCAACCGGACAGTTGCCAACTCCAAACGGGTGCCCACGCGTACCTACGAGGCCGCTGCACTCCCAACTCGTGGAATTGACTACAGATCTAGTTTTGAAAAACCCCCCTGTCTTGGCAGCTGGTTTAGGTCCGAAACCGCAAACCTGTTGCCTCGACAAAGTGTGTTATCGACCCGTCACCCCGCAAATCTTGATTAATCGTTAAACTTTACCAAAAAATTGATCCCGCATTTCCCCAAAAACCCCCTAACATTAACTACTTTTCTCGCCTGGCAGAGGAGTATAATTCTTCTGAACCGGTCGCTAGCATCCCCGGTCTCACCCTACAGCTTTTCAATAAACCGTGGCAGCCAAGCATTTCGGCCGCCAAAACTCGAGGAGATCTCCTAAATCGTGCACTCTCAGAACCGCGCGGCCCAACCTATGTCCACCCAATCGCACAAGGAAGTTTGCATCGTTGCCCGCGTTCTCGATACCGCAGACTCCGAAGTGCCCAATCCACTCGACGAATTAACCGGGCTAGCTGAAACTGCCGGCACTGAAGTTGTGGCGGGCATTCTGCAACGCCGTATCAGCCCCGACCAGAGAACCTACATCGGGAAAGGGAAAGTGGATGAACTGAAGCAATTGGTCAAATTGCACAAAGCCGATGTGGTCGTGTTTGACAATGACCTTTCGCCGGCCCAATCCCGAAACATCGAGAAAGAGATCGAAGCGAAAGTCATCGATCGCACGCAGCTCATTCTCGATATTTTTGCCAACAATGCCCGGACCTACGAATCGCGTTTAGCCGTTGAGCTCGCTCAGCTCGAGTACTCTCTGCCACGGTTGAAACGGATGTGGACCCACTTATCACGACAAACGATGGGTGTGGGGATGCGTGGTCCTGGTGAAAAGCAATTGGAAGTGGACCGTCGGCTCGCCGTGAAGCGAATCCACGAACTGAAAGAAGAACTGAAGAAAGTTGAACAACGTCGGCAACGCGAAGTGGCCGCGCGCCGCGATCGCATGACCGTATCGTTGGTAGGCTACACCAACGCCGGCAAGAGCACGCTGATGAATGCCTTGACCGATGCGAACGTGGAAGCAGCCGATAAACTCTTCGCCACTTTGGATACGCGAACACGCCGCTGGCAATTACCAGGTTGGGGCCCCGTTCTGTTGAGCGATACGGTAGGGTTCATTCGCGATTTGCCTCACCATTTGATTGCCAGCTTCCGCGCCACTCTCGAAGAAGCGCGAGAAGCCGATTTGCTCATGCATGTCGCCGATGCCAGCAACCCAGCTGTGTTGCAACAGATCTCCTCCGTCTATTCGGTTCTCAAAGAACTAGGCATCGAAGAAAAAGATACATTGCTGGTGTTGAACAAGATCGATCGCCCCGGTGCGGACGAACGCTGTATTCAAATTCAACAACGTTACCCAAATGCCATTCGCATCAGTGCCCACAGTCGCGAGGGATTTCCCGAACTCGCGGATAAAGTGAGCCAAGCATTAAGTCGTGAATTCGCCCATATTCGAGTCCGTCTACCTTTGGCCGATGGTAAAACCGTCGCATGGTTGACTCAGGTGGGCGAAGTGCTAAAGAAAGATTATCAAGAAGATCATGTGAGTGTTGAAGTACGTGTCCCGAAGCGACACATGGGCAAATTGCATGTTCCAGCTGGCGATGTGGAACATATTGAGAGCGATTCGAGTACGGCAACACCCAAGATCAATCACGAAGAAGTTGCCTAAGGTGCCAGCCCCATGTATCGCCCACTGAAGGACATGCGGATTCTGTTGACGGGTGCCTCCAGCGGTATCGGCTGGCACTTGGCATTAGAGTTAACACGGTGCGGGGCCGCTGTCTTGGCGACCGCGCGCCGCCGCGAACGCCTTGATGAATTGGTTAAAACAGTTCGCAGCAAGTTAGGTGACAAAGCCCGTATCGAAACCTTGGCCGGAGATATCACATCTCCAGCCATACGTCAGCAACTCATTGATCAAGCGGTACATTCATGGCAAGGCATTGATGTCGTCATCAATAATGCAGGGGCAGGGGCCGTCGGTCGATTTGCGGATGCGAGCCCCGAACGGTTACGCGAAGTGATGGAAGTCGATTTTTTTGCTCCCGTAGAACTTACGCGTCTCGCTCTACCCTTACTCAAACAAGGCCAGAAGCCGGCCATCATGTTGATCGGTTCGGTGTTAGGACATCGAGCAGTGCCAGGCAAAAGCGAATATTGCGCAGCCAAGTTTGCGTTGCGGGGTTGGGGTGAAGCGCTCCGCTGCGAATTGCAACCTCAACATATCGATGTGATCATGCTCAGTCCGAGTACAACTCAGAGCGAGTTTTTTGATCGATTGATCGATACCCCCGCCAATATCCGCAATAAAAGTATCGGCAGTATGCCACCCGCCAAAGTGGCGCGGGCAGCACGTTTGGCACTGCAGCGCAACTCGCGAGATGTCATTCTTAGCGCGGGTGGTCGAGGACTGGTGTGGGCAGGGAAATTCTTCCCCAAAATTGTCGATCGAATCCTAGCCAATTACGGTCAACCGAATTGAAGCCAGAGCGAGGATGACAAGCCAAGCGTCGCGACTTCTTTCATAGGACTATTTGGCGTTGGTATCACCTTTTTCAACGCGTTGCCCCAAACGTTCCGCCATTCTCAACAGCGTTTCACTGCCGTCTTTATCAGAGATCTTGACGTGTAAGATGTGCATCTGGGAACGATCATTCCAAGCTTGCTCCAGAGCCGCCTCAAACTCACCTTCGGTGTGAATGAGGTACCCTTTGCCGCCGCCATACACCGCTGGAAGCTGATGATAATTCCAAGCGTGGATCTCGTTGTATTCCCAATCGCCCGCATGCAGGAAGCGTTCGGTACCATAGCCATGATTATCCAAGATGATCACAATGGGTGAAAATCCTCGACGAACGATGGTCGATAACTCTTGGCCCGTCATCTGGAACGCGCCATCGCCGGCGATCACTAACACTCGTGCCTTAGGACGAGCGACGCAAGCTCCAACCGATGCGGGCACACTAAAGCCCATCGACGTATAGTATGCCGGGCTGATGAAGTCGGTCTTGTTGTGCACGACTAACTCAGTGGCCGCAAACAGCGAATCGCCGATGTCCGCGATGACCACAGTCTGTTCATCGAGAGCCTTGTTGAGACGATGTATGATTCGACTGATTCGAATCGGTGCCTCAGCTTCGAGCACATACTCCTCAGGTGGTCGAGGATGCAGATGGCTCGGTATAGCTCGCGCCGAGGGTGTTGGTCCAGCTGCGATGAGTTTTTGCAAGAACGATTCTAGAGGCACGCCTTGGTAATGATGATGCGAAACTTGCAATTGTTCGCTGGTGACATAAATGCAACGTTGAACATCTAACTTAGCTGTGTAGATGCCCAAGTTGAGGTCCGTCATGAAGGTTCCGAGCAGCAAGACGCAATCGCTATCTTCTACGAACTGGGTCACTTCCGAGCGTCCCATAGCTCCTTCATAGAGACCAATGTAGAGCGGATGTTTTTCATTGATTACGCTCTTGCCAAGCAATGTCGCGGCCACTGGAATGTTAGATTGCTCGACCAATTTGGCGACCAAATCTTGCAAACCAAAGCGATGCACTTCGATCCCTGCGATTACGACAGGCTTCTTAGCATTCTTCAATCGCTCGTGTGCTTCTTTAACCGCTTCATCCATCGCTTCTACATTGACGCGAGTCGCTGGTGGACGAAATGCATGCGCAACAGGTGGAATGGCATGGACCATGTCGCGCGGGATTTCAATATAGACGGGGCGTTTGAAGCGATCACAAGCATCCAACACTCGATCGATTTCGCTGAACGCAGTCAGTGGATCAATCAATTCGGTAGCCGCAATACAAATCTTTTCAAAGACTTCGAGTTGGGTGCGAAACTCACGAACTTTATGATGCAACAACGGGTTGTTAATGCGTTCGTTGAGACCGGGCGAACCGGTAATCACCACCACCGGTGATTTTTCCGCAAATGCCCCGGCGATGCTGTTACAAACGCTTAAGCCACCCACGCAATACGTCACACAAACAGCTCCCATCCCGTTGATGCGGGCATAGGCATCCGCCGCGAAACCAGCACAATCTTCGCGTGTTGCGCCGACCACATCGATCGGACTCTTCTCCAACATTCCATAGAAGGAAAGAATGTAATCGCCCGGAATACCAAACACATGTCCGATCCCGTAATCCTGCAAACGGCGGATCAGATACTGACCAATCGACAAGTTAGCCGTTTGCCGACGACCAGCCTCGTTTTGATTCCCTAGCATCGAACCTAAATCTTGAACCACGGGTCACTCTCCATCATTGCCAGACGGTTATTGATCTGATCGTTGTCGATTTTGAAAGTACGTCGATTTTGAAAGTACGTCGATTTCGAAAGAACGGAACGGATTGGAATCGCAGAATCCAATCACTACCTAAAATTGTATCGTGCTGCCAATGGTAGGAAAGCAGCGCGAGTTACCCCGAATAGCGAATGCTCACGGGCAACTCGACAAACACCAGGGAGAGACAGGTATTTGTGGGTTCAAGAATAATCTCAACCGCTAACATAGCACTAGCGGTGAACAAACGAGGCGACTTAGTGAATCTCTTCTTCAAAGACGATTTCGGCGTCGTCTTGGATCACTTCCACGGTTCCGTCCTGGCGTCCTCGCCAAAACGCCTTTTCATCCGTAGTATCGCTCTCGAGAATAGCGTCGATAGTTTCTTCGTCGCTCATGATGGCGTGGTCTTCGGCCTCTACCACAACAACCCCTTCGGTTCCCATCAAATTCGGATCGCTAAATACAGACCCGACACGACCTTGGCTTTGATCGGCACGCTGAAAAATCCCGCCATACGCAGGATATTCATTGATCAATTCGGGACTGAGTGTGCATCCACTTACCGCACCGAGCGTGATGCAACCCGCCATTAAACCGCGAAAAACTCGCAATAGAGGATTGTTTTGTCCGCTCAAAATCGATCGTGAATACATAACCGCATCCCTGCAGCACGAAACCAACAGCCTGAAAAATCAGCCGATAAACGGACCTAGAAAAGTCCTTCTACCGCCTGCTTCCATCGTAGTATCGGCCAACAGGGAGCGATGCGATTAGGCAAAATTTAACGATTAGCGAGCTTTTATCGAGGCTTTTGCACCCCAATGTGGATTGGCAAGATTGGAATGCACATCTGCTTTGGGCCGGTCGATGCGCCCCATTTCCAGCGAATACTCAGCCAAGCGGCGATAATCGGCGTCGTCGTCGCTCAATTCCAACAATGCATCCACATGCTCCCAATCCGCAGCCGATTCCAATGAGAACCGGAGCTCCTTGTTGTCCAATGCCGTTGGGAGTGGCAAGAGTCGACAGTTAAAGATGTCAGCCCCACCACGCACTCGAGCTGGAACCGTACGCCGATCTTTCGAGTCTGCTGACTGCGTCGCCAGCTTCTCTAATGCCCGGCGATGGCACATCTCTCCCACTAAACCCAATGACGTAAGTGAGAACTCTGGGTTGGTAGGTGAGAAGTAACCGACATAGTCTGCATCAGGATGCTTCCAACCTGTGCCAATCATCCGATCCAATAAAATCTCATCCACAAACGGACATTTCGGACTGGTATAGATAAGCCATTTGGCAACAAACTTTTCAGCTACCAACATGCTGCGTTCGACGGCACATGCAGAATCGCAACCTAGCCACATCGCCCCTTGCAAACTGCAACGCAAAACTTCGCTCTCTAGTTCCTTCGGCCCGACAATCGCAACATGATCAAGCAAGGCCGCTTCGCTCAAACGTCGCAGAGACCATTCCAACAAAGCATGTCGACCAAAGCGACGAAAACAAAGGGCTGACATCGGTTCGCCAGATGCGACACTGATTGATGCCAGATCCAAGACGGCTACTGCAGAGCGGGGTGCGGACATAATCTTGACTTCCATGCAAAAGTGACGAGATGGACTACCACTTCGCTCAACGCTGAATATCCTCGACGCGTCATGAATCTAGTCACTGGCAGTAGCCGTGGTCAAGTATTCTCTTACCACGATTTTGCTTTTCATTTTTAGTGCTAGCAAATCACCAAAACCAAAGAGGTTGACACTTGACATCACCTGAGCACTCAACTACCCAATTTACGCGTCGAATTCGCTGCGAGTTTCGCCCACAGACAAGGCGCGAACATGAAGTCGCTGATCGCTCGAATTAGCAACCAAACTCCCGCTGAAAATTATCGCATCGAAACTGCTTGAAGAAACAGTGCGTCCGAGTGATCGTCACCGTAACATGCGGGAATGAAGAGAGATCCAGGCTTTCGGCATGATGACAAGTTCATCGACGAGCCATCATGCCGGCGCCAAATTCCAACCTATTCGGCTTTCTTTTTGGTCGTCTTTTTCTTAGCAGCTTTTTTCGTTTTTTCAGCCGCTGGTTTCGCAGCCGCTTTCTTGGCTGCTCCTTTAGCTCGTTTGCCACGACCGGCTGGTGCACTGGCCGCACGTTCGGCCAAAAGTTCAAGCGCTTTCTCAAGCGTTAAACCATCCACCTCAAGTCCCTTCGGCAACGATGCATTGGTTGCACCGTCAGTAACATACGGGCCATAGCGACCATCAAGCAACTTGACAGTTTCTCCCGTCACAGGCGAAGCACCGAGTTCTTTTAATGGTGCTTTCGGTGTGGCTGCCCCACGACCACCTCGTGTCTTCGGTGTAGCCAACAGAGCTAATGCTTGTTCGAGCGTAACATCGATTGGCGAAACGTCGGCGGGTAATGAGCGTGTTTCAACACCGCATTTTACATAGGGACCATAACGGCCATTACTGGCGACCACATCGTCGCTTGACTCAGGGTGAGGTCCCAAAGTTCTTGGCAACGAAAGCAAAGCAATCGCTTGTTCCAATGTCACTTGATCTGGAGTCATCCCCTTGAGCAGAGAAGCGTTTTTAGGCTTCTCTTCGTCATCATTGCTTCCCAGTTGTACATACGGCCCGAAGCGTCCATTCTTCATGTAAACCGGTTTACCACTTTCCGGATCATGGCCAAGTGGTTCTTCGTCGACTTTCGCTTGCGATAATAATTGAATCGCTCTTTCAAGAGTCACTTCTTCTGGCGGCATGCCATCGGGCAAACTCGCTTTGCGTTCCCCTTGTTCCAAGAAGGGACCATAGCGACCAACGCGTACAAAGATCTCTTCACGATGCTCACCTTCCGTTGGGGCACCAATCGAAAAGCGGCTCGAAGCGCGTGGATCAATCTCTTGAACTTTATCCTCCAGCAATCGCTTCAATCCCGGATGTTCTCCGAAATAAAAGCCTTGCAAATACTCCTTGTCACCTTTTTCGTTACGGCTGATGGCGTCGAGGTAGTCTTCCATCTGGGCGGTGAATTCATAATCCACCAACGAACCAAAATGTTCTTCTAACAATCGCACCACTGTGAAAGCCGTCCAACTGGGCACAAGAGCCGTGCCTCGTTTGAAGACATAATCGCGTTGTTGAATCGTATCGATAATCGACGCGTACGTACTCGGACGTCCAATCCCCATCTCTTCCAAAGATCTTGTCAAAGATGCTTCGGTAAACCGCGCCGGTGGTTGCGTTGTATGGGATTTGGAATCGAGTCCGTCGCAGTCAACCTGCTCGGTTGGCTTCACTTCTGGAAGCAACGTCTCAGCTTGTGCCAATTCGGCTTCTGGATCATCGCTACCTTCCACATAAGCGCGCAAGAAGCCTTCAAACTCGATTGAAGTTCCGGAAGCTTGAAACACAGCTCCATTAGCTTCAATCGTAACGGTGACACGTTTCTTCTGCGCATCGGCCATCTGACTAGCAATGGTTCGCTTCCAAATCATGTCAAACAAACGGAATTGATCGTGATCCAATTCACCGCGTAGTTTCTCAGGCACTTGGAATGGATGACCGGCTGGGCGAATCGCTTCGTGAGCTTCCTGTGCATTCTTTACTTTCGTCGCATAGGAACGTTCCGATGGATGCAAGAAATCGGGGCCATATTGCGAACGAACCAAATCGCGAGCTGCATCGACAGCCACTTTTGCCAAAGAGGTCGAGTCGGTACGCATGTAAGTGATGTAACCGTTCTCGTACAAGCTTTGAGCGACTTGCATGGTGCGTCGAGCGGTGAACCCCAATTTGCGGTTCGCTTCCTGTTGCAATGTGCTCGTCGTAAATGGAGCTTTAGGCTTTTCGCTGAACGGCTTTTCTTCGACCGACAGCACCTTGAATTTGGCTTGACGCAAGCGAGCGGCCAGAGCATCAGCCCCAGCCTGATCTAGTAACAATAAAGAGTTGTCTTTGAGCTTGCCCGTCTTGCCATCAAAATCTTTGCCGCTCGGAATACGCTTGCCATCAACACTAACCAATACGGCTTGGAATTTTTGACTGCGGAGCGTTCGGAATGTTCCCACCAAGTCGAAGTAAGTACCCGAACGGAATTCCATTCGCTCACGTTCACGCTGCACAATCAAGCGAACGGCGACGCTTTGCACGCGGCCAGCGGATAACTTGGGACCAACTTTCTTCCACAGCAATTGGCTGACATCAAAGCCATACAAACGGTCGACGATGCGGCGTGTCTCTTGAGCCTTGACCAAACCCTCGTCGATCGTGCGTGTGTTTTCTAACGCGTTGGTGATCGCTTCGCGGGTGATTTCATGGAATACCAATCGCTTCACGGGGACCTTGGGATTTAGCACTTCGCGCAAATGCCACGAAATAGCTTCTCCTTCACGGTCTTCGTCCGTCGCCAGATAGAGATCTTTGGCGTTCTTCAATGCGTCCTTCAGTTTCGACACCTGCTTCTTCTTATCAGGTGGCACTATATAGATAGGCTCGAATTGCTCCGTGACGTTCACACCTAAATAGGCCCACGGCTCGCGACGAAACTTTTCAGGTATCTCTTTGGCCCCTTGAGGCAGATCTCGGATATGCCCGATACTCGCTTCCACTTGAAAGTTCTTCCCTAAGAACTTCGAGATGGTGCGAGCTTTGGCTGGCGATTCGACAATGACCAAAGATTTCTTTTGCGAGTCACTCATGTGCGTTCACTTCATCGTCCAACGTAGATTGTCAATCCGTAGCATCCGAACTCGGTCAAACTTCACCCTCCAAAATAAGGCCCGATGCATTTCGGTCCATAAGCTGGAAAGCGCCGGCTGCTGATGGGGCCGACAGCGGCAACCCCTAGCAAACCACTTTAGATGTACCACATTCTTTGGGAGGGGAAGGGAAAAATGACATCCCTTCACCACAAAATCAAACAGGAATCAAACTTACAGAACCCAAAGGTACACTGCAACAAAAAAACACCAAAAGTGGCGAGTTTATCTTGCGACTTGGTTAGGTAGCTTAGCCCAGACATTGGCACATGCAACCATGTCGAGTCGCCATCGTCTCCTTAAATTCCCAAATCGACTCCCACCCGCTACCCCACACTCCCCGACAGCCCCCTCCGAAAAAAGACCCCCACAAGAACTGCGCACCCAACAACCTTACCGCCTCAGGCAATTGCAGTCGAAAACGCAACTTTGCAAACGGGAGGAGATAGCAAATCTAGGAAACCCATTTCGTATGCTAATCGTGTTCCCGAAGTGCTCTCCAGTCAAACAACATCGACTTTCCTCGAAAATTACCGTCCCTGAGAGCCTGGAATTGCTCACAATGACGTTGCTTTCCACGGATAGCACCTTACAATCGGCCCCTTTACCCCCAAATCAACCCGACTAGCTACATTTACGGGCAAGTGTTGGACACCCCCCGTAAGGATTCCCTTTAAGGATATCGCCGGATGAGCTTTGATTTCTATCGTCGCAGGCAACGCGAAGTTTTGGCCATCTTGGTTTTGGTGGCGATCTTCTCGTTCATCGTTGTTCCGTCGATGCAGCTCTATATGGGAGATTCCCAAAGCACTGCGAACGAAGGTCCGGTCGTCGTATCGTGGCGAGGTGGCCAGTTGCGCCAGTTAGAGCTGGTTCGCTTGGCCCAAGCGAAGGGCCAAACCATCAATTTTCTGGCGCAAGTAGGTAATGAGGTCATCAAACGAAATGGCATGCCCAATGTGCCAGGCTTCCGCTACGACTTCCAAAACAACCAAATTCAATCGCTGGGCATCAGCGGCTTCAACAACGAGCTAAGTGTGGCTCGCACCAAGATCTTGTTTGAAAAAGCCCGGGCGATGGGAGTTGTTTTTGACGATGTCGCGATCGACACGTTTGTCAGCGACTTCGTTAACAATAAGCTCAGCAAAAAAGAGCTTTCCGAAATCATGGAGAAGGTTTCCGGTGGTGAACTTTCTCGATTCCGTTTGTATCAAATTCTGAAAATGGAATTGGCCGCACAAGTGATGGAAGCTACCGCATTAGCTGGCTTGAATTCAGGCGGTCGGCCGATCATGTCCCCAAGTCAGGCATGGCAATATTTCGAGCGGCTTAATCGTCAAGCTCGCATCGAAGGCTTTCCAATTGTGGTCGCTGACTACATCAAAAACGTTAAGGATGAACCGAGCGAAGCAGAAGTCACCGAACTGTTCGAAAAGTATAAAGAACAATTCAGCAGCCCGATGTCTGCTGAGCCTGGTTTTCGCAAGCGATACCAAGCCAACTTGGAAGTCATCGAACTCACCAGCGAACCGTTTATCGTCGCCGAAGTTGCCAAACTCCCTGTGGAACAGGTTAAGGCAGAATACGATCGACGCGTTGGTTTGGGGCAGTATCGACGCCCTTTAGCGACTCCAGCGGTAGCACCACCAGCTGCCGACGCAGCCACACCACCTGTTGCGCCGCCAGCCGCTGACGCAGCTCCCGCAACAACCACGCCTGCTCCTGCAGAAACGCCTGCAGACAAACCTGCTGAGCCAGCTGCACCAGCCGCTGAGACACCACCAGCCGCTGAGACACCACCA
>Ga0075163_10001221_pt1 | contig 34288 bp, 19 predicted proteins | sample JI1023141ADNA_FD_71478 | JGI IMG/M metagenome (GOLD analysis project Ga0075163, IMG submission 71478) | Wastewater effluent complex algal communities from Wisconsin, to seasonally profile nutrient transformation and Carbon sequestration -... | ecosystem: Engineered > WWTP > Effluent > Algae...
AGCTATGAGTATACTCGTAACTTACCAATTCCTGATTTCCGCTTGAAATGGGCACCGGGAGTAACCTATGATTTATCGTACGATGTTTCGGTTTCTTACATGAAGAACAATGTATGGAGCCCTTATGGACCATCTTGCGTTGTAACCATGGGCCCTTTCCCAACCACTCAATTGCGTGGTGCATCTTGTGGAGCAACCCTTACCGATTTGTATACTCCTTTGTATATTGACTCAGTAGGTGGAGCTAACGATTACGAATACAGAATTGTACAAAATACCTTGGTATACGACCATACTTGGATGCGTGGTGCCCCGGCATTAGACTACCGTTTGTATTGGGCATATCAAACATCTCCACTATTGGTTGAGCGTGTACAATTTGGATTTACTTACGATGTACAAGTACGTGCTTTAGTAGGACGTACCGGACCTGCACAAGGAAACTTACCTGGAACATTGGGAACCTTTGGACCAGTTTGTACAGTAACCTTGAGTGGTCAGCCACAAACACAACTAGTAGCAGCTCCAGGGCCACAGCAATCTTGCGGTAAAACTTTGACCAACATTACGGATCAGATTTACTGTATTCCAGTTGTTGGAGCAGGTAATTATCGCTATAATGCTGTAAATGCAGCCTTGGGTTACAATGCAACCGCCGATCGTAATTCAACTTTAAATGATTTCCGATTAAACTGGTTACCAACTGTTGGCGGAATAGGTTTACGATATGCAACTACTTACGACATCACCGTTCAGAACAATGTGGGTGGAGTATGGAGTACAGCAGGAACAATGTGTCAGGTAACAACTCCGGCACAACCGCTTACTCAGTTGCAACCGGCATATTGCTTGTATACTTTACCAACGTTTAGTACTCCAATTTACTGCAACGCAGTACCTGCAGCTACTAACTACCGTTACCGCATCACAGATGTTGCAACTAGCGGAGCTACTTACACTAAAATTGTGGATCGTAACGCACCATCAACTGATTTCCGATTTACTTGGACTTTAGTATGCTGCGGCGGATTAAATGTGTTACCAAACACACCATATAATGTAGAAGTAGCAAGTTATGCCGGAGGAGTATGGAGTGCTTATGGAACAGTTTGTACAGTAACAACAAGTGCTACAGTTCCACGTTACAATCCATTCTTAGCTGAAGAAGGAAAAGTTGAAACTGCTGCCGCTGATTTAGGATTAAGTGTATATCCAAATCCATCAGCAGTAAATGAAACTTACTACATTGAGTTAAATGGAATACAACAAGCTAACGAGAATGTTGCTATCAACATTTACAATGTGTTAGGAGCGAAAGTTTACAGCACACAGGTAATCACCAAAGAAGAGAGCCGCGTAGTATTACAACCTGAGCAAACATTAGCTGCGGGAGTATATACAGTAGAAGCTCAAATCAATGGCACCGTTAGCCGAGTTAAATTTGTAGTGAAGTAATTCGCAACATATAATTAACGCTCAAATTAAAAGGGCGCTTCGAAGTAAAATTCGGAGCGCCCTTTTTAATTTTAATAATGCATCATCCTGAAATAAGTTGACACAAAAGGTCACTTATACGAAAAACAGTAAGGAAATAGAAGGATGTCTAGCTTAAATAATTTTTGAAAAGCTAGAGCAAGTATGATTTATTGACTCCTTTATTGGAATAAATACATGCCGTATTGCCTCAACAAGTTTGTGGTTGGAAAAGAAATTTTGTTGATGTGCAGCACGTGTAGTTTCTTTAGTTATTAAAGGCTCTGTTTGTGTGATAAAGCATTTAATTTTTTCTAATCGCCACACTAAATTACTTAAAATGGGATAGGCATATATAACAGGCTTTGACTTATTAAATGCACTGTTTGCCCAATTAAAGAATTCGCGATAAGCAATGTTTTCGGATGTAATGATGAATCGTTCGTTTACTATACTGCTTTCCATTAACTTAATCATACAGCTAGCAACGTCTCTAACATCCACGAAACCGGTTATTCCATTTGTATAAAACTTCATTCCCTTTTTTGCAGAGCGAAATAAATTGGAACTGCCTTTAGCCCAGTTGCCGGGTCCTAAAATTACAGTTGGATTTACAACAATTGCTTGTAATCCTTCCTGAACTCCTCTCCAAACCTCACGTTCAGAACTATACTTGCTAATGGAATAAACCGAATTCTCGGAAGAGTTTTTCCAAAAGGTTTCTTCCGTGACTTCCTCATTGTCAAGCGCTTTACCTAATGCTGCAACTGAACTAACATGGCAAAGCTTGTGTATTTTCTTTTCAAGACAAGCGTTTACCACATTGGCAGTTCCTTCGATGTTGGTTTTTAACATGCGTTCAGCAGCTCGTGGCGAAAAGGAAACCATAGCAGCACAATGATAAACCTGTTCAACTCCCTCTAAAGCATCAAGAAGTGAAAAAACATCTAGCACATCACCAATAGCAAATTCTACTTGCTGCAGTATATGCTCAGGAGTTGCAGTATAAAATGAAAAAGTTTGAAGTATTTCCGCTTTCGAATCAAGATTACGAACCAGCACCCGAATTTTTTTCCCCATACTTGCCAATTCATAAAGCAAATGTGAACCAAGTAAGCCCGAACCGCCTGTTACTAGAATCATAAAGAGTGAAAATAGAGTTGTACTTTATCTTGAATTTGGCAAATGTAGCGTAATTTGCGCTCTTAATTTTATTAGTTTTGCGCCACCTATTGAGCTATGAAAATAAATTTTATTGAAGAATTGAAATGGAGAGGAATGTTGCAGGATTGCATGCCGGGAACCGAAGAACAACTTCAAAAGGAGGTAACTTCAGGATATATTGGCTTTGACCCGACAGCAGACTCGTTAGGAGTTGGCAACCTTGTACAAATCATGACTTTGCTTCATTTTCAGCAAGCAGGTCATAAACCTATTGCCCTTATTGGTGGTGCCACAGGTATGGTAGGTGATCCTTCCGGTAAATCACAAGAACGAAACCTATTATCCGAAGATATTCTTACACACAATATACAATGTCAAAAAAAACAACTCGAAAAGTTTTTGAATTTTGATTCAGGACCCAATGCCGCTGTATTGGTGAATAACTATGATTGGTTCAAAGAGTTTAGCTTCCTCGATTTTATTCGTGATGTAGGTAAACACATCACAGTTAATTACATGTTAGCAAAGGATTCGGTTAAGAGTCGACTCGAAAATGGTATGTCCTTTACTGAATTTAGTTATCAATTGGTGCAGGGCTACGACTTTTTGTATTTGTTGCAACACCATGCTTGTAAATTGCAAATGGGAGGAAGCGATCAATGGGGAAACATAGTTACAGGTACTGAATTAATTCGACGAAAAGGGGCAGGAGAGGCATTTGCACTTACCACTCCTTTGATTCGTAAAGCCGATGGAACAAAGTTTGGAAAAACAGAAAAAGGTAATATATGGCTGGACCCCTTAAAAACTAGTCCTTATCAATTTTATCAGTTTTGGCTAAACGCTTCCGATAGCGATACTTCTACCTATATTCGAATTTTTACCTTGTTTAGTAAGTCCGAAATCGAAAAACTTGAAGCCGAACACTCACAAGCTCCACATCTAAGAATACTTCAAAAGGCATTAGCAAAAGATATTACAACTAGAGTTCATAGTGAAGCCGATTACGAAATGGCGGCTTCCGCATCAGAAATTTTATTTGGAAAAGGAACTACAGAATCCTTAAAAATGCTGTCAGAGACCGACTTACTGACCATAATGGAAGGAGTTCCTCAACTTGAAATTTCGAACCAAGACTTAAATCAAGGAATTAATATTGTGGACTTGTTGGCCGAAAAAACCAATGTGTTTCCATCCAAAGGAGAAGCTAAGAAAATGATTCAAGGCGGCGGAGTAAGCATAAACAAGGAAAAAATTAACGAAACAAACCTTTTGGTAACTGAACAACTTTTGTTGAATAACAAGTATTTGTTGATTCAAAAAGGTAAGAAAAACTATTATTTGATACGAGTATCTATTACAAACTAATACAGGGAAAGCGAACATGGCAAACAATGATGACCTATTTAAAAACATTATTTCGCATGCGAAAGAATACGGATTTGTGTTTCAAAGTAGTGAAATATATGATGGGCTAAGTGCTGTTTACGATTATGGCCAAAACGGTGCAGAATTGAAGAAAAATATCCGGGAATATTGGTATAAATCGATGGTGCAACTGAATGAGAACATCGTTGGAATTGATGCCGCTATTTTTATGCACCCCACCACCTGGAAGGCTTCCGGACATGTGGATGCCTTTAATGATCCTTTAATTGACAACAAAGATTCGAAGAAAAGATACCGTGCCGATGTATTGATAGAAGAACATGTTGCAAAGATTGAAACAAAAATTCAAAAGGAAATTGATAAAGCTCGAGATCGTTTTGGAGAAAGTTTTAATGAGCAAACATACCGCACAACCAATGCAAGGGTAATGGAATATCAAACCAAGGCAGACGATGTGTTAAATCGATTTAAAACAGCCTTAAACGACAACAACCTGGATGCTGTGCGTCAATTGATTTTAGATTGTGAAATTGTTTGTCCGATTTCGGGAACTAAAAACTGGACCGAAGTACGACAGTTTAATTTGATGTTCAGCACCTCTATGGGTTCGGTTAGCGAAGAAGCAAGTACCATTTACTTGCGCCCGGAAACTGCCCAAGGAATATTTGTGAATTTTTTGAACGTTCAAAAAACCGGTCGAATGAAAATTCCTTTTGGGATTGCTCAAACCGGAAAAGCATTTAGAAACGAAATTGTAGCACGTCAATTTATTTTTAGAATGCGAGAATTTGAACAAATGGAAATGCAGTTTTTTGTAAAGCCGGGCACCGAAATGGACTGGTACTATCACTGGAAAGAAACACGCATGAAATGGCATAAATCATTAGGTTTTGCCGGAGAGAAGCACCGTTTCCACGACCATATAAAATTGGCACATTATGCAAATGCAGCTTGCGATATTGAATTTGAGTTTCCTTTTGGATTTAAAGAATTGGAAGGAATTCACTCCCGCACCGATTTCGATTTAAAGGCACATGAACAATATTCCGGTAAAAAGCTACAGTATTTTGATCCGGAACTAAATCAAAGCTATGTTCCCTATGTAGTTGAAACCTCAATTGGTCTCGACCGTATGTTTTTAGCCACACTTTCTCAAGCATATCAAGAAGAAAAGTTAGAAGATGGAACCTCGCGTGTAGTATTGAAAATACCTGCATTTCTTGCTCCTATTAAAGTAGCTGTTATGCCACTTACGAAGAAAGACGGACTTCCTGAAAAAGCCAATGAAATAATGACAGCACTTAAATTTGACCACGCTATTACTTACGATGAGAAGGACAGCATTGGTAAGCGATACCGCCGTCAAGATGCCATTGGAACACCTTTTTGTATTACAATTGACCACGAATCGCTACAAAACAATACGGTAACTATTCGCCATAGAGACACCATGCTGCAGGAAAGGATAGATATTGCTAAACTTCCTGAAATTATTGGTGAAAAGGTGAGTTTAAACAGTGCGTTGCGTAAGCTATAGTTGTTCGGTTTACCTTAGACTAACTTGCTTTTCGAATAATACAATCTGTGTTAATGCCTGTATCAACAGCAGCCTACTTTTGAATTATCAATTTGTGGAAGCTATTCGATTGATTGTTCATTAGCTTAAGTAAATACACCCCTGAAGCCCAATCACTCACGTCGATTTGAAGGGTGTTTTGATGCAGTTTTTCGGTGTTTACAGTATAAACAGCATCACCTATGGAATTGTAAATCTCTAACTTTTCGAGCGCCATATGCAGAGCTTTTATCTCAAAATAATTAGTAGCAGGATTGGGATATATTTCAACTACTTCGTTCAGGGTATTTTCTAAAATAGCTATCCCAATTACCGAATAACATGTACTAGTATCTACACAGGTATTTTGAGTAATTTGAACCGCATAATTCCCGTTTGAAGTTGCAATAAAATCCTTATTGGTTGCCCCTGGAATTGCTAATCCGCTAGCGCAATTAATCCACTGATACAAAGCAGCGCTTGCATTTGCAGACAAAATATTTGAGTTTTGTTGAACCGCTGTATCAGCTTGGTTAATATTAAGTGTTAAATTTAATACGGAAGCACAACCACCTGAATTAATAAATGGAAGTTGGTAGACGCCACTACTGGTATAGGTAGTTCCATTAATCGTAAATTGATTACAAGCCGTTGCAATACTATCAACGGTGCTACCAGTATTGATGGTTAAATTCAAAGTAATAGTGCTATCACATCCTGCAGCATTCAACATAGTTTGAGTATAAATTCCACTCGCAAAATATGTTTGATTGTTTACTTGTATGCTGTCACATCCTGATAAAGTATTGCTCGATTGAGTAGAATTTAATTGTAATAGCAAAGTAATTGTACTGTCGCAACCGCTTGAGTTTACTAGTGATTGCGTATACACTCCACTTTCAGTATAGGTAATCCCATTTAAACTAAATACCGAACAATCGGTATAACTAAGTGTTGACTCAGTGCTTTGTAAAACAGTTAAATTTAAGTTTACAATACTGTCGCATCCAGTACCATTGGGAAATACCTGTTGATAAACACCGGATGTTACATAAAGTTGATTGTTCCAAACAAGGCTATCACAAACAGTTTGCTGAACAGTGGTTATGCTTGGATTCGATAGAAAAACATCGAGTTGTAAAATACTGTCACAACCATTTTGGCGAACTAAATTTTGAAAATACACACCACCGCTGGTATACACTTGATTGTTGTATACAATACTGTCGCAACCGGTAAGCGTTAGTAAAACCTTACTGCTTTCCAACACGAGTAAATCAAGTGTAACCGTGCTGTCGCAACCTGCAGTACTGGTAAATGTTTCGATATAAATTCCACTTTGAGCGTAATATTGATTGTTCCAAAACAAGCTATCACAGCTTGTTTCATTATAGGTAGTTGAACTACTTTCATTGATGGTTAACTGCAAAGTAAGGATGCTATCACAACCTGCTGTGGTTTCCAAAACTTGCGTATAGGTTCCGGTTGAGGTGTAGGTTGTTCCATTTAAATCGTAGCTGTTACATTCGCTTACTACAAGCGTACTGCTATCGCTTTTGTTGAGCTGTAAATCGAGATAAAGCAAACTATCACATCCATTTGCAGCTAGGTACTGTGCAACATAAACACCACTGTTGGTATAGGTTTGACCATTCCAAGTATAACTGTCGCATGCCAGTTGTGTTATATAGCTGGAACTTCCCGATGAAATTGAAATTTGCAATGAGAAAATGCTATCACATCCGGCAGCATTGGTAAATACTTGTCTATAATTTCCGCTTGTTGTAAATGTTTGTGAATTTACAACCACACTATCGCATCCGCTTAATGCAATAAAAACACTGTCATTTTCAACATACAACAAGGTGGTTATTACGCTGTCACATCCTAGCCAATTGGTAATAGTATCAGCATAAGTGCCGCTCACCAACCAAGTATAAATTCCACTAGGAGAGGTAACCGCAGTGCATGAATGTATTTCTTGAAAAGAAGCTGATGCGGTTCCCAATGTTAGTTGTATGGTAAGTATGCTATCACAACCACTTGCGTTGGGAATGGTATCAAGGTAAGTGCCCGAACTATTCCAAATGTATTTTCCACTGGGTGATACAAACTGAGAACAGGCAAAAATGCTTTGATTTGAAAAAGTTGAAATGCCACCAATTGTTAAGTCAATGGTTAATATACTATCACATCCGAAAACATTGGGAATGGTATCGAAATAAGTTCCGGTGTTTGTCCATGTATACTTACCACTTGGTGAAGTATAAGCGGTACATGCATTAATAAGTAAGGTAGCATTTGAAGGATAATTAATGGTTAAATTAACGGTTATTAAACTATCACAGCCACTCGAATTTGTGATGTGGTCAGTGTAAGTTCCGGAAGCTGTCCAGGTTTCATTACCACTTGGAGAAACATAACTGTTGCAAGCAGTTGCACTGATAGTTGAGGAAGCCGTTGTGTCGATTGTTAGCAAAATGCTAATGATACTATCGCATCCGGCAGCATTTCCAATGGTATCCACATAAGTTCCCGAGACATTCCAGTTGTAATTTCCACTGGGCGACACATAATTATTGCAAGTACTCACCAAAATAGAAGAAAAACTTGATTCATAAATAGTGAGGGCAATGTTGGTGATGGTGTAACAACCATTTCCTGATGCAGCTAAGGTATCGATATAATTGCCTGAACTCGTCCATATATAGTTGCCGCTTGGCGAAGTAAAGCTATTGCATGCGCTTGCTGTACCAAAGGTCACAAATGGAGTTTCAATGGTTAAATTAATGGTAATGATACTGTCGCATCCAACAAAATTGATGAGTGTATCGAGGTAAATTCCTGAATTGGTAATTAAGCCATTTCCACTTGGAAGCGTGTAAGAATTGCAAGCCGTTTCAGTAATGGAAGAAAAGCTTGCTGAATAAATGGTTAAATCAAAATTCACAATACTATCGCAACCTAAATAGCTAATAAGGGTATCGGTATAGATTCCACTGTTTGTCCACACCTGGTTCCCACTGGGCGAAGTAAACGAATAACAAGCAGCTACTTGCTGAAATCCGGGAGAAGGACTTTGTATAGTTAATTGAATTGTAACAATGCTATCGCAACCATTAAAAGAGGTCAAAGTATCTGTGTAAGTTCCGGATAAATTCCAAGTATAATGACCACTTGGTGAAATATAATTGCCGCAGCTTAACGCAGTTAGTTGAGAAAAAGTACGCGTATTTATTTTTAAGTGAACGGTAATAATACTATCGCAGCCACCGGAACCGGCCAATGTGTCTTTGTAGGTTCCTGTTGTTGTCCAAACGAATTTACCGCTGGGCGAAGTATAGCTATAGCAAGCACCAACACTGATTGTTGAAGAGGTTGAACAACCCAATTTGGCAAAATAAATATCGCTTTGATTTGAAGTTCCGGCTATTAGCTCGGTTGTGTCTAAATAGAGATTAGTACTTAGGTAATTTCCTACTATAAAAGTATTGTTGCTTTGGTCAGTAACTAAGGAATTTGCATAGTCATGATTTGTTCCACCAATGGACTTTGCCCAAGCTAAATTTCCTGAACTCGATAATGAAAGAACAAAAGCATCAAAACCTCCTTTTGAAATAAGTGTGCGGCTAGTATCGTTTGAAACTTCAAAATGCTGATTGTATTGTCCTGCGCAATAAACAACGCCGGATGTATTTACCGACAAGGTTCTTGGCATATCCAAACTAGGTCCTCCATAGCGATTAGCCCAACTAAAATTTCCGGCAGTATCAAATTTTGTGATGTAGGCATCGTAACTACCATCGGACGGTAAAATAAACGTACTACTATCCGGATTAAAATCTGCAACACCAAAAAAATAACCACAGCTATAAACTTCGCCAGTATTTGTTGCAACTAGTGCCGTTCCTGCATCGTTACCAGATCCACCAATTGATTTAGCCCACTCTAAATTTCCCACGCTGTTTAGCTTAACTAAGAAAATATCTTTGGTTCCTGCGTTATACGAACTTAAAAGATAATTACCGGTATCAGGGTCAAAATCTATAGTTTCAGTAAATGACCCCGTTAAGTAGATGTTTTGAGAAGCATCCACTTGCACCGCATTTGCTTCATCATCACCAGTACCACTAAAGGATTTAGCAAAAATAAAACTACCGGAACTGTTTAGCTTACCTACAAAAATATCTGATAATTGGCCACTGAGTATAGTAGTACCAAGCCCTGGATCAAAATCAACATTGGCCGAAAAATAACCCGTAAAAAGCACTTCGTTGAATTCATCAATAACCACCGAATAGGCGCAATCGTCGCCGGATCCTCCAATTGAATGTGCCCAAATAAAATTTCCAAATGAACTGAGTTTACATACAAAAATATCACCTTGGCCTTGTGAGGTCAATGGAAAAACAGCAGCTTCCGGGTCAAAATCTATGGAACCACTAAATTTACCGGTAATAACTATATTTTCATTTTTATCGAGCACAATTGCGAATGCATTAATCGCACTTATCCCATTTATTCCGGCTAATTGTTTTGCCCAAAGTAAATGTCCGCTGTGGTCGTATTTAGCAATAAAAGCATCTTGAATTCCCTGTGCATCTAAATTGAAAATCCCGGCATCAGGGTCAAAATCGACTTGCGACTTAAATTCACCAACAACGTAAGAATTACCACTCGAATCAAGTGCTATAGTCCGTCCAAAATCAGATCCGCTTCCTCCTATGCTATTTGCCCAACTCCAATCAGGAGCTTGAGCATATAAATTTATGCAAGAGCTTAAAAACGCAAGTAAAAAGATAAGCGAACAATTTTTTTTCATACCATGGTGCAATTCAAAAAATTTTTTCGGGAAAGCCAAACCGAGCATACAATACGCAAAAGAACTTCATAAGGTTGCATTTGGAGAGCCCTTCCTGCGTGTAACAAAAACTAATTTGTTACTAATAATCTGCTATTTTTTGTTCCGGTACTGCTGCTTATGGCAACAAAATAATATCCTGGAGCTTGTTCAGACAAGTTAAGTAACAACTTACCGGTAGCGGAATATTCAAGCGTAAAAGCTACCAAATTGCCAAGGATGTCATGCACTTTAACGGAAGATTGTTGTGGTTTTTCGCTACCGAAATCAAGTGCAAAGATTCCGGTTGAAGAAGGATTGGGAGATACTTTAAGCGAGGTATTTTCAGTGTAATTGGAAATACCAACACCCATGTTATTGCTAACAACTAAATCGTCAAAAGCAACGTTGCCAACAACTTTGTGGTACACAAACTTTAAGTAATGCGTACCGGCAGTATTGGTTAATATGCGCTGAGTACCTAAGGTTGGGAAGCTGGTGATACTATCAAGTAAGGTAAATGTAATACTATCGGCACTTTCGTATACATAAAAAATATTTGCACCTGTACCTGTTCCATTTCCTTTGTACCAAAAACTAACTCTGTCGGCTCCGCTTCCAAAATAGGGGGTAATGATAGTTGCACTGTCAACTCCAAATTTGTAAGAGTTGGGAGCAATCCCAAAATTGCCGGTAGATGAATAATAAGATGCAGAAGGCATACCTCCGGATGGAGAATTCCAACTAACATAATAGCCCGATAAAAAATTTGCACTATCGCCATCGTAGCTATTAAAATCCTGCGATAGCAAGGTTATTTGAGCGGAACCCAATTTTGCAAAAAGTATTACAAAGGAAAGGAGTAAAAGTTTTTTCATGAGTTGAAGATATAAAGTTGAGTATATAACAGATTATAATTTACTTTCAGCACAAGGTTTAAAACATTAGAGCAAGAGTAGTGTTGAATGGTATTTTGCCCTAAATTACTGAAATTTATTTATTATTAAAGTTTGTCATAGTTAATTGCAGTCCAATACTTGCAAACGACAAAATACTATCGGTAGCTATTTTAATTCGAGGAGTCAAAGCTTCTTCTTCCTCTTTATTCCATTCGCCCAACACATAATTTACTTGTTTCCCTTTCGCAAATTCATTCCCTACACCGAAGCGTAAGCGAGCATATTCGGTACTTCCCAGCAATTCGTTAATGTTTTTAAGACCGTTGTGTCCACCATCACTGCCTTTGCCTTTTATACGTATTGTACCAAACGGTAAAGCAATATCGTCAGTAATTACAAGCAAGTTTTCACGCGGAATTTTTTCCGCTTGAAGCCAATAATTTACAGCTTTTCCACTAAGGTTCATAAAGGTGCTTGGTTTTAACAGCACAATAGTTTTTCCTTTCCACCTCAACTCGCAAACATGCCCGTGACGGTCGGGAGTAAAAAAAACAGTGGATGCCTTAGCCAAGGCATCCACTATCTTAAAACCTATGTTGTGGCGGGTATTGGAGTATTCAGGTCCAATGTTTCCTAAGCCCGCAACTAAATATTTGCTCATAAAGCTATACGATTAGCGATGAACAAAGTATGTTTTTATTTTTTCTTTTCAGGTGCTTTTGCAGCAGCAGCAGGTGCTTTAGCGCCGGCAGCAGCAGGAGCAGCAGCCTTAGCAGCACCGGCAGCAGGAGCAGCAGCGGCAGCAGCTTTCGGATCTTCAACAACAGCACGTGTCATTTGAACAGCTACAATTACTCGGTTTGGAGTATCTAAAAACTGTACATTTTCCATTGATAAATCACCAACTCTTGAAGATTGACCAATTTCAAGATTAGAAATATCAACAGTAATAACATCCGGTAAATGCGCAGGCAATGCCTTTATTTTCAATTTACGGGTAATTACAGCTAATTTACCACCCGCTTTAACACCGGCAGAACTTCCGGTAATTACAACAGGAATATCAATAATAACCGGTTTGTCAGGAAACAATTGAAGAAAATCAATGTGTAATATTCTGTCGTTCACAGGATGAAATTGAATTTCCTGCAACAATGTTTCATATTCATTACCATTTACTTTCACCAACACTTTGTTTACATCTGGGGTATACACCACATGACGAAAATCGTTGTAAGGCGCGAAAAAGTTAACTTGGGTTTCGCCTCCGTAAAGAGTACATGGAATGTTGCCACTTGCGCGAAGTGCTTTTGCATCTTTTTTCCCTACGTTCGCTCTTGGCGAACCGCTAATAGATACTGTTTTCATTTTATTTTTTTGTTTTAGGAACTGCGCTATCCGCTTCGCATTTCCGGTTAAATTAGTTTGTTGCGGAATAATAGTTATTAAATTGCTAGCACAAAAAGTGGTCGCTTATACTTTCAAAATTGTGTACTTTCCCGAGCACATCTGCAAATAAATCAGCTACCGATATTACTCGAATTTTTGAAGAGGATGACTTCAAAGGAATTGTATCGGTGACAATCAACTCGGTTATTTTCGATTTTTCAATTGCCTCATACGCTTTTCCCGAAAGAATCGGATGGGTGCAAATGGCACGAACACTAGCTGCTCCACGTTCCATCATCATATCAGCAGCTTTGGTAAGGGTGCCTGCTGTATCAACAATGTCGTCAATCAAAACAATGTCTTTTCCCTCAACTTCCCCAATCAAAGTCATACTTTCAATTACATTCGCCTTTTTGCGCTGCTTGTAGCAAATTACCATTTCGCAGTTCAAAAATTTTGCATAGGCATTTGCTCTTTTGGTTCCGCCCATATCTGGCGATGCCATTGTTAATCGGGGCAATTTTAAACTTTGCAAATAAGGCAAAAAGATAGAAGATGCATACAAGTGATCAACCGGCATATCAAAAAATCCTTGTATTTGATCGGCATGCAAATCCATTGTGATGATGCGGGTAATTCCGGCTGTAATGAGCAAATTGGCAACCAACTTAGCACCAATAGCTACCCGTGGTTTATCTTTGCGATCTTGACGGGCAAATCCGAAATAAGGTATTACTGCGGTAATGTTTTTTGCAGATGCTCTTTTAGCAGCATCTATCATCAACAACAATTCAAACAAGTTATCACTAGGTTGAAAGGTTGATTGAACTATAAACACATCACATCCACGAACAGTTTCTTCAAACGAAGTTTGAAACTCACCATCGCTGAAACGAGTAAACATAACTGTTCCCAGCGGTTGACCATAACTGGCAGCAATTTTTTCGGCCAGATACATTGAACTTGTTCCGGAGAATATTTTTACTTGTGAATCCATGTAGGTGTATAGCAGTTTTTTAAACGGGACGCAAATGTAAGTTTTTTATTCTTAAATGGAAATAAGTTCATTACTAAAATTGGGTACTGGCCATTTTTATTTTTAAAGCTTATTGATAAGAAATAGAAGCATTTATAAAAAATGATGACTTACAACAAGGATTTAAAATATTTGATTCATTTAATTTTTAAATTGCATCCATAAAATTGTCAAATTATGGCTGCAAACCCTCCTTCAAAAAAATACCAAGCGGTGCATTTAGCAGCCGAATGTTATCCAATTGCCAAGGTTGGAGGATTGGGAGATGTGGCCGGAGCTTTGCCCAAATACCTAAATGCAGAAGGAATTTCAACCTGCATTATAATTCCTTATTACAACCAAAAATGGACTCAAAACAATACCACCACAATCATTTACGACGGTGTTGTTAAAAGTGAGTCCTATTACAAAGAATTCAGCATTCGTGCTTTTCCGGATGAAGGCTTTGGCTTTGATGTGTATTTTGTAGATATACCCGATTTGCTTTTTCGTGATCAGGTATACGGTTACGAAGACGATTCGCTGCGATTCATATTTTTTCAACAGGCCGCATTAGTTTGGCTAAACAGCTGGAAAAGTAAACCCGAATTACTGCATTGTCATGATCACCATACCGGACTTATTCCTTTCATGTTACAACAGTGTCCTGTTTTCGACAAATTAAAAAGTATAAAAACCATCTTTACCATTCACAATGGGCTTTATACCGGAGCTTTCGATTGGAAACTAGTGAATTATTTGCCGCTTTTTTATGAAGAACGACGTGGTTTCTTAGACTGGGACAATGCCATTAATCCCCTAGCAACTGCAATTAAATGTTGCTATAAATTTACTACGGTTAGTAAGGGTTATCTTGATGAATTAAAACAAGCATCCAATCCGCTTCAATGGTTGTTTAACGAATATCAAGCAAAAAGCATTGGAATTGTAAATGGAATTGATGCCGAAGTATGGGATCCGAAAACCGATGCAGCTCTTGCAATAAAGCTTACCGGTAAATGGGAAAATTTTAAGGACGAAAACAAAAGAGAACTGTGCGAATCTGTTGGACTCGATTCTACCTTACCTTTAGTAGTTTTTATTGGCAGATTAAATACTGAAAAAGGGGGAGAATTGCTTACTCAGGCAATAGGCAGGTATGCTCCACAAAATTCGAAAATGAATTTTTATATTTTAGGCTCAGGTGCCAATAACATAGAAAATAATATTCGTCAGCTTACTGTAAAACACAGGCACAACATTGCGAATTATATTGGTTACAACGAAAACCTTGCGCATCAATTGTATGCGGCTGCCGATTTTATTTTGATGCCTTCTTTGGTTGAGCCTTGTGGATTAAATCAACTCTATGCCATGCGCTATGCAACTATACCCATGGTGCGAAGTGTAGGAGGATTAAAGGATACCGTTGTAGATTTTGGCGACAATGGTGGATATGGAATTCGTTTTAATGACGCAACTGTAAATGACATTCTTCACAGTTTTGAGCGTGCAGCTGCATTGTTTCAAAACAAAGTATTGCTTCAACAGTTAAGAAAAACCTGTGTAGCTCTTGATTTTTCGTGGAAAACAGCAATTAAAAAGTACATCAACATTTATAAAAATTAAGCCAATGGAAAAGTTAATAAAAGTGGTATGTTTGATATTGGGAGGTGGTGCCGGCTCAAGGTTGTATCCATTAACATCTATCCGAAGTAAACCTGCTGTTCCAATCGCAGGTAAGTATCGTTTAATCGATATTCCAATTTCAAATTGCCTGCATTCAGGAATACGCCGAATTTTTGTGCTTACTCAGTACAACTCTCGTTCGTTAAATGCACACATTAAAAACACCTATCACTTTGATAATTTTAGTTATGCATTCGTAGATATTATTGCAGCTGAGCAGCGGCCCGGTAGTGAAAAGTGGTTTCAAGGTACCTCTGATGCAGTAAAGCAAACCCTGCCCCACCTTGCCGGACACGACTACGACTACATTCTTATTTTAAGCGGCGACCAATTGTACCAAATGGATTTACGCGAATTTGTTAACAAACACGTTGAAAGTGCCGCCGAAATTAGCATTGCCACCCTGCCTGTTAATAAAAGCGATGCTTCAGGTTTTGGTATTATGAAGGTAAATGCATCAGGCTTTATTGAAAAATTTGTAGAAAAACCATCCCCTCAAGAACTGGTAAATTGGGTTTCACCGGTAGGCGCACGCGAAAAAGCACAAGGAAAAGAATACCTGGCTTCCATGGGTATTTATGTGTTTAATAAGGAAACCCTAAATAGAATGTTTGATGAATATCCAAATTTTACGGATTTTGGAAAAGAAATTATTCCAACCGCTATTAACGCCGGTACCAAAGTAAAAGGCTATTCCTACACAGGATATTGGACCGATATTGGAACCATTAAAAGCTACTTTGATGCGAACCTTGATTTGGCAGAGGTTATGCCTCAATTTAATTTATTTGAAAACGATAAATTAATTTACACAAGAGCAAGAATGCTTCCTCCTACAAAGTTTTCGGGTAACACTTCGCTTAAGGGTTCTGTGATTTCAGAAGGATGCATCATTAATGCAAAAGAAATAGAACGATGTATCATTGGCAATCGCGCTAAAATTGGTGATGGAACAGTTATGAAAAACTGTATTTTTTTCGGAAACGATTATTACGAAACCCTCGAAGAAATATTAAAATCAAAAACAGGCATTCTAATGGCGATTGGCAAAAATGGCCATTTTGAAAATTGTATAATCGACAAAGACGTGCACATTGGTGACAATGTGAAAATTGTGGGAAATAAAAAAATGCCAGATATTGAAACAGAGAATTACTGTATTCGCGACGGAATTGTTATTGTAAAAAAAGGCGCAATTATTCCGGATGGCACTGTACTTATGATATAAAAGTACCTTATGAATTAATAAATGGACTAAATTAGTTCAACAAAAAAATTTCTCAGTAAAAAATTAGCAAAATGATAGATCTTGGCATAGGCTCGCGCGTGCAACATCCCGGTTACGGTGATGGTGTTGTAATAAATGTAAAAAGACACAGCGTGCTCATTACGTTTATGAATCACGGAACAAAGGAAATACCGCTTGAGTACGATGGACTTAGTATATTGGATAAGGTTGAACCAGACGCTGATTTGGTGAGCCTATGGGATATTGAACAAACCTTAGTTAAGGTAATTAAAGAATATGTTGATTATCCTGAAAAAGTAGAGCTTGGAAACAAATGGACAGGAGGCAAAGTAATTTTACAACCGGCCGATGCAGCATTAACTGTTAAAGAAATTCCAATTGAATCGCTTTTTCGAAAAATAGTTTTGATTCGCGATCGTATGCGCACCCTGGAACAGCGAGTAAATAGTAACGATAAGCTGGAGGACGAAGAAAAAATTAATTTGCAACAATATATCACCAAAGTGTACGGTAGTTTAACAACCTTTAATGTGTTGTTTAAAAATGCAGAGGATCAATTTAGAGGTGAGAAGGGGAAGGAATAAATTGAATGTTGGATTATTTAAGGTAAGCCGGGTATGATTTGTAGAAGGGTTGTACCTGTCTCTTGGGAAGGTTTTGATACAATTCGGCAACTTTCAAATTGGTTTAATTCAGTTAAATATCGAAAAAATTCCAAACAAATGCTGAGTTTGATTTGGCCATAAGTGGTTAAATTTATATACTTATGGCCAAATTGAAATTATGATTGGAAGAGAAATTGAACGACAACAGCTTTTGGAAAGATATGAATCTACTAGGTCTGAATTTGTAGCTTTGTATGGCCGACGGCGGGTTGGCAAAACATATCTTGTACGTAATGTTTTTGAAAACAAACTTTTTTTTTCTATTACAGGACTTAGCAATGCCACGCTAGCCAGTCAACTTAACAATTTTAATCTCGCCATAAAACAACAATTTCCGAAAGAGAAATTATTACCTGTTGCAAAATGGATGGATGCCTTTGAACAGCTAGGCCACTTGATTAACAAATCCACTCAAAAGAGGAAAGTCATTTTTATTGATGAGCTGCCCTGGTTTGATACTGTAAATTCTGGATTCATAGCAGCTCTGGAACATTTTTGGAATAGCAAAGCAAGCTTAAAAAATGATGTATTATTGGTAGTATGCGGCTCGGCAGCATCTTGGATGATTAATAAAATTATTAATAACAAGGGAGGCCTTCATAACCGCGTAACACAACGCATCAAAGTGGAACCATTCACTTTGTGGGAATGTAGGGCAATGCTTGATAGCAAATCAATTGTGATTGACAATTACCAATTGATAGTTCTGTACATGACAATGGGAGGAATTCCATTTTATTGGGATGAGATAAAGAGAGGTCAAAGCGCTATTCAGAACATCGATAGAATATGTTTTTCAACAAGTGGATTATTGTTGACAGAGTTTTCGAATCTTTACAAGTCACTTTTTGATAAGGCTGAACGTCATGAAGCTATTGTTGCTGCACTTGCAAAAAAGGGAAAGGGATTAACACGTGAAGAACTTAGCAAAGAAAGCGGATTGCCAAGTGGAGGAGGTTTAACAAGAATACTTGAAGAGCTGGAAGAAAGTGGATTTATTAGGAGCTATACGGCATTTGGAAAAAAATCGAGGCAGGCCCTCTATCAATTATGTGATTTCTTTTCACTTTTTCACCTACGGTTTATTAAAAAAACAAGAACATTTGATAAAGATCATTGGATTAAGCAAATCGATAATCCTAATTATAGGGCTTGGAGCGGGTATGCATTTGAACAAGTATGCTTGAATCACATCTTCCAGATTAAAAAGGCTTTGGGAATTTCGGGTATCCACTCAGAGAACTCATCATGGAGAACAATAAGTGCAAAAAATGGAGCTCAAGTTGATTTGTTGATAGACCGTCGAGACGGTGTGATCAATCTTTGCGAAATGAAATTTTCGATTGGCCAGTTTGTAATTGACAAAAAGTACAATTTAGAATTGCTGAATAAAATTAGTGCCTTTAAAGCAGAATCGGCAACAAAAAAATCTGTGTTCCTAACGATGATTACTACCTTCGGAATACAATCAAATGCATATTCCGGAAACGTTCAAAACACCCTTAGCATGGAAGATTTATTTGTGCCAAATAAATAACAATGTATTCCCAGGTTATTGATTTTACTTGCTTATAGCGTATCGGCTCTATAGTTAAGATTCAAAAAAAAACGAGGCAATGTTTTTTAATTTGGCCATAAGTGGCGCTTTTTAGGTACTTATGGCCAAACTGAGATTTTGCGATTCAATAAATATAGCATATTCACAAAGAGAAGGGATGCGGTATCATCTCTAAGAATTTTTCCTTTTCAAATACAAATAATCTAAAAAGTAGAGCAGTTTCAACGACAAACTATTGGTTTGTGGGGCATTCAGAGTGGTGCTAAAGTTTTTCCCAAACTTACTGTTTGAAAATATCGTTTCATCTTCAATGGAGTTTTTGTAAGCAAATGTTAATTGACTTCCCGGCGAAAAAATCCAGGTATACACTAAATCAATATTAAAGGCATTGTAACTAAAATCATGGTTGTTTGAATAGTCATAGTTCGGGTCGTAACTTCCATCGTCCATAATAGCAAAAAACTTTCGATAAACGCCTGTATTCCAGTAATGGCGACCTACAAGACTAATACGCATGTTTTCGGTAAAGAGGTAGTTTGCTGAAAGTAGATTGATATAAGTATGCAACTTTCTTCCTCCATAAATTATTTCATTTAAACTATCCACAGCAACATATCCAACATTAAACGGATCGTAATAAAAACTGAACGAGTATTTAAGGTTCAATTTATTTGAAGCACGGTAACGAATACTCACATCGGTATTGTAACCTTCCATTTTAAATTGATCAATAAAATTGCTCATATTTTGAGTGAGGTCAATCGCAATTGGCTTTCGGTAATCGGTGCTAAAGCCGATGTATCCATAATAGTATCGAAGTGTTTTTGCGTAGCGCCCTTCAACACGTGGTTCGTTGTAATCGAGGTTTACTCGAGGATTAATTCCCAAGCCACCAAAAATTGCTGTATAGTTAAGCAGTGAAGCGAATCCTGAATAATTAATTTCAAAATTTGTTGTCTTTTTTGTAACAAAATGAGTTGCATAGTCTGCACTTATTGAGTGGTTACCTTCACGAATTATTCGATTGGGTTTAAATTGATATTGATCAATATACAAGCGGTTACTAACAACATTTGGAATGCTTTGAAAGCCAATATCACTCGTGTAAATACCGCTACTGCGAACCTGACGGCTTGCTCCAAATTGAATTTTTCCACTGCTTTTACGAGCACCCAAAAAATAATTATATCCAATTAAGTCAGTGTATAACTCACTTTCACCGGGCACTTTTGAAAGCTTTTGACTCACAATTCCGAACCCATCAATCGCATAGGAATTTTTGCTGTTAAACAAAGTGATTCCGGCACCGGATACATTTGAATCGTTAAATGTTTTATCGCGCACACAAGTAGTGTTGATGAAATAAATAGAAGAGTTGTTTTTTAGCTGTTGATCAAGAACTAATAAGGAATAATTGGTTAAGGGTTCAGTTAATATTTTTCGTCGATTTCCACCACTATCCTGCACTACAGCATACATATCGGCAGTTGTGGCATTAAACAAACCAATGCCCAAGCCCGCGTTCGTACGACCTGAAAGCTTGGTAGCATTAAGTAATTTTACACTACTTGGATTTGAAATGACACTATCACCTTTTTCGAGCTGGTCATAAACACTATAAAAACCTGAGGGAGTTTTTCCGATTCGGCGCGAGTAAAACAAATTATTTTTCGAAAAGAGATCAGTTCCTTCCTTGAAAAAGCTGCGGTTTTCGTTATAGGTTACTTCTCGAAATCCTAAATTTTTTATTTTGCTATCGCTCTGTACCTGTCCAAAATCGGGCAAAAGGGTCATGTCCAAAGTAAATCTATCGTCAATTCCATATTTGATATCAGCTCCAACATTGTATGAAAATGAATTTTGCTGATCAATGGTTCCATCATGATCTAGATAGGGAGTAGATTCAGCATAGCCCGATAAATAGGGCGTTAATGAAAGCCTCACAGGAGTTTTTATATTACAGATACCATCTAAATTTCCCCAATACGTAAGCGGGTTTCCTGAACCACTTGGAGTAAGTACCCATTGCGTAAGCTCCCGGAAGCGCCGTATATTCCGATTAAACTGAAGTCCCCATTGCTGAATATCTTTCTTAGGAAATCGAATGGCCGAATAGGGAATTTTCATTTCTACGCACCAACCCTTATCATTGATCTCAACAGCACTTGTCCAAACAGCATTAAAAGTTGGATCAAGCCATTTCATGTCCACTTGTACTCCCGAAGCCCAAACACCAAAAAAAAATCCATCCTGACGTGTGTTGTAGGGATCTACTTTGAAGTAAAACAAATCGGAGTTTAAATCTTCTGCATCTCGTGCGCCAAGCTCATGTAAAATACTGTCGGGATGATTATCGGGCATAAATGCACCAATGTAAATCGCAGTATTGTCGTAAACTATTTTTACTTCAGTATCATAACTGGGTTTTGAATTTTCGAGGGGCCTGAATTGTACAAATCCGTTACAAATGGGAACATTTTTCCATGCTTCATCATCCAGTTTTCCATCAATGCGTGGAGCTTTACCAATGCGCACAGCTGTTGCTTTTTTTGAAGTAGCAATACTATCCTGCGCAAGCAAATGAGTAAAAAACACAAGCAAAACGAATAAGGATAAAAACTTTTTCACACTAAAATCGCTTGCTTTAAATGTGTTAATTAATTAGCTATAAATATGCCCTGCAAGAGGTGGTAGTATTGTGACAGTTTACTAACTCACTGCCTCTTCCCATTTTTTTTATCCAATTGCGAATTTTATCCTCTAGCACGCTAATTGGCAAACAACCTTCATTTAATAGCTCGTCGTGAAAGTTGCTCAAATTAAAATTTCTACCAAGTGCAGCTTCTGCTTCTTTTCGAAGCGCAAGTATTTTTAACTGTCCAATTTTATAGCTCAACGCCTGTCCTGGTATTGCCATATAACGTTCAATTTCGGTTGCTATTGCATTTGCATCTCCCGGTTCATTTTCTAAGGAATAATTAATTGCTTCTTCGCGTGTCCAACCTTTTGCGTGTATGCCGGCATCAGTAACCAAACGAATTGCACGGTGCATTTCCTTGCTAAGACTTCCAAATCGTTGATAAGGGTCGGTGTACAATCCAAGCTCTTTTCCAAGCGATTCGGTGTACAAAGCCCATCCTTCACCAAAGGCACCATACCAAATAAAACGTCTGAATTTTGGCAATGTTGTGTTTTCAGATTGAAGGGAGGTTTGATAATGATGGCCTGGAATGGCTTCGTGCAAGAACAATGATTCCATGCCAAAATAATTGCATTTAGTTGCATCTACAATGGGCACATAAAATATTCCGGGTCTTGAACCATCGGGCGCTGCATTGTTGTACTCTGCGCTGGCACTTGCTTCACGAAATTTTTCGGTTTCTCGTACCTCAAATTTTGCACGTGGTTTTTTGCCAAATAAGCGACTGAGTTGAGGCGCCATCTTTACTTCAATGGAACGATAAGCATTTAGCACTTCCTCTGGTGTTTTAAATGGAAAGAATTTTTTATCGTTATTGATGTATGCAAAAAATGATTTTAAATCGCCATCGTAGCCTGTTTCGTGCATAATTTTTTCCATTTCTCCTCGTATTCTGCTCACCTCACTTTTGCCCAATTCAAAAACTTCATCAGCTGTTAAGTCTGTTGTAGTCCATTGTTTAATTAAATACTGATACCGCTCTTTCCCTCCCGGAATAGCCAATATTCCTGCAGTTTGACGGCATTTTGGCAAGTATTCACTACTTACAAAATCGGCTAGTTTTTTATACGATGGATTTATTTTTTCAAGAATAGCTTTTTCGTATTCGCGGGTGATTTGCTCTTTTTCAGATTGAGAAAAGTGTGAAGGAAGCAAGTTAATGGGGCCATAGAATACACTTAATTTTGGGTCACTTACCACCATGTTTTGTAATTGGGGCAAGGTGCGCTCCATGAGTATTGCAGGCATAACCTCTCCCGATGCAATCCCTTTGCGCATATACACAATTGCCGAATCGCACCAATCAGAAAAGGCATTGATGCGCGATAAAAAATTAGCGTAATCTTTTGGGCTGGTAAAGGGTTGATTGCTGCTTCCCGATCCTAATTGCGCCATGGTAATTGGGGTACTCCAAAACTGCTGAATGGGCTGGTAATTGTCGTGAAACTTCAAACCTTCCAAACTTACTTCCATTTCTCTCTTCAGAATAGCACAAGTAATTCGATCGTTATCTGATAATTTATCACTGGAGTAAGAAGTAACCAAACGTAGGTACCGAGTATAAAATTCCCTTAATTTTTCACGATAGCTATCACTAATATCACAAGGCAATAAATCGTTGTATTGGTTTTCTCCGTTTAAGGTTGCCTCAAGTGGAAACAAGCGCATACGTTCATTGAAATAACTTTCAAAAAGCGTATCTGCCTGTTCGCTATTGACTTCATTTTTATCTGTTGAAACAGCACCGGAGCAAGCAATTAACAAACTTGCCAACAAAAATGTTATAAAGTGTATTGATTTCATATTTTTCCCTAAAGTATCAGTTACTATGTATTGTTTTATAAAATTCTACAGGCTACTCTCAACGCCTATTATTTAACGCTTAACTACAACCAAACGCAAATTCAATTAAACGCATAGGTCATTTTAATATTGGTCCGTTTGTAGGTACTAGAAGTAAAATCTTTAACCTCTTTAAATCCGAGTTTATCATACAAATGAATAGCCGCACGAAGTTTTGTGTTTGATTCAAGATAGACTTGTTTAGCTCTTTTTTTCTTTGCAAAAGCAATGGCCTCTGTTAACAATTTAGCACCAATTGATAGTCCTTGAAATTCTTCGGCAACCGCCATTTTATTTACTTCAAATATCCCTTTTCCATGATTTGAAATCCCAATTGTTCCAATTGCTTTTTTTTGGTGTACAGCGAAAAACACTTCACCACCGCTCTCTAAAATATATTTTTCAGGATTTCCCAAAATTCGATTGTCTGATTTTTCAGGGGTAAAAAATTTTTGAATCCAGCTTTCATTTAATTGTTTAAAATCAGCTCTGTATTTCGATTGGAAGGGAGTAATTTTTACCTCTGAAAGCATGCGCTTTTTTAATCCCGATTTAACCCGGTTGTACATGCTTTGAGTGTGTAGAGATTTCTCCACTTTTTCAATGCTGTATAGCAAGTCAACCCCGCTTTCCTGCAATAAATCGCGTGTTGAATTTTCAATTTGAATCAATATAGGTTGAAGTTTTTCAACTACTAACTTTCCTTTGGTACTAATTGCCAACATGCGTTTTCGAGCATCATTTTTGTCTTTTTTTTCAAGCACAAATTTTTTGCTCTTTAATTGATTTGCGAATTGAACTACTGCAGGATGTGTAAGTTTTAAGCGATCTGAAATCTCAATAATTGAAAGCGTTTTTTCTTTGTTCAACAAATAAAGCATGGTAAACCATCGTGGTTCAAAATCGAGATGTTCGTCTTTGTAAATTTTAGCAACATCGCCCATGAGCGTATCACTCAGCCTTTTTAGGCGAGTCCCCAATGCTAGTTCTTGCAATTGATTGATAAAATCCGGCTCACTCATTTAGCAAATATACTAAATGTAAGTGCTTACATAAAATACTACCCAATTAATATTTTATTAAGTAAAAACTAAAATCAGGTAGTTAATTAATGTGCTGTAAATTTCTCAACTTGATTTTTAACAGGAGGCAAGGTTTTCAAGTAAGCAAAAATGGCCGACAGGTCTTCATCAGTCATCTTCGCGTACATCACCCAGGGCATTACTGTTTGCATTGCACCTTTTTCAACAGTATGAGGCACATAGGCCGAATCAGCATAAACGTGAAAGCGATCCAAAAAATTTTGTTCAGTCCAGCTACCAATACCGGTTTCAACGTCTGGAGTAAGATTGGTTGAACGTACAATACCCATTGGGCCTAAATTAAATTCAAAACCTCCGGCCATTTCCATTCCCGGAATTTGTTTGCCTTTCTCTTGCTTGGTATGGCACTCAGTGCATCCACTGGCATTCCACATGTATTTTCCATAAGCCAATTTATCAGTAGGACTTGGAAGCTTTGTCATTTCTTGTTTTGATGGAATGGTATTCAAAATAAAATTCATGGGAAAATCAGGTTTCGATTCCTCGTTTGCTTTTTCAATAGGCTGTAACGAACGTATATAAGCAATTATAGAATAGAGATCCTCTTTATCCATTTGTCCGTAATGCATGTAGGGCATAATCGGGAAGAGCGCCTTACCATATTTATTTACACCTGTAGTTATGGTTCTAAAAATTTCACCATCGCTCCAATCTTTTATTCCGGCAGGTGTAATATTTTTAGAAATAAAGGATCCCGGAAATCCAAAATCCTGGTTAAACACTTCACCACCTTGACCAAGAGTTCCTACAACAGGAGGTCCGGAAAATTTTGTCCAATCTCTTTTCGAATGGCAGTCCATGCAAACACAAACCGCATTTGCAAGATATTCGCCTCGTTTAAGACGTGCTGGAGTAATTTCAACTTTTATATCCGGAGCGGGTCCCACATCAGGCAATAATAGTTTCACATAACTTAGTAGTCCTCCAATTATAGCTACCAGTGCAATAACAAAAATGAGTAGAACTTTTTTCATAGTTTTTGAGTTTAGTTCATTTTTAAAAATAACATCGAAAATAAAAAAAATCAATATATACCCAACTATTTTACAAGCTTGATAATCATACAAAAAGCCCCTTGTCAAATGATTGACAAAGGGCTTTTGTTAAGGCTATTTAACTTGCTTATTCAACTACAAGCTTTTCGCGTAAACTTATTGCATTGTTTTTTACTTCAATAAAATAAACACCTGCAGCAAGTTGTAAGTCGGGAGTTAATATTAACTCACCACTTGCATTTGCTTTATTTGTAGAAGTGTAAACTACTTTACCAATTGCATCATACAAATTAATTTGATAAACAGAAGATGTTTCATCATCAAACCCGTTTACATTAATTGTAAATACTTGTCCGGCAACAGCTGGATTAGGGTAAACATTTACCGACACAGCGCCCATTTCAGGAGTTAGCTCACTAACTTCATTCATGTTGGTAGCTGCCATTCGGGATATGCTATTTCCAATAGTTACATCGCAAGGAGTTCCATAATCGCTCCAAACTCCACCTGCATAAGTTGCAACCTCAACTTGGTAAGTTGTATTTGGTAACACATTTTGTTGCCCACAACATTTCATCGACCATGTAAATTTAAAGTCATTGCTAGGAGCATTTCTTTCAACAATTCGATCGTATCCGTTAGGGCCGGTAATGTGGTAACGGTAATTCGTAACACCTAACACCGCATCGCTATATAAGGTAGTTTGAAAAGTAGGTAAAGTATAAGTACAATACGCATTTTGCAATTTAGTCATTGGATGTGCAGGTGTTGTAACTTGACACATTGGTCCGAAATTCAACCAAACTCCACCCACTTTAGCTCTTACCGAAATGTTGTAAGTAGTTGCAAAACGTAAGCCCATTACAGTATTTGAAGATATCCAAGATAAACGGAAATCAGTATTAACGGAATTTCGTGTAACATACTTATCATAACCAATAAATGAGTTTTCAATATGATATTCATAATCAGTTGCACCTGATACTGGAATACAGAATATTTGATCGGTTAAATTGTTTAAAGTTATTCCACATGAAGTTGGTTTTAATTGAGTTTGTGGGCTACCGGCAAGTGTAATAGTACAAACAGATCCAAAACTACCATATTCACCCGGAAGGTTTCCATAAGCAGCACCGGTTTTTCCAACCAAAGCGCGAACCTGCACATCGTAAGTATATCCATAAGGCAAACTCTCAACTAAAATTGGTGAATACTGATAAGCCCATGACAAGCGGTAATTAGTAGAAGTGTTTCCACGTGACCACGTATGATCGTATCCTAAGGTTGAATTAACAATACGGTATTCGTAATCGTTTGCTCCCGGTACCGAATCAGTAAAGAGTTGAACACTTTGATCGGTTATTGATATACCACAAGAAGATGGACGTAATTGTATAATTGGGAATGCACCAATAGTTACCGGACAAGCAGCTCCGTATGGTGACCACACATTGTTTTTCTTATAAGAAACTGAAACATCATAAGTATTACCATACAATACACCAGGCGCCCAAATCAATCGAAAATCAGGAATTGCAAAGTTTCGCGTGTATTCGTATGAAAAACTGGTACTTAAATTTTCGATTTTGTATTTATAATCTTGAGCTCCTAAGATGGTGTTACAGAACAACTGATCAGACATAGAAGGAATTGTAGTACATGAAAGTGGCGATAATGCAGTAACCGGTATTTCAATAACAGATATATCATCAAGATACAAACTACCTCTGTTGGCAGGACTGTTTGCATGAATAGCAAAGTAATACTCACCGGTGAACGGAGGAATAATATCGGCACTTGAGTCTAATTGATAGCTTAGTAAATTGGTCGCACCAGTGAAAATAGATGATGTAGTTAGCATGGTTGCTGCGTCTGGTGAATTGCTCATAAATACTTCGTAGTTTTCGGTATGTGCAGCTGAACTTACACGTGAATACCAATAAATTCGATACAATTTGCCAGCAGTTAATGCAAGTGGTGCTGAATACACCCAATCATCTTTTGCGGTTACATTGTTTGGATTTTTGTCAATACTCAAATGTTTTCCGCCGCTTCTAGGTGCTGCAGTTGAAGTGTGCCAGCTAGTAGCATCGTTCGGGAAGTTTTCATCTGAACTTATTACCCCACAAGGCAATGCCGGAACCACCGCATTTTCTAAGCTAATTGTATAGGCCGTAACTTGTGTAACTTGACTAGTTGCAGAAGTTCCCGATACAAATGAACCGGCAGCGCAAAGTGTATTTTCTCCATTTGCATTATAAGGAGCTATTTGATAATAATAGGTGGTTGCACCTTGTAAACTTGGTAAATTATACGAGGTAGCTAATCCTATATCTTGTTGATAAATCATATTGGTTGGAGGATTGTCTGTTCCAACATATACATAATATCCGGAAGGATAATTGCTCGCAGCCGGCCAACTTAAACTGGTGGCAGTTACACATGCAGCACCATTTACAGTAGCAGTTACACAATTCGGAGGAGTTGTAATTACTGTTAATGCAGCAGAAGAGCTACTAGCTGAAGGACAACCTAAACTACTAGTTGCAATAGCACTATAAGTTGTAGTTGAAGATGGTGATGCATACAACATATTTGCGTTTCCTCCTGTATAGGCTACAGTGGCTGCAGCATCTGTATACAAATCAAGCATCGGCGACCAGGTAATTGAGGAAGGTACAACATGTCCGAAAACCATATTTGGTCTACGATTACTTGTACCATCTGAGCTAAGAGCTAAAATTGGTCCATTACCCGCTCCAACATTGTCTTCTCGCGAATAATTCACACTTGTGAAAGCAGTAGTAGTATATTTTATAGAGCAATTTGGATTTGTGGTTGTGCCTAAATAGTTGTTATTAAATACTGTTTCAATAACAATATTACTTGTTCCGTTCCAAACAAAGGGACTACTAAAATTAATTAAATTCAAACCATTGTTAGCAGTATAAGATGCAGTATAGTATACTTGCGATAAGCCTCCAACAAAAGTTGCATTGAGTGCAGATAGAGCAGTATTTCCAATGTTAATGGTATAATTTGTCATAGGATGTGCGTTGTTGGTATTTGCAACATCGAACGAGATACTGTTTATCGCTTCACCTGCCACAATGCCCATTGTAGTTAATTCAGAAGCAAGTACCAAAACTTGATGACGTGCTCCACCATAATAGGTTCCCAAAACTGCAGGATAGCCAGTAGTAGTATTGGTTGAAGTACCTGTTCCAAGCGTTGAGCTTGCAGTATTTGTTGCAGTCAGAGCTTGAATATCACCCGGAAATAACACAGCAGAGGTTGGAGTAACAACCGGAGTAGCTGGTAAAGTTGTTCCTACACCAAGTGAAACATCAGGGCTTGTTAGTGTGCAAGAACCATCTGTAACTACTACATTGTAATTATTGGCAGCATCAACTGCAGCTAAGTTAGATAAAGTAAGTGTAGAAGAGTTTGCGCCCGCTATATTTCCACCGTTGCTTAAATTACTTAAGCCTTTTCTCCATTGATAGCTTAATCCACTACCGCTAGCAACAACATCAAATGTTGCAGTTTGTCCAACACAACTTACTTGAGAAGCTGGTAGAGAGGTTAAACTAAAAGTAGGAGCAATTACTACGTTTACTGAATTAGATGGAGCCGAAACACAACCATTGGCATCAGTAGTAATTGCCGTATAACTGTTTGTTCCGTTAGGAGGAGTTACAGTTGCTGTTGCTAAAACATTAGTGTTTAAAGTCGTACCTATCGAAGCAGGTCCGTTAAATACAGTTGTATATCCGCCAGCATTAGAAATAGCAATTGACCAGCTTCTTAAGGTTCCGCCTCTGCTGAATTGCATATCTTGTATTTGCAATGTCCAGGTTCCAGCTATGTTTGTACATGGATAAGTCAAACCGGAAAAGCTAGCGTTGTAGTTTCCAGTAGGCACTTCTCCACCTGATGAACCGGGAAAAGTTGTTCCAAATGAAGTAGCAAATACATAATCAGCAGTATTTACTAAATCGTTCCCATTTCCTGAGCCACCCGGACGATTAAACAATACAGTTTGACCGCAAGAAGGACTTATTAATGTAGCAACCAAATCGCCAGCTCCAGTATGATCGATGTTCATTGTTACTGTTATATTAGATGCTGCAGTTAAATATCCGGCAGGTAATGTTATGCTACTGCTGATAGTTGATGTTCCAAGAGCTGATATACTAAAATCAGTACCATTTGTTCCAGAAACAGTTGCCATAGTTCCTCCTGAATTCGTTGCAGTTAATAGCGAATTGAAACAATCAATAGTGCTAGCTGCTAAACTTACCGTAGGTAAAGGGTTTATGTTAATGTTGGTACTCCCTGTCATGTTACTTACACAACTTGTGCTTGTATTGGTAGCTTCAACCGTGTAGTTACCGCTTGTAGTATGTATTCCAAACCCAATTGCGCTACCGGTTCCGGCAACAGGGCTTCCTGTATTGATACCGGCAAGTTTTAACTGATAGTTAACCCCAGTTTGAGAATTCGACAAACCCACTGAAACACCTGCACCGCCTGTACAATATGAACCACCACCTGTAACTGTATAAGCAGTAGGTAAAGCATTTACAGTAATTGTCGCAGCTGTTGAATTTGCTGATGCACATACACCACTAACCACTACAGCTCGATACATGGTTGTAGTGGATAAATTTGTATAAGATTGAGAGGTACTTGTATTTGAAATATCGTTCCAATTGCTACCACCGTTTGTAGAAGATTGCCATTTTTGAACGGTTCCAGTATGCCCACTTAAAGTAAGTACACCACTATTAGACCCAGCGCAAACAGAAGTACTTGTTGAAACAGAGCCTCCAATACTAGGTGTACTAACTGTTAAAGTAACAGTATTCGAAGTTGCAGAACCACAGGTTCCTGAAACAATACATTTATATTGGCGACCATTCATTGCAACACCTACTGAAGTTAAATTAAGTGTGGCTGAGGTAGCTCCTGATATATCAGCAAAACTACCTGAACTGTTGTCTTGCCATTTGTAGGATAAGCCTACACCGTTAGCAGCAACAGTAAAACTTGAATTGCTGTTTTGACAAACACTGCTGTTAGTAGGTTGTGTTGTGATTGAAGTAGTTGGATTAATAGTGATTGTTGCACTTGCTGAATTTGCAGTACAACCCGATGATTGAACAACTGCTCTGTACATAGTAGTTGTTGAAAGGTTCGTGTAATTTTGTGAAGAAGAAGTATTTGAAATATCATTCCAGTTTGAACCGCCGTTGGTTGATGATTGCCATTTTTGAACGGTACCCGTATTACCACTTAAGGTTAATGTTCCACTATTTGAACCAGAACATACAGTCGCACTTGAATTAACTGATCCACCTGTTGGAATTGCAGTAACGGTTAAAGTTGAAGTATTACTTGGAGTTGAACCTTCACTGTTAGTATATAGCGCGCGGTATTGGCCGGCATCTGCAACAACCGGTGTAGAAATGGTATATGTATTTGAAGTTGCTCCTGAAATGTCGGTCCATACGCTGCTAATATTTTTTTGCCATTTTACCGTAGGTGTTGGTAAACCGCTTGCTGCAGCTGTAAAAGTTACACTTGTACCGGCACATACCGAAGGAGAAGCACTAGGTTGAGTTGTAACTACAGGAATGTATTGGGTAATTAAGATGTTGTCCATAATTACAGTACCGGTTCCATTACTGAACACAAACTTCAAATCGCTAATATTTCCATTATCTTCAACATCAGCTCCTGTAATAACACGTGTGTTACCCACCCATAAATCGGTGCGGTTGTTAGAAACCGTTTTAACAGTTCCATCTGGAGCATTGTAAGAAAGTGTATTTCCTGAATTGTTTAAAACCCAAGTAATAGTTCTTACAGTTCCACCACTAAAATTACTTGATGTATTCCCATTCGATATATCATTTATTCGATAATTGTTTCCAGACCTAAAATCAATAGCAAATTGAGCATAGCAATCGTTTGAACTTTCATTGCTATTGTTGGTACCGAAACCATCACCAACTTGCCAACGTGCAACTGTACCAGTTTGACTGGAAGCAGTAACATTTAAGTCGAACTTGTAAATGATTCCAGAAGGTATCGGACTAAAATTTGTAGTTCTGGAGAACGAACCTGTTCCCGAAGTTCTAACAAATTGAAGTGCGCTTCCGGTAATGGAGGCTGTCATACCACTAGAGGTGGTGATGGCATTAAACTGTCCGTTGTTTGGACTAGAACTATTAATATAGTTCGAAAGAGTGCTCGAGCTATTAAAGTTCTGGGTGAACAGTGGTGTTTGTGCAAACACACTATTCAAGGCAATGCCAAAAAATAGAATAATGGCAATGCAACTTTTTTGAAAAGTTGTAGCTTTTTTCATGGTGGTTGTTTTTTTTAATTTTTGAATTTCAAAAATTGTTCTGTTGTAATCTGGTGTCATTTTCTTGTGTTTAGTTAGCGGATAAATAAGTAAAACTTAAATTTTTTAGTAGAACCCTCTATATTCGAGGGTTTCGATAAAGTCAATAAAGTTTTATTTCAATTTTCCAGACCTATTTACGTCGGTTAAGTAAAATAGGTTTCACTATTCACTAAAAATGAGCTACAAATATAGTTATTTTTTATACCTAATTGAATTTAATCGTTAAAATAACATCATATATCGGCAAAAAACAGCTGATAATAAGATTGGAATTTGACATGAATTGCTGATTAGTATGCTCGAAACGCCCATATTCATTAAGTTATACGTAGTTTTTATAAGGGTCAATCACTATTTTGTTCATAAAAATGTATATTTTATTAAAATCTTACTCATGAGAAATTACTATTGCTGTAATTTTGAGTTTCCCTATTCTTTTATAAAAGGGGAGAAATGTCATTATTAATCTTTCAATTTAACCATGAAAAAAAACATACTTATACTAGCTTTCTTTTTACTAGCATTCAATAATTTATCGGCACAGGTTGTTACTATTGGTAATGGTGTAAGTAATTTATTATATGGCCCTATTTATATTTTTAGTAGCGGAAGTAGCAATACACATAGTTGGAATTTAAGTATTTATCAGCAATCAGAATTAGTTGCAAATGGCGCCACTCCAGGTTTGTTTACAAGTGCCGGTTGGTATAAAAACGATGTTGGAGCTTATTTAACGAACGATGCCAGTTTCGAAATTTATATGAAGCCAACTACCTTATCCAATTTTTCGGGAGGTGCCGGAAATTTTGATGTTGAGTCGGTTGGTGCCACTTTGGTTTATAGCAATACAGCAGTTGGATTACCGGCTTCAATTGGCTGGGTAGATTTTACTTTTTCAACTCCTTATAGTTGGAATGGAACAGACAATATTATGGTTTTAACACGTTGGGTGCGTACTGGTGCAGGAACAGCTGCTGTAAACTGGGCAGCTACTTCAGGCTTTAGTCCTGCTGTTGTTTCGCATTCATTTAGTGCTACTTCTACTATGGGTACATTATATACTAGTGGAAGTAGAGCAAATATTCATTTCAGTGTAACTCCGGTTGGTATTGATAAGCAGAGCGCCGGAGCTAAACTTTCGGTATATCCCAATCCCGCTAAGGATAGAATAAACCTGAAATTTGAGGATTCGTATCCTGCAAAAAGTATGAGTATCAGTAATGCGATGGGTGCAATTGTATTCTCAGAAACTTTACAAAAGGGACAAACAGAAATTTTGTTGAATAATTTAGAAGCCGGTATTTATTTTTTGAAGATAGAGATGCCGGATGCTGTTTTATCTAAAAAGCTGGTGATTGTTAATGATTAGAAAGCGTTGCTTCAGTTGATTGGGAGTAATTATTTAATCATGACACCCTTTTTATTAATCACCGGAATATTGATGAGGTTTTCTTCAAGTATAGTTTCCGGAAGAAAAATAAACTTCTTATCGTAAAGTTTTTTATCGAGGTAAAAACTAACCCAATATTCGTTATTTAGGCCAAATACATCTTCAATAATAGGCTCAATTTTTACAAAAGTATTGGGTTGAACAGTATCTAAAAAGTGGCGTAAAGTAGAAGTATTAACCTTTTCTTCATTTAAAATACCATAACCGGTACTTGTTACTAAAACAGCATCCAGTGCACGTTTTTTTAAGTTAATGAGGTAGGAATTCCAAATGGTTTCTGAGTATTCATTTTCTTCTTTAACAATGGCAAGCGCCACATCTTCCACTTTTAATTCAGGAATATCTTTTATCATAGTTAATCCATTGCAAGAGCAGCGTCCAAAAAGAGGTATACATCTTTTGGATGGTCGTTTATTTTTTCTGTTGATCGCTTGTGTCCTAAGCGCACCACTACCATATTTTTATCAGGAATAACAAAAACATATTGCCCTAAAATTCCACGCATGTAATAAATTGGATGATTTTTGTAATTCAGCAACCACCAACTATACCCGTATTTATTGTTTTTGCCACCATTGTCGTCGATTAAATCGGCAGCCTGAATTGATTCTTGAACATACTGTTTCGAAACTAATTGCTTTCCTTTCCATGAACCTTGATGTAAGTAAAGCGAACCAAAGCGAGCAAAGTCGCGAGCATTGCTGTTAAAACAACAATATGCTTTTTCAACTCCTCCTTCGTGATCCAAACTCCAATATGCCGGATGATTAGCTCCCATTGGTTTCCAAAGTTTTTCGGAGGCGTATTCACTAATACTTTTACCGGTTGCTTTCTCCAGCACAAATCCAAGTAATTCGGTATTACCGCTGAGGTATTTCCAGTTTTTTCCGGGTT
>Ga0075163_10001222_pt1 | contig 34286 bp, 31 predicted proteins | sample JI1023141ADNA_FD_71478 | JGI IMG/M metagenome (GOLD analysis project Ga0075163, IMG submission 71478) | Wastewater effluent complex algal communities from Wisconsin, to seasonally profile nutrient transformation and Carbon sequestration -... | ecosystem: Engineered > WWTP > Effluent > Algae...
CGACTTCCAGCTCGGCTGGGATGCCGACCCCGAGGAAGAAAAGAAGCCCGAGAACGTCATTCCCCGCCTCAAGGCCATGCTGGGCGACGACCGGCCGTTCGATCTGGAGTGGGTCAGCATCTACACCTTCCAGTGCCGGCGCATGAAGGACTTCCGCGCCGGGCGAGCGCTGTTCGTGGGCGACGCGGCGCACCAGGTGTCGCCGTTCGGCGCGCGCGGCGCGAACTCGGGCTTCCAGGACACCGACGAACTGATCTGGAAGCTGCAGCTCGTGATGGACGGCAAGGCGCCCGAGGCGCTGCTGGACACTTACAGCGCCGACCGCACCTTCGCCGCCGACGAAAACCTGATGAACTCCACGCGCTCGACCGACTTCATCACGCCGAAAAGTCGCGTCAGCAAGGTCTTTCGCAACGCGGTGCTCGACTTGGCGCAGGATCACGCGTTCGCGCGCCGGCTGGTGAACTCCGGCCGCCTGTCGGTGCCGGCCTTCCTGACGAAATCGGCCCTGAACACGCCCGACAGCGACAGCTTCGCCGGCGACATGGTGCCCGGCGCGCCGATGGACGATGCCCCGATCCAGCGGGCCGGCCAGGACGCCTGGCTGCTCGACCAGCTCGGCAACCGGTTCCAGCTGCTGGTGTTTGCCGACAGCGTGGGTGCGGTGGATGCGGCGACGCTGGCGCAGTTCAAGTCGCTCGCCGGCGATGCCATCGCCGTGGAGCCCGTGGTCGTGACGCCATCGGGTGGCCAGATCGACGGTGTCACCGTGCTGGCCGACTCCCAGGGCCTGGTGGCCCGCCGCTACGACGCCAAACCCGGCACCGCCTACCTGGTCCGCCCGGACCAGCATGTGGCCGCGCGCTGGCGCGCCTTTGATCCCCCCCGAGTGCGCGCCGCCGTCGCCCGCGCAACCTGCAACGCCTGAGCCCCAAGGAACCTGCCATGCCCCTGCAACTCCAGCCTAACCTCAAGGAACCCGGTCAGCGCTATTTCCGCGAATTCTCGCCGGGCGACGACTTCTATGAAGCGCTGATCGAGACCCATCGCGACCTCAGCGACGAGCAGAGCGAGGCCCTGAACGCCCGCCTGATCCTGCTGCTGGCCAACCACATCGGCGACATCGCCGTGCTGCGCGAAGCCCTGGCCCTGGCGCGCCGAAACGTTTAGGCCGAAACTTCCTGTTCCATCCATCCAATATCCTGGAGACAGACATGCAAATCACCAAGATCCACCACGTCGCCTACCGCTGCAAGGACGCCAAGGAAACCGTGGAGTGGTACGTCAAGCACCTGAACATGAAGTTCGTGCTGGCCATCGCCGAAGACCAGGTGCCGTCCACGCACGCACCCGACCCGTACATGCACCTGTTCATGGATGCCGGCCAGGGCAACGTGCTGGCCTTCTTCGAGATCCCGAACTCGCCGCCGATGGGTCGCGACGAGAACACCCCGGAATGGGTGCAGCACATTGCCTTTGAGGTGGACAGCGTGAAGACGCTGGAGGAAACCAAGGCGCGCCTCGAAGCGTCGGGCATCCCGGTGGTCGGCCTCACCGACCACACCATCTTCAAGTCAATCTACTTCTTCGATCCGAACGGCCACCGTCTCGAATTGGCCGCCAATACGGGCACGCCCGACATGTACCGCAAGCTCGACGAAGTGAAATGGGACATGCTCGAAGAATGGAGCAAGACCAAGCGCGCACCCAAGCACGCCGCCTGGATGCACGAAAAAGAATTCGGCTGAGTTCGAAAGCCCGGGGTCAGGGCTTGAGCGTCGCGTCCTCGATCAGCACCTTGTAGGTGTAGCCCGCACCGAAATCCTTGTTCGTGCGCACCACGCCCGAGACGGTGACCACATCGCCGACCTTGGCCTGCGCCTGCGTCGTGACGAGGATGTCATTCGTTTCCTTGGCCGCATCGCCGGAGCCATCGCGCAGGTGGACCCAGTTCTTGCCCATGATGGCCGGATTGAACTTGACGACCTGGCCGGCAACCACCACGGGCTTGTCCTTCAGTTCGGCAGATTTGGTGTGGACTTCAGCCACGGTGCGCGCGTTGGCGCCACTCGCCTTGGGCACCTTGATCGGCGCCGTCGCGGCAGTTACCGCCTGGGGTGCGTTTGCATGCGCCGAGGCAAACTCCTTGCCCCCGGTTCCCGCCAGGGTGCCGAACACGATGGTCGGGAAGGTCTTTTTCAGCACCTTGCTCTCGAAATCCTTCATGACCGACGGATTCTCGATGGTCACTTTCGCGCCCACCTTGACCGGTGCCTTGCTGACAGCTGCCCAGGTCTCGCCATCCCGGGTCTTCAGGCGCAGGTAGGTGTAGATGTCGACGTCCTTGACCTCAAGGACCTCGCCGCTCACGACGTTGGACGCCTTGGCGGAGGGGGTCGGGGCATCAGCCGCCCACGCCAGTGTCGGAAGGGAAACGGCAACAGACAGGCAGAGCGCCAGCAGGATTTTCATGAATTGGAGCCTTGAGTCACGGGTGAGGCGAGCTTACCAGCAAGCCTCCCCTAGGCTACGGCATGGAGGTGACGTAGGCGACGACCGCATCAATGTCGGCATCGGTCATCAGCTTGGTGTTGGCGGCCATGAGCGGATCGGTGCGCACGCCCTGGCCCACGCGGTAGCGTTTGAGTGTGACCGTCAGGTACTCGGGCTGCTGCCCGGCGACGCGGGCGAATTTTTCGCCACCACGCCCGTCTTCGCCATGGCAGCGGAAGCAGGTCTTGCCGTAGTACTCCTTGCCACGTGCCACCAGCGCCGGCTTGGTGGGAGGCTTCGGGGTGACGGGCTGGGCGGCATAGAACAGCACCATCCCGACCTTCTCATCGGCGGTCATGGCCTTGATCATGCCTTCCATGAACTCGTTGCGACGGCGCCCGTCCGCAAACTGGCGCAGCTGTTCCAGCAGGTAGGCCGGGTTCTGTCCGGCCAGGTTGGGCGTGTCGGCCTTGGGGCTGTTTCCGCCTTCACCATGGCAGTTGGCGCAGAAGGCGGCCACCTTGCGGCCAGTCTTGAAGAGGGATTCGTTGAGTTTCGGGTCGCTTTGGGCAGCCTGAAGTCTGGCACTCAGGTCGACGTCGCCGGTCGTTTTGGCCGATTGCGCATGCGCCGGTGCTGTCGCAAACAGTGAAGACACGGCGGTAAGCAGAAGGGCGGAGACTTTGTTTGCCATGGCCATAACCCGATTGAGGAAAGGGATATTTTATTCCGTGCAGGCGACCGATCGTCGCGTTGTTCGATCGGGCTTCAGAGCATGAACGGCACCACCAGCTGCCGTTGCGTTCCGAGCCCTTGCACACCCAGCGTCAGGACATCCCCTTTTTTCAGGAACACGGGCGGCTTCATGCCCATGCCCACTCCCGGCGGAGTGCCTGTGGTGATCACGTCGCCTGGCATCAGGGTCATGAACTGGCTGACGTAGCTGACGACCTTGGCGACGCTGAAGATCATGGTCCGGGTGTTGCCGTTCTGCATCCGGTGGCCGTTGAGGTCGAGCCACAGGTCCAGCCGTTGTGGGTTGGCGATCTCATCCCGTGTCACCAGCCAGGGGCCGATGGGGCCGAAGGTGTCGCAGCCTTTTCCCTTGTCCCAGGTGCCGCCGCGCTCGATCTGGAAGGCTCGTTCGCTGACGTCGTTGACGACGCAATAGCCGGCCACATGGCTCAGGGCGTCCTTCTGTGACACATGCCGTGCCTGCCGGCCGATGACCACCCCCAGCTCGACTTCCCAGTCCGACTTCTTCGAGCCTTTGGGCAGCATGACGGGATCGTCCGGTCCCTGGATGCAACTGGTCGCTTTCATGAAAACAATGGGCTCGGCCGGGATCGGCATGCCCGCTTCGGCGGCGTGGTCGGCATAGTTCAGGCCAATCGCAATGAACTTGCCGATGCCGGCGACCGGGCAGCCCATGCGGGGCGAGCCTTTGACGAGTGGCAGAGTGTCGGTCTTCAACTTGCGCAGGCGGGCCAGCGCCGCATCGCCCAGTTGGTCGGGGCCGATGTCGGCCACCACCGCGCTCAGATCGCGCAAGCGGCCGGCGGAGTCGATCAGGCCGGGCTTTTCCTTGCCGGGTTTGCCATAGCGCACGAGTTTCATGGGGCTTCCTTGGTGTAATGGACGTGCCTTCGCTGCAGGCTACATGTTGCGCCGATACTGCCCGCCGACTTCAAACAAGGCATTGCTGATCTGGCCCAGCGAGCACACGCGCACGGCGTCCATCAAAACCTCAAACACGTTGCCGTTGTCGATGACGGCCTGCTGAAGGCGCTTGAGCTGCTTGGGCGCTTCGGCCGCGTGGCGGGTGTGGAAGTCCGCAAGCCGCTGCAGCTGGCTCTGCTTCTCCTCCTCGGTGCTGCGGGCCAACTCGAGCGTGTCATGCACGGCGTCGCCACGGGGGTTGCGGAAGGTGTTGACACCGATGATCGGCAGCTCGCCGGTGTGCTTGAGCATTTCGTAGTGCATCGACTCGTCCTGGATCTTGCCGCGCTGGTAGCCCGTCTCCATGGCGCCCAGCACGCCGCCGCGCTCGGCGATGCGTTCGAACTCGCTCAGGACGGCTTCTTCCACCAGTTCGGTCAGCTCCTCGATGATGAAGGCGCCCTGGTTGGGGTTTTCGTTCTTCGCCAGTCCCCATTCGCGGTTGATGATGAGCTGGATCGCCATGGCGCGACGGACCGAGTCTTCTGTCGGCGTGGTGATGGCCTCGTCGAACGCATTGGTGTGCAGGCTGTTGCAGTTGTCGTAGATCGCGATCAACGCCTGCAGCGTGGTGCGGATGTCATTGAACTGGATCTCCTGCGCGTGCAGGCTGCGGCCGCTGGTCTGGATGTGGTACTTGAGCTTCTGGCTGCGCTCGTTGGCACCGTATTTTTCCTTCATGGCCACGGCCCAGATGCGGCGCGCCACACGGCCCATCACGGTGTATTCCGGGTCCATGCCGTTGCTGAAGAAGAAGCTCAGGTTGGGCGCGAAATCGTCCACGTGCATGCCACGTGCCAGGTAGGCTTCGACCAAGGTGAAGCCGTTGGACAGCGTGAACGCCAGCTGACTGATCGGGTTGGCGCCAGCTTCTGCAATGTGATAGCCGCTGATGGACACACTGTAGAAGTTGCGCACGTTGTGGTGCACGAAGTAGCTGGCGATGTCGCCCATGACCTTCAGGCTGAATTCTGTGGAGAAGATGCAGGTGTTCTGGCCCTGGTCTTCCTTCAGGATGTCGGCCTGAACCGTGCCACGCACGTTGGCCAGCACCCATTCGCGGATCTTGGCGGTCTCGGTGTCGGTGGGCTCGCGGCCGTTGTCGGCCTTGAACTTGTCGATGTTCTGATCGATGGCCGTGTTCATGAACATGGCCAGGATGCTGGGCGCCGGACCATTGATGGTCATGGAGACGCTGGTGGTGGGGTTGCAGAGGTCAAACCCCCCGTAGAGAACCTTCATGTCGTCCAGCGTGGCCACGTTCACGCCCGAATTGCCGATCTTGCCGTAGATGTCTGGGCGCAGGTCCGGGTCGTTGCCGTACAGCGTCACCGAGTCGAACGCGGTGGACAGGCGCTTGGCATCCATGCCCTGGCTCACCAGCTTGAAGCGGCGGTTGGTGCGGAACGGGTCGCCTTCACCGGCGAACATGCGCGTCGGATCTTCGTTCTCGCGCTTGAAGGCGAAGGTGCCCGCGGTGTAGGGATAGCTGCCGGGCACGTTGTCGAGCATCAGCCACTTCAGGATTTCGCCGTGGTCCTCGTATTGCGGCAGGGCCACCTTGCGGATGGTGGTGCCCGAAAGGCTCTTCGTGGTCAGGGCGGTGCGGATTTCCTTGTCACGGATCTTCACCACGTACTCATCGCCGGCATAGGCCTTCTGCATCTCGGGCCACTGGGCCAGCAGTTTGCGCGCAGAGGGGTCCTGCGCTTCCTCGCGCTGCACGGCCAGATCGATGGCGGCTTCGGCCGCCCGCGCCTTGCCCGGCTTTCCAACTTCGAGCATGGCGGCTGCGGCGCGCAGCTGCTGGATCTCGCGAGCCAGGCGCGCCTGTGCCCGGGCCTTCTTCTTGTAACCGCGTACCGTGTCGGTGATCTCGGCCAGGTAACGGGTGCGGGCGGCCGGCACCACCGGCGTCTGGTTGGTACTGTGGCGGACCTGAACCAGCGGCAGGGCTCCCTCGACGAGCTTCAGGCCGAGCCCTGCCAGACGGACCTTCAGCGCCTGGTACAGCGCGGTCACGCCGTCGTCGTTGAAGCGCGCGGCCATGGTGCCGAACACCGGCATCTGCTCCGCGGGCGTGGTCCAGGCTTCCTTGTTGCGCTGCACCTGCTTGGCCACATCGCGCAGAGCGTCCGAGGCGCCCTTTCGGTCGAACTTGTTGATGGCGACGAACTCGGCGAAATCGAGCATGTCGATCTTTTCCAGCTGGCTGGCGGCGCCAAACTCCGGCGTCATCACGTACATCGGCACGTCCACATGCGGCACGATGGCGGCATCGCCCTGGCCGATGCCCGAGGTCTCCACGATGACCAGATCGAAGCCGGCCGCCTTGCACGCTGCCACCACGTCGGGCAGCGCCTTGCTGATCTCACTTCCGAAGTCCCGCGTCGCCAGGCTGCGCATGAAGACGCGCTGCCCCTTTTGCCACGGGTTGATCGCGTTCATGCGGATGCGGTCCCCCAGCAGGGCGCCACCGCTCTTGCGCCGCGACGGGTCGATCGAAATCACCGCCACGCGCGCCGTGTCGTTCTGGTCAAGGCGCAGGCGGCGGATCAGTTCATCGGTAAGCGATGATTTGCCGGCACCACCGGTGCCGGTAATGCCCAGCACCGGCACCTTGCGGGCCGCAGCCGATTTCTTGACCGCGGCCATCAGTGGCGCATCGGCCTTCTCATTTTCAAGTGCTGTGATCAGTTGCGCCAGCGCGCGCCAGGCCATTTCGCCGTGACCCTGGATGGCATCCAGCTGCGTGGGCGCGTAAGCGGTGATGTCTTGGTCACAGCGCATCACCATCTCGCCGATCATGCCGGCCAGGCCCATGCGCTGGCCGTCTTCGGGGCTGTAGATCCGGCTGACGCCGTAAGCCTGCAATTCGCGGATTTCCGGTGGGACGATCACGCCGCCGCCGCCGCCAAAGACCTGGATGTGCGCGCCGCCGCGGCTTTTCAAGAGGTCCACCATGTACTTGAAGTATTCGACATGCCCGCCCTGGTAGGAGCTGATGGCGATGCCCTGCACGTCTTCCTGCAGCGCGGCCGTCACCACTTCGTCCACCGAGCGGTTGTGTCCCAGGTGGATCACTTCGGCGCCCATGCCCTGCAGGATGCGGCGCATGATGTTGATGGCCGCATCATGGCCGTCAAACAGGCTGGCGGCGGTGACAAAGCGCACCTTGTGCGTGGGTCGGTAGTTGGCGAGGGCCTTGAATTCGGCGGACAGGTCGGTCATGGCGGGGCTTTCGTCTCGGGTGTTGTTGGAATCGGGGGCGGTATCAGTCGATCCGCAGGCCCTTCAGGGCCGGATCGCTGGGCGGGTAGCGCAGGTCCAGCGACTTCAGGGTGTCGCGGACCAGGGTGGCAATCATCAGGTTGCGGTGCGTCTTGGAGTCCGAGGGCACCACGGTCCAGGGGGCCCACAGCGTGCTGGTGGCACCCAGCAGCGCTTCGTAGGCTTGCTGGTAGGTTGTCCACTGTTTGCGGGCGTCCAGATCGCCCATGCTGAATTTCCAGTGTTTGGTCGGGTCGTCCACGCGCTCCTGCAGGCGCCGTCCCTGCTCTTCAAAGCTGATGTGCAGCATGAACTTCAGGATCACGGTACCGGTTTCGCTCAGCATCCGTTCAAAGGCGTTGATATGGGCAAAACGCTGGCGCGTCCGCTCAGGCGAGATCTGGCCGTTGACCACAGGCACCAACACGTCTTCGTAGTGGCTGCGGTTGAACAGCGTGACTTCGCCGGCGCCGGGAACCTGTTGGTGGATGCGCCAAAGATAGTCGTGCGCCTGCTCGGCTGCATTGGGCGCCTTCCAGCCAATGGTACGAACACCCAGCGCGCTCATGCGGCCAAACACACCGCGGATGGTGCCGTCTTTTCCTGAAGTGTCCATTCCTTGAAGGACAACCAGCAATTTGTAGCGGCGGTCTGCGAGGAATAGATTCTGCAGCGTGTCGAGTTCCTCTGCCAATGCGTCCACGCTGGTCTTGGACGCGGCCTTGTCCCCATTCAGGAACGGCCTGGCGGCCGGATCGAGCTCGCGCAGCGAAAACGGCCGTCCGTCGCCGTCGACAGGCGGTTGCCATGGGCCCAGCAATTCCTTTGCAGTGCTGGCGGCGTGCGCCATGAAGACTCCTTGGTTGACGTTTACGTAAACGTCAATATTAACCGCACATCGCTTGCCTGTCACTGACAGGCCGTACGCAGCCGATGGATGATCGTGAAGGCAACGCCGGACGCCTGAAGCTATCATCCGACTTGAAAGCAAACGACAAACCACCCACGACCCAATACCATGAGCAGAATCGTTGACGCCGACAAGAAACGGGCCTTGTGCGCCCGACTGGCCCGGATCGAGGGGCAACTGCGGGGATTGCAGAAGCTGATCGACGGCGATGCCGATTGCGAGAAGATCGCCCAGCAGATGGCCGCGGCGCGCAAGGCGCTGGACAAGTCCTTTTTCTCCATGGTGGGCTGCATGATCGAGCAGGGCGACCAGTCGGCTGAACATGTCGCCGAGATGCTCACCAAGTTCGCCTGAATTCCTTTTGCACCATGAACCCCATCCAGTTGTTCGACTCCGCCTCCAGCACCTATACCTATGTGCTGTTCGACGAGCGAACGCGCGACGCGCTGATCATCGATCCCGTCGATGACCAGATCGAACGCGACCTGGCCGCTTTGCGCCAGTACGGTCTCAATCTGCTGTGGACCGTGGAGACCCATGCGCACGCCGATCACATCACCAGCGCCGGTCTGCTGGCTGAGCACACCGGTGCGCGAACCGCCGCGCCGGACGGGTGCGGCATCACCACGGCAGCGGTGCAACTGCGCGATGGTGACGAGCTTGAATTTGGTGGCCAGAAGATCCGCGCCCTGCTCACGCCGGGCCACACGGCAGGCAGCATGAGCTATCTCTGGTCATCAGGAAGCGGCCTGCACGTGTTTACCGGCGACACCCTGCTGATCAACGGCTGCGGCCGCGCGGACTTCCAGTCCGGCAGTGCGCAGGCGCTGTACCACAGCCTGACCCAGGTGCTGTTCGCTCTGCCGGACGACACCGTGGTCTGGCCGGGGCACGATTACAACTGCCGCACGCAGTCGACCATCGGTGCGGAAAAGAAATCCAACGCGCGCGTGGCGGGCAAGTCGCTGGAGGAATTTGTTGCCATCATGGATGCGCTGCACCTGCCCAGGCCGCGCAGGATGGATGAGGCCGTGCCGGCCAATCTCATGTCGGGTCTGCGCCACGATGCCGGTGGCGGAGCCCTGTTCCAGCCGCGCCCCGCCGCCGGCTATGCGGGCGACGTTTCGGTGCAACTGGCCTGGCAATGGGTGCAGGCCGGCGAGGCGGTGATGGTGGATGTGCGCACCGATGCCGAACGCGAGTGGGTCGGATTTGTGCCCGACGCGGTGGCATTGGCCTGGAAACAATGGCCGGGTATGGCGATGAACCCGGCGTTCGACGAGGGCATCCGGTCCGCCGCCGCCGCTGGGCGAAAGCTGGTGCTCCTGTGCCGTAGTGGTGTGCGTTCGGTGGCCGCCGCGCGGCGCGCGGCTGAACTGGGCGTCGAGGCTTACAACATCCTCGAGGGCTTCGAGGGCGACCCGGATGAGCATGCCCAACGCGGCCACAAGGGTGGCTGGCGTTATCACAAGCTGCCCTGGCGCCAAGGGTAGCGGGCGTACTTTCGACTGCATTCGTCGCGACGCAATGCGCGAGCGCGCGCACGGGGGAGCCTGACCCCTGTCAATTCTGACAGGGGTCAAGACCCGAAAAAGTCTTGGCGCGCATTCAATGACTTGCATCACCCACATGGAGCAAGTCATGGAAGTTCTCGACCGACCGGCCGTCACCGTTTCCGCACCGGTTTCGGCCGCACCTATCAGCGATCACCTGGCGCGGCGGGTTCAGCGCGAGTTCACCAGCCGGTGGGACACGCTCTGGCAAGGGCGCTCGCTGCTGCACGGACGCACACCCGGTTCTGACGCGGTGCGCCTCGATGGCAACGACTACCTCAATCTCACCGGGCACCCGGACATCGTCCGAGCCCAGACCGACGCCTTGCGCTGTGATGGCGAGTTCGTCATCCAATCCAGCGTCTTTCTGCTTGACTCCCATCCTGCGCGCTCACTCGAAAAATCACTGGCCCGCTGGATTGGGAAAGAGGATGGCCTGATCTGCCAGTCGGGCTACAGCGCCAACCTGGGCCTGCTGCAGGCCATTGCCGATCCTCAGACCCCGGTGTACCTCGATACGCTCGCGCACACGTCTCTGTGGGAAGGCGCCCGACGGGCTGGCGCACCTTCGCATCCGTTTCGTCACAACGATCCGCAGCATCTGGAGAGGCTTGTCGCGCGGCATGGGCCGGGTGTGGTCGTCGTGGATTCGGTTTACAGCACGACGGGTGCGGTTTGTCCCCTGGAGAGCATGGTGGAAGTGGCCGAGCGCGCCGGCTGCATGATTCTGGTGGACGAGTCGCATTCGCTCGGAACGCATGGACTCGCGGGCGCTGGCCTGTGCGTGGCGTTGGGGTTGAGCCACCGCGTGCACTTCATCACCGCCAGCCTGGCCAAGGCGTTTGCCGGACGCGCAGGGTTCATGACCCTGCCGGCCGAGATCCGGAACTACGTGCTGAGCACCAGCTACCCCAACATGTTCAGTTCGTGCCTGCTGCCGCACGAAATCGCAGGACTGGCCGCAACGCTCATCGTGATTCAACGCAGCGATGCGGCCCGCGCAAACTTGCGAGCCAGCACAGGGCACCTAAGGGCAGCACTGTCCAACCTGGGTTATCCGATCCATCAGGGTTCCGAGCAGATCATCGCTCTCGAAGCGGGTACGGAGCCGGCCACCATGGTCCTGCGTGACCGCCTGGAAGAGCGTGGCGTGTTCGGTTCTGTCTTCTGCGCGCCGGCAACCAGTCGCAACCGGACCATGGTGCGCCTGACGCTGCATGCCGGCTTGGCCGCGGCGGAGTTGGGTCATGTCGAGGCGGTGGCCGCCGAAATAGCGCCTCTGGTCAAACCGTGGGAGTGGCCGATCGCCAGACGCTCTCGTGGGGGAGGGACAATCGACGACAGTCAAGCCTGACTGAAGGCCCCCACCAGCGGGGTCTCGTCATCGAGTTCACGCGACGCCTGGTCGCGCAGAAAGCGGGCATAGGCCCGCTCCGGCCCCGGACCCAGCGTCTCGGGAACCTTTGAAACCGTGGCCAGCATGCGCTCGCCCAAGGCCATGGCCGGCAGCAGTCCGGGTCGGTCCGAACCGATGGCGAGGTGGAATTCACCATCGAACAGGTGCTGCCCGTCCCGGATGGCCTGAATCTCCGCACCACTGAGTCCCACCGATGCCGCCATCTCCACGAGTTCCTCCAGCCGACTTGCGTGCTCGAGTTGAAGCCAGAAGGCCTGCCCGCTGTCGTCCAGCGCCAGAACGCCGAACGGATCACCGATCACCACGTGTTCAATCCAGCGGTGCGCTTCAGCCAGTGCCTGGAGCTGCCGCCCGATTTGCGGGTTCGAGATCATCGCCATCTGTTCCCTCGAAAGAGTCGCGCGCCAGCCCTGTGCCTGCCGGCCCAAAGGATCGTCAAGCAGGCGTTGAATCGATTGGGCCAGGCGTCGGGTGATTTCGCTGGCCTGCTTCGGCACGTACTGCTCGATCAGGGACGCATTGAAGGCCTGAACCGCAATCTGCTCGTCGGCACGACCCGTCAGCAAGACGCGCGCACCCGGCCAATCGCCCAGTTCCTCGAGTACCTGCAGCCCATTCATGGCCGGCATCGAGTAGTCCACCACGCAGACCTGGGCGAGTCCGAAGCGCCAGGTTGCCGCCTCCCGCCAATACCGCAGGATCTGGGGTATCAGACCCTGTCCGCTGCGCCATTTGTCGAGGATATCCATCTGCCGCCAGGTGTCGGCTTCCCGTTCAGCCGGTTCCTGCTGCAGATAAGCAATGCAGTCCGCAGGCCGGGTAAATAGCCGGATGGGCCAGTGCTCCGGCATGACCTCGGCCAGCATCTCCAGGTAGGCCGGATCGTCATCCAGGAAAACGACGCCGCCCGGGCGACGGTAAATGGGAAAAATCATTCCGGATCCCCCCTGTCAGGGTTGTGGCTCGCAGATGCATCCACAGGTAGCGTGATCGTGAACACGGCGCCCTTGGCGGGCTCGGACTTGACGCGGATGCTACCCTTTGCCGCCACGACCACACGTCGGCAGAATGCCAGGCCCAGGCCATGACCGGTGCCGTGGTCGGACGAGAAGAACGGTTCAAAGATCCTCTGCAGCAGCGCAGCGTCGATGCCAATGCCCCGGTCCGAAACCGTGATCCGCCCCTCCGCGCCGCGGCTGCCCACTTCGATGCGCAGATCGCCGGGTTTGGGAAAGGATCCCGATGCCTGCAGCGAGTGAAGCGCATTCTGGATCAGATTGTCCAGCACACCGGAGAACTGCACACGCGAACCCCGGAAATTGAAGTCGCGGTGAATGATCACTTCGACGCAATCCGACTCACGTGTGGAGCGGTACGGATACGCGGCGACCACATCCGAAATCAGCTCTCCCGCAGAGATTCGGTCACTGTACTGGGCAAGTTGAAGCAGCCGTGCGTTGGCAATCTGCATGTCGATGTGGTGATTCATCGACCGCGTCAGCGCGTTCAGGCGCTGGCCCAGCTTTTCCAGTTTGCCGGCGCGGTTACCTTCAGGCGACCGCCGTGCCTCCATCAGTAGCGCGTCGGCAATCAATCCGGCGGTCGAAAGCGGCGTGCGCATTTCGTGGGCCATGATCCCGATCGTGGCGAGCGAGTGGTTCAGTCGCTCCCTTCTCAGGTTGGCACCTGAGATGCCCAGCATGAGACCCGCAAACCAGCCGAAGGCGAGCACCACCAGATGGGTGGCCGGTTGCAGGGTGGCAGACCGCGTCATGCCTTCGGCCAGGGCCGTTCCCAGCATGAAACCGGCAATCGAGCCCGCCGCTGCGATACGCCAGTCGGTGAGATGAAAGTAGATCAGGACAACGGCAGACAGGCTGGCGATCCAGACGGCATTGCGGTCGTTCATCACGTACATCCAGCTGAAAAACAGAGGCAACTGGATGAAACAGACCACGTTGAAGAAATTCTGGGTTCGCGCCAGCGACGGCTCGCTGGCAAACCAGTCCAGCATCAGCAGGCCGCCCATCACGCTGATGGCGCAGCGTATCCAGAGATTCTCGTAAGGTTGCGGCAGCCATGTGCTCCAGATCCAGTAGAACAGCGGATGCCCGATCAGCGAGAAGGCGCCAAGGTACTTCAGACGCAAGACCGACGGATGGAGGATGGATTCCAAAGGGGCGTTCAGCGCCTCTTCACGCAGCTGGCGGGCAGTCGCGTGGTGCAGCAGCCATTCCCTGAACGCTTGGGTGTTCATGGACGGAATCGCAAAGTCGGAGAGCAGTGCATCGGGCGCTTCAGGCGGGAGTTCGATGTTATTGTCACGGCTTTACCTCCCCGTGCCCATGCACCCCCCTGTTAACTTTGACAGTGTCACTCTCGACGCCATGCTCAGTGACTGGCTCCGTGCGCTGGGCGAATTCTCTGTCGAAGCGGTCGTGGTTCTGGGGCCCGATCCGTTTGCCGATGCCAACCAGCGGCTGGTCCTGGCATTGCATCCGCCGCGCCTGATCGAAGGCGCCCGCGCTTTGGCCGAAAGTGCCGACTTCGGTGCGCCGTGGCGGGACTCCGATGCGCCGCTCGTGGCGTGGCAGCACATTGCCAAGTCTGCCTATGAAACGCACAGCCGATGGCGGCGCTTGTGGCTCGGACACGGTTACCAGAGTGTGGTCCGGGTCGAGTTTCCCTTGCCTGCGGGGCGGGCCTTCGAATGTTTCATGTTCAGTCCGCGTGAATACCATGACCGCGCCGATGCGGCCTCGCTGGCCTGGTCCGTGTTGAACCTGTGGCCCCTGCTGCGGCGCACGCTGGTCGAGGCACGCGGGGTCCTGAGTCCCCGCGAGCGCGAATGCCTGGCGCTGGCATTCGGCGGGCTGACCGCGCGCCAGAGTGCCGAGCGCATGGCATGCAGCGAGCGCACCGTCAACTACCACCTGGCCAACGCCATGGCCAAGCTCAAGGTCGACAACAAGCTTGCGGCGGTTCAACGCGCCTGCTGGATCGGCGCTCTCTGAAGCACGTCCTGCGCGACCTGTTCATAGGCGTGGGCCAGCTGCAGCAAAGCGAAATCGGCCTGCGGTCGGCCGATGAGCTGCAGACCCATCGGCAGTCCGTCTGCGTTGAATCCCGCCGGAACACTGATGCAGGGCAGACCCGCGAAGGTGGCATAGATCACGACCTCCATCCACCGGTGGTAGGTGTCCATGGGAACGCCATTGATCTGCTGCGGCCAGCGCGCATCAACGTCGAACGGCCAGACCTGTGCCACGGGCAGTGCCAGGTAGTCGTACCCTTCGAACAGTGCGAGCATCCTCTGGTAGAAAGCCGTCCGTATCGTGCTGGCGGCCATGAACTGGGCACCTGTGACGCCCTGCGCCTGATCATGTTCCCACAGCGCTTCTGGCTTGATGTGCCCGCGGTTGTCCGCCTTCAGCAGGAAGGGCGCGATGCGCGACGCAACCAGCAGCTTGCGCCAGACCAGCCAGCCCTCCCAGATACGCGATGGCTCCATGCCCAAGGCTGCGGGCTCCACCCGGCAACCCAGACCCGCCAGCCGTTGCAGCGCCTGTTCACAGACTTCGAGGATGCCCGCCTCCATCGGAAGATGGCCGTCGAGGTTGGCCAGCCAGCCGATGCGTGCGCGAGCCACGTTCGTGGCTTCCATGTGCAGGGATCCAAGGAACCGCTGGCCATCGTCTGCAATTGAAAGAGGCGCTTGTGGGTCGAAGCCGGCCTGAATCGCCAGCAGTTGCGCAAGATCCTGCACGTTGCGCGCCATGGGCCCCTCGGTGCCCAACTGGGAGATCCAGACCTCCTGGGCCGGGAGCATGGGCACTCGGCCCTGGGAAGGCCGCAGCCCGAACACGTTGTTCCAGGCGGCGGGGTTGCGCAAGCTGCCCATGAAGTCCGATCCATCCGCCACCGGAAGCAGTCGCTGGGCCAGAGCCACGGCGGCGGCGCCGCTGCTGCCACCCGCTGACAAGGCGGGATCGAACGCATTGCGTGTGGGTCCGAACACCGTGTTGAAGGTGTGTGAACCCAGGCCGAATTCGGGCACGTTCGTCTTGCCGATCACGATGCAGCCGGCCGCCTTCATGCGCCGCACCATCAGACTGTCGGTGGCAGGGACGAAATCGCGCATCAGGGGCGAGCCGAGCGTGGTGGGCACACCCGCGGTATTGGACAGATCCTTGATGGCCTGCGGCATGCCGTGCATCCATCCCATCGATTCGCCGCGGGCCAGCATCACGTCGCGATCGTCCGCCTGCTGCAACAGGTCTGCCGGGTTCTGGAGGTTGACGATCGCATTGAAGCGCGGGTTGACCCACTGGATGCGCTCCAGGTAAGCCTGCATCACCTCCCGGCACGAGATCCGACGTTCGTGAATCGCAACCGAGAGCGCGCTGGCAGTAAGGTCGGTGATGTCCATGCCGGCACCGGCGTCAGGCAACGGTTCAGGCCAGCGGCGGAATGCGCAGCTTCTGCCCAGGATAGATCTTGTCGGGATGGCTGAGCATCGGCTTGTTGGCTTCGAAGATCACAGGGTATCTGTTGGCATTGCCATAGTAGGTCTTGGCAATGGCGGAAAGCGTGTCGCCACGAACAACATCGTGGTAGCGGGCCTCGTCTGCAGGTTCGGCGACGGACATCAGGTTTTCCACTTCCGTCACACCGCCGACATTGCCGCAGCACAGCGTGACCTTTTCGCTGGCTTCCTGCGTTGGCGCCTCACCCTGCACCGTCACTTTGCCGCTGGCGCCATCAAACGAGACATACAAACCCGAAACACCCAGGTTCTGGGTTTCGATGTAGTCGCGAATTGCATGGGCCGCCTTGGTGTTGAGTTCGTCCAGCGTCGCTTGAGTCGCCGGGTCACCGGCCGCTGCTTCTGCGGCTTTTTCAACTTCTTTGTGCCCGAACAGCTTTTCGCCGGCTTCCTTGATAAAACTGAACATGCCCACGATGAGTGCCCCTGTGCGAGTGATGAAGCGGCCACTTTAACCGTTCCCGCATCCGGCGGTCTTGCGAAACCCGCAATAATGCGGCGCATGACCTTGATGGCAATCGATGTGGGCAACACCCGGCTCAAGTGGGCGCTTTACGATGCGCCCGAACCGGGCGCGCAGGTGTTGGCGCAGGGGGTTGAATTCCTGGAGAACATCGAGAAGCTGGCCGAGGGCGAATGGGCCGCTTTGCGGCCGCCGGACCTCATGCTGGGCTGCATCGTCGCAGGTGACGCGGTCAAGCGCCGGGTGCAGGAACAGATGGAGATCTGGGACGTGTCGGCGAACTGGGTTGTTTCCAGTGCCGCCGAAGCGGGTCTGGTCAACGGCTACGACCATCCTTCTCGACTGGGTCCGGACCGCTGGGTGGCCATGATCGGAGCGAACCACCGGATGCGCGCCCGCGGCGCGCCAAGGCCCATGGTCGTGGTCATGGTGGGGACCGCTGTCACGGTCGAGGCCATCGACGCACACGGTCATTTCTTGGGCGGCCTGATCCTGCCTGGCCACGGCATCATGCTGCGGGCACTGGAGTCCGGCACGGCCGGCTTGCACGTGCCGACGGGCGAGGTGCGCGCATTCCCGACCAACACCAGTGATGCGCTCACCAGCGGGGGCACCTATGCCATCGCCGGTGCGGTGGAGTGCATGGTTCGCAATGTCCGGCAGCACTGCGGTGTGGAACCGGCCTGTTTCATGACCGGTGGCGCCGGCTGGAAGATGGCGCCCTCCCTCTCGGTGGAGTTCGAACTGGTGGAGAGCCTGATCTTCGACGGCCTGCTGGTGATCGCCCAGGAGCGTTACGGCTCATCATCGGGCCGTCCGCAACCCGGCCGGTGATTGCTATATTTATTGAAGCAAAAAATGACCGTTTGACGCTGGGAATTGCCTGGAATAGTCGCTAATCTCCGAGTTCAGCCTGCGCCAGTTCCCGGTCCAGTCTTTCCTTGGCATCCATCGGTTCAATGGCGGCTGCCTGTTCGTACAGGTGGGTGGCCTCGGGGCTGTCCGGGTTGCCTTCGAGCATGACCAGTCCGCGCGCGTACTCGAGCCTGGCCATGGCCGAATCGGGGTTCAGCACCAGTGCCTTGCGGTACATCGCCAGACCCACATCCTTGCGGGCGCCATAGGTCATGCGTCCGATCAGCGGACCGACCTTGTCGATGACCTCGGCATGAAAGGCACCGAGCGCCACATGGGCGTCGGCGTGCAAGGGCTGCAACCGGAGGGTCTCTTCCAGCGCTGCGCGAATGCGCTGCCCCAGGCCTTCGGCCAACGCCTTCGCGACGCTGATGCCCTGGCTGTAGCGCCCCAGGGCGTAGGCTTGCCAGTACCATGCGGCGGGATTGAGCGGTTCTATCGTGGCCAGCATCCGGGCGCGCTCCGCCGTCTCCAGAAACAGGGCGAGCCGGCTTTTCTCCGAGCGCTCAAGGTAGTTGGCGTAAACGCAGCACGCCTTGTTGGCTACGGTGATACCTGCGGGGCCCAGATCCAGGCCGGACTCGAAGGCGCTTTGAAAAGCGCCGTTGTGAAAATGCGCCCACGCTTGAAGCGCGGCATCGTCATCCGGCATCGGCTCCGCGTCGCCCGCGTGCAACCGCTTCCAGTGCTGCGCGACGCAAACCCTGTCATAGACATAGGCGCCGGTGAATGGAAAGGGGGTCCACGACAGCATGATGCGACGGCGCGTGCCGTTCAGGAATCGCTGGAGTCGTAGGCCGTCACCAGGGTCATCAGGTGCTGGCGCTGGCCCAGCTCCAGGTAGGGCATCAACAGATTGAGCACATGGTGGGCGCCGCGCATCAGGGCCAGTTGCGCATGCTCGGGCTCCAGTGCGCGGCGCGGGTCTCGCACATATTCATAGCTCAGCCAGTAGGTCAGCACAACCACCATGCTGGTGGCCGTGGCCTCCACTTCGCGAGAGTCGATGTCAATGGCGCCGGCGCGGCTCATGCCATCAAGCAAGGCTTTGACCGCGCGGGTCTTGTTCTTCAGAACCCACTGGAAATGCGTCTCGAGGCGGCGGTTCTTGCTGAGCAGGTCGTTGAGGTCGCGGTACAGGAAGCGGTACTGCCAGATCAGTTCGAAAAGCGTGTGCATGAAGAACCACGCATCCTCGACATCGCGCACGTTGTCACTGGCATTGAGCAGTTCGCTGAGCGAGCGCTCGTAGCGGTCGAACAGGCTGTTGATCAGCTCATCCTTGGCCGGATAGTGGTAGTAGAGATTGCCCGGGCTGATGTTAAGTTCGGCCGAAATCAGCGTGGTCGATACGTTCGGTTCGCCGAAGCGGTTGAACAACTCCAGCGTCACCTCCAGAATGCGTTCCGCGGTGCGGCGTGGCGCTTTTTTCGCCATGGATGTCTTCCTCCGATATTGTGCCGACTCTACCCCAATCGCCAGATCACCTGGCCGCACGCCGCTTCCCTCCGCACACCCTGGCGCGGCCATGACGCCGAATGGCTCTCAGGGCGAACGCCACCCGGCTTCAGGCGGCGCCGTGGCGTCGAGCTTTTGGCGTGACCATATCGCCCAGGTCCTCCATCGTCTCCTGCAAGGAAACGATGGCCTGACCGATCCGGCTGCGCGGTTTCGTTGGTACGACCAGGCGCCGTTTGGGATCATCCAGCACATCGTTGTTCAGGGTGATGCCGTGGCAGGCGAGGCGGGCCGAGAAGGCGGCGCGCCGCGAACGCAACATTGCCCGGGTCTGCTGATAGGCGTGCTCGGCCAGGTGACGACGCTGGGCATAGCTGAACGTATTGGCGAGGTACAGCTCCGGATCACGGTGGTCAGGCTCGAACAGGATGATGTCGGTGTCCGGATAGGCGCGTTCGTATCCCTTGATGCCGAGCTCCATCCGAGAGTGAATGATGGAGCGGAAAGTCTGGCTGAGTACCGCCGGGAGGCCGCCGTCCACGATGCGCGGAATGCGTCGCTTTTCAGGCGGCAAGCCGCGCTGCATCACCTGGGTGATCTCGGGCAGCGTGGCGTCGAAAGGCACCAGCGGATTCATGCACAGCATCAGGTCCATGCCCTCGTCAAGCGCCACCGAGGCATGCATGGTCTTCTTGAGGGCGCCATCCACGTAATAGTGCGCGTCGATCTCCACGGGTGGGAATAAGCCCGGCAGCGCCGAACTCGCCTGAACCGCCTTGGAAATCGGGACGTGGTCCCAGCCCGGCCGGCCAAACGGCGCGGCCTCCCCACTGTCCAAGTTCGTGGCGACCAGGGTCAGCTGGGTCTTGAGCTGGCGGAAATCGTTGGTGCGGCCGGCGCGGGCGAAAAGGGCGGCCAGGCGCCGGTCCACATCGTCATTGGCAAACACGCCGGTGGGCAGTCCAGGCCCCAGCTTTTCCAGTGCACTGATCAAGGACCGCCGTTCAACCAGCAGGCGCCACAGGGCCGACGCAACGAGTCCCGGCATCATGATGGACCGTCGGGCGAACTCGCCCCAGGCGGGGACGGTCAGCCAGGACGGATCAAACACCTCGGCGCTCTCGTCGCTGTTTTCAATGAATCCGTCGCACAGTTCTCGCGGCGTCATGCCGTTGGCAAGGGCAGCGGCCAGAAAACCACCAGCTGACACCCCCACGTAATGGTCCAGTTGGGTGAGGTCAATGCCTTCAAGGGATTCATCCAGCGCGCAGAGGGCGCCGATTTCATAGATGGCACCCAACGGCCCACCACCTGCCAGTGCCAAGGCGACCCGAGGTTTGTGGGCGCCTCGCTTGGGCTGCGGCGCTGCGGCGCGCGATGGAGGCAACGCCCGTTCGTTCGCGGGTGGGGTGACAAGGCGAAGGGAACGCGGTTTTTTCGTGCTCATGTCATTCAGTGTAGATGGGCAAGGCCGGAATATTTGCTGCGCTGCAGCAGGTCAGAAAAACAAAAGGGGCGAACCCGTCGCCCCTTTTCTCGCTGTCATGCGGCCCGAAGGCCAACCGGGATCATCCTTTGCACCTTATGCCCCAGCCGCTTCCGTCTTGACGGGCGCAGTTGCCTTTCGCGTCGCTGCGCGCTTGGTCGCGGGCTTGGCGGCGCTCTTGGCGGACTTGGGTGCGCTCTTGCGGGCCGGCTTTGCCGCAGCCGTCTTGGGAGCACCCGATTTGGCGGAAGCGGCCGCCTTGGCTGACAGCTGCTGCACGTTCTTGTTGAGTTCGTCGATGCGGGCAATCAAGGCGTCGACGTCCTTGGACGAAGGCACGCCCAGCTTGTTCAAGGCCTTGGCCACGCGTTCCTCGAAGATGTTCTCCAGCTTGTCCCATTGGCCGGTGGCCTTGGACGTGATGCCGGTCGCCATGTTGGCCATCTTGCTGGTCGCTTCAGTGATCTTTTCTTCAGCCGCAGCCTGTGTCTTGCGCTGGATCGAGAGGCCTTCCTTGGCCAGAGTCTCGAACACCTTGCCACCCTCATTCTGGGCTTTGGTGAAGGCGGCCAGTCCGGCCAGCCAGATTTGTTGCGCCGAATCTTTGACCGCGCCGGGAAGTTGAGCCGGGGATTTTTTCGCAGCGCTTGTTTTTTGCAGTTTCTTGACCATCAAGGCCTCCAGCATAAAGAATACCAACCATCAAAAAGACTTCTACCATCCAAAAGACGCTAGAAATATAGTCTGCCAATCGCTATTTGGTTAGGGATGAACTCCTAAACTTGTTGTGTCACCAACGAAGACCCAGGTTTTCTCCGAGTCGCTATACGTGCGATGTCCGAGGGCGATTGGGTGAGCGACGCCCGGATGGAAGCGCAAGGTCGTGATCGATTTTGACGCGTGACCCTGCGCGTGCTGGATTGGGCTGCCACGAGGGATGTATTCATCGGGAATGCCAAGCATTTGGCGCTGGACGAAGTTCTTTTTGCTGCGACGCTCCTGGCCAGACTTCGAACGTCGCGCCATCAGGGAGCCATACGGTGCGATGCTCAACGTCCGAAGGTGGTGATGACCTGCCACCGTACCAATCAACAGCGGAAGTCCGGGGTCAAGGGTAGTCGTTTTTTCGTTGAGCCGAGATGTATTGGCGCAGCAAGTCCATCGCTTTCAAGGACCGGGCGCAGGAACCGGGACGGGACGAGATGCCAGTCCAAGGCATACTCCTTGCGACGCCGGCATCGCATCCGAAGTAGATGCAGGCACGTTGGTCCAGTTGCGCCAGCGCCCGCTCGATCTCCTCGTCACCGGCTGGGCGCCGGATGACCTGGACGCCGATCATCACTCACTCGATGGTGATGCCGGTGCGCTTGATGATCGGGGTCATGACCCGGAGTTCCTGCTGCATGAAGTTCTGCAGCGCTTCCGGTGTGCCGCCGATCGGCTCCATGTACTGGGCGTGCAGCTTTTCGCGGACCTCGGGCATGGCCAGAACGGCATTGATTTCGCGGTTCATGCGCTGCACGATGTCGGTGGGCGTGCTGGCCGGCGCCATCACGGCCATCCAGGCCAGGTTTTCGATCTCGGGAAGGCCGGCTTCCTTCATCGTGGGAATGTCCGGGGTCAACTGGCTTCGTTGCGCAGTCGACACCGCGAGCGTGCGCAGCTTGCCAGCCTTGACCTGCGGGAGCACGGCCACTGCCGGAACGCAGGCAAATTGCACATCGCCTTGCAGAATGGCCAGCACGGCCAGCGGCGACGAGGCGTAAGGAATGTGCACGGCATAGGTGTCGGTCTTCACCTTGAGCAACTCGACGCCCAGTTGCGACAGGCTGCCGACGCCTGTGGACGAGAAGTTGAACTTGCCCGGGCTCTTCTTCATTGCCGCGACAAGTTCCTGCAAGGAGTTGATCCCGGAATCGGCACGGACCGTGCAGACGTTCGCTTGTCCGCCGGCGAGGACGACCGGCCGCAGTTCGGTGAAGGGGTCGTACGGCAGCTTCTTGTACAGGACGGTGTTGTAGACCAGCGGGCCGTTGGTGCTGATCACGTAGGTGTAGCCGTCGCCGGGAGACTTGGCGACCGAGCCTGTGCCGTTGTTGCCGCCACCACCGACGCGGTTCTCGACGATGACCGGCTGGCCCAGTCGCGTTGCCAGCTTCTCGCCCATGATGCGTGCAATCACGTCCGGAGACGAGCCGGCGCCGTAAGGCACGACGAGCTTGATCGGCTTGCTCGGCCAGGCCGCCTGGGCCAGGGCGGCAGTGCCGGCAAGCGACAGGGCCAGTGCGGCCAGGCGCTTCAGCCAGGTGGACACGGTGGGGCGGTAACGGTGGTTCATGGCGATGGAATCAGTTCGGTTTCATGGAAAAAGCGCCCTTCACCGGCGATGAAACCACCGACCAGCGTGCGGTAGGTGGCCTCGACGAGGTCGGGCAGACCCGGGAAATCGGCTTCATGGCGCGTGGCCAGTTCGCGCACGCGCGAAAACACGGCGGCCTGGCGCTCGGGGGCGGCGACCTGGAAGGCGTCGCGCTTGAAGCGCGTCGCATCGCGCACGCACAAGGCCCGCTCAGCGAGAAGCGCGACGATCTGCTCGTCAAGCGAATCGATTCGCTGGCGCAGCTGCCCCAGGGTGGCTGCCTTTGGCGTATAGCCAGGCGTCACGAAGCGGCGCACCGGACCAACGTCGGTTGCAGGTTCCTGGGAAGTCGACATGGGCTTGGGCGTGCGGTCAGAAGAATGGCATGAGCTTAGCAAAACGCCGACGTGCAGCCATTGGCACAAACCCGTCCGGGCCCGACCGGGTTGGCACAACGTTGCGAGTCGGTTTGCCAGGCGGCGAGACCAACACACCCGTGCTGAGATCGATCAGCAGGCCTGGCTTGCGGAAGATCCGTGTGGAGCGGGAGACGGGAATCGAACCCGCGTATGAAGCTTGGGAAGCTGCCGTTCTACCATTGAACTACACCCGCGAAGCCGTTAGTTTACTTGAGTATGTCGCCCAGGCAGAGGTACTTGAGCTCCACGTAGTCGTCGATGCCGTGGTGCGAGCCTTCGCGGCCCAGGCCGGACTGCTTGACGCCGCCGAAGGGCACATGCTCCGTGGCCAGGATGCCGACATTGATGCCGACCATGCCGTACTCCAGCGCCTCGCTGACCCGGAAGATGCGGCCCACGTCGCGGCTGTAGAAGTAGCTGGCCAGACCGAATTCGGTGGCGTTCGCCGCGTCCACGGCCTCCTGCTCGGTCTTGAATCTGAACACCGGCGCGAACGGCCCGAACGTTTCCTCGCGCGCGCACAGCATGTCCGCCGTGGCGTCGGCCACGACCGTCGGCTCGAAGAACTGGCCGGACAGGCGCTTGCCGCCGACCAGCACGCGAGCGCCCTTGGCCACCGCATCGTCGACGTGGCGCTGCACCTTCTCCAGCGCGGCTTCCTCGATCAGAGGCCCCTGGTTGACCCCGTCCTCGAATCCGTTTCCGACTTTCGCGGTGCGTACCTTGGCTGCGAACTTCTCGACAAATTCGTCGTACACGCCTTCCTGCACGTAGAGCCGGTTGGAGCAGACGCAGGTCTGGCCGGCGTTGCGGTACTTGCTGGCAAAGGCGCCTTCGACAGCGCTGTCGATGTCGGCGTCGTCGAACACGATGAACGGCGCGTTGCCGCCGAGCTCCAGCGACATCTTCTTGACGGTGGGGGCGCTCTGGGCCATCAGGATGCGGCCGACTTCGGTCGAGCCGGTGAAGGAGAGGTGGCGTATCACGCTGCTTTCGCACAGCACCTTGCCGATCGCGATCGAGTGGTCACTGTCGGCACTCAGCAGGTTGATCACTCCGGGTGGAATGCCCGCGCGGATGGCCAGTTCGGCTGCTGCCAGGGCCGTCAACGGCGTCAGTTCGGCGGGTTTGATGATGACCGGGCAACCGGCCGCCAGCGCCGGGGCCACCTTGCGGGTGATCATCGCCAGCGGGAAGTTCCAGGGCGTGATCGCCGCGCACACCCCGATGGGCTGGCGCAGCACCATGAGGCGTCGCGTGGGATCGAACGGCGGCAGGGTTTCGCCGTTGACGCGCTTGGCCTCTTCGGCAAACCATTCGACGAAACTTGCGCCATAGGCCACTTCGCCTTTGGCCTCGGGCAGGGGCTTGCCCTGCTCGGCCGTCATCAGCCGGCCGAGGTCGTCCTGGTTGGCGATCAGCAGGTCGAACCATTTGCGAAGGATGTTGCTGCGCTCCTTGGCCGTCTTGCCACGCCAGGCGGGCCAGGCCGCGTTCGCGGCCGCGATCGCGGCCTGCGCATCGGCGGGCCCCAGGTTGGCCACGTCGGCCAGCTTCAATCTGGTGGCCGGGTCCAGCACCTCGAAGCGGCTGTCGCCAGGCACCCACTGGCCGTTAATGAGGCCATCGGTCTTGAGCAGGGTGGGGTCCTTCAGCAGGGCCAGGGGGGAAGTCTTCATGTCCATGGTTCGTCTCCTTGTGGCACGGCCGTTGCCGGTATTTATTTAATCTGTTAAACAATTATTCCAGCCGCAGAGCATAGCGCTTTGACAAATCGTTGTCAGTCACGCCGTGAGCCCCAAACCTATAATCGAATGTTCAAGCAGATCAAGCCTTTACGTGCGGTTCGCGCCTGCTGGCCGGCACGGCAAACCACCGAAAAAAATGAGCACTCCCACTTTCTCCGTCGCCGACATCCGCAAGAGCTTCCTCGACTTCTTTGCCTCCAAGGGCCACACGGTGGTGACGTCGAGCCCGCTGGTGCCGGGCAACGACCCGACGCTGATGTTCACCAACTCGGGCATGGTGCAGTTCAAGGACGTGTTCCTGGGAACGGACAAGCGTTCGTACGTGCGCGCCGCCTCGGTGCAGGCCTGCCTGCGCGCCGGCGGCAAGCACAACGACCTGGAGAACGTGGGCTACACCGCGCGCCACCACACCTTCTTCGAGATGCTGGGCAACTGGAGCTTCGGCGACTACTTCAAGCGCGAATCGCTGAAGTGGGCCTGGGAACTGCTGACCGAGGTCTACAAGCTGCCCGCCGAGCGCCTGCTGGCCACGGTGTATGAAGAGGACGACGAGGCCTACGACATCTGGACGAAAGAGATCGGCCTGTCGCCCGAACGCGTGATCCGCATCGGCGACAACAAGGGCGGTCGCTACAAGTCCGACAACTTCTGGATGATGGCCGACACCGGCCCCTGCGGCCCGTGCAGTGAAATCTTCTACGACCACGGCGACCACATTCCCGGCGGCCCGCCCGGCAGCCCCGACGAAGACGGCGACCGCTTCATCGAGATCTGGAACAACGTGTTCATGCAGTTCGACATGAAGGAAGACGGCTCGGTCACGCCGCTGCCCGCGCCCTGCGTGGACACCGGCATGGGCCTGGAGCGCCTGGCCGCCATCCTGCAGCACGTGCACAGCAACTACGAGATCGACCTGTTCGATGTGCTCATCAAGGCGGCCGCCCGGGAAACTGGCGTCACCGACCTGAGCAACCCGTCGCTCAAGGTGATTGCCGACCACATCCGCGCCACCGCGTTCCTCGTCAGCGACGGCGTGATTCCCTCCAACGAAGGCCGGGGCTACGTGCAGCGCCGCATCGTGCGCCGCGCCATCCGCCATGGCTACAAGCTGGGCAAGAAGTCGCCGTTTTTCCACAAGCTCGTGAAAGACCTGGTGCGGCTCATGGGCGCGGCCTACCCCAACCTTGCCGCGCAAGAGGCCCGCATCACCGAGGTGTTGCGGGTCGAGGAAGAGCGTTTCTTCGAAACCCTGGCCACCGGGATGCAGATTCTGGACGAGGCGCTGGCCGGTGGCACCAAGGTCTTGCCCGGCGACGTGGCCTTCAAGCTGCACGACACCTACGGCTTCCCGCTTGATCTGTCGGCGGACGTGTGCCGCGAACATGGCGTCGAGGTGGACGGCGCCGGTTTTGCCGCCGCCATGGAACAGCAAAAGGCCAAGGGCCGTGCAGCCGGCAAGTTCAAGATGGACAAGGCGCTGGAGTACAGCGGCCCCGGCAACACCTTCACCGGCTATGAGCACCTGGAAGAACGGTCCGCCAAGATCGTCGCGCTGTACCTTGACGGCGTCAGCGTGGCTGAGCTGAGAGCCGGGCAGAACGGGGTCGTCGTGCTCGACACCACGCCGTTCTACGCCGAGAGCGGCGGCCAGGTGGGCGACGAGGGCGAACTGCTCAGCGGTTCGGCGCGTTTCGACGTGGCAGATACGCAGAAGATCAAGTCCGACGTGTTCGGCCACCATGGCACGCTTGCCGAGGGCACGCTGAACGTGGGCGACCATGTGGCCGCCCGGGTCAACACCCTGGTGCGCGGTGCGACCGTGCGAAACCACTCGGTCACCCACCTGATGCACAAGGCGCTGCGCGAGGTGCTGGGCGGCCACGTGCAGCAGAAGGGCTCGCTGGTCAATGCCGAGCGCACCCGCTTCGACTTCACGCACAACGCGCCCCTTACCGACGTCCAGATCCGCGAGATCGAGCTGCGCGTCAATGCCGAGATCGTGATGAACGTGCCGACCCAGGCGCGCGTGATGGACATCGAGTCGGCGCAGAAGACCGGCGCCATGATGCTGTTCGGCGAGAAATACGGCGAGACCGTGCGCGTGCTCGACATCGGAACCAGCCGTGAGCTTTGCGGGGGCACCCATGTGCAGCGCACCGGCGACATCGGCTTTTTCACCATCATTGCCGAAGGCGGCGTGGCTGCCGGCGTGCGCCGCATCGAGGCCGTGACCGGCCTGAACGCGCTGGCCTATGTGCAGGGCATGGAGGCCACGCTCGGCGGCGTGGCGGGCACCCTGCGTGTGACCCCGGGCGAGGTGCCGGCGCGCATCAGCGCCATGCTGGAGCAGGCGCGCGAGCTGGAGAAGGAGCTCACGGCCCTGAAGGGCAAGCTGGCCTCCAGCCAGGGCGACGAGCTGGTGAACCGGGCGGTGGACATTCGCGGCGTCAAGGTGCTGGCGGCGCGGCTGGAAGGCGCCGACGCCAAGACCCTGCGCGAGACGATGGACAAGCTCAAGGACAAGCTCAAGACGGCCGCCATCGTGCTGGCCGCGGTGGACGGCGACAAGGTGCAGCTGGCCGCCGGCGTGACGGCAGACACCCTGGGGAAGGTCAAGGCGGGCGAGCTGGTCAACTTCGTCGCCCAGCAGGTGGGCGGCAAGGGCGGCGGCAAGCCGGACCTGGCCATGGCCGGCGGCACCGAGCCCAGCAAGCTGGCCAGCGCCCTTGCCTCGGTGCAGGCGTGGGTCGCCGAGCGGGTCTGAAGCCCAGCGGCCCGCCTGGCACCCGATGTGCCGGTTGCGCGCCGCCAGCGAGGTTTTCTTTCGCCCCCGCTTGCAGATGAAGGTGCGGCATGTCTTGCCTTTGATTTGCTTCCGTTTTGATAGCGTTTCATGACCATTCGACGCTGGGCCTGTGCCCTTTTGACCTTGTTCTTGACGACAGGGGCCGGTGCGCGGGCCCCTGCGCACGATGCCGCGTCACCCGGGCCGCAGCGCATTGAATTCCCCAGCCTGGATGCGCCCGACGGTCAGGCGGTCATGCTGCCGGCCTGGTGGTTCCGTGCGCCCACCGGGGGGGCGCCAAGCCGCGCCCCGGCGCCGGTCGTCGTGATGCTGCACGGCTGCGGGGGCATGTTGAACCGAAACGGCGAGCCCGCCGAGCGTTACCGCGATTACGCCGCCCTGCTGAACGCCCAGGGCTGGGATGCGATCGCCGTCGATTCGCTGTCGCCGCGTGGCGAAACCGAGCTGTGCACCCAGCGCGAAGGCACCCGCAAGGTCACCCAGATCCAGCGGCGCCGTGATGCACAGGGGGCGCTCGAGTGGCTTGCGTCGCAACCCGGCGTGGATGCCAGCCGGCTGGCCTTGCTGGGCTGGTCCAATGGCGGTAGCACGGTGCTGTCCGCCACCAACCTGAATCATTCCGAGGTGGCAAGAAGCCAGACGCGACCGCGCTATGCCGCGGCCTTCTACCCCGGCTGTGAAACGGAGGGGCGCCGCGGCTACCGCCCCGTGTCAGACACCCTGCTGCTGGTCGGGCTGGCCGACGACTGGACGCCGTCCACGCCCTGCCAGGCGCTGGCCAGCGTAAAAGGCGGGTATGCGGTGCGGGTTGAGGCCTTTGAAGGCGCCCATCATGGCTTCGATGGCCGGGCCGCGCTGACCTTGCGTCGCGATGTGCCCAACGGCGTCAACCCCGGTCAGGGCGTGCATGTGGGGGCAGATGCCCAAGCGCGGGAGCAGTCGCGCCAGATCCTGATTCAGGCCCTGCAGCAGGCCTTTACCCGCTGAGATCCGGGCGAGTCAGGCCGTCTGCCGGCGGGTCATGCCAACGGTAGAGTGAATCACAGCACCCGCATTCAGGCGTCGGGCTCGGGCCACTGCAGCGAACGCCGGCTTTCGAAGGCGCGCGCCTGGCCGGTGACCGGATCGGTGAAGGCGATGGTGCGCGCCAGCAACTGCAAGGGTCGGCTGAAGTCTTCGGGCTCGCGCGGGCCGCGCCGCACGGTGGGATAAAACTGGTCGCCGATGATCGGCAGGCCCAGCGCATCCATGCTGACGCGCAACTGGTGGCGGCGCCCGGTCAGCGGTTGCAGGCCGTAGCGCGCGTGGGCGCCACGAACTTCGAGCACCTCGATGCGTGTTTCACTGTTGGCCTCGCCGGGCGTCTCGACCATGCGGAAAAAGGCGCACGAATCTTCCACGATGCGGCTGCGATGGACGCGCGGAAACGGCTGCACGCCGGGGCTGGCCGCGATCGCCTCATAGGTTTTGGTGACGGCGCGCTGGCGAAACAGCGCATGGTAGGCGTCGCGCGTGGCGGGCTGGACGGCGAACAGCGTCAGGCCCGCGGTTTCGCGGTCGATGCGGTGGATCGGCGCCAGGTGCTCGATGCCCAAACGGCGCTTCAGGCGCACCAGCAGGGTTTGCTGCACATAGCCTCCGGTGGGCGTGACCGGCAGGAAGTGCGGTTTGTCGGCCACCACCAGCCAGTCGTCCTGAAACAGGATGGTTTCATCGAACGGGATCACAGCCTCGTCCGCGATGTCGCGGTAGTAGTGCAGAAGTTGTCCGGCGCGAATGGGCGCATCGACCGCAACAGGCTGTCCGGCGTCATCGAACACGTGGCCGGTGGCCAGGCGTTGCGCCCAGGTTTCCCGGGGGACGCCTGGCAGGCGCTCGGCCAGGAAATCCAGCAGGGTGGCCCACGGGCCGGGGGGTACGGCGACACGGCTGGCGCCGACGCCGTCTCGGCACGGAATCAGCGGACCACCTTGCCGTCGGGGCGGATCGTGACAAGGTCGATGGCCCGGGCCGAATCCCGTGTGCCGGCACGCAGGTTGATGCGAAAGCCGCCGACGTCGTAATCGGTCATCGTGGCCATGGCCGACTGCAGGCGGGCCTTGTCAAACGTCTTGCCCGTCCGGCGTACGGCTTCGGCCAGCGTCTTGGCAGCGATGAAGCCCTCAAGGCTCTCGTAGGACGGCGACTGGTCGGTGTTCTCAAGGACCGCCAGGTACTCCCTGACGATGGGTGTGGTGGTGCTGCGCGGTGAGGGCACGACCTGCGAGACCACCACGCCGCCGATTTCATTGCCCAAGGCGGTGAACAGCGGGTCGATGCCGACCGCCGAAAAATTCATGAAGGTGCCGCCGTAGCCGGCCTTGCGCATCTTGCGGATGAAGGCGGCCGTGGTGTTGAACAACGAGACCTGAATGATGGCCTGGGGTTGCGCCTTGAAAACGGACGCCACGGCCGCGTCGACCTTGTCGCTGTTGACCGGAACAAACGCGGAAGCCACCAGCGGGGGCAACTTGAGCTCACCGATGGCCAGGTTGACGGCCGCCAGGCCCGCGCGCCCCATGGGATCGTCCTCGGCCACCACCGCGATGCGGCTCTGGCCCAGCGTGGCGCAATGTCGAACCATCTTGAAGGCCTCGTCCGTCATGCCGGGGCGCACGTGGAACACGTGGTTGCTCGTTGCTTCACGCAAGGCGTCGGAAGCGGCGAATGGGGCGAAGAAGATCGCGTTCTCCGAGCGAGCCACCGCGGCGCCGGCCTCGGCGCTGGCCGTGCCGACGAACCCGAACAGGACATCGGCGCCGTCGGCCAGCAGCTTGCGCGCATTGGCTGCTGCCCGGCCTGCATCGTAGCCGTCATCGAGCTGGCGAAGCTCGAACGTCCAGCCTGGCGCATTCTTGCGTCCATTGAAGGCGTCGACGTACAGCTTGGCGCCGGCCGCAAAGGCCAGGCCGATCTCGCTGGCAGCGCCGGTCAGTGGCACCGACTGACCAAGGATGATCTTGCGCCCGGCAGGAGCCTGGCCCCAGGAGACGCCAGCGGAAGTCACGGTCAGCGCCACGCCGGCCTGAAGGAGGGTTCTGCGTCGCGGCATCAACATGGCTGCTTTCTGACGCCGAAACGTCCTGTTGGGAAGATGCGCGACGATACCCGAGACCGGGCGGTCCGGCAACGCGTTGGGATGGCCGATCTGCTATCAGGCCATGCATGCAGCGCATGGCGAGCGCCGGGCGATGTGGCGTCGCGCCGATGGTTTCAGCGGCGCTGGAACACCAGGTCCCAGACACCGTGGCCAAGCTTGAGACCGCGGTTCTCGAACTTGGTCAACGGCCGGTAAGCGGGCTTGGAGGCATAGCCGCCCAGCGACGCATCGGCCATGTTCGCCAGCATCGGCTCGGCGCCCAGCACGGCCAGCATCTGCTCGGCGTAGGGCTGCCAGTCGGTGGCACAGTGCAGGTAGCCGCCGGGTTTGAGGCGCGTGGCCAGCCTGGCGACGAGGGGCGGTTGGATCAGGCGGCGCTTGTGGTGCTTCTTCTTGTGCCAGGGGTCGGGAAAAAAGATGTGCACGCCGTCCAGTGTGGCCTCGGTCAGCATATGGTCCAGCACCTCGACCGCATCGTGCGCCAGGATGCGGATGTTCGTCAGCTGCTGTTCGCCGATGCGTTTGAGCAGGGCGCCGACGCCGGGCTCATGCACCTCGCAGCACAGGAAGTTGTCGCCGGGCCGCAGGCTGGCGATGTGGGCGGTGGCGTCACCCATGCCGAAACCGATCTCAAGGATCAGCGGAGCGTCCCGGCCAAAGGCGGCCGCGGGATTGAAGCGGAGGGTCGGGTCGTACGGCAGCACGAAGCGCGGGCCGAGCGCTTCGAGCGCGCGCTCCTGCCCCGGTCCCATGCGTCCGGCGCGCAGCACATAGCTCTTGATCTGCCGCAGGTGGGTGCCGTCTGTGGGGCCCGGTCGGGGCAAGTCGTGGCGGGGATCGGTCATGGCGGTGTGTTTCTCGGCGGGTCGGGGAACGGGGCGCCGATTGTAGGTGTTGCCCCGGACCGCACGGACGCGGCGGTGGCGGCGTGTGGCGCCCTCCAGACCCTGCCCCATTCATCGGCCCAGAACGCGAGTGCGGTAGCCAGCGGGCCGCTCGCCGGTGGTAGGCACAGCGCGGCGGCGGCGGCATTGAGCACCGTCAGCGGATCGCCAGTGTCCAGCGCCGCTGCACCGTTCTGCTTGGAGAGTTTCTCCCCGTTGGGCCCGAGCACCAGCGGCGTGTGCAGGTAGCGCGGGGTGGTCAGGCCCAGCGCGCGCTGCAGCAGGATCTGCCGTGGCGTGTTGTCGGCCAGGTCCTCGCCGCGCACGACATCGGTGATGCCTTGGTCGGCGTCGTCCACCACCACGGCCAGCTGGTAGGCCCACAGCCCGTCTGCGCGTTTGAGGACGAAATCACCGACCTCGGCTGCGACGTCCTGCTGGCAGGGCCCGAGGCGGCGGTCCACCCAGCGGATCACCGGGTCCGCGGGTTCGGGCGCGAAAGGGTCATCGGTCGAAACGGATGCTATGGATTGAATAGCTGATGAAGACCAAGCGACGCTGGGGAAAGGCTGATTTTGTTCGAAATAACCGGTTCGCAGCCGCCATGCGCGTGCGGTGCGCCCGTGCAGCCCGTTGCGGCAGGTACCGGGATACACCAGCTCGCTGTGGCGGCCGCGCACGACGCCGCGGCGGGCCCATTCGGCTTCGATGTCGCTGCGCGAGCAGGCGCAGGCGTAGGCAAGGCCTTGCGCCACCAGCCGGTCCAGCGCCTGCTGGTACAAAGCCCCCCGCCGTGACTGCCAGACCACCGGCTCATCCGGGACCAGCCCGCAGGCGGTCAGCTGCGCCAGAATGGTCTGGTCGGCGCCGGCCACGCAGCGCGGCGTGTCCACGTCCTCGATCCGCAGCAGCCATTGTCCGCCGTGGGCGCGCGCATCCAGCCAACTCGCCAGCGCGGCAACCAGAGAGCCGGCGTGCAGTGGTCCGGTGGGGGAGGGGGCAAAACGGCCCCGGTAAGGAAGAGCCCCCACGCTCCCCGCTGCGCGTGGTTCGCTGCCTCCCGAGGGGGCGCTCGCCGCCTTGGGGCGGCCCGGCGGCGGCTCGGTGGCTCCCACGCTCCCCGCTGTCAGCCGGCGGCCAGCGCCAGCTCCAGCCCCGACAAAAAGGCGTCTTCCACGCGATGACCGATGCACCAGTCGCCACAGGCGCCGATGCCGGTCTGGGCATCCCACAGGTGCGTCTGTCCCAACGGCTTGATCGTGCGGGCATGGCGCCAGCGGTGCACGGCCGTATGGGCGGGCGCGGCGTAGATCCCGGTCACCTCGGTGAAAGCCTTCAGCATCTTGGCCTCGATGCGGGCGGGGTCGTCCTGCAGGTGCTCGCGGGACCACTCGGCGCTGGCCTGCACGGTCCAGCGTTCCGTGGGCGTGCGCCCCGGCTTGGACGACTCGCGGGCCAGCCAGGCCACGCGATGGTGCGTGCTGCGCGCGGCATTCCATTGCGGGCCCAGCGTGACCAGATCGGGTTGCATCGCGTTCGGAAACGCCAGCATCAGTGTCCAGCAGGGTGCGATGTCCACACTGGCGAGCTTGCGCAGGCCTTTCGGTGACAGGCCGGACGTGGCCAGCAGGTCGGCCGCCTGCGGCGCGGGCAGCGCCAGCATGACGCCATCAAAGCCGCCGTAGACGTGGCGGGCCTCCCCGGCCTCGGTGCGCAGCTGCCAGCCAGCAGGGTCCAACGCATCGCGCTCGATGCGGGTCACGCGGGTCTTCAGTTCGAGCTGGCAGGCCGCCGCCAGTGGCTGCGCCCATTGCGTGACCAGATCGCTCATGCCCGGCACGGCCACCCAATGCGACTCGCGCGCGGGCAATGGCGCCTCGGTCACGCGGCCGTGGGCATCGAGCACGCGGATGGCATTGGCGCTCCAGGGCTTGCACAGACCGGGCACGGTTTCCAGGGCCCGCGCGAAGCGCGCATCGCGCACGGTGAAGTACTGTGCGCCGTGGTCGAAGCTGCCAAAAGGCGAACTGCGCGTGGCCATGCGCCCGCCGGGCGATACGGTCTTCTCGAACACGGTGACGCTGTGGCCGGCCTGCACCAGGGTGCGCGCACAGGCGATGCCGGCCATGCCAGCGCCGATCACGGCGAAATGTCGGGGGCCTCGGGGTGCTTGTGGCATGGCGGTCTCTTTTCGTTGTGTTGACGGGCTGCGGATAGTGCGCACTCTACCCGCTTTCAATGGTGGTGCTGCTCCAGCAGCGCCCGCCGGGTGACCGGACTTTGCAGTTGGTCGAGCCACCACTGCAGCGCCCGCCCGGGTCGGTCGCCGGAGCGCCATACATAGCGCGGATGGGCCACCAGCGGGGCACGCGCCACGCGGCGCACCACGAGCCGGCCGGTTTCAATGTAAGGCCGCGCCATGGGTTCGGGCAGGAAGCCCCCGCCCAGCCCGCGAAGCTGCGCGTCGAGCTTGGCCTGCATGGTGGGCACCGTGAACACGTCCTGCCCGCCCAGCAGGCTGACCGTGACGCCGCTGCCGCGCTGCACTGAATCGGCAACGGCCACGGCACGGTGACTGCGCAGATCGTCGTCATCGAGCACGCCGTCACCCGCGGCCAGGGGGTGGTGGGGCGCCACCGCGAAGACAAAGCCCACGCTGCCCATAGGCTGGCTGTGCAGGCCGGCCGCGGTGCCCGGGCCC
>Ga0075163_10001226_pt1 | contig 34230 bp, 28 predicted proteins | sample JI1023141ADNA_FD_71478 | JGI IMG/M metagenome (GOLD analysis project Ga0075163, IMG submission 71478) | Wastewater effluent complex algal communities from Wisconsin, to seasonally profile nutrient transformation and Carbon sequestration -... | ecosystem: Engineered > WWTP > Effluent > Algae...
GGCCAAAGAAGTGCGCAGCGATGGCGCCGAACCGGACACGCTGCTCTACGCCAAGGAGCTCTTTTTGGAATTCAGCCTATGGGACCTCTTTCGTGGGACGTACACCGTGGATCAGGTACATGGCGTGCAGGTAAGGATGTATCCCGCGCTGGATGCCAACGGCAAAGGCAATTACTTGGTTTGGAAGACCGATAGCACCGCGACCGGCTCCTCTCCCATCAGTTTGGACAAGGTGAGCTTCAACGATCTCAGTGTCCGATACAGGGACGATCGCTCCAACCTCGCGCTCACCACGTACAGCAAAACGCTTGCATTGACAGGCCGCTTCAGCGAGGCCTTGAACGAACTGACCTTGAGCGGAGATGCACATTTGCTCTCGTGGATGGACGATACCACCGTTGTGCTGGCGGATCGTATGGCGCACTTGCGCCTTGCGCTGGAATTCGGCGGTCCGGACGCCTTGTTCCGGATCACGAGGGGAGAAGTCAACACGGGCGATGTGCCGTTGGAAGTGACCGTGACCGTTACAGAAGGCGCGAACGGCGACGAACTGGACCTGCGCGCCAACGGCCTTGGAATGGATCTCGCGGATGCAATAACCCTCCTGCCCGAGAACATGACGCGCGATCTCGCCCGTTACACAATGAACGGCGAGGTGGACCTGGCCATCCACTACGCCGGGCCGATCGGCGGTGATGGACCGTCCCTTTCCGTGGGCGCCAAAGTGATCAAGGGCAAATTGAAGGAGAAGCGAAGTGGGACCACGTTCACCGATGTCTTCGGGGAGCTTGCTCTGGAACTTACCCCGAATGGCACACCGCGCAAACTGGTAGTGAAAGGCTTCAGCGCAAAAAGCGCGAACGGTTCTTTGAGCGGAAACTGGCAAAGCAACGGCCTTACCAATGCAGCAGTAAAGGCCGACCTACGCGGCGATATCGCGCTCGCAGAACTGATGCGTTTCGCCCAAGTCGACACATTGGAGCAAGTAAGCGGTCGCTTGAAAGCCGACCTGCATTTACAAGGCAAGTTGCGTGATGTGGCGAACATCAAACCGAGCGATCTGCGTGCGTTGCAGATCACAGGCACGGCAGCGTTGCGCGATGCGACCCTGAAGTTGAAAGGGGTCCGGCACAGTGTCACGCACCTCGACGCCGACCTCGCCGTACTGGGCAACGACGCAACCGTACAAGGCTTGAAAGCGGAATTCCAGGGTAGCCCGCTCCAGTTATCCGGAACGCTGCGCAACCTGATGCCCTATCTGCTTTTCGATGATCAACGTCTGGTGATCGATGCCAAAGGAAGCTCGCCACGTATCGATCTGGCGGCGCTTGTGCGCAGCGATGATGCGATCTCAGATCAGGCCAAGGATTACGTTCTCACACTACCAGCCTCCATCGAACTGGACCTCACCGCCAAGATCGATGAACTGGTCTTCGAGGAGTTCAAGGCGACGAGTATCACCGGAACCATCCGCATGAAGGACCGCGTGCTGCGCGTCACTCCGATGGCTTTCGCGACGGCTTCTGGGACGGTCACTGGCGGCTTGGAATTGGACGCGCGGAACTCGACACAAGCCTATCCCCTCTCCATCAACGCATCGCTCAAGAGCATCAACCTCACGCAACTCTTCACCGAGTTCCAGGACTTCGGCCAGGACTTCATCGGTGCGAAGCATCTGAGCGGTCTTACCCATGCTGAGGTAGCGTTCAATGCGCCGCTCACGCAAAGCATGAAGTTGGAAATGGAACGCTTGGTGTGCGTGATCGACATCGGCGTGGACAATGGAGCGATCAAAGGGCATGCACCGTTGCTGGAGGTCGCGGACCACTTGCAGAAGAACAAACTCGTTGCACCGTTCGTGGATGTTCCGGAATTGCGTCGTCGGTTGGCCGATGTCCGCTTCGCGCATTTGGAGAACCAGATCGAGATCCGGAACGGGGCAGTACATATCCCGTTGATGACCGTCAGCAGCACAGTGATGGACATCGAGCTCAGTGGCACGCACTGGTTCGATGATCGCATCGACCACCACCTGAATTTCCGCTTGAGCGATCTGTTCCGCAAGGCAACGAGCGAAGATGAGTTCGGTCCTGTCGTTGACGATGGCACAGGCATGCGGATCTTCCTGCATATGTACGGCACGGCGGACAACCCGGAATTCGGCAACGATGGCGCCATGGCGGCAGCCAAACGGAAGAAGCAATTCCAGGACGAGAAGCAGGAATTGAAACAGATCCTGCGCGAAGAATTGGGCCTCTTCAAAGGAGGCACAACGCCCAAGGATGGCGCCGTTCAGAAGGATCCCGCCGCACCTCTCTTCCAAGTGGACCAAGGCGGTCCGGACAGCCTGAGCACAGCGGGTACACAAGCGGGCAAGGGCCGCAAACGCAAGGGGCTTGGTCGCCTGCTGGACGACAAGGACAAGGAAGAGAAGGCCACGTTCGAGATCGAGGACTGATCCCGCCTCGCGGGCTTTGGCGAACTTCACGCCCCGATGGACCTGTATTCACGAAAACAACGCTGGAAGCTGTTGCTGGCCGTAGTGGCCATGCTCATCGTGGGGGCTTCGTTGTGGTACAGCAGCCGCATCGTGGAGCGCGTACGCGCCGAGGAGCGCCACAAAGTGGAGATCTGGGCCGCAGCGGTGAAGAACAGGGCCGAACTGGTCAACTACACCGAGAAGCTCTTCGATCGGTTGCGTGAAGAGGAACGTAAAAAAGTGCAGCTCTTCGCCGAGGCCATGCAACGCCTGGGCAGTAATGAAGAGACGGATTTCTCCTTCTACCTGCGCGTGGTCAGCGACAACACCACTGTACCCGTGATCATCACCGATGCGAAAGGTGAAAAGCGCTTCGATCGCAACGTTGACACGCTGATCACCAACCACCCGATGCGGCTCGCCAAGGAGATCAAGGCCATGGCCAAGTTGCATCCACCGATCGAGATCGACATTCTCGGTGTTGAGAAACAATTCCTCTACTACAAGGACTCCAAGGTCTTCACGGAACTGCAGGAGGTGATGGACGGCATCATCCGTTCGTTCATATCGGAGACCGTCATGAGCACGGCGGCAGTACCAGTGATCTACACGGACAGCACGCGTACGCGGATCATCGAATTCGGCCACATCGACCCCTTGGTGGCCAAGGACAGCACGGCCATGCAAGCACGGATCCGAGCGATGGAGCAAGCGAACACACCGATCGCGATCGACCTGCCGGGCAAAGGGCGCAATTACATCTTCTACGAGGAGTCATTGGTAATCACACAACTCCGCTATTTCCCATACGTGCAATTGATCATTCTCGGTCTCTTCCTGATCGTGGCGTACGCGCTGTTCAGCATCTTCCGCAATGCCGAGCAGAACCAGGTATGGGTGGGCATGGCCAAGGAGACGGCCCATCAGTTGGGCACACCGCTCAGTTCGTTGATGGCGTGGATGGAATTGCTCAAGGAACAGAACCCGGAAGCGGTAACCGAAATGCGCAAGGATGTTGATCGGTTGGAAGTGATCACGGAACGCTTCAGCAAGATCGGATCGGCACCGGACCTTACAGCGGAGAAGCTCTACCACACCTTGCGCGCGACCGTGCTTTACCTACGCCCTCGCCTACCGGGACGTGTGAAGATCGACGTCATCCAACCGGAAAATACCGACCTGCAAGTACCCTTGAACCGTGCGCTGTTCAGCTGGGTGATCGAGAACCTGATCCGCAATGCGGTGGATGCCATGGAAGGCGAAGGGGCGATCACGGTGGAGATCACACCAGAAGGAAACGAGGTACATGTGGACATCACCGATACCGGAAAAGGCATTCCCGCCGCACAGCATCGCACCGTGTTCCAACCCGGTTTCACCACCAAGAAACGGGGCTGGGGATTGGGCTTGTCACTGAGCAAACGCATCATCGAACAATACCATGGCGGCAAGATCATCGTGAAGAAGAGCGCGCCCGGAAAAGGCACAACGTTCCGGATCACGTTGAACCAAGGGGTGTTGAGTTCGGCGTTGGTGAGCGAAGGCCAGTAAGGCCCAAAATCCGAAGGTTCAAGGTTCAATGACCAAGCTGCTAGATCGATCCACAGGGAAGGTTGCGACAACTTCTTTGCAACACGCCTTTGAAGCTTGTTACTTGGAGCTCAGAGTTTGAAGCTTGAAATGTCCGGCCTCTACCTCCATATCCCTTTCTGCCGCCAAGCCTGCACGTACTGCGATTTCCACTTCAGCACATCGAAAGAGCGTGATGTTGTCGTGGACGCGATGGAAGTGGAGATGATCCGCCGCAGCAAGGAGTTGGGCGATGGACGTGTTTCTACCATCTACTTCGGCGGCGGAACACCCAGCTTGCTGGAACCGGGCCGCATCGCCGCATTCATCCAACAAGCGCGCGACCTGTTCCGAGTGGCACACGATGTTGAAGTCACACTCGAAGCGAACCCGGATGACATCACCGCGGAACGACTTGCCGAATGGAAGGAAGGAGGCATCACACGCATCAGCCTAGGCACGCAAAGCTTCCGGGACGAACGCTTGAAATGGATGGGACGTGCGCACAACGCACAACAAGCATTGCGCAGTATCGGGCTTATCGCCAATGCCGACTTCAAGACCTGGACCATCGACCTGATCTACGGCCTGCCGGAAATGACGCTCGCCGAGTGGGACGAGCAACTGACCATCGCCTTGGACCATGGCATGCCGCACCTGAGCGCGTATTGCCTTACTGTCGAAGCAAAGACCGCGTTAGCGCACCAGGTGAAGAATCGCCTGATCCATATGCCGGAGGACGATGCCCAGAGCGCACAGTTCGAGCGGTTGATGGAACGCATGGACGCCGCCGACCTTGACCACTACGAGATCAGCAACTTCGGAAAGCCCGGGCACCATTCGCGCCACAACACAAGCTACTGGGAAGGCACACCATACCTCGGCATAGGTCCTTCCGCGCATTCGTTCGACGGTAATTCGCGGCGTTGGAACATCGCCAACAACGCGATCTATTCGAAGGCCATCACGAACGGCGGATCCTACTGGGAGAGCGAAGACCTCAACCCTATCCAGCGCACCAACGAACGTTTGATGACCGGCCTGCGCACCTCGCGAGGCGTCGAACTGTCGAAGCTGGAGATCGATGCGCTCCGCATCAACTCGTCGGCATTCCAACAGCATGCGTCGAACGGCCACATCAGCGTCGTCGATGGCCGCTTAGTTTTGAGCAAGGCCGGTCGGCACTTCGCGGACCGTATCGCCTCTGACCTGTTCGTCACCGACCATGATCGCTGAGATCTCCCATCGCGGTCGCACGTTCCGCGTGGACCTGTCGAAGCCGATCGACCTCTCGTTGCCATTGCATGATGGAGAAGGGCAGATGCGCGCGTGGTGGGTGGACCCGGTGCGTATGGAGCCTGTGCGGAACGGCGACATCGAGTACGCAGTAAAGTCCGGGGCGCCGGTCAACTTCCGCAACATCTTCTTCAACCCGCACGGCCATGGCACACACACGGAAAGCGTGGGGCACATCGCGCCGGAAGTGTACCCGGTCGGTGAACAGTTGAAACGCTACTTCTTCACCGCCCAACTCATCAGTCTTCGTCCCGAAGAGCGCCGTGCGCCGGATGCGAAGACGGACCACGTGATCACCTTGGAACAACTGCGCAGTGCGGTGAGCGAACGGCCACCCGAAGCACTCATCATTCGCACCCTTCCCCAAACCCAGAACGCATCGCGCGACTGGAGCGGGAGCAACCCCACCTATCTCCAAAGCACGGCCTGCGCTTGGTTGCGTAGCATCGGCGTGAAACACCTGCTGCTCGACCTCCCCAGCGTGGACCGCGAAGAAGATGGCGGTGTATTGGCGGCGCACCATGCATTCTGGGATTTTCCCAACACCCTGGACCTCGAACGGACGATCAGCGAACTACTTCACATCCCTGTGGTCATTCCCGACAGCGAGTACCTCCTCGAACTGCAGCTCCCCCATTTCATGAACGACGCGGCTCCCAGTCGACCTGTGATCTACGCACTTCTGCCATGACACTGGACGTCTTTCGCGCCCATTGCTTGAAGAAACCGGGCTTCAGTGAGGACTTCCCCTTCGGCCCTGATGTACTCGTATTCCGTGTTGCCGGGAAGATCTTCGCCTTGATGGATGTGAATACCTTCCAAAGCGTGAACCTGAAATGCGATCCGGAACGCGCCGTCGAGTTGCGAGAACGCTACGACGGTGTGCAACCCGGTTACCACATGAACAAGCAGCATTGGAACACCATAAGCACCGATGGCAGCGTTCCCGCGAAGCTGCTCCTGGAATTGGCTGACCATTCCTACGACCTCATTCGCGCTTCCTTGACCAAGAAGCAGCGAGACATGCTGCCTTGAGCCATCGGTTTGGTACCGATTAGCTTTGCGGCAGTTACCACCATGAGCATCACCCAGCGCCGCATCGGGCGCATCCTTCTCGGCTATTTCTTCCGGGGCCTGCTGCTGCTGGTGCCCATCACCATCATGCTATGGGCTGTTTGGACGGCATTGCGTTTCCTGGATGGTATTGTGCCCATTGATATCCCCGGTGTGGGCCTGCTCTCCTTGTTGGCGATCATCACTGTGGCGGGTTGGTTAGGTAGCACTTTCCTGTACCAGCCTATTGCCGACCTCGGCGAGGATCTGTTGCAGCGCATCCCCTTCCTCAAGACCATGTATGGTGCTTTGAAGGACCTTGTTGAAGCATTGGTCGGCAACAAGAAGAAATTCGATCAACCCGTGCTGGTCAAGATCGGTCCAGGAGTAGAGGCCGAACGCGTCGGATTTCTCACCCAGCGCGACCTTACCCACCTTGGGGTAGGCGAAGAGAAAGTGGCCGTCTATTTACCGCACGCCTTTGCCTGGAGCGGGAACCTCATCATCGTCCCCGCGCAGAGCGTGACCCCGTTGGACGCTCGCGCGGCCGATGTCATGAAATTCGTGGTGAGCGGTGGGGTCTCGAAGGTGGATGATGAGGAGTGACCTTCACTTGATCGGCACGTCCATTGCTTGAACCCAGCGCGATGAAACTCCTCCGAACGATCTTCGCAGCCACCTTGCTGGCGACCACCGGTCTACTGGCCCAGCAGACGCAGGTCGAGGTCTCGTCCTTTGCATTCAGTGACGGTGTCCACCCCACGTTCAGCTTCCTGTTCGAGGGAACCGACACGAAATACGTTGAGAGCTTTTGGCGGGATGAGTTGAAGAAGATCAGTACTTCTGTCAGCAACAAGAAAGAAGTGATCGGCATCGCAGCGCTGGTGCCACAGGTCTCCGGTGACACGGTACGGATCATGATGAAGGCCGAGCAACGCAAGGGCAGCCCGTTGCTCACGGCACACGTCGCTATCCTAGCTACGAACGGCTTCATCGGCCCCAACAGCGATGCGAAGATCTTCGATGCCGCCAAGGCCTTCGTTCAGCAACGCAGCACGCAGTTGCGGCGCCAACTGGCAGAACAGGAACTAACGCTGGGCGAAAAGGGGTTGGCAAGACTGAACAGCGAACTCCAGGACCTGCAACGGGAGAAAGAGCGCGCGGAAGCGGGTATCGAGAAAAGCAAACAACGAGCTGCCGAAGCCGTGATCGAGCAAGAGAAGACGAAAGCGGAAGCGGATGAACTCGGACCGCGCATCACCGCATTGCAAACGGAATTGACCGCAACCCCGAGCGAAGAAGGGACGAAGGAGCTGAACGGCCTGATCAAGGACCGGAACAGGGCACAGGACCGCACCCGCAAAGCGCAGGATGAGGAACGCAGCATGACCAAGAAGGCGGACGACCTGGCGTGGGCGATCAAGAAGAATGTTGAGGACCAAGCGAAGAAGAGCGAGGCCATCGCCCAACAGGAAACCTTGGTGAAGACCTTGCGCGCCAAGCTCTTGGACATCCGATAGAGTACACCAGACGGGAGCCGTTACTTTGCGGACCTCCCGATGAACGCCCGCCGCAATGCCCTGTTGCTCCTGCACTTCACGGTGTTCATCTGGGGTTTCACAGGCATTCTTGGCAAGCTGATCCAGGAGCATCAAGGCACGTTCCAACTCGTTTACACACGCACCATCATTGCGATGGCGGGTTTGGCACTGGGTGCCGTATGGATGCGTCGATCGCTTTCGCCGCGCACACCGGACCTCAAGCACTACCTGCTCACCAGCCTCCTCATCACCGCCCACTGGATCACCTTCTACGGTGCGATCGAGATCAGTACAGCGAGCATCGCAGTGGCCTGCCTCAGCACGAGCACGGTCTTTACCGCCCTGCTGGAACCGTTCTGGTTCAAACGGAAGATCCGAGCTTATGAAGTAGTTCTTGGGGTCGCAGTCGTTGGTGCACTGCTACTGATCTTCGGATTGGAGAGCGGCTATCGCGACGGCATCATCGTTGGCACGTTCAGCGCGCTCTTCAGTGCATGTTTCAACATCGTCAACGCTGTATTGATCAAACGCGGCGATGCGCTACGGATCGGGTTCTACGAAATGGCGGGAGCATCCATCACCATGGGCATCTTCCTGTTCTTCACACACGACCTGCCGCTACCGTTGTGGGAACTGCCCAACGCGACCATCGGCTGGCACCTCCTGCTCGGCTTGGTCTGTACGTCGTTCGCATTTGTTGCAGGGATCATGGTCATGCGCCAGCTCTCGCCCTTCACCGTTGTGCTTACGGTGAATCTTGAGCCGATCTACACGATCATCATTGCACTGCTGATCTGGGGCAGCGAAGAGAAGTTGCACGTCGGCTCCTACCTCGGCATAGCACTGATCCTTGTTTGCCTCTTCGTGAACGGCTGGTCGCAACGGAACCGAAAGCCGGAAGAGGTGGTCGAACCCGATCCGTTGACCCAAGGCTGATCCACACAAGCCATCTTTGCACAGATGAACAAGGTCAAGGGAATTCTGCTGTTGGTCGGCATTGCGCTGTTGGTGTTCTTCATCACGCGCGCGGTCTATGCACCGGACAAGAAGACCGAGCTAGTGAGTTCGACCGTGCTCTTGGAACGTGTAAGACCGGTTTTGAAGCTCGTAACAGTGGAAGGCGACTTCAATGAGGTGTTCAGTTATTCCAACGCCGAAGCATCCTTCGACTGGCTGAAGTACTTCTCGCCCTTCCAAAAGAAAGCGATGATCCGCCTACAGGCCCGTGTTAGTGTGGGTTACGATCTGGAAGGAATGAACTTGGAAGTGGATGAAGCCTCCCATACCATTCGCTTGACAGGCATGGGTGAACCCACCATCCTCTCGATGGAACACGATGTGGACTATTACGATGTGGATGCAGGCACCTTCAACCCATTCACCGCCCAGGACCTGACGAAGATGGAAGCCAAGGCCAAGGCGATGGTACGCGCGAAAGTCCCCGAAAGCGGCCTGTTCCGGAAAGCCGCCGACCGCAAACAGGATATGGTCACCATTGTGCGGGCCTTGGTTGAAGGCGCGGGTTGGAAATTTGAAGATGCCACGGGGGTTGCCACTGTGCCGTTGAAAGGATAAGCCCCCGGTATCTTCGCACCACAATTGCTTCGCCCGTCCGCGAAGGCCCATCCCAATGTCGGAGACCAGCACGATCGCCCCCTGGACCTACTGCCCCAGCTTGACGCGCTACGAGCGCTGGAAGACCCGTGCTGTCCGCATCGGCGACATCGGCATCGGCGGCGACAACCCGATACGGGTGCAGAGCATGACCACCACGGATACGATGGACACCGCTGGCACGGTGGCCCAAAGCATTCGCATGATCGAAGCCGGATGTGAACTCGTCCGCATCACTGCGCCCAGCAAGAAGGAAGCGGAGAACCTAGCCGACATCAAGACGCAACTGAAGGTCGCAGGGTTCAACACACCACTGGTCGCTGACATCCATTTCACCCCGAACGCTGCTGAGATCGCGGCGCGCATCGTGGAGAAGGTGCGTGTGAACCCTGGCAACTACGCCGACAAGAAGAAGTTCGACGTCCGCGAATACACCGATGACCAGTACGAAGCCGAGCTGGAACGCATCCGTGAACGCTTCACACCGTTGGTGAAGATCTGCAAGGAACACGGCACGGCGATGCGCATCGGCACCAACCACGGCAGCCTCAGCGATCGTATCCTGAACCGCTACGGTGACACGCCGCAAGGCATGGTGGAGAGCGCGTTCGAATTCCTGCGCATCTGCCGCGACGAGAACTACCACGAGATCGTGCTGAGCATGAAGGCCAGCAACGTCCAGGTGATGGTGCAGGCCTACCGCTTGCTCGTCCACCGCATGATGAGTGAAGGCTGGGACTATCCCTTGCATCTCGGTGTCACTGAAGCCGGCGATGGCGAGGATGGTCGCGTGAAAAGTGCGGCAGGTATCGGTGCATTATTGGAGGACGGCATCGGAGATACGGTGCGCGTGAGCTTGACGGAAGATCCGGAGTTCGAGATCCCGGTGGCGCGAGCGCTCGTCGATCGTTATAGCACACGTGGTGGTCACGAAACGATCCCCGCTGTGGTCACAGTTCCGATCGATCCGTTCGATCACAAACGACGGTCGACGCATGAGGTCCTGAACATCGGCGCACGTCACGTTCCTGCGGTGATGGCCGATCTGAGCGGCAAGGAGAGGATCACCCCGGCTACGCTCTTCGCGTGGGGCTATCGGTACAGCGTACCGTTGGACAAGTGGAACATCACCGATCAAGCGTGCGACTACGTTTTCATCGGCAAGAACAGCATCGACTTCGAGATCCCCGGAACACTGGGCATCGTGCAAGAGCATGCCGTTTGGCTGAAGGACAAGAACAAGGACCGGCACTATCCGTTCCATCAACAGGCATCCTACCTCGCTGGCGCGGAACGGCATTCGCACCTGAACATCGTGTACACCACGTTACCGGATTTGAGCGCAGAGCTGATCACCGCGTTAAAGAAGGACCCCACCGCCGTTCTGTTGATCGATACGTACAATGCACACGGCATGGCAGAACAGCGTCGGTTGTTCTTCTCGCTACTGGAAACCGGTTGCGAAACACCGGTGATCATCGGCCGTGCTTACGGGAACATCAGCAAGGATGACCTTGTCCTGCACAGCAGTACAGACATCGGACCCTTGTTCATCGATGGCTTGGGAGATGGGATCTTCATCGCTGATGAAGACGGTGGACGCGAGGACCTGGTATGCCGCACGGCGTTCGGCATCCTTCAGGCCACGCGCACCCGCACCAGCAAGACCGAATACATCAGTTGTCCCAGTTGCGGTCGTACGCTCTTCGATCTGCAAGAGACCACGGCGAAGATCCGCGCGCGCACCAGCCACTTGAAAGGCATCAAGATCGGGATCATGGGTTGCATCGTGAACGGTCCCGGCGAGATGGCCGACGCCGATTACGGGTACGTGGGCACCGGCCCTGGTGTGATCACGCTATACAAGGAGAAGGAAGTGGTGAAGCGCAACGTGCCCAGTGAGAAAGCCGTGGATGAGCTGATCGATCTGATCCGGCAGCACGGGGATTGGGTGGAGGAGACGGTCGCTTGACCGCCTATTTTCGTCCACCCTCAGCAACGGACATCCATGAAGCACCTCATCACGTGGAGCATCTTTCTTTCGCTGGCTACTGCCCAAGGCCAGTCTTTTTCAGGAATGGATCCGAGCTTCGGGGTGGATGGGTTCAACGCCTTCGACCTGACTGGAACATCCGTGTGGCCAGTAGCGGTCCAACCGCGACAGGACGGTGGCTATTTGGTGACCGGGACCGAGCTGATCCTGATCGCGAGCGATAACGTCGGCTATTATCAGACCGGATACGCGCACTACGGGCAACGGTCATACAGCTACGATGGCTTCAATACGTTCGGCCAGTATTTCGTCCGTTCCACGCCATTGCCCAATGATGGCGTGTTGGTGATCGGGGCGACCTTTCAGGGATCCAACGTCTCCAATCTGGTCGCGTTGGATGCTTCGGGTGAGCTGGACCCCTCTTTCTCAACCGATGGGGTCTTCTCATTGACCACCGGGGATGGTCGGCCGATCTTCTGGGATGTCCTACGGTTGGACGATGGACGGATCCTCGCATCCGGCGGGTGGTCCAGTGCATCTGACCGGTTGGTCGTTATCCGTTTACTGGCCAATGGTTCACTGGACCCTTCCTTCGGCACCGGGGGGATCGCCGACTATCAGGTCGGAGAGACGGGGGGCTTGCTCAGGATCGCTGCGGACGGCAAGATCCTCTGTGGCAGGGGAGGCTTCAATCGTGGGCTTGTCCGCTTGCTCGACAGCGGCGACCTGGACCCATCGTTCGGTACCGGTGGCGTCCTCGCATCCTACCCATTTCCCTTTCCGGATATCATCTACGATGCGACCGACTTCGCCCCGCAAGCCGATGGGAGCATCGTGATCCTGGGGGAGGACCGGATGCGCCGCTTGGCCCCTGACCAATCCGCCGATCCGGACCTTCTCTCTACGGCCTTTGGCGGGGGTGTGGGTTTAGCGGTACAACCAGATGGGAAGATCCTCCGCTTGAGCTCCACGGCTCAAATGGACCGCTTCCTTCCCTCCGGAGCCATTGACCTGACGTTCAATGGTATCGGGTCCACGATGGTGGGAGCAACCGGAGATATCGCACGCGGGTTCATCCTAGAGGAGGATGGCTCCATGACGACCTTCGGGAGCGATCCGCTCGGCCTGACGTTCCTCGCCCGCACAAGCGCGACGGGTCAGCCGATCGATGCCTTTGGCGAGGGGGGCAGAGCGGTGTTCAGCGGAGAGAACGGCAGCGAGAACCCTACAGCGCTGGCGATCCGTTCCGATGGCGCGATGACGTGTGCCGGCCAAGGGCTTCTCGGCACCGCCTCCGGGAATACGGCGCCATGCACCTACATCGCCCAGTTCGATGCCACGGGGAACAGGGATCTGTCGTTCAGCGCCGATGGTGTACAAACGCGGTCTTTCTTCAACGCTCAAACATCGGCCTACACCTCCGACAACTCCTTGATCCTTTATGGTCAAGCCGCAGAGAGCTTCTTCACAACGCCGGTCATGGAGCGATACCTGGCCGATGGAACGTTCGATGAACTGTTCGACTTGAATACGATAGTGGACCTCGGGGTCTATGACCAATTGCCTTACCCGCTTCGCTCCGCTGGCGATCTGGCGGTCGATCCCTCGGATCGCATCTACGTCTCCGCCTGGCGGTCCCCCACACCGTTCGAGCCTACACGGGCGGGCATCAAGTGCTTCGATCCGGATGGCACCCCGAACACCGGTTTTGCCGCAGGGGGAGAGTTCATCTACGATCCCGGTGTGGACTGCGGTGCTTTCCAACTCGCGACCTTCCCGAACGGTGATCTCCTGGCGGCGATCCTGGTCGACGATTCCGTTGACTACAGCTATCTGTACCGGAACAAGCTGCATCTGGTCCGCATCGCCCCGGATGGATCGCTTGTTCCAACATTCGGGAACGCCGGCGTGGTCGAGACCTACATCGATGGACTTACAAGACATGTCACCCTCACGCGTTTGGCCATTCTGCCTGACCAGCGTTTCGTGATCGGGGCGGCGCCCGATGGCGACCCGAACACCTTTCATGTGGCGCGGTTCATGGCGGATGGCCAGCCGGATCTGAGCCTCGGTGGCGATGGCGCGGCCGCCTTCGACAGCATCAGCACGAACTACGGCACAAACCCGAAGAACCTCCTGGTCTATCCCGATGGTTCCATGATACTCGTGGGCCCAGGCTACAACGGCCCAGGCGTCTATTTCCAGAAAATGCTGGTGGACGGCTCGCCGGACCTCTCTTTCGGCGACAACGGCGTGTTCTTCATCAACCCACCGGACTACACGTTGGAGCGGGTGACCGCCGCACTGACCGAGGACGGCCAGGTGATCTTCGGCGGCCTTGTCAACTACGCCTGCGAGAGCGGACCACCGTGCTATGTGCTGGATCATTTCTTGGCCCGGCTGATGCCCGAGTTCAGTGTCGGGTGGGACCAGCTCAGTAGTGGCAATGCGAGCGACATGCTTGTATTCCCGAATCCGGCCCGCGAAAGTCTGAACCTGGAGTTACCCGCGACGTTCATCGGGTCGGCCGTGAACTACAGCGTGATCGATCATGCTGGGCGCACCGTGCTATCCGGGACCTTCTCCCCGAAGGACATCAGTGCGAACAACCACCGCCTCCAGATACCGGGCCCATTCTCATCAGGTGTGTACGTATTGGAGTTGCGTACAGGCCAGGAGGTGAGGTCGGCGAAGGTGCTTTTCACACATTGAACGAAGAACATACCCTGATGAAGCGCATCCTTCTGGCCGCCGTGGTCCTTGCACCCATGCTACAGGCATCGGCTCAAAACATCAACCCTTCCCTCGACCTCCTCGCTTCCTACATGCAGGGTTCGTTCACGAGCATCGAGCAAGCAAAGTCGGACACCGACTATTTCGAGATCGAATTGGAGATGGCACGATTCAACCCGGATGCCAAGAATGGTGTTTGGTTGTATGTGGAACAAGCGACGGCCTCAAAAAAGGACAAGCCCTATCGTCAGCGCGTTTATCACGTGGAGCAGATCGATGCGAACACCTTCACGAGCACCATTATGAGCATTAAAGGTGGCGAGGCATGGTATGGATCTTTTTCCGATCCAATGAAGCTGAAAGGACTATCCATGGATTCCTTGGAAGCACTGCCCGGTTGTGCGATCACCCTCACCTATAAGGACGGCGCCTTTGTAGGAAGCACCGATGGACGCAAATGCTCCAATGCTTGGGGAAAGGCAACCTACGCCACAAGTGAAGTCACGATCTCACCGGGCCTGATGGTGAGTTGGGACCGTGGCTACAATGATGCAGGTGAACAGGTATGGGGTGCCGAAAAAGGCGGCTACCGTTTCGTGAAAAGGCCCTGAACACTTCGGCACAAGTAGGCGCAATAATCTACGTTCCACCTGTAGTTTCGCCGCCACTATGAGGACAAGAGCATTGGTAGTGGCGTGCATCGCGAGCAACGTGTTGTTCGCCCAGGATTGGTTGGACCCCAGTTTCGGAACGGATGGCGTTGTTGCAACCTCTTTGGACCCGAACTACGACGGTGCATTCGCATTGGAGCGACAGCCCGATGGGAAATTGGTGATCGCGGGCGTCAGAGGTCAGGTCGCATCGTACGATATCCTGATCGCTCGCTACAACACGGACGGTTCTCTGGATACCGAATTCGGCACCAATGGCAGCATCATCCTGGACCTCGGCATGAGCGATCAATGCCTGGGCATGGCCTTGGGTGCCGACGGAAGCATCATGGCTGTTGGAACCACGACAGGAGTTCCGAGCGGCACGGATTCGTGGGTAGCACGCTTCACCCCGGATGGCACGCTGGACCTTGGTTTCAATGGCACGGGCTACATCCGTATCAACGATAGTTTGCAAGAGGATAAACTGAGCGCTGTTTCCGTTCGCCCCGATGGCAAGGTGCTGGTCGCGGGTCGCGGGTTCACCAGCAGCAAGCAATGCTTCTACATCCTGCAATACAATAGCGACGGAACGCTGGACACGGATTTCGGTACAGCAGGCTCGGTTAAGCACCTTATCGGCATCGACAATTGCGAAGCCACTTGTCTTGAAGTGATGGCGGATGGCAGCTTCTTCTGTGCCGGAACATCCTATACGGATGTCACCAGCAAGAACGATCTCGTAGTGACCAAGTACTCGGCCACCGGTGTCTTGGATGTTGACTTTAGCAGCGATGGAAAGGCCGTTATCATCCCCAGCAACAACCAGGACAAAGGATATGGTCTGGCCGTTCAACCCGACGGGAAGATCCTCGTCGGAGGTGTGGAGAATGAAGTGAACAGTGCAGCGAAGATCATCGTGGCACGGTTGCTCGCGAATGGCAGCATCGATACCGGTTTTGGCACCGACGGCATCGCACGTCCGTTCACAGGTGATTTTCCCTCCCGTTGTGAGGATATCGCAGTTGCCGACGACGGAAAGATCCTGGCTTGTGGCACCTCGACCCTGAATGCGCAAGGACGGAACAGCTTTCTCTGTCGTTTGAACAGCACCGGCGCACTGGATGCTGCGTTCGGGACGGGAGGGATCCTTGAGTATGGCCAGATCGGTCTGTACCGCGAAACACCGGGCATGGTGCTTCAACCCGATGGCAAAGTGGTACTGGCTGGTTTAACTGGTTCCGCGCCAAACAACAACGTGCTTTTGCTCCGCTATCTTTCTTCCCCAACCACGGGGATCACCGAACAAGGGGCATTGGACTTTCGCTTGATCGCCGCTGCGGCGAACGAACTGCGCATCGAAAGTGAGGCTGCGATCGGTAACATACAAGTCTTTGATGCAGCAGGAAAGTTGATCACCGAAGCAAGTGCATCCGGTACGTCGGGAATACGCACCATAGCGCTGCGATCACCATTGCTACCTGGGGCTTATGTGCTTCGGACCAAGTGGTCGGCGTTGCGCTTCGCGATCGGCGAGTGATCAGCGCACCGCGCTGTTCGGCAGCCGCATGCGCTTGTCGCGGAACACACCGATCCATTGCAAGCTGACCTCCATACCACCACGGTAGATCGTCTGCGTGCGCAGCTTGCTGATATTGATGTCGTAGCTGATCGCACCGACCAGTCTCCGTTGCCATTCGAATTGCACGGTGGGTACGATGGCATCGTTCACGCGGTAGAAACAGCCGAAGTAGAGCGATGATGAGTTCTTGTCGGTCGTGTAACGACTATCCACGCCTATGCGGCGGTGCATCAATCCACCCACATTGATCTCGCGGCTCGAGCCTTGCTGGGCCACGAAGAACTTCGGCAGCCAGATCCAGCGCTTGCCATCGATCCGCAATTCGCCGTGCGCCACGAAGCGGTGCAGCAAGCGGTCCTCGTTCGACCCGAACAGTGAGACCCGCGCCTGGTTCAAGTGGAAGACCGACGCGCCACCTTTCCATTGCACCCCGCTCTTCAGTTCTCCTTTCACCAGCATCCCCGCGGAAAAGTCAACGAACGACGTGCGGCTGTTGGGGATCGACTCATTGGTAGGCAATGAAGGATCAAAGCCCGCCCCGTTGTACTGGCTGTCCCAGCGCATGCCATCCAGCGATGCACTGCGCTGACCATAACCACCTTGAAGACCGAAGGCGAGCAAACTTCCGCGACCGCTCCGGATAGCATAGGCAACGCTCAAATTCCCTTGCGTATCACCGAAACGCGAGGCACCGGCCTTGTCGCTGAACGCGCTGAGTCCCAATCCGAGATAGCGCCCACCGCCCAACTTTCCGGTCAAAACAGGAGCGTCGTAGCTGAAGGCGTCCGTTCGGAACGGACTACCCACGCTGCGCCATTGCTCGCGGTGGATCAATGCGATCCGTTGGTCGCCATCGATATCACCAGCATTGGCCGGATTGATCACCAGCGGCGCATTGAAGAACTGTCCGAAGTGGATGTCTTGACCGATCAGCAGTGATCGTACCAGCAGGCCGATCGTGACGAAAAGCAGGCGCCACACGGGACCGGCTAGGTCGGGTCGCAAGAGCGATATGGTTGCATGCCTCATCATCGGACCAGAGTGATGTTGCCGGTCCGTTTGATGTCATCACCATCCTCGGTCCGCGCGGTCAACGTGTAGAGGTAAACACCACTCGAGCTCTGGTCGCCCTCAACGGTCCCATCCCAGCCATTGCCCACCGACGATGTACTGAAGAGCCTTGCCCCCCAGCGGTCATAGATGGCGAATTCGAGTTCGATGATCGTCGGACCGCGAACGAAAAGCACATCATTGTTTCCGTCGCCGTTCGGGCTGAAAACATCCGGCAGGAAGATAGCCTCGCTATCGCGGATGCACATGGACATGTCCATGGTGTCCGCACAGTTTCCTTCGTTCCAAACAACGAGTTGCACTTCATAATAACCAGCGGTCCCGAGGTCATACTGCGGGTTGGTCCCAAAAGCGTACGGCACGGTGTCCTCATTGATCACCCAATAACCTCCTGCGGCATTATTGCTCAGGTCGATGAAAGTGACATCGCGCTGATCGAAATCGATGCACTCCTCGTTCGGATTACTGCTGAATAGAGCGGTGATGGCAGGCCAGCTTGGAACGCGTATCAAGCTGTCGCTAGCGCAGCCTGTTTCGTTGTTGGTCACAGTGACGAATGCCAGGCCACCGGCAGGCAAGGCTATGCTATCGCCAAGCACATCGGTCGGTGACAGATCCCATGAGAAGGTGTAGGTACCCGTTCCATTCACGGAGCCGACCACATACCCTGGATCGCCATAGCATTGCATGGGTGAGAACGCGAATTGCGGTTCAAAGGGAGGATGCACTACGATCGTAATACTGTCCGCAACAGCATCGCTGCAACCATCGGTGGTCAGCACATGATAGGTCGTCGTGGTGGTGGGCGAAGCACTTTGTTCGGCCACAGGGAAGAGTCCATGGTCCCATTGATAATTGACGATCGCGCCTGGATCGCCACCGCTGGTGATCACCTGGATCTCGCTACCACCGCCGGTACAGATCGGGTTGTTGTTCACGAGCAGCTCGGTGGTCAAGGCCGGGTGATCGGTGAAACGCAGCGTATCGGAAGACTGGCAACTACCGGACCCGTAGGTGTACACCAACACGTAGTCGCCATCAGCAAGTGTTGACGGGTTGAACGTGATGTTGTCCATCCCGGTGAAAACGCCCCCTAATGGAGAGAAAGTGATCGTCACCTCCACATCGTTGGAACAATAGGTGCTCTGCACACCACCGAGCTCGGCTTGCACGAAGGGGATCACAGTGATCATAACGGAATCCGCGCACCCGTCCGGCGTATCGTAGTAGATCATGTGCGTCCCTTCGCCGGCCGTACCAGGATCGAACATTCCATCATTGCTTGCACCGGGTCCGTTGAAGAAAGCCCCAGGCGGGACCGTCGCAAGCGGGAACGGATCGATCGCTCCGCAGACCGTCGTGTCGTTCACGGGAAGCAAAGCAGGATGAACAATGGCGATCAGTGAATCCCCGCATGTGTTTGCATCGAAATGCAGGACATGCACACCGACGCCAGCGACCTGCGGGTCAAAGAACCAGTCACCATCGCTGTTCTCGTTGATCCCTGCGCCAGACCAGGCACCATCCCATGGAGTCCGTCCGGTAGAGCCATCATCCAGCTTCAATTGCTCTGAATCGCTGCAGAAGAAGAGCGTGTCATCATCCACGTCAGTGTAGCCCACGAGTATGCCGATGGTATCCACGCAGCCGTTTGGAGCGAAATAGAGCAACTCATCCCAGCCATTGCCTGCTTGTACCGGATCATAGGTGCCGGCCGCAGCATCCACGATACCACCGCCGGTCCACGTTCCACCAACCGGGATCGCCACAGGATCCAAAGCGAAAGGTGCTGGCTGTGCGGGGCACGAACTTCTGCTTCCACCGATATCGACCGGTTTCACATGAATGGTGAATTGCTGGTCGCACCCGTGCAGGGCGTAGGTAAGGATGTGTGTTCCACCCTCCGCTTCGTCCGGGTCGAAGGTGCCGCGCAACGTATCCACGATGCCTTCACCGGACCAACGTCCGCCCCACGGCTGCACGGGTATGTCGAACGGATAGGTGCTCTGGCAGACCGTATCCAATTGTGTTTGCCCTGTGATGTTGTCCACATTGATCGTCTTCGTATCCGAACAGCTACCCGCAGAATACGTGACGACATAGGACCCGACGGTTGAAGGATCGAAGAGACCGTTCGGTTGGATCATCGGTCCGCTCCAGATGCCGCCCTGCGGGGTATTGTCCTGGATCATGAACAGCGCTGTTCCGGGGCATGCCGCTTCGTCCAAACCCGCATCCATGCTGTCCACGAAGAGTGTGATCGCCGCCTCGCAGCCACCCGGAATTCCATAGGTGAGCACATGCGCCCCCGGTCCCGCCGTATCCGGATCGAAGGTCCCTGAAAGACTGTCCAGGATGCCAGCGCCGCTCCACCAGCCGCCCGGTGGAGAACCCACGAGATCGAACGCATCCAGCGATTGGCAGACTGTTGCCGGTGCCCCCACGACTTGTGGATCCAGCACAACGATGGTGATCGTGTTGGAGGCTTGGTTCCCGGTCCCTGTTTCGGTAGCGGTCACGGAATAGGTCGTTGTCGCCGTCGGGCATACGGAGATCGGTCCGCGCACCGGTGCAAGGCCATTGTCCCATGCATAGGTATACGTTAGGCACCCGTTCACATCGGCGGTCAGGTCCACGCAAGTACCTGCACAGATCGTATCCTGCGTAGCCAGGATATCGACGTCGATGGGGCAGGATGTGATCTGCGTGTTGGCGGTGATCGTGAAGAACCACAGCGAGTCGCATCGGTCATAAATGCCAATGCGGAACGAAACGGTGTAAGGACAGTTCCGCTCGAACGGGGGATCGACCGATAGCTCCATCACAGCGGACTCTCCAGCGTTACAAGCCAGGGCCGTAGCACCAACGACCGTTGGCGCTCCTTGGCCGGAGATAGTGAATGCTCCAAGTGCAATGGAATCACAGGGGATGGGATAGCTGAAGCGCAAACCCACGTTGCCGCTGTTGCACGACGGTGCGGCCGGTATCGTCATCACAGGAGGAAGAGGGGGCGCCACAATGCTGGTCCATTGGGCTTCGAACCCACAGTAGGCCACTGTCGGATCACTGACGAAGTGGATGGTCAAGACACCACTGCTGGCGGTGATCGGCGGCGGCGCGGTAGTGCCGGAATACGTAGGCCCGATCTGTGGTGAATTGATCGAGGGGCCATTGTGGAAGGTCAGGAAGTCATAGCCCTGCTCCAAACAGAATACAGGCTGGAAGGTCAATGTGATCTGGCTGCCGGCATCGATCGTGAACGTGAGGTCCTCGTTGTTGCCGTAAAGGCTGCCGCCCGGACCCTCTTCGCTGTCGAGCAGGATCCCCTTGCAGATCGTAACGACCGTATCCGTCATGTTGAACTCCGGCAGCACCTGTGCCTGCGAACCAGCGGCGAGGCCGATGGTGCATGCTAAGGCGATGTTCCGGATCCGTTGCATGGGCTTTCGCTCAAATGCTGTCCTGTGCGCTGATCACGATCACCGGAGTGGTGATCTCGTTGCTCTTGTTGCCGGCATTGTCCTCCACGAAGAACGAATACGTCATGACCTCTTCGGCTCCGTTCCCGAGCAGGAACAGTGGATCGAGCTCCACTTCCAATTCGCCCTGTATGGGCACTTCCGTATCGGGAGGAGAAAGCGGGATGATGTGGTAGCCGTCGGCCACGGCCAAGCGACTATCCTTCACCCACAGGGAATAGTCGTCGGGATCAACGCGGCCGAGATCGCCATTGCCATCCTTGTAGCTGAAGCGCAAAAGAACAGGTTGCTGGAACTCGATCACCGCTGCGGGTCCAACGGAGATCAATTCAATGGTCGGCTCCTTCGGCATGATGTCCGCTTGCTCCTTCTTGCAGGCCACAAGCCCGAGCGCGAAGCAGACCACTATGTTGATGGGCCTCATTCGACGATGCGTAAGGTGAAGTAGTCCAACATGGGCGATGTAGTTCCGTCGTTGGGGATCTCCGCTGGTCCAGTGTGATCACCATCATCCACATACACGCGAACGAAAAGCGTTGTTCCCACAGGATAGGTGCCGAGCGATAGCTGCACACGATGGGTGAAGGTCGCAGTGTTGTTGCTCAGATCAGGACCCGATACCGTGGAAGAGATCGCCAAGTCGAGTTCCGGCACTGCCTCGAACGCGTTCGTCACTGTGGCGATCTTCATCTTGTTGTAGGTGAGCGCATTGCTTGCGGTCCCGTCATCGGAGAAGCTGAACCACAGATCGATCGTTCCGGCAGGTACTTCGATGGGTTGCACGCCTTCAACATCACCCCGCGGATAAGGATCACTGCCGTTCCCCACTGGGAAAGCGAGTATGCCCGTCACCTGCGGCTCCAGGTTGCCGAGGCTCGGTGATCCACCGAACATGTCCTTGGCACCGTTGGCGATCCAACTGAAGATGGCCGCGCGGTACGCATCAGCATTAGCGGGCCAGTCGCTGTTCTCAGCAAAACCAGCCGGCATGATCCCGGAGGTGTTCGGCACGGAGACTGTCAATCGTTCATGAAGGAATGACGCGTTCACATCACCCGGCAGCACACGGTAAGTGAATGTCTGTTGTGGCGTGTTCGCCATCACCGGCTGGAATACGAGCGAGTTGTATGCGCTACCGATGCTCCGGAACTCCGGCTCGAAGGTGCCGTCGTGGCAACCGCTCAAGGCGCAGTTCGGACGCAGGATCTTCTGGTGGATCCAAGCAAAATTGTCTTGCGGGATGCTCTCCACGGAAGGATTGGGCGAGCGGTGTTCGAGCTCATCGAACGGGTTCGGGGTTTCTTTCTTGCACGCCGCGAGGGCGAACACGATCAGCGCTATGACCATGAATGTGACGCGCATGGCTCAAATGCGATCGAAGAGTGATTGTGTTCCGGGACTGAGGAAGCCCGCGCCCATCACTTCGTTCTTCACGCCAAGTATCTCGGCGATGGTCGGAACGACATCCGTCACGATACCTACTCGGTTCCCCTCCGAACCGATCGAGAGACCGGAGGGTACATTGGCGCCTGCCATCATGCCGAACACGCGAAGTGCATTGCTATCGCTGTGATCGAACGAGTACCAATCGTTCTGGTCCTGGATCGCGTTCGGTTCGCCGTTGCGGCCACATTCCGGGATCGCGATGATCACCGTATTACCAGCCATCTCGGGTATCTGGTTCTGGATGAAATCCCACACATGGCCCACGGCATGATCGGCGCGGTGCATGGCGGCGAGGTAGCCGGTGAAGCTGCTGTGGCAGCCATCAACACCGCTCATGTTCACGACGGTCAGTGCCGGCTTGAACCATTTCATCACCTCGCAGGCATAGCCCACGGTGGTGAGATCGCCACTGTCATGGACAGGAGGATGCGCAATGGTGCCGTTGTGCGTCTTGGTGAACATCTCCTCCATAAAGGCCTTGATGTCCTGCTTCTCCTCCGCGGTATTCCCGATGCTCGTCGGCACGCTTCCGAGGCGCTCGAAACTGTTGTCGAGAAAGGCCTTCATCTCGTAGATCGGCGCGAGCTGGTCCTGCGGATGGTAGACCTTGGCATCGGAGAGATACTGGTCACCGGCCGGCCCGAAGGTGACGTTGGGTGCGAAGAAGTTCGCCCCATAGCGCGCACCGTAATTGGGATTGATGCTGTAGTTCAACAGTGGAACGCTATTCCCGATGGAGTTCCCGATGAACCAGGTCTTCGTCGCGGGGATCCCGCCATGGCGACGGAGATATTCGAAGATGGTAGGGTTCAGCGGTTTCTGCTGCAGCCCTTGTGTGGCGGCCGTATTCCCTTGCAACAAGGAATTGAGGCCACCGTAATGACCAGCACTCACGGCACGCATCTCCCGGAAAAGTGTTCCCTGTTGTTGTAGCGTCTGGCCTAGTATGGGCTGGATCGGGCTGATGCCACCCAAGCCGGTACCGTACACGATCTTCTCGGGCGGTGGGGCGCCATCCAACATGTTGTAGAGGATGTTGCCCTCCACCGTATCGTTCTGCGCATCCGCGATGTAGCGTTGCAGCACGGTCTCCTGCTGACGCACGCCACCGGCGAACAGGACGAAGACGACATGTTCCGCAAGCTGTGCACCGGATGCTGCGAACAACCGGCCACTGGGCAGGATGTACGGGGCAGCGAAGAGACCGGCAGCGGCTGCTCCTGTTCGTTGGATGAACTTCCTGCGGTCCATGGTCCTGGGTGTTAGTAGAACAGGTATTCCTCGCTCAAGGCGAACGAGAAGTAGATCAGCTCCGTGGTCACGTTGGGGTCGGCCGCGATCATGTTGCGGAACCAGGTCTTCTCCGCTTCCGTGGGGTTGCGCACGAGGAAACGGTTGTACGTGGCGATGATGAACGCGTCCACATCGGCATGCATGAGCGAGTCCGATGGGATCATCACCCCGGGCTTGTTCATGAAGTTGCTGATGATGACCTCACGCGCCAGTTGCTTGTCCCCGATGCTCTGGATGCACTGGTCGATCTCGTAGAGGTCATTGGCCGAGAGCGCTGTCTGGAACAGGTTCGCATGGAGGATCGCAGCATACTCCTGGTTGGTCTTCTCCCGGTCCTTGTCGCCGTCGAACTGGCTGAGATCGACGGGATCCACCTCGTAGATGAACGCGTCCTTCTTGCATCCCATCACTAAGACCGCTACCAGCAGGAAGCAACCTGCCGAGCGAAGAACGGAGTGGCTGACGGGGCGCATGGCCGAGATGTTGGTGCAGCGCTAGCCGCGTGATTGAACGGTCTTTTGGGCGATGGCCTGTTCGCCTTTGTCGTTGTCGTTGTCGTGACCGAGGATCACGAAGGCGAGGACCAGGACGATAATGGCAGCTTGTACGAGGGTGCGGTGCTTGGGTTCCATTTTATTGGTTGTTGTGGTTGATTGTGTTACTATGATCGGGACGCGAGATCTCGCGCCCTTACTGTTGGTTGTTGGATAATCCAGCGTATTCGTCGCTGGTTAGGATCTTGCGTTGCATGCGTTGCAGGTCATGGTCGGCACGGAATGCGGTCGTTAGTGTGTACGCTTCGTGGGTACTGGGTTCCCGGCCCAGGAACGTGCGGTAGCTCAGGCGCACCAGACCTTCGTGACCTTCTGCACTGTTCGAGAGGATATCGAGATACCCGCCCTTGTTCTGGCCGCTCTGCCCGAAGAGGATGGCGCTGGCATTGTTCTCGACCATCGCATAGCCGGCATTGAACTCCGCATCTGTCGGGTAGCGGAACAGAAGGTTGTCGAAACTGGCATTGAGGAAGTTGAACGTGTTCATGTTGATCTCGTCGTACACGTCGTTCAGCATCATCCGCTTCACCACTTCGTTCACGTTGATCAAGCCATCGCGGAATTGGGTGCGTGAGTTCTTCAAGCGCAATAGCTTTTGCAATGCGCTATTGCTCTCACTGGCCCCTTGTGCGTTGCCGCTCAGAGAATCCGCCAGGGCGGCTTGTGCGGCGTTACCGATGTAGCCATCGATCACCTCATCGCTCACCCCTTCGAGGAAACGGGCCTTGAAGCCCTCGTACTGCCTTTGGTAGTAGGCGTTCTTGTAGGAGGAATCGCCTTCCACGAAGGCAGTGCTGGTCATCAACTTGTTCACCAGAGCGTCGCGCGATCCGCCGGAAAGGCCTGCACCTTCCAAGGCGGACACCTCGGCGTTCATCTCCACATCCAGCGGTTCGCGGCCGAGCAGATCGATGAACAGGCGGTTCACGTAGTTCTGTACCACTACCGTTGGCACCCCTTCATAGTCCGGTGCCTGATTGTCCGGGCGGACCACCACTTCTTCCTTCTTGCAGGAAGAAGAGGCCACCAGCAGGCCGATGGCGATCAGCTGGTGAAGGGATGTTCGGTATGTCTCACGGGTTACCACAGGCGGGGAGTCCTGCGGCTGTCTACGCGGCTGGTTCCCCGAAGTGGACAAGTACTCGGCAGAAAGTAGAATGGCTACCGATGGGCTGTGGAAACGACCCGACGAATGCCCGGAGCGGCCTATCGCCTTACTTCCCCAAATAGTCCTTGATCGCCTTCACATATTGCTCGAATGCGTTCAAGCCCTTGGGCGTCATGGAACAGACCGTGTTCGGGTAGTTGTCCTTGAAGCTCTTCTTCACGGTGATGAACCCGGCATCCTTCAGCTTGGTGATCTGCACGCTGAGATTCCCTCGGGTGGCGCCCGTCTTCTCCAACAGGAAATTGAAGTCCCCTTCTTCCACAGCCACCAGCAGGCTCACCACGGCAAGCCGGAGCTGGTTGTGCAGGATGGGATCAAGCGGTGCGAAGGCCATCTTCTTGCCGCTTCAACATGATACCGGGAACGATGTAGCCCAGGAGCATTGCGCCACAGTAGAGCAGGGTCAGCATAAGCGCATCGTGTGTGAAGTGCATGAGTATGCCCGCTGCCCAAAAGATGATCCCACCGATGATCAAGGGCTTGAACCGAAGGATCTGACCGGTCATGAACGTGGGAATGCCGGTGAGCAGGGTGATCATGGCACCGGGATCATGGTGGCTCATCACGCTGCATACAATGGTGATGAGCATCGTGATCACGAACGAGGACCAAAGCCAGCCGATAGTCCCGTCCATCGGGTTGGCAACTGCCTGCTGCTTGCCTTGGCGTGCGCCATGCACCGAACTGACAATGCCGCCGAGGATCCCTGCGACGCCCCACGGTGCGCCCTGGCCCCAGGCATCGGGTTGATCGCGGAGCAGATAGGTGGCCAGCATGGCAATGGTGAGCAACACCCCCCAAAGGAGGAAATAGAAGCTCATGCGCTGGAAGCTGCGTTTCGCCTGACCGATCATGCTTTCGATCAGCTTCAGGCTTTGTTCTGGGGTGAGGTTGGTCTCCATGGTTCGTGATATTGAACGGAACAAATGTAAACTTGTTTACAATATGAACAACATGACGACCTAATTTTCTCCCATGAAGCGTTCAGTGCTTGTTCCCGGGGCTACCGGATTGATCGGTTCCGCAGTGGTAGAGCTGGCCTTGACCGATCAGCGGTTCAACCGGGTGATCACATGGGGCCGCCGCCCAGTACCAAAGACGAGCGGTGTGGAACATTGGGGACCGGGTCCGAGCACTTTGGAGGAGGGGCTAAAGAACGACCCGATCGACGCCGTGATCTGTTGCCTCGGCACCACCATGCGCAACGTGAAGGGTGACAAGCAAGCCTTCCTGCATGTAGACAAAGAACTCGTCCTGGCCTTGGCGCGTTGGGCACAAGGAGTGGACAGACGGTTCTGCGTGGTCAGTGCCTTGGGCGCCGATCCGCGCAGCATGTTCTTCTACAACCGGGTCAAGGGCGAGGTGGAGGCGGAGCTTCTGCGGCTCTCGTTCCAAGCCCTGCACATCTTTCAGCCTTCCATTCTCGATGGACCGCGACTGGAGAATAGGCCGGGTGAACGCGTGGGTTTGGCAGCGATGAAATTCCTGGCCCCGCTCCTCCCCGCAGCTTCACGCCCCATGCCGTACCGCACGCTCGCACACGCCTTGGTCAATGTGGCAGCCGGTGGAGATACTGGAACCCACGTCCACACCTATCGTTCCATCGTGGAACTGGCCCGTTAGAAATTCACGACACGGCCTCGGGCCACCTTCTCCGCAGAAGCCAGCTCTTCGCGGATCGGTTCGCGGAACTTGGCGAAAGCGGGCAGCAGTTCTTCCGCCAATGGCTCGGTGTTGGGGAACTCCTCCTTACGGTGGTCCACTTGCACGCCGTTCTTCCAGAAGCGGAAACAGACGTGTGGTCCGGTGGCGAGTCCTGTGCTCCCAACTTCACCGATCACCTGGCCTTGTTGCACCGCCTCGCCTTGTTTCGCGAGGATCTTGCGCATGTGGAGGTATTGCGTGCTGTAGGTACCGTTATGGCGGATCTTCACAAAGTTGCCATTGCCGCCGGTGTGACCGGTCCTCTCCACGATGCCATCACCCACCGCGAGGATCGGTGTACCGTACGGCGCGGCATAGTCCGTCCCCAAATGGGCCTTCATCACACGCTGCACCGGATGCAACCGCCGTCCACTGAAACCCGATGAGATGCGGCTGAATTTCAACGGTGCCTGGAGAAAGGCCTTCTTCAGGCTCTTGCCTTCCAGATCGAAATACTGCTCCACGCCATCCGCTTGTGCGAAGCGATAAGCCTCCTGGACCCTGCCACCACTGATGTATCGCGCCCCAATGATCTCCGGCGTTCCGTACGGGACACCGTCGACCGTGTGTTCCTTGTACACCACGGAGAACACGTCGTTCTTCTGGATCCGGTAGAAATCAACGGTCCACGCGAAAACATCCGCCAGTTGCATGGCCAGTTGTGGATCGGCGCCTGCGTTCGACAGGTCGTTGTACAACGCCCCGGTGACCATGCACGCAATGCTGTGCTCGGTGGTCTTCACCGGTCGCGTTCCGGTGGTGACGTCCAGTCCATCCTGCAGGTGGAAGACGACATACTTAACGGGATCGGCCTCGTAGACGAAGTAGGCTGGCGCAAGCGCGGAATCCTCCTTGAAGATGAAGGCGTACGGATGGCCTGCGCGCATGCGCCGCACATCGAAATGCGGGCGGGCCAGGTCCACCAACGTCTGCACGTCGTTCATGCCCACACCATGTTCCGCCAAAAGATCCCCGAACGTGGCACCCGCTTTCACCTTTCCGTTCTCCAGGGCATACCCCGCCATGGGGATCCCGTACGCGTCCGGCGGCAGGGGGATCGTATCCTCAACGACCACAGCGGCGGGTTCCGGAACATACTCCTCACGCGGACGTACATCCACGGACAGGAAGAAGAACGTAACCCCGCTCACGGCGGCACCAACCGCGGTCCATTTCTGCCACTTCTTCATCGGAGGTGCAAGGAACAGCACACAGGAACGCTCACAGCCCCGGGTAGGGATATCCTTTCCACGCCGGAATGTTCACCTGCGGGAACAAGGCATTGCGATAAACGGTGATCAGTCCTTCGCGATCGGATGCACGAGGCCCTCGTAGCCACTCAGCTCCATCTTGATGGAACCCACGATCACCTTGGCTTGCGCGAGGACGGGAATGCGGTTTCCATCATCGGTGATCCACACGTTGAGATCATCGTTCCCTTTGAAGACGCGGCCCTCCTGGACCACCGGCTGGAACTTGAGGCAACGGTATTTCCCGCTGCGCAATTTGATCGTCTCGCGCTTGACGAACTTCATGCGGAGAGGCCACAATTCGTCATCGAGGAAGGTGTTGATCATGAATTCATCACCGGGTTGAGCGGTACTGAAGTCGAAGGTTCGGGCATAGTAGAATGCGCTGAGCATGTCCTGCACGCTTGCCGGGACCTTGTGCGTCACCTTCTTCTGCGTGGTCACCTCACCACGGATCTGGTTGTAGAGGTAGTCCTGGCTGAAGTTGTAGCCGCCTTCACTTACACGACGAACGAAGGCATAGGGGAAAACGCCTTGGGCATCGAAGTACGTTTCGTAGAGGTCATCCACCTTGTAAAAGGTGTTGAAGGCTCCAAGACTGCGGCCTTTGCCAGTTGCCACCCACACCTTACGTCCCTGGACCTCGCGGTCGCTCTCCTTCAACTGAACAACGGCCTCGCCAGCGTTCACCCAACCGTAGTGGACGATGTAGGTCAACTTCTCACCGGGTTGAAAGGCATTGTGCTTCAGGTCCCGCAGGGAATACAGTTCATGAGGGGCATCCGCGTCCTTGATGGTAGCCTGCTGCGCGAAGCTCATGGACAACAAACCGAAACCGAGCAATACGAACGTGGTGGAACGTGCCATGGCCCGGGGAGTGCAAACCCAGTGCCAATGCGCTGTTGGCTGTTGGCTTCTGGCTGTTGGCTGGTTGGTGCGATCCGGCACCTCAGAGCCAGCACCGATGCGAAGTGCGCACCTCCTCGCATAGCGATAAGGTGCTAGCAGCCAATAGCCAATAGCCAATAGCACACTCATCACACCACGATATTCACGATCCGTTTGGGCACCACGATCACCTTCTTGGGCGCTTTGCCTTCCAGACGCAATTGCACCTCCGGGTTAGCCAGAACGGCGGCTTCCACGCTTTTCGCATCCAGGGCGATGGGGAATTCCAGTTGTAGACGTGTTTTCCCGTTGAAGCTGATGGGGTAGCTGAAGTTGTCCTCAACCAGGTATTGGGCATCCCAATGGGGCCATTTCGCCCCCGTGACGCTCTCCTTGTGACCGAGCTTCTCCCACAATTCCTCGGCGATGTGCGGCGCGAAGGGTGCGAGTGCGATGGTGAGCGGTTCCAGAACATCGCGTTTGTGGCACTTCAACGTACCCAGCTCGTTCACGGCGATCATGAACTGGCTTACGCTGGTGTTGAAGCTCATCTTCTCGATGTCTTCCGTCACTTTCTTGAGGGTGGCGTGCAGCACTTTGAACTCAGCCTTCGTAGGGGCTTCATCGCTCACGCTGAACACATCGCTCTCGTAGAACAGGTTCCAGAATTTGCGAAGGAAACGGAAGGTGCCTTCGATGCCGTTGGTGTCCCACGGCTTGCTCTGCTCCAGTGGACCGAGGAACATTTCATAAAGGCGTAGGGTGTCGGCGCCGTACTTCGAGATGATGTCGTCGGGGTTGACGACGTTGAACTTCGACTTGGACATCTTCTCGACCTCCGAAGTCGCAACAAACTCAATCGGGCCGTCCAAGTTCAAATCATCGTTGTTCAGGAATCGCTGAGCTTGACCATCCTTAATGAACCCATTCCGACAGATGAACACTGCATTCCGAACGTCCTCACGTGTCTCAATTGCAAACATCTTCTCCGTGTCCAAAACCCCATTCGACATGTAGTTCACGTCCAATGGAAGTCTTTGAAGGCCACTTGTTTCAAACATTGAAGGCTTTGTGCCATCCAACAGTGGAATCAAATCTGCGCTGATGAATAACGGACCTAGTTGCTCAGTGGGCATTTGCACCTCCAGCTTTCCTCCAGCCAAGAGAGGAAAGTATGCCCCATCGTGACCCTCCCAATTTACCTTGTACTTACTACGTGTGGCCAAGGCCGAAACTCCCTGTATCATCCCCTGGTTCACCAGCTTCTTCGCCGGTTCATCGAAGTTGATGTAGCCGCGGTCGTGCAGGAACTTGGTCCAGAAGCGGAAGTAGAGCAGGTGGCCGGTGGCGTGTTCGCTGCCGCCCATGTAGAGGTCCACTTGCTGCCAGTATTTGATGGCTTCCGGTGATGCGAAGCGGCCTTCATTATGCGGATCCATGTAGCGCAAGAAGTACCAGCTGCTGCCGGCCCAACCGGGCATGGTGGTGGTCTCCAGTGCATGTCCGTTGTAGCTCCAGTTCGCAGCGCGGGCTAGCGGTGGTTCACCATCTTCCGTCGGCAGGAATTTGTCCACTTCGGGCAACACCAGCGGCAGTTCGCTTTCTGGCAATGCGTATGGCACACCATCCTTGTAGTAGATCGGGATCGGTTCGCCCCAGTAGCGCTGGCGACCGAAGGCGGCATCGCGCAAACGGAAGTTGATGCGGCGCTCACCAGCACCGATTTTCACCAGTTCATCGATGGAGCGTTTGATCGCATCGGGCACTTTCAAGCCTTTGAGGAAACCTTCGCTGGAGATGGTCGCATCCTTACGTTCGTCGGCTTCCTTGGTGATGTCTGCGCCTTCCGTCACCGAGACAATCTTGTGTCGCAGTTCCTCGAAATGGTTCGCGAAATTCCAGTCGCGCTGGTCGCCACCGGGCACGGCCATCACGGCACCGGTTCCATAACCGCCGAGGACATAGTCACCCACCCAGACCGGCACTTCCGCGCCCGTGAACGGATGGATGCAATAGGCACCGGTGAAGACCCCGCTCACCTTTTTCACATCGGCCATGCGATCGCGCTCGCTACGGTTCTTCGCGGTGGTCACGTAGGCCATCACCTCTTCGCGACGCTCGATCGGGGTGATAAGCTCTACGAGCTCGTGCTCTGGTGCTAGTGTTACGAATGTGACACCGAAGAGGGTGTCGGGGCGGGTGGTGAAGACTTCGATGTTCCCCTCCTCCGCTTTCAGCTTGAACTTGACGAGGGCGCCCTCGCTCCTGCCGATCCAATTCCTTTGTGCTTCCTTGATGCTTTCGCTCCATTCAAGGCTATCCAAGCCGTCGAGCAAACGTTGTGCATAGGCCGTGATGCGCATGCTCCACTGTGGCATGCGTTTGCGTTCCACAGGGTGACCACCCCGTTCGCTCACACCGTCCTTCACTTCGTCGTTGGCGAGCACTGTCCCCAACGCTGGGCACCAATTCACCCAAGCCTCGCTGAGGTAGGCCAGTCGGAAGATCTGCAGGATCTCCTGTTGTGCGCGCTCGTCGTACGTATTCCAATCGTCCGCCGTGAAGGGGTCCAGGTCCTCCTCCACATCGCCGGTCAATGCGCTCGGGTCAGTGACACTCCAACCCCATTGCGCAAAACGATCAACGAGTTCAGCGATCGGTCTGGCCTTCTGCTGTTCGTGGTCGTACCAGCTCTCGAAGAGTTGGATGAAGATCCATTGCGTCCATTTGTAATACGATGGATCGCTGGTACGCACTTCGCGGTCCCAATCGAAACTGAAGGCAATGTTGTCCAACTGCTCGCGGTACCGGGCGATGTTGACCTCGGTGGTCTTCGCGGGATGCTGGCCGGTCTGGATGGCATACTGTTCAGCGGGCAGCCCGAAGCTGTCGTAGCCCATCGGATGCAGCACGTTGAACCCGTTGTGCCGTTTGAAACGTGCTACGATGTCGCTGGCGATGTAGCCGAGCGGATGGCCCACATGCAGGCCCGCACCGCTGGGGTACGGGAACATATCGAGGACATAGAATTTCGGCTTTGAGGTGTCGTTATTGACCTTGTAGGTCTTGTCGTCTTTCCACTTCTGACGCCACTTCTTCTCGATTTCCTTTGGATCGTACTGCATGGTCTCTGCTACGGGTCGCTAAGGTAGAGGGGCTGGCGGTGCGAGTACGGGCGATACATGCCCCGACCTTACTTTCGCCGCCGCATGAGCGACCAACGCTACCTGAAGTCCCGAACCCGAAGCTCCAACGTGAGCACGGTGATCGGCATCGCGCTGGTCCTGTTCATGCTGGGCGTGCTTGGTTTCCTGGTGCTCAATGCCCGCGCGCTGGAACGGTACTTCAAGGAGAATGTCCGCGTGGAGCTCTTCCTGAAGCGCGACCTGAAGGAAGTGGATGTGATGCAGTTCCGCAAGGAGCTGGATACCGAGGATTACACCTTCGAAACGCGCTATGTCACGGCCGACGAGGCTGCGGAACAACTGAAGAAGGACCTCGGCGAGGATTTCCTGGGTGTACTGGGCAGCAACCCCCTGCTCCCATCCGTGGAGCTGCGCCTCAACGCCGACTACGCACAGGCGGACAGCTTGAAGTGGATCGTCGAACAATTGAAGAAGGACCAACGTGTGCAGGAGGTAGCCTACAATGCCGCAGTGGTGGAGAACATCGATGCCAATGTGGGCAAGTTGGGGCTGTTGGTTCTTGGATTCACGGTCCTCTTGTTGTTCATCGCCATCGCGCTCATCAACAACACCATCCGGTTGGCGATCTACAGCAAGCGTTTCCTGATCCGTACAATGCACCTGGTCGGGGCCACCCAGTGGTTCATCAAGAAACCGTTCCTGGGACAGAGCCTCTGGCAGGGGGTCATCGGCGCGGTGCTTGCGATCGGCCTGTTGTTGGGCCTGTTGCAACTGACCAACCATTACATGCCCGACCTGCTGGCGTTCACCGACATGCTCACCCTGGCAATGCTCTTCGCCGGGGTGCTGGTATTGGGCCTGCTGATCTCCTTGCTCTCCACGTGGTTCGCCGTACGGCGCTACCTTCGCATGAACTCCGAGGACCTGCACTGGAGTTGATCTTCAACCGCGCACCATGGCCAAACAGGACCAGAACGACGATATGGCTTTCACGGCCACGAACTACCGCTTGTTGCTCATCGGCATGGGCATCACCACCTTGGGCTATGTGCTCATGAGCGGCGGTGGTAACGGCGACCCCAACGCGTTCGATGCGGCCGAGGTGTTCAGCGCGCGCCGGATCACGGTGGCGCCGATCGTGGTGCTCATCGGCTACCTCTTCGTGGTGTACGCCATCCTGAAGAAGACCGTGCGGAACGAAGCCGGCAAATGACCATCCTGCAAGCGATCATCCTCGCGATCATCGAGGGGATCACCGAATTCCTGCCGGTCAGCAGCACCGGCCACATGATCATTGGATCCACTGTAATGGGGATCCAGCAGGACGAATTCGTCAAGCTCTTCACGGTCGCCATCCAGTTCGGGACCATCCTCAGCGTGGTGGTATTGTACTGGAAGCGGTTCTTCCAAAGCATCGATTTCTACACCAAGCTCTTCGTGGCCTTCCTGCCTGCCGTTGTCGCAGGACTGCTTTTCAACGATTACATCGATATGCTCCTGGAGAGCGTTGCCGTGGTCGGGCTCATGCTCTTCCTTGGGGGGATCGTCTTCCTTTTCATCGACCGTCTGGCACCCGGCGGAACGGAGGCGGACCAACAGCCTATGACCTTCCGCAAGGCCGCCATCATCGGTGCGTGGCAATGCCTGGCCATGGTGCCCGGCGTATCGCGCTCCGCCGCCTCCATCATCGGTGGTATGACCCAAGGCTTCACACGGCGGGC
>Ga0075163_10001230_pt1 | contig 34160 bp, 22 predicted proteins | sample JI1023141ADNA_FD_71478 | JGI IMG/M metagenome (GOLD analysis project Ga0075163, IMG submission 71478) | Wastewater effluent complex algal communities from Wisconsin, to seasonally profile nutrient transformation and Carbon sequestration -... | ecosystem: Engineered > WWTP > Effluent > Algae...
TAGCAAGTTTTTTTACCATAGTGCCTAAAGTGTCACTAAATACAAATAATAAAAACACTTTCTCTACTAATACCAAAAATACTTCGCAAAATCTCCTAATAAAACAGCGTAATCCTGTAGTTAATGAAGGTAATGAAATTGTTTTAACTGCTATAGATTCAACTGGTAAGCCTGCTAATGAAATAGTATGGTCTTCTGGTAGCCCCGATATTGCCCAAGTAGACCCACGCACAGGCCAAGTTACAGGAGTTAAACAAGGTTTTGCCACAATTACAGCAAATCGCGGTGGTGAAAGCATTTCTACTTTTGTTGTAGTTACTAAACTTAGAAAAGGTAGAGGTGAAAGAGTTCCTGGGGATTCTAAGATAGATAATTCAGGTAAATTATATATAAGTAACCCTAGGGAAAATGTGATTTTAGTAGCAGATAAAACGCTTAATGCTCCTATAGAGCTTTTTGCTGGTCAACGTAATTCAGGCGGAAATCAAAATGGTTTTCGTCAACAAGCTAGATTTTCTGGCCCAACAGCAATTGCTATAGATAATAGTCCTAAAGGCGGACTCTATATAACTGATACTCTTAATCATCAAATTCGTAAAGTAGATTTTAATGGTCAAGTAGAAACCCTTTTAGGAACAGGATTTCCTGGTAAAAGTCTTTTTGATAGTGATGGAGTTTTATCAAGTGATAATGCTCAGTTTAATAGCCCTCGTGGAATAGTTGCTGATGGTGGGGGTAATCTTTATGTTGCAGACACAGATAACCATGCTATCTACTATGTAGATTTTAGTCGTAATAAAGTAAGTTTGCTTGCTGGGCAGCCTGGAGTAAGCGGCCAAGAGGATGGTTTAGGTAAACAAGCTAAATTTAAGCGTCCATCAGGATTAGCGCTTAGCTCAGATGGCCGTTTACTTACAGTTGCTGACGAAGATAATAACCTAGTTAGACTACTTGATATAACTCGCCAATCAGACGGTAGACCGGTTGCTACTGTATCAACTTTAGGTAGTAACTCAATTACTGTTGCTAATAATACACAAAATCAAAATGCTGCAATAACCTTTGATAAACCCCAATCAATAAGCCTAGATGGTCTTAATAATATCTATGTAGTTGATAACTCTGGTGTTCAAGTAGTATCACGTTCAAATGATGGAACTCTACAAGTTATTCAATTAGCACAACCGGGAGTAAGTTTTAATAAAGCTGTAAATGTAGTAGTAAAAGGAACAGAAGTTTTTGTACTTGATGCAGAAGCCAGTTCTGAAGCTGATGCAGTTAAAGTTGTTACTGTTGGTGCTCCTGAAATAAAGAGTGTTACTCCTAGTATTTTTCGTATGGAAGGCGGAGCAGATGTAGTTGTTTTAGGTTCAAACTTTTCTCCAGAAACTATGGTTACTTTTGGAGATACTGTAATTAAAGCTGAAGTAATTAGTGCTACGGAAATAAGATTTAAAGTCCCACCACAACCTTTTCCTGGAGTTAGAACTTTTTCAGTATTAACTCGTGGAGGGTTAGCCCAAAAAGAATTAAATATAATAGCTAAACCTGCTTCAGACTTAGCTTTAGAAGAAATTACTACTATTGCTGGAGGTCTTGCTTTTTCTGGTGATGGTGGTAGTGCTCTAGAGGCTAATTTAGGTATTAGCACTAAAGTGGCTTTAGATAGCCTCGGTAATGTTTTTATTGCTGATATAGTTGCTGGACGAGTACGCCGAGTTGATGTTGAAACAGGAATTATTAACACTGTAATTGGTGGAGGAAGTTCTTTAGAAGATGGAGTACTTGCTAATGTAGCTAAAGTTAAACCTACTGCAATTACAGTAGATACAAGTGGAAATATTTTTATTAGTGATGATTTAACACAAAGTATTAGACGAGTTGATGCAGTTACTAGTGTTATTACTACTATTGCTGGTAAACAAGGTCGTCCTTTTGGCGGAGATGGTAGTTTAGCTATAAATGCAGGTTTTGGTGATACTCCTCAAAGTCTATTATTTGATCGTGGTGGGAATCTTTTTATTAGCACTAATAATCGTGTACGTCGTATTGATGCTAAAACAGGAGTTATTAGTACTGTTGTAGGTACTGGTGAAATAGGTTTTAGTGGAGATGGATTTCAAGCTAATAGTGCTAAATTAGCCTTACCATCAGGCTTGGCTTTTGATTCTAAGGGAAATCTGTTTATTGCTGATGCTTTTAATGGTCGTGTTCGTCGTGTTGATGGGCAATCAAATATAATTACTACAGTTGCTGGTAATGGTGGTTTTTCTGGTGGTAGTGATAGAGATGGTAAACCTGCTACAAGTATTTCACTTGTTGGGCCATCTGCTGTTGCAATTGATAGCAATGATAACTTAATTGTTTCAGACTTTCTAATTTCTAAAGTTGATCTAACTTCAGGAATTATTACTATTGCAAAACAAAACCCACCCTCTCTAAATTGCGGTGGTACACCTATAGGTGATTTTCTACTTACTACTCCTGGAACAACTATGGCCTTAGATGGTAATGGAAATCTATTTGTTTCTGATCTAAGACGTGTAAGAAAACTAAACTTAAATACAGGGGCAGTTTCTAATGTAGCAGGTAAAAAACTTTTAGATATTAGAGGTGATAGTAATTTAGCTACTACTGCTACATTAGGTGCTTCTATTGATATAACTAGCGATCCTCAAGGCAATGTTTTTGTTGCAGATTTTGATAATGCTGTTATTAGACGGATAGATGCTAAAACAGGGGTTATTAATCGTTTTGCTGGTGTAGGTAAAGATGATTGTAATTTGGCTAGTGGCCCTAATGGAGATGGTGGTTCGGCTTTAGCTGCAAAATTCCTTCAACCAATTGCAATAACTACAGATAATAAAGGTAATGTCTTTGTAGCAGATTTTTCTGAGGGAAAAATTCGCCGTATTGATGCTATTACAAATATAATTACTACTGTAGCGGGTAATGGTTCATTAGAAGATAAAATTACTGGTGATGGTGGACTAGCAACAAAAGCTGGTTTAGGGAATGTTAGAGATATATTAGTTGATGGACAAGGAAACCTTGTTATTGCTAGTGAAGACTATGTACGCCGTGTTGATTCTAGGACAAATATCATTACTACTATTGCTGGGAATGGTAGTAAAAATGGTGGAAAAGATGGAGATAAGGCTACTACAGTAGCGGTTGCACCAGTAAGTTTTACTATTGATAGTAAAGGTAATTTATTTATTGCTGAACGTGGAATGATACTTAATAACAAAGTAAAAGGGGGCGTTGTCCGTCGTATTGATGCTGTTAATGGAACTATAAGCACAGTTGCAGGTAATGGACAAACTCTTTTTAGCGGTGAAGGTGGTTTAGCAACAAGTGCAGGTTTAGGTTCTGTTCGTAGTGTAGAAGTAGACTTAGCCGGAAATCTCTTTATTAGCGCTGCAGAATTTGACCCAAATAACTTTATTGGATTTTCAACTTCTAAAGTATTTAAAGTTGATGCTACTAGTAAAACCATTAGTACCTTTATAAAAGGAAATAATGCTTATCAAGGTGATGGCGGTTTAGTAGCTAATGCTAGTGTTGTTGGTTTGCCTGTTATGTCTTTTACTCCAAGCGGGGATTTACTTTTACTAGACTTAAATGAACCTATTGCTGCTCTAAGACTAGTGCATTTACTAAAAGCTAATGGTGGACCTACTACAACCACAATTTCTATTAGCAATGCTATATATCAGAAACCAAACTTAGCTATTGATGGTCAAGGGTTTGGATCTTCTGGTGCAAGAGTTCTTGTAAATGGCACAGATGTAAGCACTTTTGTTTCAAGTAACACTGATACTAAATTAACTCTTTCAAGTAGCCGTAAAAAATTAAATGTTAGTAAGGGAACCAATCAGCTTACAATAACTAATTCAGCAGGTGCTACAGCCTCATTCCAATTTAGTTTTTAAGATAGGAATTAGTAGGTATTACTTAGAAAAATTTTTATAGCAACCCCAGAAAATGAATTATAGAAAGTAGTCACAACGTTGTGACTACTTTTTTTGTTTTTCTTGATACCAACATTTAAGCAAAGCTATTAAAATCTAGGAAATTCATTTAAGGTTTATGATAGTAAATAAGTGATTTTTACGCGTCACTTAATAGAAGAGCTATGATTTTTGGTTGGAGATAATGCTTTATGAGCAGATATGTTTTTTTTATAGGGTTATTTACTGTTTTCCTAATATGTTTACCTACAAATAATGTTTTAGTCTCAAAAAAACATTTTAATTTAGCTTCAAAGGCTGCTCAAAAAAGCATTTTACAGATAAAACAACGTAGCCCGGTGGTTAATGAAGGAAACCGCATTAAGCTTTCTGTTATAGATAGTAGCGGAAACCCAATAAATAACGGGGTTATATGGAAATCAGGTAGTCCAGATATTGCTAGTGTTGATTTAACTAGCGGAGAGATTCTTGGAGTTAAAAGCGGATTTGCCACTATTACAGCAACACAAAATGGAGAAAGCTCTTCAGTTTTTCTTACTGTTTCAAAAGTACGTAAAGCAAATGGTTCTAACATTCCTGGAGATACTAAAACTGATGGTGGAGGAAGTATTTACATCAGTAGCCCTACACAAAATATCATCTTAAAAGCTGAAAACTCATTAAATGCCAAAGTTCATACATTTGCAGGTACAACTAAAGTAGCAGGAAACCGCAATGGTTTAGCTAAAGAGGCTTTATTTGCTGGCCCCACCGCTATAGGCGTAGACAATAGCACAAATGGTGGTCTTTATATTGCTGATACACTTAATCATAATATTCGTAAAATAGGTTTTAATAACCAAGTAGAGACTGTTTTAGGAAAAAATGCTCCAGGAACTAGTGTTTTTGCTGGAGATGGAAAAATAGACCTAGGAAAACTTTTACTAAATAGCCCTAGAGGTGTAGTAACAGATAATGGTGGAAATTTTTATATAGCAGACACAGATAATCATGCAATTTATTATGTAGATATAGCAAAAGGTAAAGTAAATATTATTGCTGGTGAGCCTGGCCAAAGTGGTAAAGAAGATGGCATTGGGCGTAGTGCTAGATTTAAGCGTCCGGCAGGAATGGCACTTAGTAGCGATGGACGTCTTTTAACTGTTGCAGATGAAGATAATAACCGTGTTCGTCTGATTGATATTTCTCGTAACAGTAATGATGATTTAATTGGAGATGTTTCTACTCTTGGTGTAGCTAGTTCTTCTAAAAAGCTAGCTGATAGCTCATTAGAATCTTTAGATTTAGGCTTAAACAAATTAGCTGATGAAATTATATTTGATAAACCTCAATCAGTTAGTATTGATGGATTAGGTAATATTTATGTTGTTGATAATAGAAGTGTTCAATTAATTACACGACCAATAGGGCAAATGCCAGAGGCTATTGAGCTTGCACAGCCAAATGTTACTTTTGGTAAGGCTGTTAGTGTTACTGTAAAAGGGACAGAAGCCTTTGTACTAGACACAAATAGTAAAGACTCAGAAGCCTTAAAGGTTGTGTCTGTTGGTGCTCCAGAGGTTCTTAGAGTTGAACCAGATATAATAAGTGTTGGTCAGACTACACAATTAACAATACAAGGTAAAAATTTTTCTCCAGAAAGCCAGATTGTTTTTGGTGGACAAGCACTTCCCTTCACCAGTATTAAAGCAGAAGAAATAAAAGTACAACTTCCTGTTCAAGGTTTACCTGGACGGATAACTCTTTCTATTTTGACTCGTGGTGGACTAGCTCAAAAAGAAATAAATGCAGTATCTAAACCAGTCAATTTATTAGCTCCTGATGAGATTACTACAATTGCTGGTGGTGCAATTTTTTTAGGTAATGGTGGAACAGCAGAATTTGCAAACCTTGGATCTCCAATTAAAACTGTAGCTGATAGTTCTGGGAATTTATTTATCTCTGATAGAGGAGCAAGAACTATTAGACGTGTAGATAAACAAACTCAAATTATTACTACTGTTGCTGGTGGAGGAGAGTCTTTAGGTGATGGTGTTTTAGCTACAACAGCTTTAGTTAGACCTAGTAGCATTGCTATAAGTAAATCTGGAGATCTTTTTATAGTAGATTCAAGCCTAGTAATTAGAAAAGTTAATATGCTTACAGGGGTAATTACTACTGTAGCAGGTAATATTGGCCGGGGGTTTAGTGGTGATGGTGGACTAGCTATAAATGCAGGGTTTAGTGGTATTTCTGATATAGCTTTTGATCCAAAAGGTAATCTTTTAGTTTTAGAAGCAAATTATCTAAGATTAATAGATGCTAGTACAGGGATTATTCGAACTATTGCTGGTACTGGACGCAGTGAATTTAGTGGTGATAAAGGGCTGGCAGTTAATGCTAGTTTTATGTTTGCTGTTTCACTAGCAATAGATGGTAAAGGCAATATTTTTATTAGTGATTTTTTAAGTAATCGTGTTCGTAAAATTAATAAAAAAGGAATTATCACTACTGTTGTTGGAGATGGTCAAAAACAACAAACTATGAGTTCTGAAGAGCGTGATGGTAAGAAAGCAACAAATATTTCTTTATATTCACCTTCTAATATAGCTGTTGACTTAAAGGGCAATATTTTTATTCAAGATAATGGTAGTTTAACGGCTCCTACAACAGTTATTTCTAGAGTTGATTTAAAAGCAAAAATAATCAATACACAAAAAATAAATGGTAAAGAGTCTGATGGCCAAATGGTAAAGCCTAAAGATGCTAAGCTTAGTACTGATGGACTAGGTAATTTATTTTTTACCAGTACAGCTTTTAATGTTTTTCAATTAAATATTAAATCTGAAATGGCTATTAGAGTAGCTGGTAACACAAAGTTTAACTTCTTTGGTGATAATGGATTGGCTGTATTTGCTGCTTTAGGGGATATTGCAGATGTTGTATCTGACCTACAAGGAAATATTTATATTGGGGATTTTATAAATGGTAGAGTTAGACGTATAGACTCAAATACACATGTTATTACTAGTTTTGTTGGTAAAGATGGTGCACAAATATTAGGTAGCAATGTTGCAATGGCAGAAAATATCTCTATTGCCCCAACAGCTTTAGCTATTAAGGGGAAAAATTTACTTATATCAGAATTTCAAAATAACACTTGGTTTATTCGTCAGCTAGATTTAACTACAAATACAATTACTACTATAGCTGGTAGCAACGCTGGTACTTTTTCAGATGGTAAGCCTGCCTTAGAAACAAACTTTAATTCTATAGGTTCTATAACTACTGATAGCCAAGATAATATCTATCTTTTGGATGGTAATAGAATCCGTCAAATAGATGCTAAAACTTCTATAGTCACAACTATTGCTAATGTAAGCCTAGCTGGGCTTCCTGCTAATGATTTAGTTATAGATAAAAATGGAGATATCTTTATATCGGTCTTAGGTAATCTTAATAGTAGTGCTGAACAGGGTGGAGCAGTTCTTCGTTTTGATATAAAAACCAAACAGTTTTCGCTTGTTGCTGGTGGTAAAGGTATTTTATTTGAAGGAGATAGAGGTTTAGCTACAAATGCTAGTTTAGGATATGTTGAAAGCATATCATTAGACGCTTCTGGAAATCTTTTTATTGGTGCTTATACTCCTTTTATAAATGGGCAAGGAGTTTTTAAGAAAATTCCTAGAATTTGGAAAGTTAGCAGAGACACAAATATTATTACTACTTTTATCAATACCAAGAATGGGTTTTATAGTGGTGATGGGGGGTCAATAAATAATGCTAGTTTAGCTGATTGCTCAAAAATTTTTATTGATGAAAAAGGAATGCTTTTTATTATTAATAAAGATTTTTTAGCTCAATCTATTCGTTTAGTTAAACTTTCTAATTAGTTAAACTTATGTAGTTGTAGATTATAAGATAAATATAATAGTCAAAAAATATGGCAGGAAAACCTGCCATATTTTTTTTAACTCATTATAATAGAGCAGCTAAAATAGGGTTAGTTAAAATTTAGCCACTAAATCTACTAAATAAAAATACTTTAATCTAGTAATATAGGGATTTAAAGATAAGGAGGTGTAATTTTTAATGAAGAGCACAGTCTTGTTAGTTGATGATGATTCAGCCCTATTAGCTTTAATGGAGTTAGCTTTAGAAATAGGAAATTTTAATATTATTACTACTGACAGCCCAAAAGAGGCACTAGAAATAATTTCTAAACAAGCTATAGATTTAATAGTTTCTGATATCAACATGCCAGAAATTAGTGGAGAACAGTTGTTAAAAGAAGTTAAACGATTAAATGACTCTATTGAAGTTATTTTAATAACAGGTAATAGCACATTAGATGCCGCAGCAAGAGCCATTATTGATGGTGCATATGATTATTTAATTAAACCTTTTGATGCTAAAGAGTTACTTAGTACAGTTAATGGCGCTTTGGAACGTAGACGTTTAAGTAAAGAAATAAAAGATGAACCACTAACAGTTACTAAAATAAGAGAGGATTTAGTAGGACAAAGCCCTAGAATGATAGGGTTATTTAAAGAAATAGGGCGCGTAGCGCCCACCAATTCGACAGTACTTATATTGGGAGAATCTGGTACAGGGAAAGAGCTAATTGCTCGCCAGATTCATAAAATGAGCAAATTAGCTAATAAAAAATTTGTTGCTGTTAACTGTGGTGCTCTAACTGAAACACTTTTAGAGACAGAACTATTTGGCCATGCTAGAGGTGCCTTTACAGGTGCTACAGATAGACGTCAAGGGCTTTTTGAAGAAGCTAATGGTGGAACAATATTTCTTGATGAAGTTACAGAAACTAGTCAAGCTTTCCAATTAAAACTTCTTCGTGTATTACAGGAAGGGGAAATTCTTCCTGTTGGTACTTCAATTCCTAAACAAGTTAACGTAAGAATACTAGCTGCTAGCAATCAAAACATTGAACAAGAAGTAACAGAAAAACGGTTTCGCGCTGATTTATACTACCGTTTGCGAGTAATAACTCTAGCTATACCTCCTTTAAGAGAACGTAAGAAAGACATATTATTATTGGCAACACATTTTCTTAATAAATATGCTAGCCGTAGGGCAAGAGAAGCAAAACTTAAATTTTCTCCAGATGTTTTAGAAGTTCTTCAAAATTATTCTTGGCCTGGTAATGTACGTCAGCTAGAACATACTATTGAACAGCTTGCTATAATGAGCCGTTCTGTAATTATTGATCTAGATGATTTACCTAGCGAATTTCAAAACATTTCTAATCTTACTATTGCTGCAACTTTAGAACAGGATAATCCTTCAGTCCTTTTGCCTATGGCAGATGTGGCCTATTTACATGCTCAAAAGGTACTAAATGCAGTTAAAGGAAATAAATCTCAAGCATCTCGAATATTAGATATTGATCGTAAAACCTTAGATCGTATTTTATCTAGATCTAAAGAGATAAACTAAAAAGCAACAGCACTTAGTTTGTTAGAAATACTATCTAACATTTTTTCATATTTATTATTATGCTCTAATTCATAAATATGCTTAATGGAACAAACAGAATTTACAATTCTACTAATAACTTGTCTAGAAATATCATCTAGGCCAATAAATTGAACGCCTACACCTGATCTAGGGATTGAATAACAGACTTTTCCTTGTACTTCTATTGTATGTTCAGGGTCTACTTTTATTTTTATATTTAAGATAGAGCCATTAGTAACAGGTAATTTAGTCTCTAAGTTGCATCCACCTAAACTTAAGCTAGATAGTAGGGTTAAACCAGAAATACTTTCAGATGTAAAAGAGGCTTCACATAAAAAAGGGGCGCGTTGATATTGGCGATGAGTTTCCCAATTATTTTCTTCTTGTTCTGAATTTTTTCTAACCATTTCAGCAGATTTAGCTAAAGCTAAATTAATAGCTTTTTGTAATAGTTCAAAATTAACTGGTTTTTCTAAAAACCCATTAACGCCTAGTTCTGATGCTATAGTTTTTGTTGCTGTACTAGTTTTAGCAGAAACAATGAGTATTGGTATATGACCAAAAGAACTACTTTTACGACATTTCTCAACAAATTCTAGGCCGCCCATTTTAGGCATCATAATATCAGTGATTACAAGTGATATTGGACTGATTTCCATTATTTCCAAAGCTTCTTTGCCATTACTTGCAGTTAATATTTCATATCCTTCACTTTCTAAACCTAGAGAAAGTACTAATAAAATTTCTGGGCTGTCGTCTACTAATAATATTCTTATACTCATTTGAATTCTCCTATGTACTGTTTTAGTTATTTTTATTTTGTCTGTCTGTATTATTCTAAATAGCACTTTCTGTGCCAAAACATAGAAGAAAATAAGATTTATTCTACTTGTTATAAATCCAATAAATCCAATTAATTACAGATAGTTAATAATTTTAGAAAACTATTTTTTTTAAAGTTATCCTTATTTTCCTTAGTATTTAAAGGACGTTGTGGAAGGAAAGAACAACCAAGCCAAAATATAGTTATTAAGTCACCTATTTAGGTTTTCCTTTTTTAAGTGTAATACTATGTTTAATATAGGGAAAAAGTTCTAAAAATTTTAAGCTTAGGAATATAAGATACAGTGACTAATGCTAAATAAGTGTGCTAAACTCAGACAAATATGGGAGTAAAGGTACTGTATCAAGTATAGTCTTTAGATGGCTATTAACAATCTATAAAAAGACTACAACTTTTAGATAGTTATAAAAACAGAAACTCTCTTCTTGCTTAAGCATTAATGCATAAAACTTATTGTTAGCCCCCAACATAATAAAGATGAAGTAGGTGATTGATATGGAAAAAGCATTAAAAATCCTCCACTTAGAAGACACTTATAATGATGCAGAGTTAATTAAAGAGCTACTAATTTCTCAAGGAATAGTTTGTGATATTTTACGAGTTAAAGATCGTGAGTCTTATCTTACAGCTATTGAAGAGCATTCTTTTGATTTAATTTTTTCAGATTATTCTATTCCCTCATTTAGTGGGGCTGCAGCCTTAGAGATTGCAAGAGAAAAAAGCCCTGAAACACCTTTTATCTATATTTCTGGCACTATAGGAGAAGAACGCGCTATAGAAGGTATTAAGAATGGAGCGACAGATTATGTACTAAAAAACAGATTGTCAAAATTACTTCCTGCCGTAAATCGTGCCTTACGTGAAGCTAAGGAACAACTCTATCATAAAGACACAGATGCAAAGATGCGTCGCCAAGCTGCATTAATTGATATTGCTCAAGATGGTATCCAAGAAATAGATTTTGACGGTAACATTTTATTTTGGAGTAAAGGCGCTGAACGTATTTATGGATGGTCTAGTGAAGAAATTATCAGCAAAAATATTAAAGATTTAATAATTAATAGCGGTTCTTCTAATTTTCTTAATATTATTGACAACACTATTGAAAAGGGGGAATGGTTTTGTGAACTAAAGCAAATAACCAAAAAAGGTAAAGAAATTATTGTAGAAAGCCGTTACTCTTTAGTAAAAGATAACTCAGGAAACCCAATCTCTTTGCTAATTGTTAACACTGATATTACAGAGAAAAAAAAGTTAGAAGCTCAATTTTTACGCGCTCAAAGAATGGAATGTATTGGAGCTTTAGCTAGTGGTATTGCACATGACCTTAATAATGTATTAGCTCCTATAATGATGTTTATCCAATTATTAAAAAATAAATTGCCAGATGAAAAAAGCCAAAAATTACTTTCTATGTTAGAAAGTAGTTCCCAGCGAGGTGCTGATTTAGTAAAACAAGTACTTTCCTTTGGTCGAGGTTTAGAGAGCCAGCGTATCTCAATACAAGTAAGCCATTTAATTGCAGAGATTGAAAAAGTTGTTAGAGAAACTTTCCCTAAAAATATTAGACCAATAACTAGTATACAAAGAGATCTTTGGACTGTTTTAGCCGACACAACACAAATACACCAAGTACTAATGAATCTTTGTGTAAATGCTCGTGATGCTATGCCTAATGGTGGAACATTAGGTCTTTCAGTAGAAAATATTTTTATAGATGAAAGCTATATACATATAAATCCTGATGCAAAAGTTGGCCCATATGTTGTTGCCAAAATTTCTGATACTGGCGAAGGCATGTCACAAGAAATAATGGATAGAATTTTTGAACCATTTTTTACTACCAAAGAAATAGGCAAAGGTACAGGGTTAGGCTTAGCAACAGTGTTTAGCATAGTAAAAGCTCATAGCGGTTTTATTATGATTGAAAGCGAGTTAAAGAAAGGAACAAGTTTTAAGGTCTATTTACCTGTAACCTCAATAAATGAACCTCTAGCAACTACAACAGAACCTTATGACATATTTTCTGGTCAAGGAGAGTTAATTTTAGTTGTTGATGATGAAATATCTATTCGTGAAATTACAAAAGCCTCATTAGAAGCAAGTAATTATGAGGTTTTAACAGCTAATGATGGTACTGAAGCAATATCTATTTATTTACAAAATAAAGAACGGATTTCACTTGTAATTACAGATAGTATAATGCCTTTTATGGATGGATTGGCTACTACAAGAGCATTAAGAAACATTGATCCTAATATCAAAATAGTTGTTGTTAGTGGCGTTGCCTCAAATAATATGCTAAGTGATGATACTTATAAGGCTAATGCGGTTTTAGCAAAACCTTATACCTCAGAACAATTATTAAAAGTTGTTAAGGATGTAATTAAAGCATAAAGAGAAATTTCCAATTTGATTTTTTATAAAAAAGTAGTCACAACGTTGTGACTACTTTTTTATTTTCCCACAAGCCCCTACATATAGAACAACATCGCTTGCTGGTAGATGAAATTCTTTTGCTATAGATTCTTCTAAAAAACCACCTAAGGGTAAAGTACAAAGCTTTGCTTCACTAGATAATAAACAAAGATTTTGCATTAAATGCCCTGCTTCAAGTAAGAGAAAACGATAGCCCCTCTCACCATATTTTTCAGTAATTCTTGCTCCATCTCCAACTAATACCCAAAGTAGTGCCCCGCCCTCAAAATGTACCATTGAAGGAATTAAATCTTTCCAATAGTTACGGTCAGCTTGTTTGGCTATTTCTGAAAGGTAATGCCCTGCCCTATCGTAATGATAAAGCCCTTGGTTAATCCAAGAAGATTCAAAAATAACTAAATAAAGTTCTAACGCTTGTAAATCGCCTGATGATGGTATAGTGCCCCGCGATATATTTCCACTAATACCATGACCAAAGAAAAGTAGCCTACTTAAAATTGAACGAGGTAGCATTTCCCTTTCAAATTGCCTAACAGATCGACGATGTAACAAAGTTTTTTCTAAGTGTGACCAAAGCCTAGGTTTTACTTTTTCTAGCGGCCAATTAGGGTATCCTGGATAGGTGCGTGATGTATGAGTAGCACCTGTTTGCTCTACCTGAATAATTCTATTAAAAAAATCAGGTAATTTTGTTTGGTCAAGTTCGTAGCGATAAAAATATTTTCTACCTGAGTCCATAAATTATTAAGCAAAAGGATGTGGCGGAATTTTCGCCCAATCAGTTAAATTTCTTGGCCTCCATAAACTACCACCAAGATGTGCTAGTTTATGATTTCCATGTAATGGTTGAAGCCCTGGAACTACTATTTTTAATACTCTCCAAGGCGTTTCTTCTACTGCTTTAGGGGTTATATTACGAAAAAGTATTGGATGTTTACTTCCAAGTTGGTCTGATAAAATTTGAAGGCTTTCTTGTTTAAATTCTACAAAATTAGTCATTTTTTTTGCATTATGTAAAACAGTTAAAGGAAGCTTTTCAGGATAAAGACTATAATAAAGAGCATGATCAGGAAAGTCTTCTGGTATAACAGGTTTAGCCTTACCTTGGTTTATTTCATTTTTTAAATACCTAACAAAATATTTCCCCTGTATTGACTCTAAAATAGCCTTTAACCAGCTTTGCTTTAAGCTTTCACGACAAGATGCACCAGCACTAAAACAATAACCTTCTATATCTATTCCTTCAACCGTTACAATAGTAATATTTGAACTATATGGAGAATCAATTCTATAAAAACGATACTTTAGATTAGGTCTGATAATCCTTGATGTAATTTGTTTATCAAAGAGGGAGAAAACAAAACTTGCTTCCCATTCTTCTAGTGGATAATTTCCCCACCAAGCTCCCATAATTCCATCACGCTCTATTACTTCTTGTAGTCCACGCAATAAAATAGGTTGACCTAAATGCCCAGCAGAAAGCCCTGTAGAAATAGAGGCTGAAATACTATGAATGCTATGAATTCTATGATCATGGTCAACAGTTGAGCAATTTGTTTCTAGGTGAGTTCTTTCTAGTCGTGGAAAAAGGTAGGCCATTTCTTCAGGTACCCAAAAGGGCAACCCTGTATCAAAAGCACGAAAACACACCCAATTACAAAAAGTATTATTAGTAAAAGGCACAAAAGGAAAGTCTTTTTGTTGATATTGCTCAGGGTGAAATAATGCCCATTGTTCAGGTTTAATAGGGGGTTCATCTATTGGCCAGTTATTAATACTTGAGTAAATAAACCGGTCTTCTTGTAAAGGCATAGCTTGAAATCTTTCAATAGCCTCTCCAATACAAGCCATTCTTGCTGCTACTTTTGTCCACCCTGCCCCACCAATATTTAAGCTTTTATTTTGAGATGCATTAGCTATAGCAGTTGCTCCCCACATAAAAACCTCAGGATCATAAGGTCTAGGGGTAATCTCACCAAAGCTAGTAAAAATGCCTGTAAAGCGGCTCTCTTGCCATAAATCTTGACTAGTTTGCATGTTCTAAACCCCTTGGCGACATTGTGGGCAATTAGGGTCAATAAAAACTTGATGTGAAGATACTTCTAAAGAATTTGCTTCTAGTACATGTAAGCGATAAATTGCTGAAGGTAATTCAACTTCTTTAAGCAAAGAGATTTTCCATAATACTAGTTGTTTTAATACCTCAATTCCATACTGAGAAAAAGTAACAGGAGCAATAGCTTTTGACTCTTTAGAATGCTCTATTAATTCATCATAAATTTCTGGTATTGGAGAAAGATGCTTAAATTGGTAAATCAAACATGCTAAACATGCCCCTACTTGAGGAAAAAAGATTGGACTAACAAACCCTCTAGTCATTGCACCATAACTTACCCAAAGGGATAAAAAGTTTTGAGTTAAATTTTCTTGGTTAAAACGTAGAATTTCATAATAATCAAGACGATCTTGGCAAAGTATTTTAACTATTTGATAAGCTTTATTTTCTTTATAAACTTTATTATTATTTTCTTTTGTAAATACTTGTTCTAGTAAATCATATATTTTTCCACTACCAAAAACCATTACCTGAAATTCTTTAGAGTGATTTCTTACTAAAACATTATCAACTAAAACTCGTTCTCCATAAAGCCTTAAAAAAATATTTAATACTTGAGGCTTTAAGCTTTCATCAAGCTTATTTATTAGCTCATTAACCGATTTACTACCATCAATTTCTGATAATAAAGAAGGAAGCCAAGTGTCTAGCCCTGAGCCTGATAAAGTATAACGATAATCTTCACCAGCAATAAGTCTCACAGTATTTGGGTTATGAAGAATAGTAAAAGGAAATGCAAACTTAGGGGATTTTTGCAGAATATCTTTCATTATTTATTTAGTAGTTTTTAGTCTATTTTCTATAGCTTTAAGTACTGGCTTTAATTGGCTTAAAAAAACATTATTAGTAACAAATTGTGGGAAAGGGGAAATCTCTGATTCTAGTGAGTAAACAACTAAAGTTTTATCTGGAGCTATAGGGGTAATTGTCCAGCTACCACGATTAATTTTTACTGCTCCACCTGCTTTATCCCAAGAGGCTATATATTTTTCTGGTGTTTCAAAGTGAGTAATATCAACATCCATTGGCCAACTACCAAAACTAGAAGTTACTTCGCCAGCCATATGAAAGATGTTGTTTTCTTTTTTTTCTACTTTAGTTACTTTTATTGACCAAAATTTTCCTCCAAATATTTCTGAGAAATGCTCATAGTCTGTAACAGTCTGCCAAACATCTTTAGCAGGATAATTTAGCACCATTGTAGAATGAATTTCTTTTTGCCCTTTAGGGTTTTGATAAAGCTGGGTAATAATACCTTGGTCTGAAGAAGAAGGAGTTTTAAGGCTAGCACTAGCCCAACTTCCTCTAATAATAAAAACTGCTAGCAGTAACCCAGAAATTACTGCTGAGGCTATCAAGGCTTTAACAGCTTTTGACATTTTATTTTCTGATAAAGAGTTTGTTTCTGTTGTCATTATTTTTAAATAGTTTTAGAAAACTCCTATTATAATTGCACCTGTAATCATTCCCATTATGCCTAATACCATTCCCACCACACTTCCTAAAAGAATTTTTAGTAAAGCCTTAAATCCAGCACTACGGTCTGGCACTATAGCTAAAAATGGTAATGTAAGAAAAAAAGCTACTATTTGTAAAATAGGCAATACCAATGCAAAATAAACAACTGATGTTATTGTAACTTCAGAAATAAGTAATAAAGATATTAAAAAAGATACTAGACTACAAACTAGTAAAACTATCCAATAAACCCAGGTTAGTCTTTGTACTGAGGCTTGAGTATTTTTTATTATTTCGTTTTGTTGATTATAGTTATATTGATTAGCTTGCTGTAGATCAACTTTTATATTACTAACCGCACTACGAGCAGCCTTAGTTGCAATAGCTGCACCAATCACCCCACCTGCTGTATGAACACAACAACAACAGCAACAACAACTTGTACAACCTATACAAAGAGCTACTGCTGGTCGGCTTTTACGCTCCGCAGGTAATACTTCAAAACTAATATTGTTAGTGTTTTCTAAAGGGTGATTTTTATCTATTAATGATTTTAATTTTTTTAACATTTGTTTTTCTATCGCTAAAATGATTTTAGGAGTTTAACATAGGGTCAATTTTATTTAGATAGAAAAAATTTTTTAGAATATTTTTAACTTTTTAATAAATTTACAAACTACTTAGGGTTAATATACTAGTATAATAGCTAAAAAACAGGTTTTCCGGCTTATATTTTTGAGGTAAAAGTCTTGTAAAATAAGCTGGTTATTGATAAAATCCACTTAGCAAATATTTATCTAATCTGCTGATAAATAAGTGTTTATAGATCTTTTGACTAATAAAGCTTTAACTTTTTGGCTTTACCAAAAAGCTAGAGGCATCATTAATCTTCTTAATATCTATGATTGTTAACTCATAGATAATTCGCCTTACAATTAAAGGTAAGGAGAAAGGAGGTAGTTATGAAGTCCTCTGCTTTAATAACGCGTTTTCTTGTAACTTGTCTCTCAATATTTCTCCTCTTAGTTACTTCTTTGCCATCAATTCAACCTAATGTTTTAGCACAAAAAAACACACAACTTAGCCCACTTGCATCAGAATCAGTAGTAAAGCCATCTAAAAGAGCTATGGCCATTGCCCCTACTGTAGTTGTAAGTGGCACACCTATTTGGGATAACGGTGAATTTGATGGAATTAATGGTTTAGCTTCAGAAATAAATACTTTTATTTCTGAATCCCGTACTGCAGATGACTTTATACTTACCAGTACAACAAGAGTAGGTTTTATAACAGCCGACCTACTTTCTAATGTAAACCCACAGGTAGCACAATTAGAAATTTATGAAAACCTGGGCGTTGAAGCCCGTCGTCCTGTAGATAGTGCACCAATTGCTACTTATCCTTTTGTTAGTGCTACTCAACTTGGTAGTGGTTTTGGTTATCCACTAGTTCGCTTTACTTTTGAAACCCCAGGATTAACTTTACCTGCTGGTAAATATTGGGTTTGCCCAACAGCAGTAGATAATGGCTCAGGTCGAGGTTTCTTTGCTACAACTGGTAATAGCGTAGTTAAGCTAGAAGAAGGATATTGGAAGAGTAGCTATTTTAATATTCCTAGTTGGTCATCAGTCAGTAATACTATAGCTATTACTGACTTTGCTTTTAAGGTTTATGGTGCTCAAGGTGTAGATCACTCAACAGTGTATGCTGCTGATACGATGAATAACCGAATCCAGCGCTCTACTGATGATGGTGCTACTTGGCAAATGGTAGGTTATGGTGCTGGTGTTACACCAGGTAGATTTAATGCCCCTCGTGGTATCAGTTCTAGTTCTAATGATATGATTATTTTTGTTGCTGATACGATGAATAATCGAATCCAACGTTCTACTAATGGTGGAATTACTTGGACTGTAATCGCTTTAGCTGGTGTAGCTCCTGGGCAAGTCAACAGACCTTATGGTCTAGCCTATGATGAAGGTGCAGATAAACTCTATGTTGCTGATACGATGAATAACCGTATCCAAGTAGCTACAAATGCAGGTACTGCTACTAGCCCAACTTTTAGTATTTTTGCTGGTGCTACAGCAGGTACTATTATTGGTAAGTTTAATCAACCTATTGGAATTGCTGTTAGCGCTGATTCTGATAATGTTTATGTAAGTGATACAAGTAACAATCGTATCCAAGTCTATAGTATTAGTGGTGGAACTTGGTCGATTTTTGCTGGTGCTACAGCAGGTACAACGCTTGGAAAAGTAAACCAACCTCATGGAATTTATATTGATAATGAGGGTCGTGTTTATGTTGCAGATCGTGGTAATAACCGTATCCAAATGATAAACACTTTAGATGCAGGAAGAGAAAATATGCAACAATGGACAATGTTTATGTCCGCAGGCGTAGCCCCCGGTTTTGTTAATGCCCCATGTGGTATTGTTTATGCTAGTTCTGGACATGTATTTGTTGGTGATACTGCTAACAATCGTGTTCAAAAGAAGAATCTTATGACAGGTGTAGTAACTATAGTTGGTCAAGGTGGAGTACAAATGGGTCAATTTTATCAACCAACTTCTATGCGTTAAATGTTAGTAAAGTAACAATTATAGCTGCTATTTAGCTAATATAGGTGGAGGAAATAAAAATCCTCCACCTATATCATTTTGGATTAAACTAAATTAAAAAAAGTAGTCACAACGTTGTGACTACTTTTTTAGCTTACTAAGCCACTGTAACCCCATAACTATTTAATAGTGCTACTAGACCAGCCGCAAACCCTTGGCCAAGAGCTTTAAATTTCCACTCACCTTTGTATAAATAAACCTCTCCTAAAATTAAAACTGTTTCATATCCACGATTTGTATAAATGTAAGAAGCTAATTCTTTACCATCTTGTGGGTTTATTATTCTTAACCAAACAGCAGGCACTGCTTGAAGGTTTTGTTTACGAGCTTCTGCTTCATAAATCATCACAGAAAAAACTAATTTGGTAATATCAGAAGGTATTTTAGTAAAGTTTATAGAAATAATTTCATTATCTAGTAAAGACCCATCACTACCTAAATGCTTAACTGCACCACAAGAAGAAATAGGGGTGTTGTAATAAATAAAATCATTATCATTATGAACTTTTCCATTTGCTGTAGTTAAAATCACACTACCATTTAACTCTAAATCGGCTTTTGCTTTGGTTTCCCAGCCTAAACGAATCTCTAGTTTTTTTAGCTCAGGAAGTAATTTGGATAAAGAAACATTGGCACCGGCTAATAATGTAGTCTGATTAGGCAAATTAGCACTAGCACGTTTAATAGTTTGACTTGTAGGGTTGATTGTTTGATTACTTGCTTGTTGAGATGTTGAGTCATCAAACCAAATATCTTTTTTAGTTTCTTTTGGGGTTTCAGGAGTTAAAGCTGGAGTTTTATTTTCTTCATTAAACCAAATGTCTTTTTTTTCAGGAGTTGTAGTTTTAGCTGGTTGGTTATCAAACCAAATATCTTTTTTTTGAGGGGGCGGTGGTGGTGTAGTCTCTGCAAACCAAGGGTCTGGTTTAGGCTTTGGTGGGTCAAAACGGTTTCTTATCTCTTTCATCTGTTGTTCAGCTACAGCTTTGTTTTCTAAAAGGCTTAGTTCGTCCATTACAGGAGTAGGATGATTTATAGGTGAAGAAGAGATAAGAGGAGGGTTACTGATAGGGCTATTGAGAAGGTTACTAGAAGGCTTATTAGAAGTTTTAGGATAGCCTTGCAATTCAGCTTGGGCTTCAGCCAAGGCTTCAGCATGCATTAGATTTTTTTCTAGCCTCTCTAGCTCGCTTTCCATATTGCCAGCTTTTCCATGAATAGCATTATTGATTTTTTCTTGAATTTGTAGAGAGCGCTGACGACTAATTAATAAATCTCTATTACGTTTTGCCTCAGCACGTTTATTAACTAAGGTTTGTAGCTGGTCTTTAACCTGATTTGAAACACTTTGTTGTGCCTCTATTTGGTTTTGATATTCAGCTACCATTTGTTCAAATTCTTGTTTACGTACTAATGCATCTCTAGCTATATCATCACGATTAGTTAAAATTGCTCTTTCTGCTCGCTCTTTCCATTCTTTAGCACGTTCTAGGGCTGCTGCACGTTCTTGATAAAGTTTATTTTCAATACTAGTAAATTCAGCTACATAAACACGAGCTTCTTCAATGGCTTGATCAATTTCTTTGATCATTTTGTCAAAGATTTTTTCAGTTTCTGCAATTTGCTCATTAGGAGGAAGTTCTGGCGGTTGTTGTGAATTGCTATTAGGTTGGTTTGTACCACCCATTCCAAAAGCTCTACTAGCACGATCACGGGCCTGGTCTATACGACGGTCAAGACCTCCTATTACTGAACCAAAATTTCTTTCAAGGTCTCTTGCTTGTTCACGAGAATTACTTGTTTTTGCTTTCAAAATATTTGAAATTCGATCAAATATTCCCATAACTCCTCCTAAAAACATCAAACAAAAAACCTTGAAAGGAAATTAAAATACTAATCTAACCCTCTAAAGTACTGATTGTATTATAGGAAGTAAGTCTCTAAAAGTCGTTCCATTAGCACCTTCTCCTATAGCATGCATTTTCCATTCACCATCATGACGATAGAGCTTAACCATTACTTGAGCACTATGATTTGCTCCACCACTAAGATTAAATCTAGCAATTTCTTCTCCATTAGCTTGATTAACTATTCTACAAAAAGCGTTATTGATTGAGGCAAAAGTCTGCCCAGAGAAGCTGCTAATAGTAAATACTAGAGATTTTACATTTGCTGGTACAGTAGATAAGTTAACAAATATTTGTTCATCATCTCCAGCACCAGACCCATCACGGTTATCTCCACTATGTCTAACACTACCATCTAGGCTGTTAAGTTGGCGAAACCAAATAGAGTCAACCATCTGTTTATTTTCATCAAACATAATACAAGAAGCATCTAGGTCTATATCTTCATTACTAGAAAGAAAAGACATCCAACCGCTTTTCTTTTTCTGATCCCATCCTAGTCCCATAGTTACTTTAGCTAGTTTTTGACCAGAATCTTTTTCTAAAGATATTTTTTGCCCTTTTGATAAATTTATTGGCATTTTACCTCCTAGTTATCCCAATTGCTTTTAGCAATGGGGGTTTAGACATTTACACCAAAGCTACGAATTAGTTCAGGAAAGCCACCCCTAAAACCTTGTCCGACAGCTTTAAACTTCCATTCAGTATTATGACGATAAACTTCACCAATTATCATAGAAGTTTCTAAACTAGCATCTTCAGAAAGATCATAACGAGAAATTTCACTACGAGTAGCATTATTAAGTACTCGCATATAAGCTGAAGCTACCATACCAAAGTTTTGTTTTCGTGCTTCTGCTTCATAAATTGAAACAGCAAAAACTAGTCTAGTAATTTCCTGAGGAACATTAGCTAAATCTACTCTAATTACCTCATCATCTCCTTCGCCAACACCAGTAGTATTATCTCCTAAATGTTCAACAGAACCATCTTGAGATTTACGATTGTTATAAAAAATAAAGTCGTAATCTGAACGGACTTTACCGCTAGCAGTAACTAAAAAAATACTAGCATCAAGGTCAAAGGCTGAACCATCAGTCATACGTGCATCCCAACCTAAGCCTACAATGACTTTTTCTAGTCCTGGCTCTGTTTTAGTTAGAGAAATATTACCACCTTTTTGCAAAGAAATAGCCATATATTAGCTCCTTAAAGTCAATAGTTTACAAAATATTCAGTTATTTCTGATTTTGATTTTTACAAGTTATTGTACTAGGTAGCAAGTTGTCTTGGACGAAATCAGCAGAAGAACGGCAGAAAAGCAATTTTTTGCCGGAAGAGTCAAAAAATAGATTATAAAAAGTAGTCACAACGTTGTGATTACTTTTTTTTAATATAGTCTAATCTCTTTGATTAGCTATTTAATTCTTTTTGTGATTCTATAAACTATTGCTTTGGAGTTACTCGCTACTGTTTATCTATCTTTATCAATTCTTTTTATAGGCTGATGATAGATTTTGTTATTGAGGTTAGTTTTATGCAAATAAAGGACATACCAACTACTAAAGAACGCTCATCAATTTCAATTATACTTATTTTAGGCTTTACTACTCTTATTACACTTATTGTTAGCTCAGGGTTTATTAGTGCCTATCAAGTAAGCTTAATTAGAAGCTCTGTTACTATTTTAGAACAAGACCACCTTAATCAAATTAATACAATAGTTAAAATTAGAGAACTAATTTCACAAATTTATATAGAAGCTCGTGAGTCCACTAATTTAAGGCGAACAAACCCTTCTACAAAACCTTTTATTGCCCTACCTCCTAATATTAATTCTGAGCTAGAAAAACAAATTCAAGTTATTGAAGAAACAGAGATAAGTAAAACAGCTGAATGGGATATTTTTAATCGTTCACTAAAACGTTTTATATCTACTGCAACTGACCCTCTATATTTACAGATTAATGGATTTTCCCATCAAACAATGGCTTTTAATGCCCTTGATGAAGTAGTAAAGAAAATACGCACAGAGAGGATAAAAATTAATGAACAAACAAATGCCTTACAGATAAAAGCTGAAAACCGTATTATTGTTACTACTACTATTAGTGTTTTAGTAGGTTTATTAGTTGCTGCAATGGCAGTTATAGAAATACAAAAACGTTTTCAACAGTTACAACAGTCTTTTATTGCTATTAATCAGGCTAAAGAGTTTAACCGAAATATTCTTAATGGTGTGGTAAATGCTCTTTTTACTTTAGATGAAAAAGGAAATCTTACTAGTGCTAATCAAGCTTTCTATGAACTATTAGATCTAAAAAATCCTTGTTCAGGTCATTACCAAGAATTGCTAAAAAAAGAAGCTGACTTATGTAAACTTATTGAGCAAGCATATGAAACAATTCCTAATACTAGTTATCGTGGCAGGGTTAATACTTTAGTAAATAATAAAATCTCTAAGGTTGATTCTTATATAACAACATTTAAGGCTAATGACAAAATAGCAGGTTTAATTATTGTTCTAGTAGATGTAACAGAAATAGAAAACGTTAGAGAAGAACGCCAGCGCAATCAAGCCTTAGCCGCAATAGGTCAAATTGCTGCACAAGTTGCTCATGAAATAAAAAACCCTTTAGGGGGTATTAAATTAAACTTGTCTTACCTACAACGTAAAAATAAAGAAAATGATGAAGCAACAGAAGTTATAGGAGAAATCCTAACAGGGGTTGATAGACTTAATAAAACTGTCTCAGAACTATCAAGCTTTGTACGACCTAAGCAGTTAATGCTTTTACCCACAGATATAAACTCAATAATTGATCAAGAATTAACTTTTGTGGCTGATAAAGTTAAACAGAAAAATATTGAAATAGAGCGTCAGTTCCAATTAGATCTGCCCGCTTTGCCTGCTGATCATTATGAACTAAGAAAAGCTTTTATTAATTTTCTTATCAATGCTATTGATGCTAGTAATAACTTAGGAAAAATCAAAATATCTACTAAACAGGAAAGCAACAAAATTGTAGTTACTTTTATTGATTATGGTAAAGGGATGAACCGGGAAACTCTTTCACGTATTTTTGAGCCTTTTTTTACTACTAAATCTACAGGGACAGGATTAGGAATGAGCATAGCTAAACGAGTGATTGAAATGCACGAAGGTTCTCTAAAGATTAATAGTAAATTAGGGGAGGGAACTGAAATAGTTATTGAACTACCAATAAAATAGAGAATAGAGAATTATTAAATTCTGTATGGGTTTCATACATGTGTATTAAAACCATACAGAATTTAATAATTTATTTTTACTTCTACTGTATTGTTTTTGTCTTTTTATAGCTTCTTACAACTTCTTATAGTTTCTTATGTCTTTCTAATTTTATCTAACTCATTACTATACAATAAATTACATTGATTATAGGAATTTTTAACCACTCTGGCACAGATTTTGGTTAACAGTTTAACAACAAATGAAATGAATGAACTTAGGCTATTTATTTTATTAGAGTTTTTATTTTGGAGGCCATTATGAAAAAGTTTACCTCAATAATTATGGCAATATTACTAATCATAAGTATGTTTTCTTTTTCAGCTATAGCAGCAGAAAAACGTCGTGAATCTAAAACTCGTACTGTAGCTAAAATTGGGTTAGGTACAGCATTAGGAGCAGGGGTTGGTGCATTGATTGGTGGTGGACGTGGCGCTACAGCAGGTGCATTAATTGGTGGAGGTGCTATGACTGCTCATTCACTTGCAAGACGCGATTCTGGACAAGGACGTAAAACTAGAATGTTTAGCACTATTGCTGCTGGTTCACTAGTTGGTACAGGTCTTGGTGCAGCAATAGGTGGGAAAAAAGGTGCAGGAGTTGGTGCATTAATTGGTGGTGGCAGTTCTACTATTTATGCTCTTACTCGTAAAGACTTAAAAGAACCAAAATCTTCTCCTCAACGCCTTAATCTTAGTAATGATTCTTATCGTAGCAGTCCAGGCAATCTAAATGCTCAACAACAATCACCTAGGTTAAATTTTTCTAATAGCAATGTAGCGTCAAATAGTTTAGTTAACATTAATGATGATCCTTATCAACGTTTAAGCGGCTCACAAGGTGCTTTAGTTGGAAATTTGCTAGCTAATGGTAGTAGAGCTTTTGTTAAACCTGCAAGTGTTTACTAACTTAATCATTTCGAGTCTCTCTCTAGTGCTTGAGGGAGTTAATTAGAAATTAACTCCCATTTTCTTAATCAAAAATCTAATTTTAACAAGGAAATATTATGAAAAAGCTTAATACTATGTTTTTGATTATAAGTATTTTATCATTAGGATTAACCGCTTGTGGTTCTGGGACAAGCTCATCTAATACAACTAGTAATAGTGTTAAGGCTATAGTAGCAGAGCAAAAAATAGACATTTCACAAACACCAACTCAAACAGCACAAACTTTTCTTGAAGCAGTACGCCAACGCAATTATACAATTGTAAGAGAAACCCTTTCTCAAAGAAGCTTAGATAATTTACAACAAACTATTGCTCGCTCAGATATTAATTTAGATCAAACACTTAAGCGTATTGTTGATCAAGATGCTCAAGGTATGGTAGCAAACAATGTTACTGCTTTTGAGTTTCGTAATGAACAAATAAACAATGACCATGCTAGCTTGGAAGTTAAAGCTACTAATGCTCCACAATATGCTCGTATTAGCCTAACCAAAGAAAGTAGCAAATGGAAAATCAATATAGATGAAACTACCCCTATTCAATAAAAGCTTTTTTACGATAGAAACCTTAGGAGGATCGTCAACATGTCAGGAAAGTCACTAGTTTCTTTTTTTATTATATTAGTATTTGCTGTGTTTTTAACTCCTGCTTGTGCTTCAAAAAAATATGTACGAACTCGTGTTGATGAACGAGTTTCCCCTTTAGAAGGAAGAACAGCAGAATTAGAGGATGGCTCTAGAAAATTAAAAAATCAGACCGATATTTTAGAAAATCGTACTAGCTCTTTGGATGAAGCAACTAAAAGACTACAAGGAGATTTATCTAGCTTAGATCAAAAAAGCACACAAGGAATTGAAGAAGCAAAAAATGAAGCTAATCAAGCAAGAAAAGATTCTTTAGCAGAAACCGCAAAAGTAGATAACCGTGTTAATAACCGTATAAATAGCCTTGATAACTGGCAAGAACAACAAGCCGTTACAGTTTTCTTTAAGCTTAATCAGTCTCAATTAACTAATGAAGGTAAAGCTGAATTAGATAAATTGATTGGAGATGTATTAGCAGAAAAAGGTTATTTAATAGAAATCAAAGGGTTTACAGATTCTACTGGTACGCCTGATGCAAATCGTAAGCTAAGCCAGCAAAGAGCAAATTCTGTTTTTCAATACTTAGTCGAAAAAGATGTTCCAGCTTATAAAATAAATTTGGTGGGACTAGGAGAACTTAAACCTGTCTCTAATAATAGTACTAAAACAGGCCGTCAAGAAAATCGCCGTGTAGAGGTTCGATTACTTATTAATCAAGGCATTAAGAGTGCGGATTTGAGTGTGAGTCCTTAAGATGGTTTCTTTCTGTAACAGATTGATAGTAACTAAGTTTTATAGAAATGGGTTTAATCATAATGGTGTCACTATTAGTTTGTTACAGAAAGAATTTTTTATTTAAGTAAAGTAACTAGAATTAGTGTTTATTAATGCAATTGTAGGGGTAATTTTGTGATTACTCCTACAAAAATTTAATTTAAATCCTTATTATCTAAATTATCCAAGTAAAAAATATGTAAGCTTTAAAATAATAAACTTTATAAATTTCAATTATTAAAAAAATGAAAAACCAACCAAAAGTTTTATGTATTGATGATGATGACTTAATAACTAAAGCTTTAAAGCGTATTTTAAGTAGTCTTAATTATAATATAACTGTAGAAAACACCTTTTCTAATGGTCTAAATACAATTAAAAACAATGTATTTGACCTAGTTCTTACAGATTTAAATCTTCCTGATGGCGATGGTATGGATATTATTCGCCAAGTTAAAGAAACTTGTCCAACTACAGAAGTTATTGTAATTTCAGCACATGGAAGTGTTGCCCGTGCTATTGAAGCTACTAAAGCAGGGGCATATTATTTTTTAGAAAAACCTGTTGACCCTGAACAGCTAGAACTACTTATTAGTAAAGCCTTAGAACGGCGAATGCTTGTTACAGAATCAGAAAATCTTAGAAAAAAACTTAGTCAAAAAGGAGAATTTTATTCAATTATTGGTTCTAGCCCTGCTATGCAAGAGGTTTTTGAAACCATTGAATTAGTAGCTGGTACAGATGCAAATGTATTAATTATTGGAGAATCTGGAACAGGTAAAGAGCTTATTGCTAATGCAATTCATTATAATAGCCCTCGTGCTAAAAAAGGCTTTATCAAAGTTAATTGTACAACCTTACCAAAAGACCTTTTTGAATCAGAGCTTTTTGGTCATGTAAAAGGTGCTTTTACAGGAGCCGTTGAAGGTAAACAAGGTTTAATTGGTGCTGCTGATGGAGGCTCATTACTCTTAGATGAAATTGGCGAAATGCCTTTAGAATTACAACCTAAATTACTACGTATTTTGGAAAACCGAACTTATAGACAGGTAGGAAATAGTAAAGAAATGCCTGCTAATTTTCGTCTAATCTCCTCTACTAATAGAGACTTAGCTCAATGTGTAGAACAAAACCTACTTAGACAAGATCTTTTATATCGAATTAATACTATTACTATAAAAGTACCTCCTCTTAGGAATAGATTAGAAGAAATTCCTTTGTTAACAGAAACTTTTATTAAGCGATTTAATGAAAAATATCAAAAAAATATTTTAGGAGTTACTCCAACAGCTTATGAAAAGATGTTTCATTATTTTTGGCCTGGTAATATTAGAGAATTACATAATGTGCTAGAACGTGCTGTACTACTTTGTCAAAATCAAGAAATTCATGCCCAAGATATATATTTAGAAAGGAGTTCAGAAAATCGCCCTGAAACCCGTCCTGAAATTACTCCAACAATTGTTACTCCAACAATTGTTACTCCAACCAATACTAACTTAACACCAACACCTTCTGATGAGTCACAACTCGCCCCCAGCTTTAACAAAGAGTTTGCTAATCTTACTTTAGAAGAAATAGAGCGTAAGGCTATTTTAAATATATTAGAAAAAACCAATTGGAATAAAGTTGCGGCAGCTAAAAGCTTAGGAATCTATCGCGCTCGTCTTTATAGTCTTATGAAAAAACATGGAATTACTGATCAAAATGACTTAGATGAACTTGATGACTAGCTTAATTAAGCGCTCAATATAACCACTCATTGCAAAAAAGCGACAGTTGATAGATAAATAGTTGTTATTAATTCTAAAAAAAGCAGACTTTAAGCCTTATGACTGCAAAATCTGTCGCTACATTAGTTAATTTACTTGGTTTTGTTACTGGCGCGGCGCTTTATGCCATGCTACTAGCAATGGTATTAAGACAACCACAGCAAGCAAAAAATAAAACACTACTGGTTTTACCAAATAATAAACTCCTTTTAATTACAGCCTTGTTAGGTTTTTTTTGGAATGTTGGTGCTGTAGCTATTTATGGGATTCCTGATTTAGGCATGGAAAAAACTTTTCCTTTTTTGGTAGTAGCTTCTTTTACCACTCTAGGTTTTTTACCTTCTGTAGTTGTTCATTTAGTCTTACGTAGTGAACAGACATTAAAAAGCTTTTGGATTGCTATAATTGCTTATCTTGTAAGCTCAGTAGCAGGTTTAATACATTTTTATGTTGCAGCTATAGGCGGGGCTGTTCCTTCTCATATTGCTTTACATATTCTAACTATTGGTTTTGCTTTTTTAATAGTTGCTCTACTATTTTCTACTAGAGGGCAACTTGGTTGGCAAAGAGCTTTTTGGGTAGTAAGCCTAGCGGTATTTGCTGTTTCAGCACTGCACTTAAGCCATCATGATGCAGAAAGCTATCCTTGGTGGATTGAAATGTCTGGCCATCATGCTTCTTTACCTTTAGTTGTTGCAATTCTTTATCAAGATTATCGTTTTGCTTTTGCAGATATTTTTCTTAAACGTACTATTTCTTTAGTTTTACTAGTAATAATAGTTTTTGGTGCTTATATTAGTGTTGCTCCACTTCTTACTATTCGTAACTCTAATAATGAACCTGAACCATTAGCTATAGGTCTTTTATTAGGGTTATGGGTTACAACTACACTCTTTTATCCAAAACTACGTCAAGGGGTGATTTGGTTTGTTGATAGGGTTATATTAAAACGTGTTAACTATGATGATTTACGTGCAGAAATAACCCGCTCAATTGCTAGGCTTGAAACACCTGAAGAAATACTCTTAGAAGTTTGTCAAAAATTAACCCCAGCACTAACAGCTAGAAAAATTGATTGGTTTATAGAAGATAACTCTCTTTCTGGCCATCATACTTTAACTATGCTCTTTCCAACTACAGAAACACCTAGCTACTATTTAGCTATTGGTGAGCTTAAAGGTGGACGTAGACTTTTGTCTGATGATTTAGAAATGTTAGAAGCTGTGGTTTTAATGGTTGCTAGACGTATTGATGTAGTTAGGGTTACTCATGACCGATGTAAAATTAGCTTACGTGAACAAGAAATTAGTAAACTTGCCACTGAAGCAGAATTAACCACCTTAAGAGCACAGCTTAATCCACATTTTTTATTTAATGCTCTAACAACCCTAGGCTATTTAATTCAAACTTCTCCTGATAAAGCCTTTGAAACTTTAATGCGTTTAACAGGCTTATTAAGAGGGGTATTAAGACGCTCAGCAGGGGAATTTGCTACCATTGGTGAAGAAATAGAGCTAATCAAAGCATATTTAGATATTGAAAAAACACGTTTTGAAGAGCGGTTACAGATAAAAATAGTTTGTCCTAAAGATTTAGAAGGTATCCGTATTCCTTCTTTACTACTTCAACCATTAGTCGAAAACGCAATTAAACACGCCATTACACCTGCTAAAGACGGTGGAGAAGTATTTGTTAAAATAGAAAAAGTCCTAAGTAATTTAGAAGCGACTGAACAAATAAAAATTATTGTTCAAGATAGAGGAATGGGTGTTAGCGAGTTTGACCTAGCTCGTGGACGGAAAAAGGGTGTAGGTTTAGCTAATATTGAACGTCGCTTAAAATGTCATTACAGTGACCAAGCAATAATGAAAATAAATAGTGAAGTTGGTTTAGGTACAACAGTAGAAATAATTTTACCTTTTGCTGCTGATATTTTAACTACTGAATTAAGAGCTAATAGAGGGTAAACAAGCTTAAACAAAGGTAAACGAGGTTAAACCTAATGAGTACAAAACTACGTGTAATTGTTGCTGAGGATGAACGCCCTGCAAGACTTTTTTTAGTTGCAATGTTAAATGCTTTTGAGGATGTAAAAATTGTTGGTCAAGCTGCTAATGGTACAGAGGCTGTAGCAATTATTGAACAAGAACAACCAGACTTAGCCTTTCTTGATTTGCAAATGCCAGGATTAGACGGCTTATCAGTAGTAAAAGCGCTAAAGAAAAATCAAATGCCATTAATTGCTTTTGTTACGGCTTATGATGAATATGCAGTACAAGCCTTTGAATTAAATGCTGTAGATTATTTGCTTAAACCTGTAGAGCGTTCACGTTTACGTGAAACCATTAATCGTGCTCAAGAGCGCTTAGATAGAGCAGACCTACGTGCAGAAGAAAATCACAATCTAGAAGAAGCAGTTAAAGATTATGAAACTGCTACACAACTTCCTAAAATAGACCGTATTCCAGTTAGGCAAAAAGATGAAATTATTATAGTCCCAGTAAATCAAATAGCTTCTATTATTGCTGATGGTGAGCTTTTACATATTACTAATCAGCGTAATGAAAATTATGTAATTAACCATCGTCTAAAAGATTTAGAGTTAAGACTTGAACCAGATAAATTTGTTCGTTTAGGTCGAGGGTCACTAGTAAATATTGATATGATTACCCGTATTCATCAAATGCCAGGCGGTACTTATATGGTAACACTTAGTAATAATCAACAGATTAAAGTTAGTCGCTTGCAGTCTAGATTTTTAAGAGAAAGGCTTTTAAGGCTTTAGTAAAAGAAGGTAGCTTTAGAAAAAAATGCCCTAATGAGATTTTGTATTAAAAATTTTAGCTTTTAGACTAAAACTTTATAAAACACAATTTAACCCATTAGGACAAAGAAGTGCTTATGCCTAGAAGCGGCCAATTAAAACAACTTGGCCGCTTAAATTACGAATTTCAATAAGTTGGATACTACTAACTAAACCTATAATTAATGGTAATGCTTTTTCACTTCCTTTAGGTTTACTACTAAATTCAATCTTTGCACTACCTCTAGAATTTGTAGTAAAAGTTGTTATTTCCTGGCTATTTACAAAGAGTTTATAAGTTGCTACTTGATCAAGGTTTTCCATTTTAATAGAAAGCTCTTGTTCAGTAATTAAACCGCCTTGTTTTTCAATGGTAATTTCACTTGTTCCTTTGGCATCTAAGTCAACACTAGTGTTAAGAAGTAAAGTTTCTTGTTTATCTTTACTATTTTCACAATTACCTAAATTAATAGCATTGGTTAAGAGAATTTCTCCGCTAGATGTTCTTAGTTCAATAAGTTGAATTGTAACGAGATTTAATGGAGGTAATAGCTGTTGGTTTGTTTTAGGGGAACTATTCATTATCAATGAACTTTTACCTGTAACATCTATTGGGATAGTTGCAACTTCAGAATTATCTATAAAGAGTTTTAAGATAGAAAGTGGAGTAACATTTTCTATTTTTAGCTCAAATTCTTGTTCAGTACTTCCTTTTTCTTTTTCAACATCAATTTCAACTCTTGCTAAAGCATCTGAATCTATAGAACTTGCTAAGGTCTGTTTACTTTCAAATTTAAGTCGATTTCCAACAGGGCTATCTATGCTCCCAAGTAAAATAGGCCGATTAGAACGATCTTTAATAGCAACTGAAACTATTTTAGATAAATTTAGAGAAGCAGGTAAAAATAACTCTCCTCTTGTAGGTTTATTACTAAATTCTATATTTGCTTTACCATCTAACCTAACAGTAAAAGAAGCAATATGAATATTATTAACAAATAGCTCAAAGATTGATCCTGGAGGAAGTTTTTCCGCTTTTATCTCTAATTCTTGACTAATAGTAATGTTATTTTCTTTTACTACTTTTATTTCTGCTACCCCTAACTCTACAGGCGAAGGAGCAACAATTTCTGTAGAAAACAAAGAAATTTCTTGTTCTAATTCTTCACTCTTACAACCGCTAGCATTATTTGTTGGCACAAAACTACCACTTAAAACCACACTACCAATGGAGTCTTTAATTTCTACTAATTTAATTTGAGTTACAGGAGTTAGCACGTCTGGTAAAAGTAAATGTGAGCCTTTAGGATTTGTTTCATAAGTAGCTTCAAAGGTTCCTCCAGAGTTAGTAAAGAACGTATTAATAAAAATTCCATTTATAGTCAAAGTAAACAAAGCCTCTCTAGGCATTTGTTCAATTTTTATTAAAAACCTTTGAGTAATTTTTTGTTTCTTTTCTTTAAAAAATATCTCTGCAAAACCTTTAGCCTTAACATTAGTGTTACTAGATGTTAGTGAAATTCGGTTTTCTATCGGTTTAGCTTTTTTTTCAGTAGCTATAGCAACAGAAGAACAAATCAAAATTAGAAATACTAAAAACACATACTTAACTTCTTTCATTTTTTCCTCCTACTTAGCCCTAAATTTTATAGCAAGGTAAGCACCTAATGGTTTAACCTAGTAATATAACAAGAGCTATGCCAGAGTTAATGAAATATTAACTTACAGTAAAAAAAAGACTTATAATAGGGCTAGAAAGCTAATTGATAAAAATATGTATGGATCTTATACAGCCTGTATTAAAACCATACAACGCGAAAAATTAGAATTAGAAAGCAAGAATTAGAAAGCAAGAAACGGATATTTTATTTTTAATATAAGCCTTAAATTAGTAGCCAGTTTATACAACAGAGGAGATTTATGAGTAACATTAATAGTTTTTCTACTGATTTAACACGTTGGCAAGCATTAGTTGAACGTAATAAAGAGGCTAATAATGTCTTTGTTTATGCTGTATTAACAACAAAGATTTATTGTCGTCCTATGTGTAGTTCACGTTTACCAAACCGAGAAAATGTAAAGTTTTTTGATAACTGGCAAATAGCAGAAAATAGAGGCTTTCGTGCTTGTAAGCGTTGTAGGCCAGAGTTATCTGAAAAATCTGACCCATCTATTAATGCAATTATTTCTGCATGTAAAATTATAGAGACATCAGAAAATCTTCCTTCACTTAATGAATTAGCTGATGGAGTAGGTTTAAGTTCATATCATTTTCATCGTCTATTTAAAAAAATTGTTGGGCTTACTCCTAAACAATATGCTTTAGAAAAACGACTATCTCAAGTACGAGCTAATTTGCAAAACCAAACAACTATTACTGAAACTGTCTATAATTCTAGATTTGAGTCTAGTAGCCGTTTTTATGAAACTGCTACCTTATCATTAGGAATGAAACCAACAAAATACCGTCGCGGAGGTTTAGGGGTAACTATGCAGTTTGCTATAGCAGAGTCTTATTTAGGTTATGTGTTAGTAGCTGCTACAGAACAGGGAATTTGTAAAATAGATTTTAGTGATAATCAAGAATCTTTAATTGAAATCTTAAAAAAGAGTTTCCCTAATGCTAATTTACAAACTAGTGACTCAAAATTTCAAAGTCTAGTAGAAGAGGTTTTAACTTTTTTAGAAACTCCAAGTCAAGGTTTATCCTTACCACTTGATATACAAGGAACTGCCTTTCAACGCCGTGTTTGGGCAGCCTTGCAAAATATAACACCAGGTACAACTAGCAGTTATTCAAAAATTGCTACACAAATTGGTAGCCCAACGTCAGTACGTGCTGTTGCACAAGCCTGCGCTGCTAATAACATTGCTGTAGCTATTCCATGCCATCGTGTAATAAGCAAAAACGGGGATTTAAGCGGCTATAAATGGGGAGTTAAACGTAAACAAGAAATTTTAGCCAGAGAAGCTAATAATTTAGTTAGTGAGGTAGGGCAAGCTTAAATAAGACATAGCATAAGTGATAATACAGGTTTTCCAATATAGTGTTGTATTAATCCAATACAACACGTATTGAAACTATACATTATTACTTTATAGAGCAAATTTATTTTTTAATGTATTTAATTATAAAAGCCTATAACTTATTTTATTAGAATAGGTTATAGGTTTTTGAGTTTTTTGG